>Ga0137409_10006880_pt1 | contig 11747 bp, 14 predicted proteins | sample CZODoug1_16funga_FD_122059 | JGI IMG/M metagenome (GOLD analysis project Ga0137409, IMG submission 122059) | Vadose zone soil fungal communities from Angelo Coast Range Reserve, California, USA - CZODoug1_16fungal (Hybrid Assembly) | ecosystem: Environmental > Terrestrial > Soil > Vadose zone... | reverse complement strand
GCGCCCAACACGGAGACCATATAGGCGCTTGTGCTGGCAGTAGTGTGAATGAACCCGTAACTACCAGATTCACTGTTCGCTCTTTTCCAAAAGAGACGGACTTTGACCTCAAACCCGATCCCCGTACCTACTGTAATCGGGTATGGCGGATCGAGAACTTCAACGAATCCAGGCGGCGGTGTTACGGCGGGAGAAGTAGGCGACGCGCCGATCATCATCACGATATATAGATTGTCGCCGTCCACAATTGCCGGCGGTGCCGGAACCGTCGTGTTCGACCGACTCCCGTAATCAATGAAGCTGTCCGAGCGACGATCAGCTCCCATTGCTCACCTCAGTCTTCCGTAATTGTCAATGAACTGGCGGGGAAACTCGCGGTGTCCCCGTTGAGTACAGGCTTCGCCGCGAGCTTGGCGATCAGCCCGCCGCCCGAAGCCGTAATATCAATCACCGAGCCGCCGAGCGTGGCGCTCAATGTGATGTCGTCACCGGAAACGGTCTTCACGAAGTAAGTTGTCCCGGCTGAAAGCCCGGTGGGCAGCACTGACCCAGGTACAGCCATCACGCGAACAATGTCATTCACGATCAGCGTGTGGCCGGGCACGGTCAGCGTATCAGCGACTACCGCAGTGAAAATCTTGCCCGCGTCGCTGCCGAGCCAGCCCCAATACAAGAGATTGCCGACCGTCGCGGCATCGAAGAGGCCGAACGCCACAACGGGATTGGCCACCAACGCCCAATCGGCATTGGCTTGCACGAAATCCTGTTGCGCCCCGAGACTTTTCGATCCGCCCGACGCGTTCGGGAAGTTCGTCGTGTTATTGGTGATCGCCTTCCGCGCGTAATTGCCCGCGCTGCATTCGCTCCCGCCTCCTGAATCGCTCGGCGCCACAGTGAATAGTCCGAGATGGATAGTCGCCGGCGCGCTGTACGCCGTATTGCCCAGGATATGGTCCAACACCTTATTTTCGAGAAAGTCGCTTTTGCTTCCCGGCATTGTTTACCTCAGTCTCCGAATAGTTGGAGCGGACAATTGAGAGCAGTATTGCGAAGGATGAAACCGCGTTGACAAGCAAGCACGTTCCCTGACCATCCTTCACGCTCCCCACCTCTCTCAACTGCCCGCATAAACTCATGGCAATTCTTCCAGAGGCGCGAGCCAGAAACGCCAGAATCGTTGGGCGCCGTTGGGCTGGAAGATGCCCGGCTCGCCCTGCGCGATTTGCACGATCTGGAAAATCTGTTGGCCATGCTTTATGGCCGCCGTCTTGTTCGCCTGCGCCTTGGTGATCAGCGCTTCGGCGATCTGCAATTCAAAAAGCACCTGAGACGGCAGATTTTCGTTATTGAAACCGCGGTCGCGGTATTTCCAGCTAGCAATCGGCAAGAAATCAATGAGCGCGTTTGTGGTCGCATGACGCTGCATCAAAACGATCTGGGTCGTTTCGCCCTGCCCGGCGTGATTGAGCCGGTGATCCCATTCGATGTTGGCGGCTTGTACCTTGGCCAGTAGGCTCATAAGTGGATTCATGCGAATTTGATCGGCTCAAACGAGTCGGCCATTGTTTTGCAATGCTCATGGATCTGCGAATAAAACTGGCGGTCGCGGTCGAACAGCACGGACGCCTTGGCCGCTTTTATCAACCAGCTTTGTTGAATGGCCGCCTGAACATCGAAGACGTTTTCGTAGGCGGCCCCGGCTTCACGCCATTGCACATCGCCATCGGTTACTGCGGCGCCGTTGCGCGCCGGCCACTCGGGTTCGGTCGTCGTCGTTTGTCCGCCCTGAGTACAAACAAAACGATGACCGTTCCGCGTGATCGGCATGACAACGGCGCCGAAGACGAATGCCTTTGACGCTTCCCAAAAAGAGGCCCGCTGAACTGAATCGAGAATCGCATTCAGCTCAGTATCGTCCAGCTTCGGCTCAGTGTCGGGCTGAACGAATCGCCGCAATGTGGCCAGCGCAAGCTCTTTGTGATCGTCAACAGTTGGCATTAACTATTTTCTCTTGTTAACTCTGGCGGCCACCGCCGCGTTGACCGGAGTCGCAGGCGGCAAACTATTGCTATCAGCAATTTGCGTTTTTGCTTCAGGCTCAGGCGCGCGCATAAGCTCAGCGCGACCCGATTGAATCAACAATTCCGCAATCGCCGACGCGACTTCGAACTGCTCTCCTTTGGGGTGCAAGCCCCAAGGTTTTATCAATTTGACTGTCTGTGTCTCCATCGAAGACTCTCGATCTTTTGGATTTCGCGAGCGTTATGCTCGACTGTCTCGACTTGTCGTTGTAGAAAGTCCTCGGATAAAGGGGCTGAGCAGGAATGGCAATAAGCGTTTTCCCGGTTCACCCCTTCATCGAGGTCGTTCTTTGCGCTGCATTTGGCGCATTGAATCATCATTCGATCTCTGCCTTTGGCTAGACGAACAACTGCTCAAGCAACGCGCGCTCGGTCAGCGTGTCGGGCGACTCTTCGGCCCGATAGAGAAGCGCGGTCGCAGCGAGCAACGTGGGGTTGGTCGCCCCGTTGACCAACAGGCATCGCAGGAACCGCTTGCGTCCCTTGAGATTCAGGAAGGTGACGACGTTGACGTTATCGTTCGCGTCAACCAAAGCCGTATGCGTTGCGCCGGAGATGTCCGTGTAAGGACCGGCCAGTATGTCGGATTCCTGCCATTTCAAGGTGGCGACGCCTGTAGCCGGGACGAGGCCCGCCTGAATCAGCAACGCGGCAGCGCGGAAGCCTTTCGTGTCGATGTCGTTGGTCACAGCGGTCGCGCCGCCGGCAACGGAGATCGGCGAAAGGACGGTAGCGAATTTCACAGCTTGAAGATCAAGCATTTTGTTTCTCCTTTGTTCCAATTAAAGGGGCGAGTCTTCTGGCCCGCCGCATGAAAGAGGATGGTTTAGGTCGCCTTAGTGACCAGGCCCACAATTGATCCAGGTTGACGCAACGCAGGTGTCGCGCTCGCGTTGCCCAAGTCGAAGACGTTGATGTCGATCCTCTCCGTTCCTCTCACTTGGATCTGATCGAAGTTCGAGAGCGAATACGGATCGGTGAACAGCGTCCGGACGCGCCGGTCGCCCATCATCGAGCCCATCGCTAAATCGCCCAGCACGACCGGAATTTGGTTGGTCGCCGCTATGCGAGGCATGACCTGCGTGAAGTTGACCGGATAGCCCAGGAACAACGGGCGCGGACGGCGGTCGCCATTGGCGATCTCCGTTACGCTATTACCGCCGGCGGCGAGTTCGAGCCGCTGCATCACGCCGTAGTAAAACGAGCGATGGCAGTACCAACCTGCGTTGGGCGTATCGGCATACTGCGGCAGTAGAGCCACGGTGTTGTTGAAGTCACTGAGTGCCAAGATGCCGTAGTCAGCGCCGGTTCCAGCGCCTGGATTGCTTTGAAACAATCCCGCAATGTTGGCGATTGCCGCATCCAGCCCGCGGAGCTTGGGAACGATCCCGAAGATCGAGCCGAAAGCTGACGTACCATCTCCCAGGAATCCGGCCTGATCTTCGGACAACGCCATCGCATAGCCGATTTCAAAAGCCAGCTCATCGGCGATGTTGACGGCCGCATCCTCGGTGATTTCAGACGACATTACGCTGATCGCCGCCAGCTTCTTGGCGACCAGATTGACGTTGTCAAAGGTCGGGTTCGACGCCGTGATCTGCTTGCCTTCACCGACCCAGAACGCCTGTACGCCGCCGGTGCGACGCGGCTGCATCTTGGTCTCCGAAGCCATCGGGGTCATCCGCGTGAAGCCTCTGAATAGGCCGTAACGCTCGATGAGGCGGATGAGGATCGGATCGAACTCGGCCGGGACCAAAGCGCCGCCCTCTTCGTTTCGGCCTTCGCTGACGGCCTTCGTTACCGGGATGCCGTTCTCTTCGCAATATGTGCGAGAAGCCGCGCGAAGCCCGGAATCAAACGGCAAGCACACCGCGGCGAAGAACTTGAAGAAGCGATACGCCAACTCTTCATTTTCCTGACGCGTGCCGACGTTGATGTGTTTCAAGCTGGCGATAGAGCTATATGCCGGCGTGTAGGCTTTTCTGGCGTTCCCAGGATCATCATCGCCGCCATTTCCGAAGGGCGGGCGATTGACGGGAGTCTTGAACGCCTTGACGCGGTCGGCGTTGCGAGCCTTGGCGTCTTCGATCTTTTTCAGATCGGCGTACTTCGCCTGCAATTGTTCCGTCTCGTCATCGAGCCGAGTCATCTCGGCCAATTCGTCCTGCGTGTTGGCGCTTTTCGTCGCGAGGTTTTGAAAGCGCTCAGTGTTGGCTTTCATCACCTCGGCGATTTCGGCCATCGTCCCACTGGCGAGTAGTTCTGCAAGGGTTTTCATGATTCCTACGCTCCTATCAATTGACGGCGCTCCCATTTGAGCGCCAGATGTTTCGCTAGGACCGCGCGTTTCGCTGTGTCATCGGCCATCGGCTGAGACTCATCGAGTAGAGATTGCAGGTCAGCGAACACCGCTTTTCCTTGCTCAATCAATGAGGCAATGCGTTGGCGATTCTTCTCTGAGAGAACACGGCCCGCTTTAATCCGGCCTTCGTGGACACCACGGAACCGGGCTGCTATGTCCCGCAAGGCGGACACCGCCAATTGGGCATGCGTATCAAGATCGGCTCCAGCGAGAGCCTTCACGCTCGCCTCCGAATCTATGATCGCTTTCAGATAAAAATCATCGTCTGCGCCTTCGTCCATCCAGGCTTGGATTTGAGCGAGGGCATGCGCCTTCAACAGACTGGTATATTCGTCTGTTGCTTCTTTGACCTTCGCTTCGAGATCAAACTTGATACTCGCCAGCGCCGCGGCTGCCGCTGCATTGGCCAGTCGTTTGATGATCGTGCAATAGGTTGATTCAAGCTCCCATCGGCTGGGCGTGTGTTCGGCCAAAGCCTCTTCAAACATTCCCTTGATCGTCAGATTGTGATCAAGCGACCGCTCGGCTTTGAGCGCATCGAAGCTCACATTCAGGACGCGGGCAAAGGCTTTCAATCGCGCGTCTGTTGGCCGCTCCTGATTGGTCAGGATCGCCTCGACGGCCTTGACCTCAATCCCGGCTTCGCGCGCCATTCGAGCGATGATCGAAGCGCGGTCGCGTCCTTTGTCATCGGCCAGATCGTCAATGAGTTGGCTGAGTTTGGCTGACAACCCGGCGGGCTTGTCAGGAATCACCGGCGGCGTCGGATCGTCATCATCGAGCGCGACGAACTTGACCGTATCCAGCGAATCAACCGCCAAGGCCCGATTCAACGGCTCGCAAGGGCAGGGCGTGATTGAGGCTTCACCGATAGGCCATCTGGTAATCTGTCCATCGCTGGACTTCTTGACCAGATGGCCCACGGCCCCCGAACTCCATCCCAGTTTCCCGGCTTTGACCAACCCGAAGACGACTTTCTGATAATTGTCCGCCATATCCATGACCGTTTCGGCCCATATGCCGACCGCATCACGTTTGGTCTTCACAGGCGCGAAGACGCTATCCTGCAGCTCGACTATCTCTTTTTTGACGGCTGCGGTCAGGTTGGATTTGACAGGAATCGGCTGACCGTGATGGAAGATCGTGTCAACGCCGTCGCCGTCGTGCGATCCCAAATAAGTCTTGCTGGTGAAATATTCACCGGACAGGTCTTTGTGCTTGCCGTCATCCGAGAAACGAACAAGATACCCGCCGATTGTGCCGTTATCATCAACCGCCTTCAGAACGTCGCCAAAATAAATCTGTGATTTCATATAGTTGCCATCAACAGTTGGGGCCTCAATTGATCGGGTTGTTATCCCGACCATTCAATGGTTGAGGCGGATTATTGCCATTGTTCCCAGACGGGTCTGTGTTCGTCGGATCGCCTTGGATAGTCCGGCGATGCGTGACGAGGGCCGATTGAATGCTGGCCTTGACCATCTCAGGCGTGACTGCCTGCACGCTGCTCGAACGCAAATAAACGTCGCCGTCATCACGCGGCTGAAGATTGATCATCGCGCGGTACTCATTGACCGTAATGCCGCCGCTGGCCAGATTCTTCTGTGCGCGTTCGTGGAGGGCGTTTTCGTCTTCCTGCAGAGCGGCGATCTCGGAGAGATCGAAAGCAAATCGTTGATTGTCGGTCAGCTCGAAATCGGGACCGAGTTGATGTGTCAATTCGTCTTCGATGTACCCCCAGAGAGGCCGGACGAAAGACTGGATCGAGCGCTCATCGGCGGACTGGACATTGTTGTAGGTACTGTTTTCATCAGCGGCGCCGTAGCCTAATGTCTCCTTGGCGATGCCAATGACGGACGCGAAGCGCGATTCGGGGAGATGGCGCAGGACCTTCAGGTCCATTTCAGTGGGATTGAAGCCCAGCTTGGTGAGTTCAATCGCCCGATTCGAGACAAACACCTTGCCGCGTTCGTCGCCGGTGGTCGCGCGGATGTAATCCTGTTTGACCTTCTCAGGATCGAAGTTCATCGAGTTCACGCCGTCTTTCAGCGCGAGCGCGACCGGCGGGACGCCTCCGTGCTTCAAGAGGAGGAATTGGTAGGTGGCCACTTCATTATCGCCACAGATTTCTCTGAGTATCGATGCGATAGGGGAAAGGCCCGTCCGGCCTTGATTTGCCGGGTCGCCGCCGTCGCGGAAATGGATGACGTCTTCGACTTCGATCCGCTCGATGCGGCCGTCGGCCATATATTCGTAGTAGCTGACGAACTCCGATCCGTCTTCGGGCCAGCGCGGGCCAATCATCGAAGGCGGCACGTACCACAATTCGACGACCTGACCGAATCCGTTGCGAACTTTCAAGAAGTACGGATTCCCGCTCGTAATCCACGACAGCGCGAAGGTCTTCCACAACTGGGCGCCGCTGTAAAACGGATTGGGCCGATTCAGCAACTTGATGGCCGCATGGCCGATGATCGGTTTCTCCTTGCCGTCGGCGTCGGCTTCGACCACTTGCAGCGGGGCCTCGGGTAACACACGGCCGAGCCAGTTAACGGCGGCCATCACAAGCGATGATTGCGTCAGCTTGCCGGCTTCGAGGGCGTAATTGATGCGGGAGTTCCCATAATTGCCGAAGCTCCAATTCCAACCGCTGCCCCAAGATTGCCCCGTTGAGCCGCCATAACCCGTGAAGCGAAACTTCAGCGCGGCCTTCACCGATTGATACAGCAACGCCCACAGGCTCGGAGTTTTTTGGCTGTCGGCCTCTGGGTGCCAATCGTAGCTGTATTCGATGATGCGATCAGGGATTTCAATCATAAAAACGAAAAGCGCCGCGTCCGCTCTCGATTGAGAACGAACGCGGCGCTCATCTCGCGTAGTGCCGGGCTTTTATTTCCCGGCTGCCAAATTGGAAATGTCGGCCACAATGGCCCGGCAGAATTCTAGCGTGATGCCCGTGTCGGGTAAAGGCTTATCTTGAGGAGTCCACAATTTATAACCTCGACACCCTGGCGCGCGGCAGAAAATCTTGACCGGCTGGCGAATCTCGGCACCCAATAAGCACAGAGCCTCATCCGTACATTCAGCGAGGACGTTGCCGCATTTGACGCATTGCACGGTCCTTCGATCACTATGGCGATTGCTATTGTCCATATTCTTCGCGTCAATTATTCGATTCGTTACGCTGTCTTCCATTCTTGCTGCCGGGCCATTAGGCCATAGCGTACGCTGTCCCCTGGATCGTCACCGCCGCTGCCCTCGTCATCGACGTCCCACTTCAACACGTCCTCCGGCTTGTTCGGATTGTGTTGCAAGGCGGGAATGCACTCGATCAGCCGCTCGCAGTCCTTGGTGATCTTGAGGCGCGCGGCGATTGGGTTTTCCTTGCGCCCGGGATCGCCGAGCAAGTCAAGCATCTCGCCCCACCCTGAAATGCGGTCCATCGGCGCCTGCACCATGTGGACACCGAAAGAGGCGTACTGCTGCGCGATGGTCTTGGCGTTTTCGTCGCCCTTATTCGCGAAAACATCCGCGCCTGCGAAGACCGGAATCTCGGAGATCTCTCGGCCGTGTTTGGACGCGATTCGACTCATCGCCTCGGCATGGTCTCGCGGCAGTTTCTTCGCCTCTACGTGCTCGCCGGTGACAAATACCGTCCCATCGAACTCGGTCAACAGATAGAACGCCGTCGGGTGAGTGAAGCCGTAATCGAATGCGCCCCAGACAGGCCAGTGGGCGGGAATGTCGAACGGCTCGCACGCGTGCTCGTCGTAATTCCAGGTCGAGAAATACTGGCCGGCCGCGATGTCCCAGTCGCCGAAGCGGTAGGCGCGCAACTTCCAGCCGGTATTGTCTTCGAGCTTCTTCGTGTATCCGGAGTCGACAAACTTGTTGTCGTCGACCGTGGCGAAGATGAAGCGCGTGTCGGTCTCCTGGAGCTTGCGCGCCGGCGAGATGAACCGCTCCTTGAACCAGACGTGACCGATGTTGCCCGGGTTGGTCGTAGCGTAGATCCTCGGCCGCCAGTTCGGCTTGCTGGTACGGTTTGAATCTCTGAGAGTTTTGTATTTGGCCAGGCTGAGTGTCGTCGCCTCCTCGATCACGATCACGTCATACTCGAGGCCCAGATACTGATCGACGTCGCCTTCCGTTCTGAAGTGGCCGATGACGATGCGCGAGCTGTTGGCGAAGCTGATCACTCCCTGGCGGTTGTAATCGTGCGGCGTTCTGCCCAGAACGTTGCGGCGCAGGTCTTCGAACTGCTCGCGCGCATTCTTGGCGACTTTCCGGATATATAGGGTTTTAAGTCCCGGGCAGCGCTGCGAATCATCGAGAGCGACCTGCGCGAACGCGCCGTGTGATTTGCCCGGTCCTCGGGCTCCGCCAAATCCGATCTGATCAGGACCGTCGGGCAGATCGGCGAGCCTGCATGCCGCGTGGAACTGGAGTTGTTTCGGCTGGGGAATGTATGGCCCGCGGAAGAAGTTCGCGATCTGGTCCCGGGGCGCGCCCAGGTCGCGCGCGGTCATCGCGCATTCCGTCGCGAGTTCCTCAATCACTCGGAGCTGGCTGTTGTTTGCCGTTGCCATAAGCTTTTTCCAGGGCGGTAACGAGCGGATCGAGTAATGGCTCGCCGCCGGCGCCCGTCAGCTCCTTCTTCTCCGTCCACTGGCCGAGTTCGATGGCGATCTCCCTCTCCAGGTCCCGGAGCTCCTTCAGGAGCGTGGCGTCGAGTTTGTACACTGGCAGTTCGGATTGTCCTCTGTACTCCCGAATCAGCAAACCGGTCTTACCCCCTGGAACGTCCTGCATGCTGATATCGGCGCCTCTCTCGGCGATGATCTGCTTGAGCAATGAGCGCCGCGCCATCTTCTCGCGCACTCGGACGGCGCGGCGCGCGAGGCCTTCATTATGCGCGTCGCGCTCAAATTCTTCCCTGAGCTGGGAATAGGTTTTCTTTGCCCGTGTTCGAACGTGTTTAAGCTGGAAAGGTCCGACCTCAAACGGCGGATCAAGCCGTTCCGCTCGCTCGTTGATCTCCCACAACTCCAGCCCCTCGGCGGCCCAAGTGACTAGCAGCTTGCGTTGTTCTTTCGTAAGCTTCATTGAAGAGAGCATTGCGCCCGCGTGGCGTGTCCCGTTAGCCCCGCGTCGGAGTTGGCTGCTGTTCTTTGCCATAGGCTTTTTGCAAGGCGGCAATAAGAGGCTCAATTAACGGCTTGCCGTTGCTGGTCACATCTATTTCAGTGCGCTCTCGATATTTCTCCGGCTTATGCGCCTTGAGCAAGAAGATCATCAGGACATCGCTTTGCTTTCTTGCCCGCTGCCAAGCTTCGGCCTCGAGGATCTCGATCGCCGCTTCTTTCGCGTCTTCCCAAGCGGTGGCGAAGTCCGGCAGTTCCTTCTTATGGACGTAAGCCGTTTCTCTGGTTATGCCTGCCCCTTTGCAAGCGAGCGTCACATTGCAGGACTGAGACAAAAGCTCTAGAAACCGCGCATGCCAAGATGTATCAACCGGCTTCGTGGCTTTGCCCTTTTTTTTAGGCGTCAGATTAGACAGTCGTTTAGCCATCAAGCCGCTCCAATAATTCAGCTTTCCGCCCTGTCTCCGATTCCCAGCGGCGTAATATGACATCGCAATACTTCGGCTCCCGTTCGAGCGCATAACAGCGCCGTTGCAGCCGCTCCGCTGCGATTATTTGACTCCCGCTGCCAGCAAAGGGCTCATAGCACAAATTACCCTCTTGTGTGTGCTGCCGCATCGGAATCGCAAACAACTCAATGGGCTTCGAGGTCGGATGCTCGGTCGCCTTAAATACCTCGCTGTCAATTTGCCACGTAGTGGAAGGATAATCCTTAGAGCATCGCTTCGGCTTTTTGCCGCGCAACCACCCAAAGAAGCAAGGCTCGTGCGCCCACATATACCAAGAATAAGTTAACACAGGACGGTTTTTCACCCAGACTATTTGCTGGTGAACAAATGCCCCAGCCTTTTCCCATGCTGCCTCAACCATCGCCTGTCTCCGTGACGCGTGCCAGCAGTACCACGCGGCATCTTCGGTAATAGCGATTTTAGTCGCCACGGAGATAAAACCATCAAACAGCCCAGACTGGTCCGCTGCAGAATCCCAATCGTGATAAGTATCGGAGTGATCTTTATTTTTGGCCTTCTTGACGTCCTCGGGATCGTTCCACTTACTAGGGTGATTCGTGCCATCATAGTCGACCAGATACGGCGGATCGGTCGCAAATAAAATCGCCCGCTCGCCCGCCATCAGTCGCGTCACGTCTTCTTCGTTGGTACTGTCACCACACATAAGCATATGATCGCCGAGCTGCCATATGTCCCCAGAGCGCACGCGCGCCTGCTTTTCATCGGGCGTCGTATCGAATTCATCGCCGCCAGCGCTGGGCGCTTTCTCGGCAAATGGCGCAACGATCCCCGCCGCCTCAGCTTCTTTGGCCAACAACTCCATCAGCGCGGCATCACCCGTCGAGACTTCGCGAAGCAACTCATCCAGCCTCGCCCGGCTCTGCTCGGCCTGCCAGCCGATCGGGTCGAAGGTGGCGACAGCGAGATCCGCCTCCGCATCCGTCAGGTCGTAAATATCAATATCCCATTCGGCGTCAGGGTCGAGCGCCTGCCGTCCGTGCGCCGCCTCGATCACGGCGTACTCTTCGTCGAGCACGACGCGCAAGGCGTCGCGGACAGCGGCGTCGTCGTCGACGATGAGCACGACGGTGTTCGATTCCTTGGCCGCAGGTCTGCTGATCGGGCGTCGCACGGCCCGACCCTGACACAGAGCGCCGCAGTCTCATACAGAAATTCGACAGCCCTGGACATTGACTGCCTCGCGATGCTCCCCGACTGTGTGCGCACCCGACGTCACGCTGAGGGGAGGGGTGTTCCTCGCCCCGAGGTCAGGCGAGGCGCGGCGGTCGACAATGCCCGTCGGCAGGTGCCAGAGAAGGTCGAGCACGAGCGGCCCGGCAAGGCGTTCGAACAGCTTTGCCATTTGCGAGCCGATGCCGGGAAGTGCCGTCAACGACGCGAACAGCTTGTCGAGGATGGCGGGACGCACACGGCATCTCTATATCCCCGCGAGGGGTACCGCCAAGGGGACGAAGTGACCTCATCATCAGAGATCCGCCGCAAACGGCTATTGTTCCGTTCCTGGCATCGCGGGACGCGCGAGAGCGACCTGATCCTCGGCCGCTTCGCCGATGCGCATCTGGCAGGGTTTGACGAGGCCCAGCTCGACCGCTATGAGGCGCTGCTCGACTGCGCCGACGTCTGCCGCGCG
>Ga0137409_10006879_pt1 | contig 11747 bp, 9 predicted proteins | sample CZODoug1_16funga_FD_122059 | JGI IMG/M metagenome (GOLD analysis project Ga0137409, IMG submission 122059) | Vadose zone soil fungal communities from Angelo Coast Range Reserve, California, USA - CZODoug1_16fungal (Hybrid Assembly) | ecosystem: Environmental > Terrestrial > Soil > Vadose zone... | reverse complement strand
TGTTCCTCGGCGCCTCGACCAAGATCGTGGATCGCGAAACCGGCGAAACGTTGCAGGGCGAAGTGCCGCCGTTTTCGGTGGTGGTGCCCGGATCGCTGCCAGGCAAGCCCGGCCGTGATGGACTCGACGGCCCTGACCGCGCCCGTCGTGTCGCTGGCGTACGCCACGAGCGACCCCGTGGGCTCGAAGCGCGGGCCGCCCAGGAAGTGATTGGAGTTGTCGCTGAACGCGACGAATACCGCCGCGGTGGTCGTATCGCCTCCGGTCGCCGGCAACTGCCAGAGGGAAGGACCCTTGTCGCCGACTCGCACCTTGCCCACGAAGACCACCCGCGAGCCGTCCGACTGAACCGTGGGTTGCGTGGCGGTCCAGAAGTCGTGCGTGATCTGGGTCGGCGCGCCCAGCGGCGTGTCCAGGGCCCACACGTCGGATTGGCCCGTGTTCGCGTTCCGGATCTCGGAGAAGTAGATGCGGCCGTTGACCGGCGGCACCACGTCGAACTGGGTTTCGATCGAGCGCGTCCAGCGCGTGAACTCGTTGTTCACGTACACCTGGAACGTGCGCGTCTTGAAGAAGGCGACGTTGTTCAGGTCGTCATGCGCCTGGAGCGACACCGTCACCCCGTATTGGCCGATGGAATCCGGAGGCGTCCAGTGGACGGTCTGCGTCGTGGAATCCGCCAGCACCCCGCTGGCCGCGCTCCAGTGGTACGTGATGGCATAGCTTCTCGGATTCTGCACGACCGCGGTGAGCGCGTTCGAGATCCCCCGCACGGGCGGCTCGAAGTCCGTGCTCAGGTCCAGGATCACGGGCGAATACGCGCCCTCGACGTTGAGCGTCTTGTCGTTCGAGCAGCCGGCGAGGATCGCAAGCACAAAGATCCCCGCCCAGAGCCCTCGCTGGCCATTCATGGAAGGGAAATGCTCCTTTCTGGGGGACACGGCGGAACGTTCACGGAAACCCTAGCAGGGAGCCTGGCTTCCGTCAACCCGGGGACTGGGGGGAGAACGGCTCCACGCGGAGGTAATGGGCCTCGGACTCCCTGAGGATGGCCAGGAACCGGGCCGGCGACTCGCAGCTCCGGAGGGAATCCCGGACGGATTCCTCCTTGAGGAGGCGCGAGACGTTGGCCAGCGCCTTCACGTGGGGGCCGCGGAGGCTCTCGGGGGAGACGAGCAGGATGAAGAGCGTGGCGGGCTCCCCGTCCATGGAGTCGAAATCGATCCCGGGGGCGGAGACCCCGCACGAGGCGACCAGCTGGTCCAGGAGGCGCGTCTTTCCGTGCGGGATCGCCACGCCGTTTCCGATCCCCGTCGACATCATGGACTCCCGCTGGAGCACCTTGCTCAGGATCTCGCCCTTGGTATCCACGCGGTGGGCGGATTCGAGAAGCTGCACCAGCTCCTTGATGGCGGATTCCTTGTCGCGGGCGCGGAGGGAGAGCGAGATGGCTTCTTCGTTGAGCAGCTCGGACAGGTGCATCGCGGCCACGCTACCTGCGCCCTCGACGGACCGTCAAGCGGAAAACGCCCCGGCGAGCCGTTCCAGCTTCAAGGTCCCCTCCTTGGCGTTCGCCACGGCGAGGTGGACCGTGTCGCCGGGGTGGAATTCCCCCGAGAGGAGACCGGCCGCGAGCGGATTCTGGACGCGGCGCTCGATGAGGCGGCGGAGGGGCCGCGCTCCGAAGACCAGGTCGTAGCCCTCGCGGGCGAGGAGATCCAGCGCCTCGTCGTCGGCCTGGAGCGAGATCTCCTTCTCGTTGAGGCGCCGCTGGACCTTCCGGATCTCGAGCTTCACGATCTCGCGCAGCGCTTCGCGCGAGAGCGGCTCGAAGATCAGGATCTCGTCGATCCGGTTCAGGAGCTCCGGGCGGAAATGCCCGCGCAGCGCCAGCATCAGGCGGTCCCGCATCGCCTCGCCGGACGCCCCGCCCGCTTCGAGGATCAGGTCGCTTCCGATGTTGCTCGTCATCGCGACGATGGTGTTCCGGAAATCCACCGTCCGCCCTTGGCCATCCGTGAGACGCCCGTCCTCGAGGATCTGGAGCAGCACCTGCGTGACGTCGGGATGCGCCTTCTCGATCTCGTCGAGGAGGATCACGGCGTAGGGACGGCGGCGCACGGCTTCGGTGAGCTGCCCTCCCTCCTCGAATCCCACGTAGCCCGGCGGCGAGCCGATCATCCTCGAGACCGCGTGCTTCTCCATGTACTCGGACATGTCGATCCGGATCATGGCGTGCTCGTCGTCGAAGAGGAACTCGGCGAGGGCGCGCACCAGCTCGGTCTTGCCGACGCCGGTGGGGCCGAGGAAGAGGAACGAGCCCAGAGGACGGTTGGGATCTTGTAATCCGGCGCGCGCGCGCCGGACGGCGTCCGAGACGGCCCGCACCGCTTCCTCCTGGCCCACCACGCGTTCTTTCAATCGGTCCTCCATGTGGAGGAGCTTCGTGAGCTCGCCCTCGAGGAGCCTCTCCACCGGGATCTTGCTCCAGCGCGCGACGACCGAGGCGATGTCTTCGGCGTCGACTTCTTCCTTGAGGAGCTTCATGTCGCGTTGAAGTTTCGCCAGGTCCTCGCTCAGCTGCGTGAGCTCCTTCTCCAGCCCGGCGATCGAGCCGTAGCGGATCTCGGCCACGCGTCCCAGGTCTCCCGCGCGCTCCGCGCGCTGTTCCTCGACGCGGAGCGCGTCGATGCGCTCCTTGGTCGACCGGATCTTGTGAATGAGATCGCGCTCCTTCTCCCAGTGGGCGCGCAGCCGCTTCAGCTCCTCGTCCGCGCGCTTCATCTCCTCGTCGATCTCCTGCACACGGGCCTTGGAGGCCGGCGCGCGGTCCTTCTCGAGCGCGCGGCGCTCGATGTCCACCTGCCGCTTGCGCCGCTCCAGCACGTCGATCACCACCGGCACGCTGTCGATCTCCATGCGGAGCCGTGAAGCGGCCTCGTCCACGAGATCGATAGCCTTGTCGGGGAGCTGGCGGTCGGTGATGTACCGGGCCGAGAGGGTGGCCGCGGCCACGAGGGCGGCGTCCTGGATCTTCACGCCGTGGTGCACCTCGTAGCGCTCCTTGAGGCCCCGGAGGATGGCCACCGTGTCCTCGACCGAGGGCTCGCCCACGAGCACCGGCTGGAACCGCCGCTCCAGCGCGGCGTCCTTTTCGATCCGCTTCCGGTATTCCTCGATGGTCGTGGCGCCCACGCAGTGAAGCTCCCCGCGCGCCAGCGCGGGCTTGAGGAGATTGGAAGCGTCGAGCGCGCCTTCGCTGGCGCCGGCGCCGACCAGCGTGTGGAGCTCGTCGATGAAGAGGATGACCGTGCCCTCGGAGCGGGTGACTTCCTTCAAGACCGCCTTGAGCCGTTCCTCGAACTGTCCGCGGTACTGCGCGCCCGCGAGGAGCGAGCCCAAGTCCAGCGCCACGACGCGCCGGTCCTTGAGCCCCTCGGGAACGTCCCCGCTCACGATGCGCTGCGCGAGTCCTTCCACGATCGCGGTCTTCCCCACGCCGGGCTCCCCGATCAGCACCGGGTTGTTCTTGGTGCGGCGCGAGAGCACCTGGATCACGCGGCGGATCTCCTCGTCGCGTCCGATCACCGGGTCCAGCTTCCCCTTGCGGGCGATGTCGGTCAGATCGCGGCCGTACTTGGCCAGCGACTGGTACTTTTCCTCGGGGTTGGGATCCGTGACCTGCTCGCCGCCGCGGACCTGGACCAGGGCTTCGTAGATCTTCTCGCGGGTTGCTCCATGCTCGCGAAGGGTCTGCCCCGCGCCGTTCTCGATCGCCGGATCCAGCATCGCGAGGAGCAGGTGCTCCGTGCTCACGTATTGATCTTGGAGCCGCTCCGCCTCGCGCTCCGCGAGGTCCAGGATCTGGCGCAGCTCGTGGCTGGCCGCGGTCTGCTGCTTGGAGCCCGAGACCTTGGGGAGGGTCTTGAGGCGCGCTTCGAGGGCTTTCGTGAGGCGGTCGATCGAAACCTGCGCCGCCTCCAGCGCGGGTCGTACCGCGCCTTCCTTCTGCCCGATCAGCTCCGCGAGGAGATGCTCCGGCTGGATCTCCGGATTCCCCGCCCGGTCGGCGCGCTCCTGGGCCTGGGCCAGCGCTTCCTGGCTCTTGGTGGTGAGACGGTCGAATCTCATGAGAGAACGATTATACTCCCGGGATCGTGTCGCAATCCCCCTCCTATCAGCAGCCCGATCTCGTCGACGTCTGGGATCAGGTCTCCGAGCGTTACGGGGGCATCGATCTCGGCGCGCCCGACCATCAGGCGATGATGGTGCGTTTCTTGGAATTGATCGGGCCGCCGTCGGGGCGATCGTTCTGCGAGGTGGGATCGGGCTCCGGCACGACCAGCGGCGAGCTGGCCCGCCTCGGGGGCCGCATCACGCTCGTGGACATCTCTCCCAAGTCGCTCGCCTTCGCGCGGCGTCACTTCGAGGAGTCGAGCCTGCCGGCGTCCTACGCGATGCAGGATGGGCTTCGCCTGGGATTTCGCGACGGGGCGTTCGACGTGGTCTGGAACGGCGGTGTGATCGAGCATTTCACGGATGAGGGAAAGATCACGCTGATCCGAGAGATGTATCGTGTGGTGAAGCCGGGCGGGCTCCTGCTCATCATCGTGCCGAACGCGCACGACTGGCCGTTCCGTCTGGGGAAGTGGATCGCGGAGCGCCGCGGGAAGTGGATCTTCGGCTTCGAGGACGATCTGCACGCGGCGCGTTTTCGGAAGCTGGCCTTAGCCGCCGGGCTCGGCGAGGTCCAGTTCACGGCTTTTAACCCCATCGTGGGATGGTGGTTTCTTCCCTACGGCCGAAAGCTGATGGACCTGCTGCGGCTCAACACCGTGGCGTGGCACTCCAAGAAGAACCGCTTCGGTCACGCGCTCGCGATGACCGCACGCAAGACCTAGGAATTACCCCGCGCGCTTTTTCGCGGGCGCCATGGCCTCGCGCGCGGCGGCCGCTTCGCTGCTTTTAGGATAACGGGTGATCACGGTCCGGTAGTACTTCCGGGCCTCTTCCATGTTGCTCAAGCGCGCGTACGCGACACCGGTCTTGTAGAGCGCGCCCGGGACCCGGTCCCCGTCGGGGTATTTCTCGACGACCTTCTTGTACGCCTCGATCGCGCCGTTGAAGTCACCGGTCAGGAACGCGCACTCGCCGATCTTGAACTGGGCGTCGTCGGAGACGACGGTGTCCGGGTAGCGCTGGACGTACGAGGTGAACGCGTCCTTGGCCAGCCCGTACCGGCCGTTGGCGAAGTCCGAGGAGGCGGCGTGATAGGCCTGATCGGGATCCATCACCGCGGCCGCGCTCCGGACGCTGTCGCTGGACGAGATCCTCGCCTTCACCGTCTCGACCTTCTGGGAGAGCTGCGTGAACCGCGCGCCGGATTCCTCGAGCTTCCCCTGCAGCATGTCCATCCGCTGGCTCAGCTCGCCGAGCCGCGAGTCCGAGCTGGCCCGCGAGGCCTGGACCTGCTCGCGCGTGCCCGCGATCTCACGCTCCAGCGCCGCGATCCTCCGCTGCTGCTGCGCCTGCAGCGTGAGCAGGCTATCCAGCGAGGAGGACGTGGAGCGGTAATAGCCGGACGGCGCGCAACCGACCGCCGAGAGCGCGAGGGAGAGGGCGAGCGCGGCGCCCGCGAGCGCCGCGCCCTTCACCCGGCCGGTCCTCACTTCGAGACGACGTGAGCGCGGCGATTCTGGGACCAGGCCGATTCGTCATGCCCTTGGTCGAACGGGCGCTCCTTGCCGTAGGAGATCGTGGTGAGACGCGCGCTGGGGATGCCGTAGCTCACGAGGTAGTCCTTCGCCGCGTGGGCGCGCTTCTCGCCCAGCGCCAGGTTGTACTCCACCGAGCCGCGCTCGTCGCAGTGCCCTTCGATGACGATGCGCGCAGCCGATTTCGACTGGAGGAACTTGCCGTCGTTCTCCAGGGCGGACTTCGCGTCGGTGCGGAGCGAGAAGTCATCGAAGTCGAAGAACGCGTCCTCGAGACTGCTCACGCGCTCTCCCGAATTGTCGGTGCTGGGAGGCGGCGGAATCTCGGACTGGTTGGTTGGAGCCGGGGTGGATTCGGCAGGCGGCGGCTCGACCGCGGGCCCTCCTGCGACCTTCTTTCGCGAAGAGCAACCTGGAGCGAGGGCGAGCACGACGGCCAGCCCGATCAGCGCAACGGATACAAACCGTGGTTTCAGGCTCATGATGTGATCTCCCATCGGGTTCAGTTTATTGGACCGCAACAACTTCCAGAACTTTTCCCAACCTATCACACCCCCCGCGGAGCGTCAACCCCGGGAGGGGAAGTCGGGTGCCCGATCCCCCACCACCGGGGGTAGCAAAGGCCGGGCCCCCGGAGGGCGGATGGCCCAACATCGCCTCACCATCTCGCGGGGCTCGATCCGACCCATCCCGAGCTACCCTTTCACGGCCAGACCCTTCTTGGGCCGCGGACCCCAGTTGGGGTTGAAGCACTCGCCGCCCCCGTTCGTCAGCTTCACCACGTCGCTGCCGTCGGCGTTCATCATGAAGATCTGGCGCTTTCCCTCCCGGCTGGAGCTGAACACGATCTTCCTTCCATCCGCGGACCAGTGCGGGTTCTCGTTGTGGCCGGCGTTGCTCGTGATCTGGGTCGGGTTCGATCCGTTCGAGTCCATCACGATCACGTCGAAGATGCCGTCATGACGCGCGGCATAGCAGATCTTGTCTCCCTTGGGGGACCACTGCGGCGAATCGTTGTAGCTCCCCTCGATGGTGAGGAGCCGCTGGTTCAGTCCTTCCGCGTCCATCACGAATACTTGCGGCGACCCGGTGCGGTTCGACGTGAAGGCGATCTCCCGCCCCGTGGGACTGAACGAAGGCGACGTATCGATGACCGTGTTCCGCGTCAGGCGCCTCGCGGTCTGCGCGTCGCGGCTGATGAGGTAGATCTCGGCGTTTCCGTCGCGCGAGAGCGTGCAGGCGATCCACTTTCCGTCCGGCGAGTAGCAGGGCGCCGTGTTCAACCCCGGACGCGTCGAGAAGGGATACGAAGCGCCCCGCGACATGTCGAAGAGATACAGGTCCGGATTCCCGCGCTTGAAGGTGGTGAACGCCACCTCGCTCCCCCATGGGGCGAACGTCGGCGAGAGCGCCAGGCTCCTGTCGTGCGTGATCTGCCGCGCGTTCTCGCCGTCGTAGTCCATCATCCAGATCTCCTTCACCCGGCCGTCCTGCCGCACGTAGGCGACCCTGGTCTCCGCGATACCCCGCTCGCCGGTCAGCGCCTCCAGCACGTCGTCCACGAATCGGTGCATGGTTTCCCGCAGGGTGCCTCCGCTGAAGGGATACGTCCGGTCCAGCGCCACCTCGCCCGTCCCCGCGTCGATGGCCTGCCCGTGGAACTTGAGGACGGCGGCGCCCTCCCCGGGCTCCACGGTTCCCTCCACGCGCACGGTTCCCGCCAGATTCGGATCCGGCACGGGCTTCCCCTCGAGCGGCTCCACGTCCGCCACCTGGAATACGCCGGAAAGCTCGAAATCCTTCCGCGCGACCGCACGGCCCTGCTGGTGGGCGTTCCCCACCGGGCCCACGCTCTGGAACCGCGCGAGCATCAGCGGGGACTTCATCGTGGAGTTCGCCCCGACGCCGGTGTGGACCTGGGTCTGGGCCACGATCGGGCAGGAATGGAAGATCGCGCTCGAGAAGAGCGCCACCACGGTGGTGACCGCATAGAGGAGGAATCGCCTACTGGAGCTCGAACGCAAAGTGGACCCCCAGGTATTCGTCCGTGTACCCCGCCGGCAGCGGCGGAAGGGGCGTCGCGCTCAAGAGCGCGCGAAGCGTGGTCTGGTCATAGAACGCATAGCCCGAGGAAGCTTCGACCTCGGTCAGGGAAACCTGTCCGTCGCGGCCGATGCGAAAGTGCAGGACCGCCTTCACGGGACCGCTCATTCCCTGAGGCGGTACCCATCGGGAGCCGATCTTGTTCCGGAGCGCGGCCAGGTAGTACGCGAACCGGAAATCCCCGTCCGTCTGGACGCTGGCGGCGCGGGAGCCGTCCGCGGACTGCCACTTGGGCGTGGTGTCGGCGGCGGGCCCCGGCGTGACCTCGCGCTCCACGGGCTTCTGGCTCTCGCTCTTCCCCGGCTTCTTGGGCTGCACGCGCTCGGGCTTCACCACGATCTTGGCGCCCGGCGTGTAGCGCTTCACGAGGGCCGGCCGGGGACGCGCCTTGGGCGCTTCCTCGGCGGGCGCTTCCGGGGACGGAAAACTCCGAAGCGGGGTGATGCGGATGATCCGCGCGCGCGTTTGCGGGCCCAGGCCGCCCGCCACCGCGTAGTCTCTCGGCGGCTTCACCTTGATCCAGAGCGCGCTCAACCCCGCGATGTGGAACACGCATGCCCAGGTGAGAAACCAGAGGCATGACCGCGTGGAAGGCGGGGCCGCGCCGCGCCGGAGAATGCCCGGCCGATCACGAGTCTCCATGATTCGTGCATCCTCGCGTCAGAGCTCCTGCTCCAGCTCGAGCGCTTCGTGGAGCGACCGGACCGCGCGCTCCGCGTCGGCCTGGCGGACCACACAGGTGATCGTGATCGAAGAGGTGCTGATCAGGTCGATGTTCACGCCCGCAGCGGCCAGGGCGTGGAACACGCGGCCCGCGGTGCCGGGCGAGGTGGCGAGCCCTTCCCCCACCACCGAGAGCATGGCGACGTCGGGATCGTACTGGAACGCGCGCGCACCGATCTTGCGCCGGACTTCCTCCAGCACCGGCAGCACCGTGTTCACGTCGTGCGCGCCCACGGTGAACGTGACGTCGTTCTTTCCGTCCGCGCCGCTGGCCTGCACGATCATGCGCACGTTCACGCCGTGCCCGCCCACCGCCTGGAAGATCTCCGAGGCGACGCCGGGACGGTCCGGCACGCCGACGAGGGCCACCTTGGCCACATCGGTGTCGTGCGCGATGCCGCGGATGATGACCTGTTCCATGGAGCTCCCTTTCACCACACGGGACCCTTCGTTCCAGTTGAAGCTGGACCGCACGTGGATCGGAACGTTGAAGCGGCGCGCGATCTCGACCGAGCGGTTGTGCAGCACCTTGGCGCCCAGGGACGCCAGCTCCAGCATCTCGTCATAGGAGAGCCGGGGAATCTTGCGGGCCCCGGGCACGAGCCGGGGGTCCGATGTATATACCCCGTCGACGTCGGTATAGATCTCGCATTCCGTCGCCGCGAGGGCCGCGGCCAGCGCCACCGCGGTCGTATCCGACCCTCCGCGCCCGAGCGTCGTGACCTCGCGATCCTTGCTCACGCCCTGGAAGCCCGCCACGATCACCACGCGGCCGCGGCTCAGCTCGTCCTTGATGCGGTCCGCCTTCACCTCGAGGATCTTCGCCCTCGTGTGCGAGGTGTCGGTCACGATGCCGCTCTGCGATCCGGTGAAGGAGACCGCTTCCTGGCCCAGGTCGTTGACCGCCATGGAGACCAGGGCCATGGAGATCCGTTCTCCGGCCGTCAAGAGCATGTCCATCTCGCGCGGGTGGGAGCGCGTGGAAACCTGCCGCGCGAGCTGGATCAGATCGTCGGTCGCGTCCCCCATCGCCGAGACCACCACCACCAGGTCCGCGCCGCCCCGCCGGGTGCGCACGATCCGTTCGGCCACGTTCTGGATGCGCTCCGGCGAGCCGACGGACGTGCCGCCGTACTTTTGAACCAGCAACGGCATGAATGTGGAGATTCACTCCCAGGACTAGAGAAGCGTTCGAGCGACGGCGCCCTTCGTCGCGATGCGGCCCGCGAGGGATCGCGCCTCGACGCGTCGCCGCGCGAAGGCACGGACCATGGCGTTTCCGACACGGCTCCCGCGCCCCAGGGCGTGGAAGGCCAGCACCGTCGGCCCGCTCCCGCTGATCGTGACGCCGTAGGCTCCGGCGCGGCGCCCCGCCTCCACCACTCCATCGAACCCGGGAATCAGCCGCGCGCGGTACGGGACATGGTACACGTCCCGGAGCGCTTCGGCCAAGAGTTCGAAGCGACGGGTCTCTAGAATGTGCTCCAGGGCCATGGCCCGGGCCGTGTTCTCCACGGCGCGGCGGAGCGGAATGGTCTTCGGGAGGAGCGCCCGGGCGCGCCGGGTCGAGACCTGGATCGAGGGCACCGCGAGCGTGATCCCGAGGCCGCGCGGCATCGGAAGCCTCAGCGCTTCCACGCGGCCGTCGTGGAGCGGGAGCGAGAGCGTGAGGCCCCCGAAGATCGCGGGCGCCACGTTGTCGGGATGTCCCTCGAGGTGCCTTGCCTCGCGGAAGATATCCTCGTCGTCGAAGCGGCCCTTCATCCAGTGATTCGCGAGCACCAGGCCCGCCACGATCGCGGCCGCGCTGGAGCCCAGCCCGCGCGCGAGGGGAATTCTCGACCGGATCGTCAGCGCCACTGTCGGCACGGGCTTCCGGGCCAGGCGGAAGAGGTGCCGGAACGCGCCGAGCACCGCATCGTGATTCGGATCGACCGCGAGGTCCTTGCCCTCGCCGAGGCGGCGGATCGAGAACCCGTGGGGGATCCGCTCCGCGGTGACCGTCATGGGAATCCGCAGGGCGAGCCCGAGGCAATCGAACCCGGGACCGAGATTGGAGGTCGAGCCGGGCACCACGACTCGCCACCGGATCACCCGAGGATGACCTTTCGCAGCGCCCGGGGATCCGATTCGACCTTCTCGACGGTATTCGAGACGGCCACGGCGCGCTCGGGATCCTTGAGTCCGTGTCCGGTCACGGTGCAGACGATCGTCTTCAGTTGGTCGAGCTTCCTCATCGACGCGAGCTTCAGCACGCCGGCGATGCTCGCGGCCGACGCGGGCTCCACGAAGATGCCCTCGACCTCCGCCAGCGCGCGATAGGCCGCGAGGATCTCCTTGTCGGTCACGGTGTCGATCAATCCTCCCGACTTGTCGCGCGCCTCGACCGCGGGCTGCCAGGACGCGGGATTCCCGATCTTGATCGCCGTCGCGATGGTCCTGGGATCCAGAACCCGCTCGCCGCGCACGATGGGCGCCGCGCCCTCCGCCTGGAATCCCAGCATACGCGGGAGCTTCCGCGCCGGCGCGGCCGCGGCCGCCGAAGCGCCGCCCCGCGCGTGGGCCGCGCCCGCGGCAGCCGAGCGTTCTTCGTATCCCTTCCAGGTCGCGGTGATGTTTCCCGCGTTTCCGACCGGGAGCGCATGCGCGTCGGGGACGCGCCCCAAGGCCTGTGCCACCTCGTACGCTACCGTCTTCTGCCCCTCGATCCGGTCGGGGTTGATCGAGTTCACGACCGAGACCTGGCCCTCCGCCTCCATCGTGCGCACCAGCTCCAGCGCGCGGTCGAAGTTGCCCTGGATGGCGAGCACGCGCGCGCCGTAGATCATGGCCTGCGCGAGCTTCCCCGACGCGATCTGGCCTTCCGGGATCACCACCACGCACTTCATCCCCGCGCGCGCCGCGTACGCCGCGGCGGACGCCGACGTGTTCCCCGTCGACGCGCACAAGAGGATCTTGGCGCCTCGGGCCTTGGCCCGTGAGACCGCGACCGTCATGCCGCGGTCCTTGAAGGAACCGGTGGGATTCTGTCCCTCGATCTTCACGAAGAGCTCCACGTCCGGGCCGAGGCGGCGCGCGAGACCCGGCGTCGGCACGAGCGGCGTGCCGCCCTCGAGGAGGGTGACGATCGCCTCCTCGGGAATCTCCGGAAGGATAGCGCGGAATTCGCGCACCACGCCGCGCCACGCCGTAGCACTCATACGTCGA
>Ga0137409_10006878_pt1 | contig 11747 bp, 10 predicted proteins | sample CZODoug1_16funga_FD_122059 | JGI IMG/M metagenome (GOLD analysis project Ga0137409, IMG submission 122059) | Vadose zone soil fungal communities from Angelo Coast Range Reserve, California, USA - CZODoug1_16fungal (Hybrid Assembly) | ecosystem: Environmental > Terrestrial > Soil > Vadose zone... | reverse complement strand
GTCGAAGCGCGCACTGCACAGGACGTGAAGCAGGACGGCAAAGTGGTTCTGAAGAAGGGCACGCGTCTGGTCGGGCATGTAACCGAGGCCCAGGCGCGTACGAAGGAACAGGCTCAATCGCAACTCGGAATTGTCTTTGATCACGCGCTTACGAATAACGGACAGGAGATCCTTCTGAACGCCTCGATTCAGGCGCTGGCTGCCGCACGGTCCTCGGCGGATGCCGCAGCAGGCTCCGATGACATCGTGGCGTCAGGCGCCGGGATGGGTTCAGCGTCAGGTGCGGCGCGCACCGGAGGCGGCTTGATGGGCGGCGTGGCGTCCACCGCGGGCGCAACGGCTGGCACCGTCATGAATACGGCTGGCTCGGCGTCAGGGAATGCGGGAGGAAATCTCGGTGCGGCAACACGGTCCACCGGGGCCGTGGGGGGATTGACCTCCATGGGCCGTCTCTCTTCGAACAGCAGCGGCGTGTTTGGCCTGGAGGGGCTTTCGATCAACTCAGAAGCCTCCAGCGCGACGCAAGGCTCAGCGATTGTTTCTTCCACGAAAAACGTTCACCTGGAGAGCGGCACGCAGATGCTTCTGTCCGTTGCCGGTCAGGCTCATTGAGGGTCAAATCGGACGAAGGGTATCGCGGCATCCCGTCCCGCAAGCGGGACGGGATGCCACTTCTGTTTTGAATCATCCGGGTGGCTTGCCCCATGAGAGTAGGGGTGCATCTTCGCCGGGCATGAACTCTGTTCAATCGGAATATTAGTTTTACCTCTTGGATCTGGCGCAGTGTGTTAATTTTAGCTTTCAGGGATTGTATAAGATTGAGCGGCGTGGGGATGCCCTCTCGTCAAATAGTGTAGTGGTAGGCTCGCAGGGCCGGCAGTGGGGAGATCACATGTCTCGAATTCCTCTCAAATGCACGATTGTGTTACTGGTTGCTTCCGCGGCGCTCGCCAGTTGTGGCGGCCGCGGCGTCTCTTCCGGGGGTGGAGGGTCCACGGGAACCGCGCCAGTCGTTCTGACCATGACCGATACTCCGCCAACGAACGTGAGTCTTCTTTCGGCGGAAGTGACGCTGACCGGCGCGACACTTGGGCCCGGAAATGTTTCTTTGTTTTCCGGAGCGACGACAATTGAACTCACGCGTCTCCAGACCGACATCGCCTATATAAGCACCACGTTGGTGCCCTCGGGCAGTTACACCAGCCTGGCGCTGACGTTCTCCAATCCGACCCTGACGATTGAAAATGACACGGGCAGCTCACTCGTCACCGGAGGCAGCAACCCGGCATGCATCTCGAGCGCAATCTGCACGATTCAATCTGTCGCGACGAATCTCTCCACGACGATCACGCTGTCACCGACAATGACAGTTTCCACAACGAGCGGCGCGGGGTTGCTGGCGGATGTCAACCTGAACAATCTGCTTTCCGCGACGCTGGGCGCCGATTTCAAAAATGGCGTGACGGTATCGGAATTCACGCCCGCGAGCTCCGGCGCGCCACCGGTGGGAGCCGAAGATGTGGTTGGGCATGTAACAACAACGGATGCCACACACAGTAAGTTTTCGCTGCAGAATGCCGTGGGAATGTTTTCGTTGACTGTGGACAATACGACCACGTTCCTGAATTTTCCCACGGGCACTTGTACGACGCCGTCTATTGCATGCGTGCAGGCGAATCAGATTCTGAGCGTGGACATCGGTATCCGGGCTGACGGCACTCCTGTGGCGCGGAATGTGCTCTTCGAAGATGCTGATTCGACTGACATCGAGGTCGAGGGAATCATAACGAGCACGGGATCGCTGACGTTCAAAATGGTCACGCTGACTGAATCCACGGCGATCACTGGTTTGAGGATCGGTGACGTAGCAACAGTTCAGTACTCCACCACCTCACCCGCGACGCAATTTGAAAAGGATCTCGTATATGCGGACAATGTTCTAGTAGATACGACTGGATTCGTCTTTAGCGCGCCCGCCGACCTGATAGTGGGCCAGCAGGTGCAGGTGAGGCGAAATCCCATGTCAGGCACTTTGATTACGGCAGACCGCGTCCGCCTGCGATCTTCCCGCGTAACTGGTCAAGCTTTGGCTGGGGGGGCTACGACCCTCTTCAATTTGGGCAGTCTGCCGTCGATCTTCACCACGCACGTGGCGCCGCAGATCCAGGTGATAACCTCCAGCTCCACAATCTGCACCGGCACCGTTTCCAATTGCAGCTCGCTCGCGTTAAATGTCCAGCACAGTTTGTCCGTCCGCGGCCCTATGTTCGCAAGCTCGAAAACACTGGTTGCTTCCAAGGTTGTGCAGCATTAGCGCCGCTCCGTTGTGTTTGGTTTTCTCTGCGTCCTGAGCGTTGAAGTATTTGAATTTTCTTGGTCTTAATCAGTGTTCGTCTATGCCCATCCGTGGTTTCAGTCCAGGTTACGCGGGAAGAGGGAGAGCTTCCGGGCGCGACATTCGGTAGAACCCCAACAAGACCGCACCCGTTCCCCACAACCCCACCGTCAGCCACATCAATCCCCCGAGGACAGGTATGAGCCCCGCGACGTGCAGGATTAGCAAGCCGAGAGCGATCCGGCCGATGACTGCGCTCGTAGGATTGAATGCCTCACCCAATATTTTGTTCCCCAGCCATGTGCCGACAAAAACTTGCGCGACGTACAGAATCGGCGCATAACCCAGCACGCCCGCCACGCCGGCGCCCACTCCGACAAAGATCAGCAGGATTCCCAGGATCAGCATAAACACGCCGGTAAGCAGAGCCACGGCCCCCACGCCAATCGGGAGGCCGATGCGGCCGGTCTCACGCAGCGTCGCATGGAAAAAGCCGGGAACGACCGTAATTAATAAAACTCCGAGTAGGAGGGCCGCTCCAAAACCGACGATTTCGTTGACCGTCACCTGGATCGCTTCAAATAGCAACCGGCGAGTTTCCTCCTGCATCTCGATGTGGAGCGGGCTCGCCAGTTTGGCTCCTGAAGCGACAATGGGCCGGCGAGGGCCCCTGAAAGTAGCAGGTCCGCCGATCTCTCCCGTCGGGCCAATCGTAAGGTTTCTGCCGCGCAGCCACATCTGTCCGCCGATCCCCCCATCGAGATGCGTGCGGCGAATCATGCCGAGAAGGTCGCGGTGAATGTGGCCGTCGAGATCGGCATCGCCATTGATGGTGATCAAGCTGCCCCCCACTTGCGCCTTTTCCGTCAAATCAAGAGAATTGCCGATGTATGTAATGTTCTTGCCGACGGCACCGTCTATGGCAACCGTATGCGACATGACGCGGATGTTCCCATCCACTGTCCCTTCCATCCTCATCTGTCCCGCGAACGCGATAACGTCTCCGGTGACGTGTCCTGTGACGATAAGCATGCCGGTGAAGGCAATCAGGTCACCTTCCACCGTGCCGTCGACGCGTACCGATGCACCGGACACGATCAGGTCCGTGTGAATCACCTCAGTGGCCGGGACCAGGACGGACTCATCGCGGCGAATCTCCGTCGCGGCAGCGGGCTGCGCGAGCATCAGGGCCAGCGCCATTGCGGACATCATCGCCGCGATCGCCGTGGGACGCCGAAACCGCCTCCGAAGCAGGCCGATTGCCATAATTGCTACAATGACCAAAGCTGCGATTTGCAAGACGTGAATCATGGAACTCCATCCTTCCCAGAATGCGCCGCTGAAAAAAAGGAGGCTCACGAAATCCGTTCCGCCGAAGCCCGCGTTACTTAATTGCTGGAGCCATGGATCCACGGTGTCCGCCCACAGCCAGTACGCACCCGCCGCAAAAGCTCCAAAGGCGAAAGTCCAGACCCAAGACGGCACGTTCCAACCGCGCGCGCTGAGCAGCCGCGCGGGCATGGCCTCGTTGTCTTCGGTCAAGGCTGCAGTCAGCACGGTGGACTCGCGTTCGAGCGCGTGAAGCAAAATGCGGCACGTGGCGCATTCACCGATGTGCAGGGCCATTTCTCGCGCCCGCAGGGGTTCGAGCTGCCCTTCGAGATACAGCAGGCAGGCCATTTCATCGAAGTGAATCACGTCGTGCCTCCGGCCATCGCTCCGCGGCCACCCAGGATGTCGCGCAACTGGTGACGCGCGCGCAACAGGACGACGCCCACAAACGCGCGGCGCACCCCGAGAGTCGCGGCGACCTCGTCATAACTCATGTCCGCGTAATAGCGCAGCACGAGCGCCATGCGCGCCCGTGAGGGAAGCTGGTCGAGCGCCCGGCGCACTTCCTGGCTTGTCCTTTGCTCGATCAATTGTTCGAGCTGCCCGGGATCGGGATGTTCGAGCGGCATATTCTCGATCTCGCCGGATTCCAGGTCCTGCCGCCCTTTTCTTCGGCGCAGCAGGTCCCAACAATGGTTCGCGGCCACGGTGTACAGCCAGGCGCCGAACGGACGGCTGGAATCGTATTGCGATAGTTTCTGGCGGATTTTGATGAAAATGTCCATGGTGGCGTCTTCCGCGTCCTCGCGAGTGGGCATCGCCCGGCGGCAAAAGCGGAAGATGGCCGGTGCGTATTGGTGGTACAGTTCGCCCCAGGCTTCCGCGTCACCGGCCTTTGCCCGGGCGATCCGTTCCTGCTCGCTGGCCTGGTCCGCGGGGTTCATCCCCTCGGGATGTCTCCTCGCATCCATTGGTTATTACGCTGCGGTGGGGTGAAAAATTTCATGGGTGTGCTGTGCCGGAGTACCGGCGGCCTGGCCGCTCTGGGAACTCACGATGGCTGAAAGGACTGTAACAAACTTCGACTCGAGTGGGGTGCGTTGCTTTGGAGATGAATTAATTCCCCACGGTACGGAAAAAGTCTGGAGCTAATAGAGCCTTACTCATAAATCGCTTTGTGGCAGTTTTCTCTGTTCGAGAATTCAGCCACATTGACGCGCCAACGGCGCGGAGCAGGGCAGCCCGGGGCAACGCCCCGGGGACGTGGCCGAGTACATCTTCCGTCCTGAAAGGACGGAGGATCCCTGCGCCCTTTCAGGGCGCACCGTAATTGGTCGATTCCGAAACCCAGGGCGTTGCCCTGGGCTAGCACGCGGCGGCGCTTTTAGCGCCGAAACCAAAGTTGTGTAAATCCGAATTCGCGAGTCTTGATGACCGGCCATTTATGAGATGACTTCTATCTCTGACCCAAATCACCGGAGGCCACGGGACTGCAAAAGAATCACTCTACGGTAATTTCCAGTGGTGGTATCATCCGCCCGTCAGCCAGCATACACACGAAAAACGAAAAGAGACTTCGTAGAGTTCGGGCTGAGATTCTGCAATCGAGCCCCGCGCCAGCGACGATTGGCCGCGGATTCGGAGAAGGAGAGTTTATGTCGTGCCAAGGTTGCGCGCGTAAAGCATGGGTCGCGGTACTGGTGCTGGGGTGGATGATCCCGGGATTCGTACTGCCCGCCGCAGCTCAGAAACAAGCGGAAGTGAAGAACATGAATCTCGTGGGCTATAGCGACTTGCAGGGCCGGAGTTCCTATCAGCCCTCGATCCATAAACAGGGCAACCGCTGGATCGCCTACATCGGCCACCATGGCGGCTCAGCGATGAATCCGATTACGGGAAAAATGGAGGACAACGGAACGTCGATCGTCGACGTCACCGATCCGAAGCAGCCAAAATATCTGGCCCATATTCCCGGCGATCCGCGCGTTCCCGGACCGGGTGAAACGGGCGGCGCGCAGATGACGCGTCTCTGCGACGGCGCCGAATTGCCGCATGCCAACAAGAGCAAGGTGTATTTGCTGCGCACCAAGGGGACCGACGCGCATGAAATGTGGGACGTGACCGATCCGGCGCACCCGAACCGGTTGACCGTCATTCTCAGCGGACTGGTTGATACGCACAAGAGTTGGTGGGAGTGCGACAGCGGAATCGCGCTTCTGGTCTCCGGCAAGCCCGGCTGGCGCGCCAAGCGCATGATGCAGGTCTATGACTTGAGCGATCCTTCCGAACCCGTGTTCATCCGTGACTTCGGTCTACCCGGCCAGCAGCCCGGCTCGACCGGCTTCCAACCCAGCGACATGCATGGCGCCATTTCCACCGGACCGAAGGGCAACCGCGTATATGCCGGCTACGGAACGTCCAAGGGCGGCGTGATCGAGATCATAGACCGCGAGAAGCTGCTCAAGGGGCCCAAGGACCCCACCGAGGCGAATCTGATGTATCCAGTCGTGGGGAGACTCGATCTCCCGGAGGAGGCCGGAGCGCACACGACCTACCCGCTGATGGGGATGGACTTGCCCGAGTTCGCGAAAAATGGCGCGCAAGGGAAACACGATTTCCTCGCCGTCGTGGGCGAAACCACCGACAACGAATGTCATGCGCCAAGGCAGTTGTTGCGAATGTTCGACATCACGACGGAATCAAGAATCCTGGGCGTTTCAACGTGGACCGTGCCGGAAGCGAGTGGCAACTTCTGCACCCGCGGCGGGCGCTTTGGCACGCATTCATCAAATGAAAGCATGACGCCCATCTATTACAAGCGCGTAATCTTCCTCGCGCATTTCAACGCGGGCTTGCGCGCCATCGACATCCGCGACCCTTACAACCCCAAGGAAATCGCCTACTACATCCCGGCCATCAACGACAATACGGACAAGCGCTGCGTTGGCACAGGCGCGGACCAGAAATGCAAGATCGCGATTCAAACCAACAACGTGGAAGTGGACGACCGCGGCTACATCTACATCGTCGATCGCGCCAACACGGGAATGCATATTTTGGAGCTGACCGGAGACGCGCGGAAGGTAGCCAACCTGCCCTAAAGTGGCGTCTGGTTTAGGATACGTCTGGTTTGGGAAAACCTTTTTCGACTCCCTGTTGTCTGGGCCTCGCCGATTCAGCTCGCTGGGCGTGTCGTTACGCTTGACGTAACTCGTAATCGGCGCTATATTCACAAATGATTGTAAGCTACCGCGACAAGCGGACCAGAGACTTCGCGAACGGCGAACGGGTCAAACCACTTTCCGGAATTGAACGCCCCGCCCGCCTGAAGCTGGACCGGCTCGAGGCGGCCGCTACACTGACGGACCTTGCAGCCTTGCCCGGCAACCGCTTTGAAGCCCTCAAAGGGGATCGCAAAGGCCAATACAGCATTCGCATAAACGATCAGTGGCGGATTTGTTTTGCGTGGCCGGAAGGATCATCCGGTCCCACGAATGTGGAGATTGTTGATTACCACTAGGAGAAAGACCATGGCGGTAAGCGTGATTCATCCCGGCGAACATCTAGCCGAAGAACTTAAAACGCTCGGCATGAGCGCGGCCGAACTGGCGCGCAAGATCGAAGTGCCCACGAACCGAGTCACCCAGATTCTCAACGGCGAGCGCTCCATTACGGGCGACACGGCCCTGCGCCTCGCCCATTTCTTTGGCACCAGCCCGGAATTTTGGCTGAACCTGCAGAGTCTTTACGAGTTGCGCCTCGCACGGCAAAAGTCCGGAAAAGCCATCAAGGGACTTCCCAAGCTGAAGCAATCTGACCCCGTCCGCGCGTGAAGGTGCTCCGCCGTCGAAAGGCGTGGAAGGACAGTTCTGTGCGCTAAGTTCCGGTCCATTTCGGCGGGCGCTTGTTCAGGAACGCGTCCATGCCTTCACGAAAATCGCTGCTCATGTAACACATTAGGATCAGATCGCGATCTTCCTGCGGATTCATCCTTTCTTTGATGCGGCGTAAGGCTTCTTTCGTGGCGCGCAGCGTTAGTGGTGCTTGCGACGCCACCGTTTGCGCCAGCTCGTTCGCGCGGCGCTGCAAATTTTCATAATCGGGCAGGACTTCGCCCAGCAGGCCAATTTTGCACGCCTCTTCGGCCTCGATCAGCCGACCTGTAAAAATAATGTCCTTCACACGCGCCGGTCCCAGCATGGCGACAAGCCTGACGTAGTTGGACATCGACAGGCAATTGCCAAGGGTGCGGCCGATGGGCACACCAAGGCGCGCGTTCGCGGCGCCTATCCGAAGGTCGCAGCAACCGGCAATCGTGAAACCGCCGCCGGTGCACACTCCGGCAATCGCCGCGATGGTCGGAAGGCGGGAATTCTCCAAAGCGCTGAGCACGCGCTCGATCCGCGATTCGTAATCCAGCGCGTCCTGGGCGGTGGAGAAAACCTTGAATTCAGAAATGTCAGTGCCCGCGGCAAATGCTTTTTCCCCTGCGCCCGTCAGCAGAAGGACTTTGATGGACGAATCCTTCTCAGCTTGTTCGCAAATCTCACCAAGTTGCTCGTACATTCGGAAGGTAAACGCGTTGCGAGCCTGCGGGCGATTGAAGGTGATGCGGCCAATGCCATCCTGGATTTCATACAGAATGTCTCCTCTCACGGCTTTTCCGCCTTAATCGAGTCCGGCATCTGGATAGCGCCCTGCGCCGCTAATTGGTCGGCCTCCGCATCGGAAAAACCATGTTCGCGCAGCACTTCGCGCGTGTGCTGGCCAAGTACGGGCGCCGCCCGGCGCACGGACCCCGGCGTTCCCGAAAATTTGATGGGCAGCCCAATGGACGCCACTTGTCCGGCCGTGGGATGCGAGGTCTCGACGATCATCTCCCTCGCCAGCGCCTGCGGATCGGCGTGCATTTGGCCGACGTCCAACACCGGCCCCGCCGGAACGCCCGCTTCCTCCAGGCGTTGCAGCCATTCGGCTGAGCTTCGGCCTTTGAACAGGGGGGTAAGCGCCGCCTGCAGAGCTGGCAGATTGCGCATCCGCTCAGCGTTGTTGACAAATCGGGGATCATTGCCCAATTCAGGCGCTCCGAGCGCCTCAAGCAGCCGCAGCCAATTGCCCTGGTTCGCGGCTCCGACGGTGATCCAGCCGTCGGCCACCGGAAAGGCCTGATAGGGCGCATTCAGCGGGTGGGCCGTCCCCATCGGCCCCGGCGCTCGGCCTGTCGCAAAGCAAATGGCCGACTGCCAGTAGGTATGGATGATCCCAGCCTCAAACAGCGAGGTATCCACCATTTGCCCCTGCCCCGTGGACGCGCGGGAATGCAGTGCGGCCAGCACGCCCACGCAACCGAGTATGCCGGCAGTGATGTCGGTAACCGGCGCCCCTATTTTCACCGGCGGACATCCCGGTCCTTCTCCCGTGATACTCATCAACCCGCTCATCCCTTGTGTGACCAGGTCGAACCCGCCGCGATCGGCATACGGCCCGGTCCGCCCAAACCCAGAGATCGAACAATAGATCAATTTGGGATTCAACGCGTGCAGCGCGTCATAACCGAAACCCATCCGTTCCATCGTGCCGCGGCGATAGTTCTCTATCAGTACATCAGCGCCCTGTAGCAGACGCGAGAGGACCTTGCGTCCTGCCTCCGTCTTCAGGTCCAAGGCGATGCCGCGCTTGTTCCGATTCATAATCAGGAACGCGGCAGATTCGCCCGAAATTGTCGGCGGCACCATCCGGCGTGCGTCGTCTCCGCCTGGTAATTTCTCCACTTTGATGACATCGGCGCCCATATCGGCGAGCAGTATCGAGCATGCCGGGCCCGCCATCACGTGCGACAGATCGATCACTTTCAGACCGGCCAGCGGTCCTTTCTCTTTCTGCCCCCTGAAAGTTGCCATCGCCTGACCTTTCTCGGTTTCTTCCTTACAAGCAATACTAGCCTTCCGTGCGGCTAGGGCCAAGTCCCAGTCAGTGGCCTATCAAGGGCTAGCTCCAGGCAATGCAGCTAAATCGGTTGAAGGATTTGCCATCACGGCGCAAGAAAACGGAACGGCTTGCGCTGCGAACTGCGACTTTGAGTTGCCAGGGGAAGGCCCTAGACACAGGGCCGGCCACATTTGTACCGCACGATTTTTTGGCACGATCACCGCGCTCATTTTTGGAGGATGGAAATCGCCCGCTGGGGGAGATTCAACGGTAAGAATCAAAACGATGAGCAAAGTTGAGCCGGGAATCGATTGCGATTAACGGACTTCGACATGGATCGTGGCGCTCTTGGTGTGCCCCGTCGCATCCTCGGCTGTGAGTGTGTACGCCGTAGTCTTGTGGGGCGAGACATGGACGCAACGGCTGAAAGCCGGCCACACGGGCTCCGATGGGGGTTCGAGCCTCACCGATTTTGCATTTGACACGCTATAGCAGAGTTCGGCAGTTTCCCCCGCGCGAATACTTACGGGGTCCGCATAGAAACCAAGAATGTCGAAACGGTTTCCGCCCATCATCTCGAAGGATTTCCGGTCATGAGCGCGCCGCTCGTTTGCCGCCTTTTCTTCCAGTGCTTGATTCGCTTGCCGGCGAGAGAGGAAAACCCAGCCGACGTAAAGTCCCGCCAAAAGAAGAACCACGCCCGAAAAAATAAGATATTTTTCGAATCCTGAGTGTGTCCCGGGGGCCGGCTCGGTCAACATAGGCGCTGAGTGTGGATTTCCGTATGGCGTTCCTTTCGATTGAAGTCTACACCGGCGCCCTCCAGCTGAGCCAGTCGATCAATTTATTTGTGATCCGAATGAAGCATCTGGCGGAAAATGCCCATCACGAGCGGGAACTTTCCGAGCTTCTGTTTCAGCGTACTCTACGGTACAGTGGGAGCTTCCGAGCCTCTCACTTGCGGTTCGTTGTGTCTCCCTATGACTGAAAAGCTTCCATCTGTAGTGATTGTTGGCCGCCCGAATGTCGGGAAGTCGACAATTTTCAACCGGCTGACCGGCACGCGGCGCTCGATTGTCACCGACGAGCCTGGAATCACGCGCGACCGCATCTACGGCACCGCGACCTGGCAGGGCCGCACGTTCGAAGTCGTCGACACGGGCGGAATCGTGCCGGACGACAAGGCCGCCATCCCGCGCGAAATTCTTCGCCAGGCGCAGGTGGCCATCGAAGGCGCGTCGCAGCTTCTGCTGATCGTCGATGTCCGCGCGGGCCTCACGCCGCTTGACTCCGAGCTGGCGAACCTGCTGCGCCGCACCGGCAAACCCCTGGCAATTCTGGCGAACAAAGTCGATACGCAGATGCAGGAATCTCTCGCCGCGCCGTTTTACGAGCTTTCGAACGACGTGTTTCCGATTTCAGCGGAGCACGGCTATGGCTTTGACACGTTGCTGGAGGCCATCACGCCTTCCGACGGGCTACAAGTAAAACCCTCACGCGTAGAACTCGCAGAGGCGCAGGTACCGGAAGAAGAGCCGGGAGCAACCGGCCAGATCAATGTCGCGATTATTGGGCGGCCGAACGTCGGAAAATCGACGATGCTCAACCGGCTGGCGGGCGCGGAGCGTTCGATTGTCTCCGACATGCCGGGAACGACGCGCGACGCCGTGGACACGATTGTGAACCACGGAGAACGCACGTACCGGTTCGTCGATACGGCCGGAATTCGCCGCAAGGGCAAGACGAAACTCGTCGCCGAGAAATTGAGCGTGGTGATGGCGCGGCGGCACCTCGAACAAGCTGACGTTGCATTGCTGATCGTCGATGCGAGCTTGGGTGTGACGGCGGGCGATGCCAACATCGCAGGCTACGCGGAGCAGTCCGGCCGGTCCGTGATCATCGTAATGAATAAATGGGATCTGGCGCTGGCGGCTGCCGCGGAAAAGGCCGAACGCGAACAGAAAAACCAGAACTCGCGCGCGGGTCACGTGGCCGTATCCCGGAAGCGCAAGCACACTTCGGTGGCGCGCAAGAAGGCCGCGACGGGGAAAGTCAATCCCGCGCAGTTGCTCATTGATTACGAAAAAATCGTGCGGACGCGATTCAAGTTTCTCGATTACGCGCCAATCGTATTTGTCTCCGCGCTGACGGG
>Ga0137409_10006877_pt1 | contig 11749 bp, 12 predicted proteins | sample CZODoug1_16funga_FD_122059 | JGI IMG/M metagenome (GOLD analysis project Ga0137409, IMG submission 122059) | Vadose zone soil fungal communities from Angelo Coast Range Reserve, California, USA - CZODoug1_16fungal (Hybrid Assembly) | ecosystem: Environmental > Terrestrial > Soil > Vadose zone... | reverse complement strand
TAGCAGAATGGAAGTAGATGACAGACGTACCACCGCTCCTGCTCGCCATCGATGACGAGCCTGCCATCCTGACGATCGTCGAGCGATTTGGGCGGCAAATGGGGTTCGAAGTGGAGACGCGCACGAACCCCGCCGCGGCGCTCGCGGAGTTCTCGAAGCTGGATCCGGACGTGGCCGTCGTGGACCTGCAGATGCCCGAGCTCGGCGGGCTCGACGTGCTCAAGGCCATCCGCGCCGCCAACCCCGAGTGCCACGTCATCCTGCTCACGGGGAACCCGACGATCGACAGCGCGATAGACGCCGTGAAGCTCGGCGCGCGCGATTACCTGCAGAAGCCGATCGACTTCGGACGCCTCGGCCGGCTCCTCTCGGAGGTCGTGGACGGGATGCGCCGCCGCGAGCGGCTGCTGCGCGTCGAGGCCGACGTCGCGGGCGACTTCGAATGCGAGGGGATGATCGGCCGCAGCACCGTGATGCAGGAGCTGTTCGACTCGCTGCGCCGGTACGCGCCGCACATGCGCTCGGTGCTCGTGACCGGAGAAACGGGCACCGGCAAGGAGCTGGTGGCCAGGGGGCTGCATCGGCTCGGCCCGCGCCGCGCGAAGCGGTTCGTCACGGTGAACTGCTCCGCCGTCGTCGAAACCCTGTTCGAGAGCGAGTTGTTCGGACACGTCCGGGGCGCGTTCACCGGCGCCACCGAGACCAAGGTGGGTCTGTTCGAGCACGCCGACGGCGGCACGCTGTTCCTCGACGAAGCCGGCGAGCTGCCGTTGTCGGTCCAGGCCAAGCTGCTGCGGGCGGTCGAGTACGGCGACCTGCAGCGCGTCGGCTCGCTCGACACGCGCCGCGTCGACGTCAACGTCATCGCGGCGACCAACCGGAACCTCCGCGCCGAAGCGGCCGCAGGACGGTTTCGCACCGATCTGTTCTATCGCCTGAGCACGATCGAGATCGCGCTTCCCCCGCTGCGGGACCGGCGCGAGGACATCCCGTACCTGGCCGCGCGGTTCATCCGCGAATGCGCCGCGCGCGTCAACCGGCCCATCACGGGGCTCACGCAGTCGGCGGAGCGGCTCCTCTTCAACGCGCCCTGGCCGGGCAACATCCGGGAGCTGCGCAACGTGCTCGAGCGCGCCTGCATCCTGAGCGAAGCGGGGATGATCACCGAGCGCGACCTGGCGAGCGCGTTGACGAGCAGGTCACCCGTCCGCGCCACGGACGCGGACGATGCGCCCGACGACCGTCTCTCGACGCTGCAGCGCCGGCAGGTTGAACGTGTGCTCGAGGAGACCGGCGGCAACAAGTCGGAGGCGGCACGGCGGCTCGGCATCAGCCGCCGGGCGCTCTATCGCCGGATCGACGAGATGAACCTCACCCCGTAGCCGGCCGTCACCGGCGCGACGCGCGCAGCGAGCGGAGAACCGACGCGTTGTGAAGGGCGACGGCCGTCATCGTGCCGTTCGTGATGGCCAGCAGGGCGATGGCGGCCTTGCGATGATGCTGCTTCCACAGCCGCGTGCTGACGACGATCGACGAGGTCGCCACGCCGGCCTTGACGGCGACGAGCGCGGCCGGGTGGCGCGCGAGCGCGTGCATCGCGGGATTGGCCTCCACCGCGCCAAGCCGCATCGCGGAGAGCGTCGAGTAGACGTCGTACGCCTGCAGTGACGCCGACGCGGCGGCCAGCGTGAGCAGAGCCGTGCGTGCGGCCCCGTCCCGTGCATCGTCTCGCTGCTGTGCGTACGCCGGGACCGAACAGAGACCATACACGAACAGCGCGATTACGATGCTTCGCGGCATAGGCAGGCGTGGACAGCCAACGCCATGCCATGCTACGCGCAGATCGAGCTGCCGCGGCAGGCGCCGTGATCTTCCGCGTGCGATGCCATGGTTTGCCGCGCGAGTTCGGGTGCGCCGCGACGCAGCACACTATAATCACGCGATGCTCGCGCTGCGGTACGTCTACGTACTCGCGCTCGTCGTGTGGCTCGGCGGCATGCTCATCCTCGGCGCGGTCGTGGCGCCGACGGTCTTCGAGGTCCTGCAGGAGCACGGGGGTTCGCAGGGTCGCGAGCTCGCCGGCGCGGTGTTCGGCGCGGCGCTGGCCCGCTTCCACTACATCGCGTACGCGGCCGGCGGCATCCTGCTGCTGACGCTCGGCGCCATGCGCGTGCTCGGTCCGCGTCCCGCCCGCAGCGGTCTGCGCGCGGTCATCGTCGCCTCCATGCTCGGCGTCGCGCTCTACTCCGGCCTCGTCGTCCTGCGCCAGATCGACGCCGTCCAGGAGGCGGCGGGCGGCCTGCCGTCGCGGCTGCCCGCCGGCGACGAGCGGCGCGCCCGGTTCGACGCGCTGCACGTACTGTCCACGCGCCTGATGATGCTCAACATCGCGGGCGCGCTCGTGCTCCTCTACTGGGAGGCACGCGAGTGACGCGCCTGCCACCTCGTACCGACAGCCCACTGCCGACTGCCCGCTGCCCGCTGCCCACTGCCCACTGACATGGCCAAGCATCGCATCACGCTGATTCCGGGCGACGGCATCGGCCCCGAAATCACCAGCGCGGTCGTCAAGATCCTCGAGACGGCCGGCCTCGACGTCGAGTGGGAGCCGCACCTGGCCGGCGCCTCGGCCGTCGAGAAGCACGGGTCGACGCTGCCGCAGGCGCTGCTCGACGCAATCGCCCGGAACAAGGTCGCGTTGAAGGGTCCGCTGACGACGCCGGTGGGCGGCGGGTTCACGAGCGTGAACGTCGGGCTGCGGAAGGCGCTGGAGCTGTTTGCGAACCTGCGGCCGGTCTGGAACATCCCGTCGGTCCCCTCGCGCTACCAGGGCGTGGATCTCGTCATCGTGCGGGAAAACACCGAGGATCTCTATTCGGGCCTCGAACACGAAGTCGTACCGGGGGTCGTCGAGAGCCTGAAGATCATCACGCTCGAGGCCTCGACGCGCATCTCGCAGTTTGCGTTCGACTACGCGCGGCGCCACGGCCGCAAGCGCGTGACCGCGGTGCACAAGGCCAACATCATGAAGATGGGGGACGGCCTGTTCCTCAAGTGCGTGCAGGACGTCGCGGCAAGCTATCCCGACATCAAGCAGGACGATCTGATCGTCGACGCCGCGTGCATGCACCTGGTGATGAAGCCGGAGCAGTTCGACGTCCTGCTCATGCCCAACCTGTACGGCGACATCGTGTCGGACCTCTGCGCGGGGCTCGTCGGCGGCCTCGGCGTGGTCCCGGCGGCGAACCTTGGCACGGAGGTCGGCGTGTTCGAGGCGGTCCACGGCAGCGCGCCCGACATCGCGGGCCGCAACATCGCCAACCCGATGGCGCTGCTGCTGTCGGCGCTGCTGATGCTGCAGCACATCGGCGAGACGCCGATGTCCGATCGCATCATGAAGGCGCTCGGCATCGTGCTGTCGGAGGACCAGGTGCGGACGCGCGACCTGGGCGGCACGGCGAGCACGACCGAATTCGCCGCGGCGATCTGCAGACGACTCGCCGCCTGAAAACATATTCTTCTCCGTGCTCAGGGCGTCCCGAGCGCAGTCGAGGGACGTGGCTCGTCTCAGCGATGGTATAGTCGCCGGTGGCACGATGGTCGACGAGATCACCCAGGCTGTTCTCTCGCGCGACGAGATCGCCCGCTACCTGCAGGATGAGGCTACCGGCGGCGACACGCGCGAGCGCATCCACGGGTACCTGGACGAGCTCAGGACCACACAGCGGTACTCGATCTACCGCGCCCTCAAGCATCCGCTCTACCCGATTCTCCGCAAGATCGAACGGATTGGCGAGAACGTCGAGGTCGTGAAGGCCGCGACGCGCGCCGGACGCGTCGTCTACGCGTCCAATCACAAGAGCCACACCGATTACATCGCCGAGCCGCTGGTGCTCGACGACAACGGCATCCGCCCGCCGATCATCGCCGCCGGCATCAACCTGTTCGGCGGGCCGCTGGGACTGCTGCATCGGCACGTCACGGGCGCGATGCCGGTGCGCCGCAATACCAAGGACCCGGTGTACCTCGTGACGCTGAAGGCGTACGTCGCGGAGCTGCTGCGCCGCCACGACCTCTTCTTCTACCCGGAGGGCGGGCGCAGCTACAGCGGCGACATCAAGAGTCCCAAGACCGGGTTGCTCCACGCGGCGCTCCACGCCGACGTCGCGCGGATGGCGATCATCCCGACCGCGGTGGCCTACGACCTGGTGCTCGAGGATCACGTGCTCGCGCGCCAGCGCGTGAAGCGGACGCAGAAGGCGTTCAGCCGCGAGCTGGCGGAGATGGTCCGGTACGCCGTCGGCTACCGGTCGCGCGCCGTCGTCACCTTCGGCAAGCCGCTGTCGATCGAGGGGATCGATCCGACGTCGCGGCGCGAGGTGCTCGACCTCGCGCATACCATCATGGCGGCCGTCGGCCGGCTCCACAAGGTGCTGCCGACGGCGGTCGTCGCCAACGCGATGCGCCCGTCGATCACCCGCCGCGAGCTGGAATCACGAGCGGATGCCGTTCTCGACACGCTGCGGTCGGCCGGCGCGAACCTCGGCGTCCACTCCGGTGCGGAGGCGGTCGCCAAGGGGGTCGAGCCGCTCGAGGGGCGCGGCATCATCGTTGCTGAACGGGGACGCATCCGTGTCCGCGACCGCAACGTCCTGCGCTACTACGCCCGCACGCTTGATCACCTGCTCGCGTCACCCTCGCGCAGAACGCATTAGCTCGGTAGGGCGGGTCCGAAAGGACCCGCCCTACATGCGGGGTAGTCACGACGACCCTCCCTACATGCGGGGTAGTCACAACGACCCGCCCTACACTCGGGGTAGCCACAAGGACCCTCCCTACATGCGGGGTAGCCACATGGACGCGCCCTACGCTTGGGGTAGGCCGGGTCCTTTCGGACCCGGCGTCATCGACCCGCCACGTTAGATGGACGCCGGCGCCAAAGCGTTCTTCTACGCGCTGTCGCGCAGCGGCACGCTCAAACGCCTCGCATCCAGGTACGGGATGCGCTCGCGCGAGAGCTTCGCCCGCCGCTTCATCGCCGGCGAGACCATCGACGAGGCCATCGAGACGTCGCGTAGCATCCAGCAGGGCCTGCACCTGACGCTCGACTACCTCGGCGAGAGCGTGCGCACCGTGGAGGAGGCCGACGCCGCGACACGCGAATACGTCCGGCTCCTCGACGTCATCGTCAAGGCGGGGATCGAGCGGAACATTTCGCTCAAGCTGACACAGCTCGGCGCCGGCATCGACCGCGCGACGTGCGTCGACAACCTGCGCCGCATCCTCGAGCCCGCCGGGCGCCACGATTTCTTCGTGCGCATCGACATGGAGGACTCGGCGTGGACGCAGATGACGCTCGATGTTTTCGAGACCCTCTGGCAGCAGGACTACCGCAACATCGGCATCGCCCTGCAGGCGGCGCTGCACCGTACCGAGCAGGACGTGCGCCGGATGAACGAGCTCGGCGCGCGGGTGCGCCTCGTCAAGGGCGCGTACAAGGAGCCGCAGGACGTGGCGTACCAGCGAAAGTCCGACGTGGACGCGGCGTTCGTCCGGCTGATGCAGCTGCTGCTCGATTCCGGCATTTACCCGGCGATTGCGACCCACGACCCGCCGATGATCGAGGCGACCTGGTCACACGCGCGGCGAAATGGCATCGGCAAGGACCGCTTCGAGTTCCAGATGCTGTATGGAATCCGCCGTGACCTGCAGGGGACACTTGTCGCCGACGGATATCGGGTACGGCTGTACATCCCCTTCGGCCGCGAATGGTTCCCCTACTTCATGAGGAGGCTGGGCGAACGTCCGGCCAACCTCGGCTTCGTCGTGCGCGGAATCCTTCGGGAACAGTAGCGCTTTGCTCACACTGGGCCATACGTTACCCAGGCATAAGCTCAGCCGTGTCGCACGATTGGAAGCGCCGTTCACACTTCAGACAGCCTGAAGCGCGATCCCATCACTTCGCCGGCTTGTTTGATGGACAAATACTGACGAGCGGCCGTTACGCCGGACGACGTGGATCGTTAATCCATTGAGAGCCAGACGCTTACGATTTACACCCCAGGCGTGGCACTTCTCTTGAAATGTCGGGCTCACAGTCGGGGTGCCCGGCAACGAGGCCAGGTCAACAGACGTCATATCGGTTGGGGTACTTGGAAAGGGGTTTCGGCGCAATGGTTACCGACAAGGTTCGGCAGTTCCTGTGCGGGCTCCACGGACACGACGCGCTTTTGCACTTCGAGCACGGCCGCATGTCGCTGCAGTGCACCTCATGCGGGTACGAGACGCCGGGCTGGGATTTGAAGGCGAACGACGAGCCTGCGCGGAGGACTGCTGGATTCGAATCGCCGCGGTTGGAGCGGATATCGCTGGTCCGTCAGAGACGCGTCGCGTAGAACGACGACCGACCCAGCGAACCACGACCCACCAGAGAGGGCCCGGCGCGTGCCGTGGCCCTCTTCTCACGTACGCGCGAAGGATAATTTGCGCGTGCCGGATCACGATGCCTCGCTCGACTCCGCGCGTCGCGTCGCGGCGGCGGCCGCGGCCGCCGGCGGACGCGCGCTGATCGTCGGCGGCTGGGTCCGCGACCGCCTCCGCGGCAAGCCATCCAAGGACATCGACGTCGAAGTCTTCGGCATCGCGCAGGATCGGCTGCCGGCGCTGCTCGAGCCGCTCGGACGCGTCGAGCCGGTCGGACAGAGCTTTCCCGTCTACAAGCTCGTGCCGCCGGGCGGCAGTGCCGGAGAGATCGACGTCGCGTTGCCGCGGCGCGAATCGAAGCGCGGCCGCGGGCACAAGGGGTTCGAGGTCCAGGGCGATCCGTCGATGTCGATTGCGGAGGCTGCCCGTCGACGCGACTTCACCGTCAACGCCATCGCGTGGGATCCGCTGACCGGCGCGTACGAGGATCCGTTCGACGGGCGAGGCGACCTCGCGCGCCGCCTGCTGCGCGCCGTGGACGCCCGGACGTTTGCCGACGACAGCCTCCGCGCGCTCCGCGCCGTGCAGTTCGCCGCGCGCTTCGAGTTCGCGCTGGAAGAGGCGGCCGCGGCGATCTGCCGCGGGCTGGCGCTCGACGACCTGCCGGCGGAGCGCATCTGGGGAGAGATCGAAAAGCTCCTGCTGCTCGCCGAGCGTCCGTCCATTGGCTTTCGCCTCGCGCTCGATCTCGGCGTGCTCCGGCAGGTCCTCCCGGAGGTGCTGCCGCTCGTCGGGTGCGAGCAGGAGCCGGAATGGCACCCGGAAGGCGACGTCTGGACGCACACGCTGATGGTGATCGACAAGGCGCGCGAGCTGAACGGCGATCTCGATCGGCCGCGGCGCGTCACGATCATGCTCGGCGCGGTCTGCCACGACCTCGGCAAGCCGCCGACGACGGCGTTCATCGACGGGCGCATCCGCTCGCTCGATCACGAGCAGGCCGGCGTCGAGCCGACGCTGTCGCTGCTCGACCGGCTCAACATCCACACGATCGACGGGTTCGAGGTGCGCGCGCAGGTCATCGGGCTCGTCGCGCATCACCTGAAGCCGGGCGCGTTCAGGAAGGCTGCGAACGTGACCGACGGCGCGTTCAGGCGTCTTGCGCAGAAGGTGGACCTGGAGCTGCTCGCGCGGCTGGCGCGCGCCGACTGCCTCGGGCGCACCGGCAACTTCGATTGCTCCGCGATGGACTGGTTCATCGAGCGCGCACGCACGCTCGGCGTCGAGCATCGGCCGCCGGCGCCGTTGCTGCTCGGGCGGCACCTGCTTGCGCTCGGCCTGTCGCCGGGGCCGCGCGTTGGGGAAATCCTCAGGCAGGTATATGAGAAACAGCTCGACGGGGAGATCGCTTCGGTCGAGGGCGGGATCGACGAAGCCCGCCGGCTCCTCGGCCTGTAATTCCGGGTCGACTCAAGGCTGCGGAAATTGCGCGGTGATGTATTTCGCGTACTCCTCGGGCGCAATGTTTCCGCCGGAGACGATGGCAACAGCTCCCGGCGCGTTGGGACGGTCGCGCAGCACCGCAGCTACGCTCACCGCGCCGCTCGGCTCCGCGACGACGTCCGCGTGATCGAAGAGCCATTTGATCGCCGCGGCAATCTCCTCTTCGCTGACGGTGACCACGTCGTCCACGAGCGCCTGGACGTGCGCGAACGTCAGGTCGCCGGGGCGAATCGACAGCAGCCCGTCCGCGATGCTCGCGCTCCTCGGCAGCGTCACCGGGTGGCCTGCCGCTCGTGATGCGGTCATTTTCGGCGCGCCTTCCGGCTCGACCCCGATCACCCGCGCCGCGGGCCGAAGCGACGTGATCGCCACGGCGGTCCCCGACACCAGCCCGCCGCCTCCCATCGGCACGTACACCGCGGATACCGATGGATACTGCTCGACGATCTCGAGCCCGCACGTCCCCTGGCCCGCGATGATCCACGGATGATCGAACGGCGGCACCATCGTCAGCCCGCGCGCCGACGCCTCGGATTCCGCGCGCGCCTGGCGGTCGAGCACCGTCGTGCCCGCGAAGAGCACCTCCGCGCCAAGCCGACGCGCGCCGTCGACCTTGATGCGCGGCGCCGTCTCGGGCATCACGACCACTGCACGGATGCCGAGCGTTCGCGCGGCGAGCGCCATCGCCTGGCCGTGGTTGCCCGACGAATACGTGATGACGCCCGCGGCCCGCGCCTCGGCCGGCAGCTGCGCGATCATGTTGCAGGCGCCGCGAATCTTGAACGCGCCGGCGGGCTGCATGTTCTCGCACTTGATGGCGAACGGCGGCTCGCCGAAGCCGCCCACGTCGATGACGGGCGTCCGCCTGACCACGCCGGCAATGCGCGCGGCTGCCTCGCGGATCTCCTCGAGCGTCACGAGCGACACGGTGTTCTGCGGCGGACCTTCAGCGGGACGTGTCGTAGAGGCGAACCTTCAGCGGGAATGTGTCGTAGAGGCGGACTTCGCGCGAAGGCGGCACGTCCGCCTAGTATAGTTGCGTCATGGCGCGCTACACGCTCGTCTACGGCATCCGCCTCGTCCCTGAAGGCTCAGTGACCGGAGCGGAGGATGCCCGCCTCAAACTCAGGAATGGAACCGAAGCAGGCGTGACACTCCACACCATTGACGGGACCATTCCCCAGCTTCGCCGTGCGCTCGACCGAAGCGTCGATGCCTTCTTCGACCTTCTGCCCGGCGCCGAGGAAGAAGACCGCGATGAGTAAGGAATCCGGTTTGCACGGTGCGCAGACTGTGGCGGACTCGTCTGTTCCGGCGTCGCCCGAGAAGGATCGCGTGCAGGTCAGCCAGGTTGTTCCTCACCGTGAACTGAACGACCGGTTGGTCAGCGACCTGATCGACGCCGTCAAGGGCATCCTTCGCAAGGAGCAGTCGGATCGCCTTCGCGACATCTACCTCATCGGCGACATCGAGAAGGACACGGCGCGCGGCGTCATCGAGCGGCTGCGCGAGCTGGCCAACGACAACAATCGGCCGATCACGCTCTACATCAACAGCGCGGGCGGCAACGTGACCGACGGGCTCGCCATCCACGACTCCGTTCGCGAAATCGTCGCCCGCGGCACCGAAGTGACCATCGTCGTGCAGGGCATGGCGTACTCGATGGGGTCGGTCGTCCTGCAGGCCGCAAGCGACGGCCGGCGGCTGTCGTACCCGCACTCGTGGATCATGATTCACGAGCCGGCGAAGTGGGCCGGCTGGCAGTCGACGTCGGCGGCGGCTCAGCATCTCGATCGCCTGAAGCAGATGCAGTCGCAGATTTACCAGATCCTGGCGGTGCGGTCGGGCAAGCCGCTGCAGAAGATCATCCGCGACACCAAGCGCACGGACTTCTACCTCGACGCGAAGAAGGCGCTCGAGTACGGCCTGATTGACGGGGTCGTGGAAGGTGCAGTCGAAACGGCCGCCGAGCCGGCTACGCCGCCTCCCGCCGGGTCCTGAATTCCTCCAGCAGGCGCGCGACGTTTCCCGCAACCGAATGCAGCGTCGGCGACCAGCCGAGCGCGCGGGCCCGCGGGCTGCGCACGCGCTGGTCGAGCGCCAGCGCGTCGGCGTAGGTGCCCATCTTGGCGCGCGCTTCGGGGAGCGGCACGTGGCGGACATCCGGACGCATGCGGACGTGATGGGCGATGGCTTCGACGATATCGCCGACGGTCTCGTCGGCTTCGTCGTTGGCGTGAAACACGCCCGACGCCTCGGGATTGGTCGCCACGCGCAGGTAGACGTCCGCGAGGTCGCGCGCGTAGACGCACGGCCAGCGGTTCTTCCCTTCACCAATGACGCGAACCAGCCCGTTGGCCGCGTCTTTCAGCAGATCCGCGATGATGCCGCGGCTCTCGCCGTAGACGATGCCCGGGCGCACGACGACCGTCCGCACCGTGTGCGACCGGCCCGCGTCCAGGACCAGGCGTTCGTGTGCCGGGCGCCAGGCGACGTGGGGCGTCGGATTCACCGGCGCGTCTTCCGCCACCGGGCTGGCCGTGTCGCCGAGGACCCAGATGCCGGACGTGTACACGAAAGCCGCTGGCATGGCGGACGCCACCCGGTTGGTGGCGGCAGCGAGAAGCGTGTCCACCGCGCACCGATCGACTTTGTCGCGGCGCGGCGAACCGTCGAGCGCGGTGTGGACGACCACCTCCGCCCGCTCGGCCTCGGCCGCGTAGGACGCCGGTTTGTCCAGATCCCCAATCACCGCGCGCGCCCCGCGGCGCGAGACGTACTCGGCCTTTTCCGGATCGCGGACGAGCGCCGTCACGGCGTGGCCGGCGCGCACGAACGTGTCGAAGACCGCGGAACCAATGTGGCCGGTGGCGCCTGTGAGGAAGATCTGCATCGTCGGGCGCTTATTTTAATCGAGTTCACGCGGCGGTCGCCGGATCTTCCACTCGCGACACCGCCTTCGATTGGTGATCCGCCCAAGTAGCATGTTCTGTAGAGTTTGCTGGTGTATCCACGCGAAACGATCGACGTCCTCGACACGCACCGTTTCGACGTCGACGCGCTCGCGCGCTTCATGAGCGGCCGTATTCCGGGGGCGCAACCGCCACTTGCCGTGCGGCAGTTTCGCGGAGGCCAGTCGAACCCGACCTACTACCTCGAAACATCATCGAAGCCGCTGGTCCTTCGACGGAAGCCGCCGGGCCAGCTGCTGCCGTCCGCGCACGCCGTCGAACGCGAATACCAGGTGATGACCGCGCTGCGCGACAGCGGCGTTCCCGTCCCGACGACGTACCTGCTCTGCGAGGACCCGGGCGTCATCGGCACCCCGTTCTTCGTGATGGAGTACATCGACGGGCATCCGATGACGGATGCGACGCTTCCCGACTGCTCGCCGGAGGACCGCCGCACCATCTACCGATCCATGATCGAAGTGCTCGCGCGGCTGCACGGCGTGGACTGGCGCGCGGCCGGCCTCGAAGACTACGGAAAACCGGGCAACTACGTCGCGAGACAGGTCCATCGCTGGACCGCGCAGTACCGGGCGTCGGAAACCGGGCGCATCGATGCGATGGAACGCCTGATCGAGTGGCTCCCCGCGCACGTTCCCGCTGACACGGCCGCGGCGATCGTCCACGGCGACTACCGGCCTGGAAACCTGCTGCTGCATCCCACCGAGCCGCGCGTCGCCGCGGTGATCGACTGGGAGCTCTCGACGATCGGACACCCGCTGGTCGATCTCGGGCACCACGCGCTGCTGTTCCGCACGGGGCCGGAGGATTTGGGCGCCTTCGGCGATCATCCGCGCCAGCGGGGCATCCGGCGC
>Ga0137409_10006876_pt1 | contig 11749 bp, 13 predicted proteins | sample CZODoug1_16funga_FD_122059 | JGI IMG/M metagenome (GOLD analysis project Ga0137409, IMG submission 122059) | Vadose zone soil fungal communities from Angelo Coast Range Reserve, California, USA - CZODoug1_16fungal (Hybrid Assembly) | ecosystem: Environmental > Terrestrial > Soil > Vadose zone... | reverse complement strand
ATGCGCTGGACGCCCTGCCGCTGCAGACCCATGGCGCGGGCGAGCCGGGCGGCCGGCACCGCCGCGGCGGCCAGCGCATCGGCAACGAACTCACGTCGGAGGGCGTTTTGCACCTAGGACACAATCAACATCACCGAAGATGGCTCGACTTCCGTACACGAACGGCTCACGATGTCTTTCGTCGGCGAGTGGCACGGCATCCATCGTTTTATTCCTATTGAATACCCTGGCCCGGGCGGCACGAATTACACATTGTTGATCGATGTCCTTGGTGTCACCGACGCCGCGGGTCAGAAGCCGGGGTGATAACGCCGGCGTCTCGCACAGCGGCGGCCGATTTCTCTATTTCTAGTTAAGGCTATGGGCTGCCAGGTCACAGGTAATAACCAGAGTCGGCTGCTTGATGTGCTGGCATTCCAGGGGTTCTCGCCTCAAAATATGGCAAACGTGGCTCTGTCCAGGTTGCCTGTTAATATGGCATTCGGTATATCCGCCGCATCTTATGTTGCCAACATAGCAGGGGAAGCTACATCCGCTTATTTTCAGCCTAGATTTGCCGCAGAGCGCGAGATCTCATCAGCGGCTATTGCCGGTGCTCCGATGCGTGGCTTTGAGCAGGTGACTACCAGAGCGCTGGCTGATATTCAAGGCACGCTTGGAATAAAGAACGCTGTCGCTCAAACCCTGGAGTGGATACCGGGGATGAAGGCGCTTGGTGATGTCACCTTCCGCAAGTACGCAGAAGATGCCGCTGCCGTATGGAGAGCATCCGCAGTTCAGGAAGACCTATCGCGAAGAGGCGCATTATTCGGGTCGTCCTATAACTTGATTCCGGGTTCTCAGAAGGCGATGTCCATCAATGCAATAGCAACGCTTGCTACCGTTGGAGGAACCGCAGGACAGCTTACCAATGTTTTTGATTTTAATGCTATGTACGAGAGCGGTCGTACCAAAGAAGAGATAGGAAGGGGATTTTCTATTACCGCTGGCGCGGCCTATCAGTCCGGGTCTACCGACATAAGGCAGCGGCTCCGCTCTTTTAGGAGCGGGGTGAATAACGACCGCAGTCTATATAGCGATATTGCAACCAGATATGCCGAGCACAATGATGTCAACAGTGTTTATGGGATGTATACCGGTGGGCAGATCGACGCCTCCGGCTTGGATAGAGGATTAAACCTCATTGATCGCAGGATGGCGGCAGAACAGAACCTGGCGATTGCAGGCTACGCAACCTCCTCCGCTCTCTCCGGAGCCTCCTTCTCCCAGGCAACCGGTGGAGGCTACAAAGCTGTGCAGAGCTTTCTGGCGACAGCGGGAGCCAATATCGATGTGCAGATTTCGCACCTTCAGTCTCTGCGATCCTCCACAACTGATGTGCAGCAGCAGGCGCAGTATCAGGCGCAGATCGATGCTTTAGCCGCTCAGAAGGCGCAGCAGGCAAAGGGAGGGGTGGAACTGGAGTATGGACAGCGGGGAGCGGCGGCAGGAGCCACAACCGCAGGAGCCAGGGTATCGCTGCAAGCAGGGCTGACCACAGGCGCTTATGGAGGAGCGCTGGATCGCCTCTTTGTGGGAGTGGCCGGTGGTCTTGGATCTGAGGCGTCCATCCTGGAGGAGAAGGCAAATAGAGCCGACATCTACTCTGAGTCTGAGCGCCAGGGGTATGCTTCGCAAGCCGCACAACTACGCTACCAGGCCGGAATAGGTACAGCCAGGGAAGCTGCGGGGGTCAGATTTGGGCAGGCTGTATCCGGCGCTGGCGTCACCTCCTCTATTGCCGGTATTCAGTTTACCGGCGCACAACTCTTCGGGGGTGGGGTTGAGACCGGGAAATCCTATCAAACAAGCGCACAGGGGTTCTCGGAGGCACTGGATGCCATTACACAGCGTCTGCGCGAGGGCAACCTGACCTTAGAGGAGCGCAACCGCTTAGAGGGCCAGGCTGCGGATGCTACCAGGGGGTTTATCGAGGCTACCAGTCGCGCCGCTACAGCGCCTTCACAAATTGCAGCAGCCGTCTCCTATTCTCAGGCCGGGCAGGTCAGCCAGCAGGTGCAGAGGGAGTTTATACGAGGCGCTGGCGGGGTAGCTGGAGTAGGGCTTGCGGGTAAGAACGTGGCAAGCCTTACCGCTGCCGCAACCTCTGCCTATACAGCGCTTGAGGCAAAACGACAGAATATCGTAGATGCGGGGGGAGACCCACAGACCAACCCTGACTATCAGCAGCAGAAGGCGCAGTATGAGGGACTACTGACGCAGCGCGAGCAGGCTAACGCGGCGCTGTCGGGGACGCCGATCTCTTTGGGGTCCAGAAGAGCGGAGGCTGCGCTAGGTTTTGAAGCCAACGTCCTCACCCGCACCTACGCAAGCTTTGGAAACCTTCGCGCCAACTATGAAGCGCAGTTGCGAAACTACGGAGGACAGTTGCGCGAGCTTCGCGGGATGAGAAGTGAAGCGATGCATCAGGGAACCTGGACTGAGGCGATGCAGGCTGAATATGAACAGCGTCAGTATGAGATCGGAAATCGCGCCATCACCGCACAGCAGGGACTGGAACAGGGGTGGATGGACAGGCTCATATCCCAGACCTACAACGCTCCTGGGAGCTTTGGGGTAATCGCTTCTCAGTTTACACGCAAAGAAGCTGCGCCGTTTTTGCAAAACATCAACTCTGCATTTGGCTTTACCGATGCCAATACCAGGGATTATTACCTTACCAGAGGGGTTAAACTTGCCGGATCTTTGATAGGCAGGATCACCCGTCCGGACGGATTTTTGGCGACGGCTATGGCGGGAGGTGGAGGAGGGGGAGACGCGATGTATGCTCCCGGATCTCCTATGAGTCATGACGCCTATCTCTCCAGTATGGCGGGGGGAGGCAGAGAGATCGTTATCCGGGTGATTGTACAGACGGATAAGGGCAATGTGCTTACGGATCAGTCTATACAAAACCATGCCAATAACAACGGAGCCAGGGTGCTGACGGGTCCGATGACATCTCCTGGGAGGTCAAACTAATGATAACACACTTTGATAGCGGTAATGTTCGCGTAAACGAATCCACTCCGGATGAGCAGGTGATTGACTGGGGCGAGTATGCCATTCATGCTGAGAGCGCCTGGAAGAAGACTAAAGGCGAGGGAGTGAAGGTAGCGGTGATCGATACCGGATGGGGAGATCACCCCGATTTGATGGACAACATAGTTCTGCGCGGCTCTATGACCACCCCTGATCGCGATGGAAACGTTCCCATATTTGCCTCCGCAGGCAGAGACATGCATGGTCATGCACAGCATGTGGCGGGGATAATCGGCGCTTTAGACAATGGAACCGGAGTAGTGGGTGTCGCACCCGGATGCTCCCTGATGATGGCGCAAGTGATACCTGGGTATGTGGACGATTTAGTGGCAGGTATCGAATGGTGTGTTGCCAGTGGAGCCGACATCATCAATATGAGCATCGGTGGACCAACCGACCACGAGGAGATCCATACAGCCTGCAAGAGAGCGGCGGCAGCGGGAGTGATACTGGTAGCAGCCGCAGGCAATACATTTGCGCAAGGGATGGATACGGTAGCTTTCCCGGCAAGGTATCCGGAGGTGATCGCGGTTGCGGCGCTGGACAAGGAGCTTCATAAAGCTGTGTTTTCCGCTGCCGGACCAGAGCTTATCAACGCGGTCGCTCTGCCTGGGGTGGAGATTACCAGTTGCTGGAAGGATGGGTTCTACGCTATCGACTCCGGGACCAGTATGGCTGCGCCGATGCTCTCCGGGATTATTGCGCTGATGCTTGCCTTAAAAAAACCCAAAAGAGAAGAAGCTCGGAACACGGTATTCGAGCTTCTCAAGAAGATCAGCGATAAGCGCAGTGACTTCACTTATGCGGGGTTGGGGATGCCGGATCTCTCTCAGATTTAGGCATCGAGTTCAAATTCAAATTCCGAGTACCCCGGTGTCATTATGAAATCATTGACCAGTCTCTGTATTTTGGTTTCGATCTCTTCGGAGAGTTTAGAGAGCCTTTCCTCCACTTGCGGATTATCCAGGTCTGCGGAGGTGCGCAGAGTGATCCGGATTTCGGCAAACTTAATCTTAACAGGCATGTTTTGTTTCCTTTCTTAAGCAATGCGTTTGACCTGATAGTTTCCACAATGGAAAATGTTTCCGATGGCGGGAGGGTTGTTCAGGAGGTTGCGGTTGAGGATATGCAGACTTTCGATACTGATCTCATGCCAGAGGCTCCAGCCGCTTATCCAGTAGAGATGACGCCGATATAGGAATCTCACAGCAGATCTCCTGGATTAACTTTGAGGCCGTTGTCTTCAAAGAAGCGGATCGCCTGTTCCCAGGTGACATTTTGACATTCTCTTGTAAGCTGCGGAACCGCTATATCCAGGTGAATGGAGATCGCATAGAACTTTAAGACATCGTATCTGCGCGAGGATACCTGGACCAGATAGTATCCGGTTTTGATTGCATTCTGTTGGATCTCCCGCCAGATTTGTGTGCGTTCTTTGTCTTTGCGGCGCATTCGCTCGATTGGGGTCTCGTTATCAATGGTCATAGTGTTATCTCCCATGCTGCTTTTTCGTACCCAGGCAGATTGGTAATCGCTTCATATCGGATCGAGTCCACCAGTTTGGCGGCGAGAGTGGAACGGTAGTCTTCTGTTTCACACGACTGGTAGTCATAACAGATGGTGGCTTTGATGACTTCCAGGTGAGAGCGCACCATATCTTTATGGTACACCTTGTACTCATAGGAAGTCACTTCCGGGGATTCCAGGGGATCTCCCTTCTGGTCGTATCTAAAGTTACAAGACCGGACGTTTTCTGCAAGTAGTATCTGACCCGCTGCCTGCGGAGTAAGAGACATTCTGCGCAGAATGCCGTGTTGTGCGGCATAATGAACCAGAGCGGTGATGTGACGATGGTTTACAACATAAGCACTCATTTGGTTTCTCCTTTAGGATTGTTGAGTTTGTCGGCAATTGACTGAGCTTCGCGTTTCGTTTTCCATCCACGACGAACACGGCAATTATAATGAGAATGCCTGCGAAACGCAACATCAGGTTGCGCACATACGGTGATAAGGCTGTCTCCATAATCCTGGTTGCGACCAAATACATAGTATCCAGGGCCATAGGCGGCGTGGGTTCCTACAAAGAAACGGTCATAGGTTCTTGATTTATAATCGGTTGTGTGGATAATTACTCCTGGGATAAGAGGAGGAAAGTTGTTCATGCCGGGTATCCTTGTTTTGATTTTGAGATCTAAGGCGCAGCCTGGAATTGCACCAGGGAGCCGCTCCATCTTCCATACGGATCATCAGTTCGTATTTAGAGTGTTTTGGGTGATGAAGTCCAATAACTAGGAAGGTATGCGACACGCTTACCTGCGCCGTGTATTTTATCTTACAATTATACTACTCAATGTGTTTGCAGAAAGCGGAAACAGTTATGGAAAATATTTCAAAAAACTTTTGGGTGTCACACCCGCAGGTTGAGGCATGATCGATAGCACCTGGAATATCATCGTTACCACAAAAGGGATGACTACCTGGAATAAGGGATTGTGGCAGCGCCTGGTGGAGATGTCGAGACACGCTGATTGGTCTCCTGCGCAGAGGTTTGTTCCCAGATGCAGGATAACTGTCGTGGTGGATGGAAGGGATAGAAATATTGATTACGCTCTCTCAGAGGGGTGCGAGATCAATATTATCGAGTATAACGCAGCGCCTTATATATGGGGACATGCCGTCAATGTTGCTCTTGAAGGCATAGAGGAGTCTGAATACATCCTGATGATCCACGATGACATAGTTTTCCCTGAAGGCGTTGGGTGGCTGCGTGATCTGGAACTGCCTTTTAATCAGGACGGGAATATAGGTCTTGCCGTACCTTATTTGGAGGGGGACTGCCCTAATGCGTGCCAGCAGACGGACTGCGATCTACCCTGGTTTGTGACCACCGAGTTCATAGGTTATGCGGCGATGGCAATGCGATATCGCATTAAGGAGAAACCCTTTATCCATCCTGAGCTTACCGGTTATGATTGGTGGGGGATTGACCTCCAGAAACGGATGGCTGTAGACGGACTTCGTACAGTGGTGGTCCCAGGCGTTAAAATGACCCATCTGGGACGCAAGACCTATAAATACTCTACCGATCTCATGGACGCAAAGTACGCCAATATGCGTACTTATTGCAGGGTTAATGGGGTGTTGCAGGAGGCGACAAGGCCCGCTGAGGTCAGGATAGCTCCAACGCAGGAATCCACCACCGTATGGATAGGCTCAGAATGCCCATTTCCAGGCGCTGTGGGGACTTCTGGAGAGACTTTGATCGTCGCGCCGTATCCAGAGCGGGTGGAATGGGAAAAGGCTTTCACAGAGGGTGCATACTATGTGCCGCAATGGGAGGTTCCCTGTATTCAGGCTGCCAACCTTGCCGGAAGTGATAATTTAACTATCCACATCAATGGAGATACTCATTGCGGAAAGCGCTACAGGTGGGGACACTACTATGCGCTGGCGCAGCATGTCGAGGAAGTTCACTTTGGACTGCTGTGGGGATTTGGGATGGGGGACACAGTTATGATGACCCCGGCTTTGCATGATTTCAGGCGTCAGTTCCCTCACATTCGCACAGTTGTGCATCACTGTTGGGAATCCGGGGATCTTTTGAGGTATAATCCTGATATAGACGAGGTTCGCATCTACTCTCCGAAGGTGACGCCTCCGGATATTGGAGTGCAGCACATCGGTTTTGGGAATGGGGGAGAAGGCACTCCTGAGTATGTTTATGGTATCTATGGCCTTGATAAATCAGATCGGAGATACCACTACTATATCCAGCCTGATGAACTCTATGAAGCAGCGGACCTGCTGAGATCATCGGGTTATTCAGAGGGAGATCTTTACGGCGTGCAGTGGCATGGGGGGTGGATCACAAAGCGGTGGAAGTATACGCAGGATTTTGTTGATTTGTTGTTGAATAAGGGACACGGAGTGGTGCTGATCGGATACGAAGGCTGCGCCGAAGCGCAGGACCCCAGGATCATCAACCTGGAAGGCAAGACCAAATCTAAGGTCAGGGTTCTGGCTGCGCTGATTGCCTTACTTGATGGCTTGCAGTCATTTGATAGCGGGCCAGCATTTATTGCTGCCGCTGTAGGAACTTCGGTGGTAGCGCTGTACGGGTCTCATGATCCTGGGGGATTGTTGATGAACCCGCAGTCTAATAATATAGTCGCCATCCGAAAGATCACTCCTCTTGATTGCTTAAGAGCGCATGGCAGATCATGCAGACATGGAGGGTACGGGAACCTGTGTCCTCTGCGCGAAGGTGGTGCGGGAGGAGACTGCCTAGACAGCATCACTCCTGAAGAGGTGTATAAAGAGCTTGCGGCGCTGCCGAAGTGGGGGATCTCCTTAGAAGAGAGGGTAAAAAGCATTGAGCGTTCTATCCGCAATACCGCTAATAGAGGCTGATCCTCCCATAGACAGCTACCCGGCGCTATATGTGCCGCAGAGCCTCCATCTGCGCCTTTCCGGTGAGTGCAACCTTTCCTGCTCCTTCTGTGAGAGAGAGTCGTGGAAGCGAGGAGATTTAGAGCCTGAGCCGGATATGGGTATAGAGGTATGGGATAGGGTTAAATCCGGATACCTGGAGGGAATAAGAGGGATAGAGTTATCGGGGTTGGGAGAGCCTACCATGCATCGGCAGTTCCCCATTATCTCCCAGGAAATAGTGCAGGCAGGCAAGACCCTCTACTTTCCGACAAACGCAACAACGCTTGGTTCAAGGCGCATCATCGAAGCAACGGGTGTGACACCCGTTGTCTCCATATCCTTAGATGCCTGGGATGAAGAGAGTTACAAACGTATGAGGGGAGGCAACTGGAGCCATGTTACCAAGAATATCAAGATGTTCTCAAGATCCAAGCCTATGGCTCATCTACATTCCCAGTTTACCGCTTCCACCCAAAATATTGATGGCTTACCTCAATTTATTGAGGTTTGCGCTGATCTTGGTATCCGTGATGTACTCATGCGGTTTGTGGCTAATCACACGCAGGCGAGGGAAGATTTTTCGCTTGTATTTGCCAGGGACAGGACTGAGAAGGCAATTGATGCGGCAAGGGTTATCGCAGAGCGAGAAGGCGTCTGGTTTATGGCCGAACGCAGACGATACTCCGCACAAAATCCCGATACTGCCGAGCGAACAGACCCCCTCTCCAGATTGAGGCGCTACTTAGACTTCAATATTCTCGATGAAGGAGATCCGATGAGTATGGTTTGCTTTCCATTCGATACAGGCTATTCCGGGAGCGGGTTAAGCGGGGGAAGCACCATGTCAAGTACAGGGTCAATCGCACCGGAGGGAGGAGGGGCGATAGGGGAGCCTATCATTATACGATCTCCCAGAAGACCAAGAGACGACCCTGGTAACAGGGTGTTTGTTCATGCACCCGCTTCTCTGATCGTAGCTGCCAATGGGGAACTGTGGACATGTTTTGCACGTCACATCGTAGGCAATGTTTTCCAGGATGATCTCTATAGTATGGTGACAAGTCCCAGGTATCAGGCGTTTCTGCAAAGACGATTCTCCGCTAATGATATGGCTAAGGAAGCAAATTGCAGAGGGTGCGCACGAGTATTTTAATATGAAAGAAGTTTTGTTGATAATGCAGCCTCGTGAGATTCCGGAGGCTATTTCCTCATTTAAAGCTCTGGACATATCTAAGGTATGGTTTCGAGCTTTTACGGAGGAAGAGGCTGTAGAGAGGATGAACAGCTATGTGGAACGCAGCGATTTTGACTACTACTACATAGGCTGTGACGACTGCGTGGCGGATCAGGAAGCGTTGGACAGCATACGTACCTGGATGGATGGTGACGTACCTATTGCAACAGGATGGTGTTTGGTGAGCCAGGAGAAGGATTTGGTCAACCTTACCAGGAATCCTGTAGTTTACTCAAACGGCATCTACGCGAGGGTTGAGGACTATGATTTTCTGAGTATAGGCGAGATCAGGGGGATGCCGCATGTATTTGACACCTACTTTGCCGGGTTTGCGCTGACGGCGATACGCCGAGATATATGGATGAGGTATCCTTTAAAGGTAAATGAGCATACGCGCCAGCAGACCGACGTAGAGTTCTCAAACAGGGTTTTGGGGGCAGGCGTTCCAATTATGGCCGTCAGGAACGCCTGCGTGCACCATCTGAAGCAGCAGCATGATGTCAGCCTGAAGCTAAACTGGATTGTAGGAGAGCGGGAGCCTGAAGTGGAGGAGGAGTTATGAGTGCGGTTCACATGTCTGGGTCTATTGTGGAGCATATTGAGGAGGAGTGTCCAGGAGCGCCGTTATGCGAGTGCGCCAATCAGTTTCATCCGCTGGCGGTTGTAGAGGACGGCGCAACGGTAGGCAGAGGGGTTTCTATATGGAGATGGACCCTGGTTAGGAATAGCGCCTGTATCGGCAGAGAGACCAGAGTAGGCAGTCTTTGCGTTATCGATCACGCGGTACAGATAAGCGACAACTGCAAGATCCAGGATGGCGCTAAAATCTATGGTCCGTGCAGGATAGGTCGGAAAGTTTTTATCGGACCCAATGTCGTTATTTGCAACGATAAATATCCAGGTGTTCAGGTGACGGATCAGCGCACCAAACCTGTCACCATTATTGAAGACGAGGTATCTATCGGAGCCGGATCGGTTATTCTGCCTGGGATTATCATCAAGTCCGGGATTATGGTGGGGGCCGGATCTATAGTGACAAAATCTCTTCTTCAGGCAGGAGGCGTGTATTACGGCAACCCTGCTCGATGGCACAAATGAAAGTTCTGATCTCTTATGCGGTATTTGGGGAAGAGGCTGCGCAGGCGTTAGAGCGCAGTATCAACCTTAATTTCGGCGTGCTGCCGGATTATGCTGTGTATAATAAACTCGTTGTTACAGACCGGCGCACCCCTCTTAATATTCCCTGTGCAACAATACGCAGCGACGGCTTCTGGAGGGACGGGTTCTTTAATGTATCCGCAGCACGGAATGCCGCATTGGAGTATGCGGAGATCACCAATATGGATTGGGCGGTGATCCTAGACGCAGACGGAATACTCCTGGACCCGATCCATAACGATCTGCCGGATCTCACCAAACTGCTGATCCACTATATGGAGCCTGGGGTGGACCTGGAGTGTTGGGTCAACACCGGGAGATATGCGGAGTGGGACTATCGCAAGGAGCACTATCTCATCCTCTCAAGGAGTGCGTTTACCGGAAATCGCTACTGTGAGAAGTATCGGGGATGGGGGTGTGAGGACAGTGACTTTATTGCTGCTGTCCTCTATCCGGAAGGATTTGTTGACGGGGATGCTGTGGTGCGATCCGTGCATCTTATTCATCCGAATCGAGATTGGTATGACTTCGACGATCAGGGTAGACTGAAGAACAGGCATATTCTCAGGTCCAGGGTTCTAGAGAACTACCTGCTGCGGGGGACGCCGATTATGTCGTACTATTTTGACGAGAAAGAGTGCGAGTGGTTTGAGAGGTGTATAGATGAGTATACAAAAGGGTAAGGCGCTGTTGATACAGTGTTCGGACTCCCATCACCAAAACCTTTTAGACTTTGCCGCGCCTCTCCATACCGTGTATGCGCGCAAGTGGGGGTGGGATTACTGGTGTATTCGCGGGAATATGATGCCTTCAGCCGTGCACCCGTTTTGGAACAAAGCTGCGCTGGTGATGACCGCTGTAGGGTTTGGGACATATAACTTGATAGTCTGGATGGATGCGGACTGTTTGATTGTTGACCATAACGTGGATCTGCGCGACTCTCCCACCAACTATTGCTTTCTGGGTGTCAGCTACGTTGCCGATGCAATGGGTCATGAGAGGTACGTACTGGCAGGATGCTACTATATTAAACCTCACCATCCATTGGCGGAGAGCTTTCTGCAAAAGATATGGAGCCGGCGCAATGAGTGGAATGATGAGTGGGTGTTTAACAGGACTCTGGAGGAGAACGCCATCTACTCGAATGCTACATCCTACCTCACCTCCTATTGGCACGCTCATGCTCAGTTCCATAACATCAACGACGCTGCGGTGGTCGGGTTCCATAATCAGGGAGATGAGAAACACAGACTTATGAGGATGATGGACATAGCGGGAGAGAGAGGCTTGGTTAAGTATGAATCCGCGCACGCACAGATTAAGACCAGGCCAATGATGCCGCTATTCTAATGATATGGCAAACAGATCAGCCTAACAAGATTAGTCTTCAGGGTCCATTCGGATTAGGAGACAGCCTGCTCGCAACGGTTCCTATGGGAGCAATTCATCAGCGCGACCCCAGGATTATGTTTGAAGTCTGCTGCAACCACTACCCGGAAATTTTCAAAGGCTTGCCGTTTATATCGAGGATCGTTCATGCCAGGGAGATCCTGGAAGGCTACCTCCCCCTATGGGAGATCCACAGCGGGGACGGGGAGGGGTATGGAGGCATCCTAGGTTTTATCCCGATGCTTTGCAGGAAGATGGGGATTGAAGACATCAGGGAAGAGGAGCGCAGGGTCCGGTACAGTATAAAACCCGAAGAGGTGGAGTTTGCCTTATGCAGACTGCGCCAGCTTGGGTGGAGCGGAGAGCCTATCCTGGGGGTGCAGATGCACGGAGGATGGCGCAGTAAGCGCTGGATACGCTGGAGGCATCTGGTAGCTCTTGCGCAAAAGGAGGG
>Ga0137409_10006873_pt1 | contig 11751 bp, 9 predicted proteins | sample CZODoug1_16funga_FD_122059 | JGI IMG/M metagenome (GOLD analysis project Ga0137409, IMG submission 122059) | Vadose zone soil fungal communities from Angelo Coast Range Reserve, California, USA - CZODoug1_16fungal (Hybrid Assembly) | ecosystem: Environmental > Terrestrial > Soil > Vadose zone... | reverse complement strand
GTTCAAAACATCGCATCGGTTCAGAATAGCGTCAAGCGGAAAATGAGCTAAAAATGGTATCAGGGGGTGCGCTAGTTTCTTGCACCAGAAAGGACACCCCTAGTATTTCTTAATGAACGTACTTAGCTATTTACGTTGAAGGCAGGAGCGCAACGCGGAGACGATATTCTCAGAGGTTCCGCGCATGGCTCTCTACATTGTGGATTTTCGAGCTGACGTTTATTTCGGAAAGACACTCAAATCCGAGCACAGAATTATATTGACCGCCAAAAGCCCTGAAGAAGCTGAAGAGTATGCTCGATGGTTCTTTCAGAATCACGGCGGATGGAGTCGAGCGGCCAATCTCACTGGTCAAGACTTACTAAGCGAGCCGCGTGTTCGTGAGTTGAAACGAATAGAAGCCCGAGAGATTGTCTGTTACGAACAAAGGGTTTTAGTAGATGCTGAGGTACCGAAAAAACGCTGAAAATTGTTTCGTCCAAACCGCTCCCAACTGTGGCCGGAAAAATACAAATTGCATCGTAAATTGCATTATTGAGACCTCAGAAGCCCTCATCAAACCTAATCAAAACAAAGGCTAAATATAATGTTTTCAGGCAAGTAGTTTGTCTTGAGTAGCGAAAATTGCCTTGAGAGGGTGACGAGTTAACCGATTACTCTACCGGGCCATGTGAACAGTTTAGCGTGCAGAGGATTCTTCCGCAATTGAGACTGCCCTCGCTCTTTTGTTGACTGAACCTACTAGCGCCCGCGATCGGGTCCGGTCAGCGCCACCAACCAACCCCGGCGCCACAATCCGTGGCATAAAGAATTCCAGAAACTGGTCCGAACTCGAACGCAAACAGACCTGCGCGTTGGGCATGCCTTCTACCACCCGCGTGTAAGCCTGATCATCCACTCGCAACCTTATCGGCGTGGCCGGGCACAGCTCTGGATGAATCGCATAGGCAACCGCAACAGCGTCAAACAATGTGGGCGTTTGCGATGTACCTCGCGCCCACTGCGTGTACAGCATGAGCAACGCATCTGTGAGCGGAGTTCCAGCCTTGAAAATTTCCGCGCGCTCAAGCTCCTGCAGCTTGATCTGCGTGGAATCGAGCGGCATGACGTACAGAGGAACGCCGGAGCCGAAAACTTTCTGCGCGGCCTGAATGTCGCAAAGAATATTCCACTCCGGATCGGGCCCGTGAGTCTTGCCGTAATTGAATTGACCGTACCCGCGATATACCGATCCGCCCATCAGCACCACTCGTTTCAACTTGCGGAACGTTGCCGCATCGCGATCAATCGCGGCGCCTAGATTGGTTTCCGGGCCAACAGCGATCAGCGTGATCTCGCCCGGATGCAACTTTATTTGCTCGAGTATGAAATCCACGGCATTCGGGTCGTTCTGGTCGGCAGGACCACCTTGCGCGTACAGTGCCTGCGTCAAAACATCCACTTTGCCCGGCGGATGCCTCGCGATACCGATTGCTACAGGAATATCGCTGCGGCCCGTTTCCTTCAGAAAACGGCTCAGCAAACGCGCCCGGAGATGGGTGTCCCCCCACGCACTGGAAATCCCCAGAATCTCGAACTCAGGGCTGCTAAGTGCGAGCCCAACCGCAAAGGCATCATCAATATCGTCGCCAATGTCCGTGTCGATGATGATTTTTTCGGTCGCCTTGGCGCGCGACACAGAAGTTCCGGTTTGCGCGGATAGTGAGGAACTGAGCAGCACGCAAAACGCAAACACTCCACCAAGTGAGCGCATCATCTAGCTCCTCGAACGAGTCAGCTCCGCCACCGCTCTATGCGCCTGGTCAATCGCCTCGTTTGTGTAAGCGCTAGCTCCCGCGTCCGAATTTGCAATGGCTATGCTTCCGAAAGGTTTCCGTCCGATCACCCAAGGCTTCTCTTCCTCTTTCCAGTCCGGATCAAACAGTGGGTTCGGTGTGAACGCATATCCATGCGCCCAACGATTCACAGTGATGCCTTCAATGTCGCGAGCCGCGTCGAAGCCAGCTCCGCTCAACATCCTCGCCAACTGATCCCGGATATTGCGCTCGAACGTCTCGAAGGGCGTCTGCATGAGTTCCATGCGCCCAGCGCGATGCTGATCGCGTGGCGCAAGTCCCGGCCTGCACGGCGTACGCAACATGAACAGCACCACCGGCTCCTGGGGATCACTGGAAAACTTGTAGGTTCCCAGGCTCACTGGGAAATCAAGTGCGGTGTACGTATGATACCCACCAGGCGCGACGATGTGGTGCACGCCGAGTTTGTGGAACGCCGTCCAGTTGCGCAGCGCTACATGCGTGTACACCAGCGGTGCCTTCACCAGGTAAGAGAGCCCCTCCTTCTGCTTCTCTGGCAGCTCCGGGCAAATGTACGGGATCATTCCGTTGTAGCACGCGAGCACACACTTCCTGGCCTGCACGCTGACCAGCTTCCCTTCGCGCACATACGCGATCTCAACATCCTTGTCGGCCTTAGCGCCCCTTACGTGCTGAACATGGACAACCGTGCTGTTGAGACGAATGCGGACCGCCGCCGAATTTGCGTCGTCAAGCTTGCTGTAGCCCGCTCGTGCGCTAACCACGTCGTCCATGGTTCTGCCGGGCACCGCTTCGGGTAAAAGCGCGCGAACTAACAGGCGAGCGACCGACGCGTTGCCATCCGGAAAATGAAAAATGTACGGCTCCTCCTTCTCGGGCGCCGGTAAGCCCAGTCCATCAAAACCCGCGTAGGTGAAAGACTGGTAGTCATCGCCAGATTCGTAACAGGCTCGCGCAGAAACCGCATCGATGCCCACGCAAAACAGATCGTGCGTGAATGTCTGGAAAAAGGGCAGCGCCTCGGGGACCAGCTTGCAATACTTCACCAGATAGTCCGCATAACTGATTTTCTCGAGCTTCGCGAGCTTCTCCTCTGGTGAAAGACCAGGCAGGTAGTCGGCTTTCTCCGTGTACACACGCGCAATATCGCGTCGCACCACATCGGAAAGTGGCGCCTGCGCCAAAAATTCCGGCCAAGGCTTGGTGTTCATTCCGGTCACAAGCCGGTCGGCGCCAAAAGTTTCCTTGTCAAAAAATGCCGCCGTCCCCAAACTGCTGTACAAATTCCGGTCGTATGCTTTGTAGAATCGCTTCGTCTGAATGCCCACTTCCGCCAACAGCCCCATTGCCACCGCGCTGTAGCTCCCGGGACTCTCGATCGATTGGGTCCCACCATAGCTCAGTAGCATGCGCCCGCCGACCTGAAATTCATTGCGCTTGGCGTGCCCTCCAAAATCGTCGTGATTATCCAAAACCAAAATGCGCGCATTCTTTCCCGCGCCCTTCCGGTAAAAATAGGCCGCCGCCAGTCCGCTGATGCCCCCGCCCACAACAACCAAATCGTACGCTTCTCCCGTCTTGACCGCCGCGCCTGCAGCATCCCAGCGTTTTCCGTCGCGCAGCTGATGAGCGTAGGTGAAGGTGCCATCGTGATTCCCGCGCATTCCGGTCAGCGCCGGTGGATAGTAGCCAGGCGCCTTTTCCGGAGCCCTCTCCTCACCAAGCTGGGCTGCAAGCATCGGATCGCTAGCCACTAATCCGCCCGCGCCGATCGCCACACCATTCAGAAAATCCCGTCGCGTAATCGGGCAACTCATGCCCAACCGTCGATCTTTCCGCTCACTCATGCAATGCGCCCTGTTCCATGCAACCCGACTTCATTTTCTATCCACGAAAAACTGCTGCGCCCGCGAACGGATGAGAGTAACATCCGTCCACCAAAATACACACGGAGGATCGGATGCAGATTGCCATTCCCAGTTGCCTTCACAAGCCGACTGTTTTCCTGCTCGCAGCCATTGCACTTCTCAGTTTCCCGGTCTTCAGCACGCTGCAAGCGCAATCCAACGCATCCCAGCAACAAATCTCCACGGACAAGCCCTACGTCATCGAGTACTACTACAAGGTGAAATGGGGTCACGCCGACGAATTTATCGCCTTGTTCAAGAAAAACCACTATCCCGTGCTAAAAAAAGAAATCGAGATGGGCCGCATCCTCAAAGTTTTCGCTCAGGTCCCCCGCTACCATGCCACCGAAGACGGCCGCTGGGACTTTCGCACCACCATCGTCTTCAAGAACGCTCAAATCGCCAACGACAACTTTGATTCCGCTACCCTTCTGAAGCAGCTCTTCCCCGACCAGGACTCCTACAAAAAGGAAGAGCAGCGCCGCTTCGAAATCCTTGACGCCCACTGGGATCTGCCCATCAAGGATTCCGACCTCGACTCTCACTAATCCGCCAAAACTAGAAGTCGTGTAACGCCTCCGCTCCCCCAAGCGTCGTACAATATTCAACTGGAGCCACCATGGCCGATTACACTGAAGAGCACGCCAGAGCCGGTGTCAACGCAAAGCTTCCGGCCCTCGAGACCTGGCCCAACCAGTTCCCCGGCTACATCATCACCACAAAATTTCCGGAGTATTCCTCGGTCTGTCCCAAGACCGGCCTCCCCGATTTCGGCACCATCACCATCCAATATGCCCCCCGCAAAGACTGCATCGAGCTGAAAGCCCTCAAAATGTACCTGCTCGCCTATCGCGACTTGGGTATCTTTTACGAGAACGCCGTCAACAAGATCCTGCGCGACATCGTCGCTGCCGTGGAGCCGGAATGGTGCGTCGTCCGGGGTGAATTCACCCCCCGCGGCGGCCTCACCACCACCGTTTTTTCGCGCTGGCCCTCACCTGCATCTAAGGGTAAGGCGCCGACAAAGAGCCGCGCCCGTCGCAACAGCCGCTAGCCCGATATGGACATGCGCGCCTCTGGCGAGCGATAATTTGAAGTTGCACTTGCCCTCTGGGCCAACCTTTCAGGAGGCTGAATGAGCATTTCGCCGAACGTACCTAGCCCGCAGGACTCCTATCATTACGAGGGGAGCACCGGCACTCCGCGCTGGATCGCGGTCGTCTTTATCGTTCTTTTTCTCGCGCTAGCCGGACTCGGCTACGCCGGCTATTCTGTGCAATCCCGCCTGGACTCCGGCCTCAGTAAAGCGCAGGACCAAAACAAACTGCTCACCGCCCAACTCGATCAGGCCAACTCGCGCCTCGCCGATCTCAAAGGCCATGTCGACGTGACCGAGCAGAAGATGCACATGACGCAAGCGGAACTTGCCAATGCCCGCAGCCGGTCAGAAGCCTTCCGCAAGGATCAACAGGCCGCCGACCAGAAACTCGCAGACCAACTGACCAGCGCGACGCGGGAAAGCACTGAGAAAATTAACGCCGTCGCCACGGAAGTAGGCGGCGCCAAGAAAGACATCGAAGCCACGCGCTCTGACCTCGAAGCCACCAAGGGCCGCCTCGAGCGCGCCTCCGGCGACATGGGCGTCATGAGCGGCCTCATCGCGCACAATCGCGACGACCTCGAAGAACTAAAGCGCCGCGGCGACCGCAACTACTACGAATTCAAGATCACCAAGAGCAAGACCGCGCAAAAAGTAGGCCCCGTGCAGGTCACGCTCAATAAGACCGACTTGAAAAAGTCCAAGTACACCGTGACCGTCTTTGTCGACGACCGCTCCATCGAAAAGAAAGATAAGACCGCCGGCGAGCCCGTTCAGTTCTACGTGCGCGGCGGTTCGCGCATGCCGCCCTATGAATTCGTCGTCTTCGAAGTCGGCAAAAATCAAATCACCGGCTATCTTTCGACGCCCAAGGATGCCGGCACGCCAGCCGCCGCTCCCGCCGCAGCTGCTAGCAAGCCGTCCTAAAACTCACGTCAAAGAGTTGCTGCGAAGCCCTGTTCTGCGTTCTGGAAACTAGCCACAGGACGGGGCTTCTGTCTTTCTGGCCACGACGTTAGCATTTGTATGTCCGCATTTATTGAACCTTACTCGCCGGAGAGCCCATGAAGCTCACTCGCACGCAAATTCTCCCTCTGTTGATTCTTGTTTTCACACTCCTCAGTTGCGATCTCACCTGGGCGCAAGCTCCCCTCGAGCCTTCACAAATGCCCGCGCGCACCACTTTCTACGTTATTTGGCGTGGCACGCCCGCCGGCGATGCAAGAAGAGCAAATTCCCTTCTCGCCCTCTGGGACGACCCTGACCTCGCCCCTCTTCGCGCCGCCGCATTGCAAAATATGCAAAGCAGCTCCACCAAAGATCCCTCCAAGCCGCAGCTTTCCCGCGAAGAGATCGAGCAAACCTCGTCTCTCCTCGAGAATTCGTTCGTGCTCGGCTATCTCCGCAAGCCCGAATCAAAATCCGCGAACGCGAAATCCACCGACCGGCCCTGGAACGGAATGTTCCTCGTTTACGATCGCACCGGCAAAGAACTCCTGCTCGCCAAAACCATGCTTCGTTTCCGCACCCAGGAAAAAGAGCCGCCGCAAACTTCGATCATCACCGTGGCGGGCGCCCCCGCGCTCAAAATCGCGCGCAAAGATAGCGTCAGCTATTGGACCGAGCGCGGCAAATACGCCGTAGGCTCCGCCGATCTCAACGTCTTCGAAGAGATTCTTGCCCGCCTTGACGGCAAATCCGTCGGTTCGTCCCTCGCGCAAACAGCCACCTACCAGGAAGCCCAGCCCTTATTCCATACCGGCGTGCTTGAATTTTTCCTTCGGATTCCGCACCTGAAAGATTTCGCGTCCGCCCTGCCCGCCAACTCTCCCGTACAAATCGAGCCCCTCCTCGACGCGCTCAAATTGGAATCCATCCATTCCCTTTCCGGCCACTTGACCCTGGAAGGCTCCAAGGCTCGCGTGCAAGGCGCAGTCCTCGGCGACGTCTCTTCCGGCACGCTCTTCGACGTTTGGACCACCGGCCAGCAAGCGCCCCCCTCTCTCGCTTTCGTTTCGCCTGACCTCGTCTCTTACAACGAAACTCAGTTCAATCTTTCCGCTTTTTACGATTTATTGAAACGCGCCCTCCGCGTCGCTTTGCCCCAACAGCAGCAAGGCAGCGTCGAAATGATGGAAGGCTTCGCCGCCTCCCGCATCGGCATGCCCTTGCCGGACGCCTTCGCGCTGTTCAACGGCGAGTTCGCCTCCATTCAGAGCAATCCCGGCATGGATCCGCTGAAGGCCGTCTATTACGTTGGCATCCGCAACAAGCAAGACACTCTCAAACTCCTCCGCTACACCTTTGGCGAAAGACTGGGCTCCGAACGCAACGAAGGTGACACCACTTTCGTCAAAGTCTCGCTCGGTGGCAGCCAGAACAGCACCGGAGTCGCGCAATGGAATTTTTATCACCTCGCGGTAACGCCGAATTTCGTTCTCGCCTCGAGCCGCAGCGAAACCATACGTGAATTTCTCGCCAAGCGTTCGCCAACAAACGCCGCCGCGCAGCCAGCGTTGCCTCCCGCGTTCCAAGCCGCCCGCGCGCAATTCCCCGCGTCCGTTGCGGGACTGGCCTTCGTAAACTTTCAAAAGATCGACTACCAAGCCTTGAAAACGCGGTGGATCGAAGAAGCAAAAAAATCTCCGGACCGTCCCGCAAGAAAGTCTCCCAACGATGCGCCGCAGTCAACTCCCACTCAAATTCCCGACTGGCTGCTAAACATAAATCCCGAAGTCTTCCCCCGCCACCTCCATTACCTGGCCGGCGCCTCCTGGAAAGATTCCAAAGGCCTTCACTTCGACGAATGGCTCGAATAATTTTGGAGTGCGGCGGTCTTGCCGCCGCTTTAGCGCAGTGAGCCCTATCAACCAACTATCAACAGGACGCCATAACGCCCAAGTGGGACAGCCAATCATGGTTGTGCTGTTCTCTCTTCTCTGCGCAGTTTCTCTATCCGCGGCACAATCGCAGCAACCTACCCCGCCAATCCGAATCTCAGTAAACCGCGTAAACGTGGGCGTAACCGTCACCAACTCCACCGGCCACTTCATCGAAGGCCTACACCGCGATGACTTCCAACTATTCGACAACAACGTAGAGCAACCTATCACCGACTTCCTCTCCATAGAAGAACCCGCTCAGCTTCTCCTCCTGATCGAGTCCGGCCCTGCCATTGCACTCTTTAGCAATAATCATCTCAGAGCCGCCGACGCATTACTCACCGCCATCGCGCCCACCGACCGCGTAGCCATCGCCAGCTACTCGCAAAGCCCTCAGCTCCTGCTCGATTTCACTCCCAACAAAGCCCAGGCGCGCGCAACATTGCAAAACCTCAATTTCGGAAACGGTTTCGCCGACCTCAATCTTTCCTCCAGCCTGGCCGTCGCCATCGACTCGCTAGCACCCCTCCCCGGAAAGAAGACAATCGTCCTTCTCTCCACGGGCGTGGACACTTCCTCCGTCCAGAACTGGCCGCTAATTCAGCAAAAATTGAATACCTCGGACGTCCGCATTCTCGCCGTCTCTCTAACCGGCGATTTCCGCCAGCCCACCAAGCGCAAGAAGCTCTCAACGCAAGAGCGCGCCCAACGCACACAAGTGAAAGAGGTGTTCGGAGAAGCCGATAAATGGCTAACCGAACTTTCCCACGCAACCGGCGGCCGCGCGTACTTCCCCAAAAGCACTCAAGAGTTCGCTGAGGCCTACGCCGAAATAGCCCAGCTAATCCGCCACGAATACAGCCTAGCCTTCGCCCCACCAGTCGCCGACAATCAGCTCCACTTTCTCAAGATCACAGTAAAGCGTTCCACGTTTCAAGTAGACCACCGCCAAGCCTACCTGGCGCCATCAGCAAATTGACGTAATCGCACCGCAGGGGCGCAGCACTGCTGCGCCCCTTCTCGGCAAGATCACAATTGTTGAAGGCTTGTCTAGCGGGTACCACACCTGGGAGGCTCGAAAAAGAGGTCCACCGCGCCATTTTGAACGTCGCGAACAATCGCTGAGCCGTTCTCTGCGGAGGTACCCTTCGGCAAAGCTGCGCTGTTCGCCTTGAAAAAATCGTTAACAGCCGTGCCATCGAAAATTTGACCAGCTTCAAATTTCGACGTTAGGGCTTTCTCAAGCGCCGTGCCGAAACCGTGAATCGTAACGCTTCTCACTCGATATTGGGTGACGACGTCCAGTTTAAGGGTTAGATCGATGCGGTGGACGTCCTCATCGAGATCCGTCTGAACCTCGGTTGTAAAGTCAATGTACCCGAGCCTTCCGTACAGCCGTCCAAGATTGCCCAAAGCTTCGCGCACCTTCGGAACATTGAAGAGGTCACCTTCCTCGAGGTGAAGTTGCGTTCTGAGTCTGCTCTCACTGAACTCCATCGCATTCTCAAACTTTACCCTACGAAGGCGGTATTGCGGCCCACTTTCAGCCTTTACGGAAACCCAATAATGGAGCCGACGCGCCTCAGCTCTTATTAAACCGGCACTGACATCCACTAGAGCTCGAAAATAGCCTTGCTCCTGTAGCAAGAGTCTGGCTTGGTTCGCGAGTCCGTGCTGCCAATCCATGTCAATGGAAGAGCTAGCATAGAAATCCCCATGTTTGAAATCATTAACGAGCCGAGCCCGCATTTCTGGCGTAAGTCCAGCGTCCGCCTCAAATTCAACGGAATCGACCGCAACTGCTACCGATTGGGGATTGGCCGTTGAATAAGCCGGACAGCCCTCTCTCGATTAGACTGCCCATGAACGGAGAGTGACCAGAGCAGGGGAAAGATCAATCCCAACATCATGAAACGAAGTATTCCACCAGACATGACGATCTAACGCCAAACGCGATTACTCAAACCCCTTCATCATCTGTGCCATTTTGCTCAACCGCTCATTCACCTTCGCAAACACCGTGCTCGTCTGAAACGTTCCATCCCCGTTGCAGAACCCCGCCGTCATCCCCGTCAAAATCTCAATCCCCTGTTCAATCTTCGCCACCGGCCAGATGTGAAACTTCCCGGCCGCCACGGCTTCCAAAATATCCTCACGCAACATCAAGTCCTCGACGTTCGACGCTGGAATCATCACGCCCTGCGTCCCGCTCAATCCCGCAATCCTGCACACATCGAAAAATCCCTCGATCTTCTCGTTCACCCCGCCAATCGCCTGAATATCTCCCTGCTGATTCATCGATCCGGTAACCGCGATATCCTGACGCAGCGGCAATTCAGCTAGCGCCGAAATCAGCGCGTAAATCTCAGTAGAGCTCGCGCTGTCCCCATCCACTCCCGAATACGATTGCTCAAAGCAAATGCTCGCCGCCAGCGAAAGCGGCTTGTCCTGCGCAAACCGGCTCCGCAAATATCCCGAAATAATATGCACGCCCTTATCGTGAAACCGCCCGCTCAAATTCGATTCACGCTCAATATTAATGACGCCAGACTTCCCCAGCGCCGCCGTAGAAGTAATCCGCACGGGCTTGCCAAACGAATACCCACCAATCTCCAGCACGCTCAGCCCGTTCACTTGGCCAACGCGCTTCCCTTCCAAGTCCACCAGCAGCGTGCCCTCTTCAATCATTTCCCGAATGCGCGTCTCGATCAGGTTATGCCGCTCCATCTTCGCCGAAAGAGCCAAGCGCACATGCGCCGCACGCACCACGCTTTCTCCCGCGGCCGCCGCCGCATAATGCGCCTCCCGCGCCAAGTCCGCGATATCAACAAATCGCGCCGTAACTTTATTCCGCCGCCCCGCCTGCCGCACCCCATACTCAAGAATCGCGGCGAACGCCCCGCGGTCCAGCGGCGACAATCCTTCTTTCTCGCACAGCGCACGCAATCGCCCGGCATATTCCGCGATCACGCCGTCGCTCATGTGCATCTCTTCGTCAAACTCCACGCGCACCTTGAAAATTTTTCGGAAGTCCTCCTCATACTCGTACAGCAGCTCATACAATTGCCGGTCGCCAATCAAAATCACCTTCACATTGATTTCGACGGCCTCCGGCTTCAGCGCGCTCCCCCCAAACGGATAAAACATCTCCAGCGGCTGAATCTCCAGCCGGTTGTGATTCAGCGTGCGTTTGAGCGCGCGCCACACGCCCACCTCGCTCAGCGCTTCCATGGAATACATGATCAAGAATCCACCGTCCGCCCGCAGCAGCGAGCCGGCGCGCAAATCCATGAAGTCGCTAGTCCATCCGCCACGCGTGTCATAAGCCCGCTGAATCGTCCCAAACAAATTTGCGTATGTGGGCGTAGTCTCGAAAATTACCGGCGACCCATCCTCATCGCCATGCGCCAAAATCACATTCACGCCGTAAACGCGAAACGGATCGCGATCCTGCGCTCCGGGCGGTTTCGGAGTCCCGTCCGGCGGCGGCTCCGGCCCTTCCTGCTCCCCTTCTCCTTCGCGCTCCTTGAAAGGATCGAGATTGTCCAGCAAGTGGTGCCGCACCTCTTCCAGATATTCGGCCACACTCGCACCCGGATATTTTTCCTTCAACTCCTCGATCACTCCATCCACCAGCACCGAAGCCGCTTCCTGCTCCAGGTAACTCAGCTCGCTAGCCAACTCCCGCGACAACGTCAGCGTCTTCCGATAGACCACAGTGAATTCCTGCCGAAACTGTTCGTACTTCCGTTCGATCTCCTCCGCCACCGGCGAATCTAATTTCCCCTCGTGCACCATCTTCGAAATATCTTCAATCGGCACCATCTGCCCTTCGAGTACCGGGAAAATTTCCGGCAGCGCCACCGCACCCACCTGCATGTGCCCCAGCGCGAACTGTTCGCGCGCAATCCGCCGCGTGAAATCGTCCATCAACTCCTTCTCGCGCACCGTAAAACGCTCGACAATTCTGCCCTTCTGCCGCTGAAACGGCTCGCCTTCGAAGACCTGCGGAATCCGCCGCCGCAAAAAGTCAATTCCCGCCTGCA
>Ga0137409_10006872_pt1 | contig 11752 bp, 6 predicted proteins | sample CZODoug1_16funga_FD_122059 | JGI IMG/M metagenome (GOLD analysis project Ga0137409, IMG submission 122059) | Vadose zone soil fungal communities from Angelo Coast Range Reserve, California, USA - CZODoug1_16fungal (Hybrid Assembly) | ecosystem: Environmental > Terrestrial > Soil > Vadose zone... | reverse complement strand
CGTTGCCACCGCATAGTCGATGCGTGTGCAGTACGGTGGCGAGGAGACCACAGCTCCAACAGAGCGTGAGGGCAGGGGTAGGGCTGTAGAGTGAGCAACGGCGAGCTCGGGGGCATGCTCAAGATCGAGGCGATTGGCGGCATCGCTTGGCGATTGCACGGGCCGAAGGTGTTGACTCGCCCGGAACCCCGCCCCGTTCGCGGCTTGGCCCAAAGAAGCGTCGATATCCATCATGCGTTTCACGTGGTGACGGAAGAGCCGAGCGACCGTCTCGCGAGCCGGACACAACTTGGCTCGCTCACCGACTGGTTGGCGGATCCACGTCGGATTGCTGCACTTGAAACGAGGCAACAGTCCGCGCACCGTGCGAAAAAGGGCCAGGTAGAAAAAAGCAGCGAGGGGTGACAACCCGGAAACGCGGGTCAGAGTCGGGTGGTCTGGCGAGCAATGTGGATCTAGCAGGGACGCGGCCGAGTGCTCGAGTGCCCTAATGTAGGTCGCCGCTTCCGGCCTGAACCACACGCGTAATGGGTCCGTGTCCGAGCAGAGAGGTAAGAGTCGTTTCACGGAATCCACCACAGCTTCCCCGAGCGACAACTCGCTCGGGCGCACCCGCCTACCGAGGAGCCGGGCCTTTGCGATGACCACCATTGCGGGGTTGATGTCGCCACCCCAGGAGGGGAGTCCCAGTTCGTCGGCCACGGCTGTGGTGGTGCCGGATCCGTTCCAGGGATCTGCGAGTAGCTGGTCTGCTCCAAGATCTAACTGATGGACGATGTCGCGCACGAAGTCTGCTGAGAATCCGGCGTAGTACCTGTACCAGGTGCCGCTTGCTTTGGCTCGCTCGCTGGGCAGTTTAGGGCTACGGGGCTTGGTCGTCATCCGGGTCATCGATGGTGGTCGGACGAATATGGGGAGCGATGGGTGCCTCGAACATTGTGAGGGTTGGGACTTGGCCGTGAGGTCGTTTTTGCGGCATTGAGGGGTGTTTTTGCGGCATGAGGTGGGGGGCCGCGATTAGGGCGTGTGAATTGGAGTGGGAATTCACGGCGGGGGGGTTGTAAGCGAGCTGGGGAGAGCTGGTTAGGTCGTCCTCCCTGAATACAAGTTACCTAGTGTCGGTTTGCCGCTCGTGCCACCTGGTGAAGCGCTGGATGTCGCCGTCCTTCACGTCCCGTGGTGAGAGGACTTTAAGGCCGAGTGTTTCTTGGACCTCCGCCAGAAGGTCCGGGTGGCCGAAGGGATACATTTGGTGCTCGAAGAGGAGCCCGAATCCCCCGCGTTGAATGATTTCGTGCATGTAGGACTTTGGAGCGAACCTCATGATGAAGAGAGGGGTCACGTCCAGATACTGACAGAGGTCGAGCTTGATTCGTAGTTCGTCGCGCGAGATGTAACCTTGGGTGTTCTTTACCTCAACGCCATACGTGCGTTGATCCCTCGTAATAATTCGATCGAGATTGTGATTGGTGTTGGTCCAGACCCTGCCTTGCCAGCTATTGATGTTCCGACCTTCTGCTCGGAAACCGTAACGACCGAGCGCCGCATCGAACATTAGCTCTCCGTGCAGTCCTACCGCCCGGGCAAACTCGGGGTCAAAGATCCTTGTCAGGATCTCCTTCATCGTGGTTAGCTCACGACGAAAGTAACGATGGCTCGGATGTGCGTAGAAGTTCAGCACGTTTCCTTTAACTATGTCTGGTACTCGGCTGATCTCGCCAGCGGTCGAGAGCTCGAGGAGTGCCTTTCCGGTAATCCAGTGGAAGAATTCGCCCTCGAGGGACGTCTGAATTTGGGTTGAGTAGAATAGTCTGCGCGGTGACCGTGCGAAGAAGGTGCGGATGCGTGCACTGGCCGCGTCGATTGCGACGTCGCGCGGTCGTTCTTCCTCCTCCTTCTCCTCGATGTAGTCGTCGTAGTCGGTCAGGCGCGTGCTCCGAGTTTACGCGGTCAACGACTGGCCAACGCGTGCATGAGTCGGTACGCCCGGTAGAAACAAGGCTATCGGGCATCACCCGGCGCAAGGTTGCCAAAAGTTTGGCGCCCTAACCCCATGCCGTAGGGTACGTCTCAATCATGCTCGGAATAGGATTCAGCGAAACCCGCAAGCAATGTGAGCAATTCTGAAGCGCAGCTCTTCACGACAGCTCGTTCCAGTGCCATGGTATAGTCAGATGAGCCCCTCCAGCTCATCCGCAAGCTGATCGACGACGGCGCACTGACGATCTTCGAAGCTAGCTTCGAGCCCCAAAAGCGGCCCCGATTGTGTTCGAGTCTGTCGAGATGCCTAAACACAGCTGACCTGTGTTCTCGACGAGAAGGTCGTCACGCCTCTCTGGCTTCTCGTCCAGCGGTTGCCGTGGCGGCATTGCGACCAGCGTGCACTCATTCATCGTTGATCTCCATTTCGAACCGCTGCACCGCAGCCCCAAACTTCTTTCGGTACTGGCCAGGCCCATTCTTCCAATAGGCATCAAATCGCTCATCTAAGCCTTTCCTTTTGTAGAAGTTTGAGACGTCAACAACGTCGCCATTGACAGAGCGATTCTTCTTGTAGAACTGGTCGGCTCCCTTGAAGACGATTTCGATGGACTTATGAAGCCAGTTGAATAGCGGCCCGCCACGACGCCAATCCTGCTCGATCCTCTTAATGAACGTCTCGCGGCGAGAGGGAGCGCGGAGGGTATCCGATAGCTGCGACCACAGAAAATGAAGCACGACCCACTTGGCATAGCCTCGCCTCCAAAACCTTTGGCTGCTATAGCCAACCATTCGACCCAACCAGTACAGCGTGAGATAATGATTTACGGCATGCTCACCGAAGACCTTGCCATAAATGGCAGGCTCGAACAGATGCTCCTTCCCCTCCCGCACCTCGAAGGGGTCGAGCAGGCATGCCGCTACCGCTTGCGCGAGCTCGTCCTTCTTGATGTAGGCGATCGGCTTGAACTTGGTCAGCCGACGAGCCTCGCCCTTCGATTGCCTCTTGCGGAGGTAGGCATACGAGCGCTTGCGCAGCTCTCTCTCGAGCCGGACCTGCTCGGCGTCGTTCGACATGAGGTCGGAAGGCTTGATGGCATTCTGCCAGTTGGTCGCCTCGACAATTCGCCCCACGAGGCCTTCGTACGCTCCGTTGCCGCCTTGCGTCCTCGGAATCGCGATCACCCGCACGAGCACACTTGCGCGGGTGTTGGAGACTTCATGGATTACGCGGGTGGTCTGCTGGCCATTGATGATCTGAGCATGCGCGATACGCAGCCGGCGCTCACCGCCACCGCCGACGTCCTCGGCAGAATCGCACACGATTGTGATGCCGTTGTTGTAGTACCAGAAGTAGTCCGGCTCATCTCTTAGTGTGCCTTCCATGCTCTTGTTGATTGGCGTGTCCCGACCCAGGAAACCGCGGATGTTTCGCGCGAAGAGGCGTATGCCCACCTCGTCGTATATGCGCGCAACGTCCTTCCCGCGCATGGAGAATACCCAGGACTCGATCTTGAGCTCGGGGTCAAAACGACGGAGGAAGGTGTGACCGTCGACCGGCAGCTCGAGCAGCGGGACGGGTGGTGCAGCGCCGTCGATATAGTCCGTAAGAAGACTCAGAGTCTCGGCTCGCCCGAAGACCATCCAGTCAAATTCTCTGCCAATGCGGCTCTTGCACTCGTTCTGCAACGCAGGGCTGACCCGTCCAGTCGTTGCATACACGAGGCACATCCGATATCCAGCCTTCGCCACTTGCTTCCGGACATCAAGCAACCGATCGCGCACGACGACATCCGCACGGTCTACCCTCGCCTGGAAAGGCGCACCGCCTGCGATGATCTCTCGACCTAAGTCGCAGAAGCCAAGTACGTCATTTCGATTCTCGAGATGAGGCTCGCTGGTCGTCCGATACTTGGTTTGAAGCACAAACGCACGTTTGCTTGCAGGGTCGACGAAAATCGCGTCCACCCCCACGTCGTTGGCCACGCCGACGATGGTGTTCGCCGCGACTTGCTCGTCATCCGTCACATAGGCGTGAACCAACCACAGAGTAAACGCACTATCGTCGGCGAGGCTGGGGTGGCGCAGCTGAACCTGTCGCACTTCCTTGCGAAGATCATTCAGAGACGCCGTTGCCACAGGCATACGCACCCTCCAAGGGCAGTGTCGCGCGCATCAGGTAACGGCCTGAACTTGCTCCGTGAGGGCATTCCCGGCAAACGCCCAAGTCGCTTCGAAGTACGCAAACTGACGACGCAGTGTCACACCCCTCGTTATCGTTGCCTTCCATCCCATGGATCTCGGCCCCGTCACCGCATCATCGAAAACGTCCCGCCGCCCTCCCCGCCGAGCGGCCGCGTAGCGCGCCCGCCCCGAAAGAGGCTCGGTATTGTGTGCCCGCGAAAACACGAGCAGGCGCATTTGCGCTGTCGCACCCTCCCTCCACATTCTCCCCCATGCCGCTCCGCCTCTCCAAGTCCCGGTTCACCGCCGGCATGCAGTGCCACAAGCTGCTGTGGTGGAAGGTGCACGAGCCGGACGCCGTCGAGCTCCAGCCCAACAAAGTGCTCGAGGACCGCTTCAACCAGGGCGCCCAGGTCGGCGCGCTCGCCCGCGATCGATTCCCCGGCGGCGTGCTGGTCGATCTGCCCTATTACGCGACCGACGAGCGCCTCAAGCTCACCCGCAAGCTGATCGACGACGGCGTACCCACGATCTTCGAAGCAAGCTTCATTGCGGACAATACGTTCGTGGCTGTCGATGCCCTGACGCGGCAGGACGACGGGTTTCACATGACCGAGGTGAAATCCTCGTCGTCGCAGAAGGAAGAGCATCTCGCCGACGCCGCCGTGCAGGTCCACGTCCTGAACCGCAGCGGCATCGACGTGCGCGGCGTGGACATCATGCACCTCAACAAAGAGTGCCACTATCCCGATCTGAGCAATCTGTTCGAGCGCACCGACGTGACCGCAGCGGTCCAGCCGCTGCTCGGCAAAATCGGCTGGGAGATCGACGCGCAGCTCGCGATGCTCGACGGCCCGCTGCCCGACAAGCCGATCGGCAAGAACTGCTTCGAGCCGCACGAGTGCCCCTTCATGGAGCGCTGCTGGCCCAAAGACTCGGACCACATCATCCGGCTCTTCAACGTGGGCGGCAAAAAGGCCTGCGATCACATGCTCACCGGCGTCAACAAGATCGGGGACCTGCCACCGACCCAGAAGCTCCAGCCCGCCCAAAAGCGGCAGATCCGCGCCATGAAAGAGAACCGGCTCATCGTCGAGCCGGGCCTCGCCCAGGCGCTCGAGCCCTTCAACGTGAAACTCGGCTTCCTCGATTTCGAAACGATTCAGCGTGCGGTGCCGGTCTGGCCCGACATGGTCCCCTGGGAGCAGGCCGCGGCGCAGTTCAGCTACCACGAGCGCCAGGCCGACGGCACCTACACTCACGCCGAGTTCCTCGCCGAGGGCTCGCACGACGCTCGGCCCGAGCTGGCGCGCGCCATGGTCACCGCGACCGCCGGCGCCGAGCGCGTCGCGATGTACACGTCGTTCGAGAAGACCCGCATCCGCGGGCTGCAAAAGGCGGTGCCGGAGCTGCGCAGTGAGTTGGAGGAGCTGGAAAGCAAGCTGATCGACCTGCACCCGATCATCAAGGACTACGTCTATCACCCGGGCTTCCTCGGCAGCTTCAGCCTCAAGTTCGTGCTGACGCCGCTCGTTCCCGAGCTGACGTATGACGATCTCGTCATCGTCGACGGGATGGTGGCGAGCGTCGAGATCGCGCGGCTCTTGTTTGTGGCGCAGAAGATCGCGCCGGAAGAGCGCGACCGGGTGCGAAAGGACCTGCTCAACTACTGCGAGCGGGACACGTGGGCGATGGTGAAGCTGCTGGAGAAGCTAGGAGAGCTCGCTCGATCCGTCGGCTGAAGCCGCGGCTCGGCACTACGCGAGCCCTTAAGGGCTCACGCCTTCGCCGAGCCGGCGTTTCAACGCACGGAAATACGAAAGCCGGAGAGCGTTTGCTCCCCGGCTTTCTTACGTAGCGAAACTGGCTACGCGGAGACCCCACAAGTATTGTAAAAATCGGCCAAGGACGTGGCCGAGTCAATAGGTTAGCGAGGGTGCTGGTGGTGGGACTCGAACCCACAAGAGCTTTCGCTCAGGGACTTGTGGGGTCCCAGCGTTTACCAGTTTCGCCACACCAGCATCTCATTGGCTGCGAACCCTGATAATCCCGAAGGCCAAGACGCGAGACCCCACACGCGCTGCCGCTCGCGCGAGTACGATGCGACTAGGATGTGAGTTGGAGCGTTTCAAACGAACGCGGGAAGAATCACTTGGACGCGAGATTCATCCGTCGGCACGGAAACACGAAAGCCGGAGAGCTTTTGCTCCCCGGCTTTCTCACGTAGCGAGTGTCGGCGTTGTCACCAACTCAGCCTGCACCCGCCGCCGTTGGCGTTGACCCAGTTCTGCTGCACCAGGAAGTCCTTCGTGCCGATCTGCATGTTCGCAGTCGAGCCGTTCGCCGTTGTGTAGGTCGTGCCGAAGTTCCAGGCGCACTTGTCGCCATTCTCGTTGCCTGAGTTGTCATACCAGGCATCGAGGTCTTCGTCGGTGTTGGTCTCTTCAATCTCGTGCGCCAGGGTGTTGACCTCGGCGTCGGCGGCGGCATCGTTGTTGGGCGAGCCCGAGAGGGCGCTGCAGTCGAAGAAATCGATGTCGTGCGGCATGGCGGCATATTTCACGTCGTTGCCGTTCCAGGTGAAGTTGCCGTGGTAGGCGCAGTACACCGACCCGAAGCCGCCGCCGAGATTGACGAGCTGGTCGCTGAAGATCAGGTACAGCGTGCTGGGGTCGTAAGTGAGCCGGCCGCTCGTGAAGCCCGCGATGATCTGATTCTGCATCTGCAGGTCGATGACGGGCACGATGGGCAGTGGCACGTTGGTGTTGGACGCCCAGAACTGGGTGTAGGTGACGCTGTTCTGAATAGCGGTGCCCGCGCCGTCGGTGTAGGTCGTGTTGATGTTGTAATAAGGCGAGCCACCGAGGTTGTTCAGGAAGTAGCCGACCAGCGAGCCGTCGGCCGAACCGGGCCCGGTCGTGCCTGGGGCGGGCCCGCCCGCGTAAATAGTCTTGGTGGACCAATAGATCGCGGCGACCCGCTGCGCGAGGATGACCGGACCGCCGTGATAGTAGATGCCGTTGTCCACCGTGGGACTCGGCGTTGGCGTCGATCCGGGCAGGGCGTGTCCGATGAGCGGCATGACGTGGATGTGGGAGGCCTGTGCAGAGCCGGGCGGTGGCGCAGCGTTGGGTGCGTTGGGCAAGTCGTGGCTGCATGCCGCGATCGCGAGGGTGATTACAGTGGCGGCGGCGCAGATCGCCAGGGACGGCTGGCAGCGATTCACGGACTCCTCCTGTATCAGATGGATGACACGCGTGCAACTCCGATGCCAGGGCGATGGAGGCCAATTCTGCGGGCGGAATGTCGACCGAGCGCGGCAGGTGGGGCGTGATTGCCACGGACGTGCGGGCCAGTGTGTAACGTTGACGGACGCTGCGAGCAACGTGGGCGATGGTGAAGGTGGCCTGTGCTCTACGGGAGGAGGAGTGCGCCCACGGCCGCCGGTGCCGGCCCTGCGTCGACGAGCTGCTTCGTGACAGGTTCGACACGGAAGTTGAGGCCTTCCAGAGTGCGGGATCCCAGCAGGGTAAGGTCGCCCGGCTCGCCGAAGACGACATCGTCTCCCGTCCGCTTGCCCGCCACGGTGATCACGACGATGCCGGTCCAGCGTTCGAGCACCGTCCCATTCGCCTGGCGGAAACGCCACTGATTGTTGCGCTCGACCCCTAACGATTCGAGCACCGCGGCAGGCACCCAACTCAGCTCCGCACCGGTGTCGACCAGGACAGCACTGAGCGGGCGCTTGACGCCTGGCTTGGCCGGATTCTCCAACTCGATGTCCACCCGAAACGTCCCCATGTCGTTCGGCATCGTAGCTCCTGAAGGCTCGCCGAGTAGTACCATACGCGTGCGGGCCGTGTCAATAGAAGCCGGCGTTTCAGCGTACGGAAACACGAGAGCTGGAGCCGCTGATCGGTGTTGGCGAGGCGGCGATTCTGAGGCGATGATTCAACTGTGAAATCGATTCACCTCGCGGCGCTGACGTTCGCACTCTCCTGTGCGTGGGAGCCCACGGCTTCGGTGCCGCCGCCTCCTCCTCCACCTCCCCCTCCGCCCGCGCCTGCGAACATCAACGGCGTCTGGGACTGGGCCGAGACAACGAGTGCTGGATGCAGGAGCGCCGGCTCCTATCGATTCGTGCAGACCAGATTGACCTTTCGCGGGACCTTCGCGCAGGCAGGCGACGCGTGCTCCGGCGTGTCCTACGATTGGCAGGGGCTCGTGACCGACGGTGTCATCAGGGATACGACGCTCGGCTTCAGCGTGAGTGCGTTAGGCTTCTCGTCCTGCAATTATAGCGGCGACGTCTCCGGCAGTCCGCCCAGCGCCATCGCCGGTGCGCTGCTGTGCGGGCAAACGACGGGCACGTGGCATGCCCACCCGGCTGGACCGGTGGCTGCGATCACGGTCGAACCGGCCGACCCGCTGCTCGTGCGAGGATGGGCGCGGCCGCTCACCGCGTTCCTCAGAGGCGCAGCTGGGGAACGACTCTTCTATCGATCGGTCACCTGGTCCAGCGACAGTCGCACAGTGGCGACCGTTTCGGATTCCGGATTGCTCACGGGTGCCGGTTTGGGAGCGACGACAGTCACGGCGAGCGTCGGACAGGCCCATGGCCAGGTGACGGTCACGGTGTCGTCCATCGCCAATTTCCCGATCGTGTTCAACGGCATGGGTGGTATCGAGGTGATGGCCGCTGATGCCTCCCAACGAACCGTACTGATTCCGAACGGATTTATCGAACCGGCCTGGTCTGCGGACGGGGTCAGGCTCGCGCTGACGCGAGCGGATAACTTTTTTAATTGCTCGATCTACACCGTCTTCGCCGATGGATCGCGCATGCTGCGACTCACCGATGGTTACATGGGTTACGCCTGTGACCACAGTCCCGTGTGGTCGCCGGACGGGACGAAGATCGCGTTTGCGAGTGGCGATCTCATGTGTTTCGATGACTGCCGCGTGAGGATCTATGTCGCGAGCGTGGACGGCTCCAGCGTCGTGCCGCTCGTTGGGACTGGGTCCGGATGGAATACTCGTCCGAGCTGGTCGCCTGACGGCACCAAGATCGCCTTCGAGCGCTGGGACTGGTCGACTGTTGACGCCGATATCTACGTCATGAACGCGGACGGCAGCGGCGCGGTCAACCTGACCAACCAACCCGGATTCGACACCGAGCCGGCATGGGCGCCGGACGGCACGTTGGCCTTCGTGCGCAATGGGGACATCTGGGTGATGAATGGGGACGGCTCCGGGGCCACGAACCTGACGGCGAACCTGGGATTTGAAAGCAACCCGGCGTGGTCGCCTGATGGGAGCAAGATTCTGTTTGTCAGCTCCGTGCACAATTGGTGTCTGTATCCGGACCCGACGTGCTATCACCTGGACGCGGCGCTCTACGTCATGAATCGCGATGGCAGCGGCGTGCAACGCCTGACTGCCGGCGACTACTACGTGGCGCATCCCGCCTACCGACGCTAGCGCTCCTTTAGTATTCTTGCGACGTGCCCGATCGGTATTCCCGCTTGCGTGCCGCCCTTGCGACCCAGTACCGGCTCGACAAGGAGCTGGGTCGCGGCGGGATGGCGACCGTCTATCTCGCCCACGATCTCAAGCACAACCGTCCGGTCGCGCTCAAACTGCTGCATCCCGAAGTGGCGGCGGCGCTCGGCCCCGAGCGATTCCAGCGCGAGATCATGGTGGCCGCTCGCTTGCAGCATCCCCACATCCTGTCGGTCTACGATTCGGGCGAGGCCGCCGGTGAGCTGTGGTTCACGATGCCCTTCGTCGAGGGCGAGTCGTTACGCGATCGGTTGCAACGCGAGCGGCAGCTGCCCGTCGAGGACGCGCTGCGCATCGCGCGGGAAGCCGCGGACGCACTGGACTACGCCCACCGCCACGGGGTCATCCATCGCGATGTGAAACCCGAGAACATCATGCTCACGGGCAATCACGCGCTGGTGGCCGACTTCGGCATCGCGCGCGCGCTGGACGCCGAGACCCGCCTGACCAACACCGGTATCGCCGTCGGGACGCCCGCCTATATGAGCCCCGAGCAGGCGAGCGGTGCCCGCGACCTCGATCCCCGTACCGACGTCTACTCGCTCGCGTGCGTCCTGTACGAGATGCTCACCGGCGAGCCACCGTCCTCACGCATCACGAAGCCCAAGCCCGTTGCGGGGAGACTCGACGCGGTGCTCGGCCGGGCGCTCGCGGTGACGCCCGACGATCGGTATCCGAGCGCGGCCGCTTTCGCCCGGGCACTCGAACCCGCGGTGAACGCCCCGGCGCCGAGGCGCCAGCCACTGTTCGCGATGCTGCTCGTGGGCTTCTTGATCGGTGTCGGCGTCCTCTACGCCTGGCGACGCAGCCGCACGGGAGGCGACAGCGCCGGGCCCGTCCTCGCCGTGCTCCCCTTCGAGAACCTTGGCAGGCCCGACCAGGAGTACTTCGCCGACGGGATGACCGATGAGGTGCGCGGCAAGCTCGCGGGCCTGACGGGGAGCGGCCTTCAGGTGATCGGGCGCGCCAGCTCGACGCCGTTCAAGCGGACCGCCAAGACGCCACAGCAGATCGCGCACGAGCTCGGCGCGCAATACCTCCTCACCGCGACCGTGCGCTGGGAGCAACTGCCAGACGGGCGCAGCGTCGTGCACGTGAGCCCCGAGCTGGTCCAGGTGCGCGGCGGTTCGGCGCCAACCACCAAATGGCAGCACTCGTTCGATGCTCAGCTCACGAACGTTTTTCAAGTGCAGGCCGACATCGCGAGCCGGGTGGCGCAGTCGCTCGATGTCGCGCTCGGTGCCACCGCGCAAGAGCAGCTCGCCGCGCGGCCCACGGCGAATCTCGCCGCCTACGATGCGTTCCTGCGCGGCGAGGCGTTGTTTGAGAACATGTCCGGGAATCCATTGAACCTGCGACGAGTCGTGCCGTATTACGAGGAGGCGGTAGCGCTCGATTCGACCTTCGCCCAGGCGTGGGCCGACCTCTCGCGCGCCCACTCGGCGTTGTACGCATTCGTTGCGGCGAACCCGGCCGATTCGGCGGTGGCCGCCAACGCGGCGCAGCGCGCGCTGGCGCTCAAGCCGAACGAGCCCGCTGGTCACCTGGCCCTCGGCGCCTATTACAACCTGGTCTTGGGCGACAATGTCCTGGCGCTCGAGCAATTTGCCCAAGGCCATCGCATCGCCCCCGGTAACGCCGACCTCCTCTCGGCTCTTGCCCGCGGCGAATGGAGCCTCGCGCGCTGGGAAACGGCGCTGAGTCATCTCCGCCAGGCGGATCGGCTCGATCCGCGGTCGGTCGCGATCACGGCGTCGTTGGGGGAGCGTCTCAACTCTCTGCGGCGCTACGACGAAGCGATCCAGACGTTCGACAAGGGACTTGCCTTCGCGCCCTTGAACATGGAGCTCCGCGAGGGAAAGGTGATGGCTCTGCTTGGCCGCGGGGACTTGGGCGGGGCGCGCACCGTCCTCCAAACCGCCCCGGCAGCAGTCGATCCCGCCGCGCTCGTGGCCTATGTGGCGACCTACTACGATCTCATGTGGGTGCTCGACGACGCGCAGCAACGCCTGCTGTTGCGGCTCAC
>Ga0137409_10004686_pt2 | contig 11752 bp, 11 predicted proteins | sample CZODoug1_16funga_FD_122059 | JGI IMG/M metagenome (GOLD analysis project Ga0137409, IMG submission 122059) | Vadose zone soil fungal communities from Angelo Coast Range Reserve, California, USA - CZODoug1_16fungal (Hybrid Assembly) | ecosystem: Environmental > Terrestrial > Soil > Vadose zone... | reverse complement strand
CATAGGTCATGTAGGCCACGGCGACCAGCAGCGGAACCACGACCGCCAGGCACTCCAGCAGAATGGCGATGCCTATGCCCAACCAATGGTGCGTAAAAAAATATTGAAGGTCGGCGAACATCGCTTACTCCGCCGCCTGCAGGATCGCGCGGGAGGCCATGCAGTCGGCCATGACCTTCGAGGCGCGGCTGATCGGGCACGTCATGTAGAAGTTGGCGATCGGCGACACGAAAGGCGTATCGGCCAGCGGCCCCGCCGCCCCGAACGGCCCCAAGGCACCTGCCGTCTGATGGTCGATCGCCGCAAAGCTGCGGTTCACAGCAACGAGGCGGGCGCGCACCTGATCGATCGTGTCATAGGGCAGCGTCTTGCCCAGAGCGTCCGACAGCGCCCGCAGGATCGCCCAGTCCTCCCGTGCATCGCCCGGCGGATAGACCGCGCGAAATCCTTGCTGCACCCGGCCCTCGGTGTTCACATAGGTGCCGGGCTTTTCGGTATAGGCGGCGCCCGGCAGGATCACGTCGGCGCGATGCGCGCCGGCATCGCCGTGATGGCCCTGGTAGATCACGAAGGCCTTGCCGAGCCGCCCGGTGTCGATCTCGTCGGCGGCCAACAGGTAGACCACGTCGATCTCGCGCTTCTCGCAGCCCGCCAGGATACCCGCCACGTCGCGGCCGCCCTCGCCCGGCACGAGACCGAGATCGAGACCGCCGACGCGCGCGGCTGCGGTATGCAGGACGGCAAAGCCGTTCCAGTCGGCACGCACGGCGCCCAGTCTGTCGGCAAGCTCGCGGGCCATCGCCAGCACCGCCGCACCGTCGTCGCGCGCCAACGCCCCCATGCCGACGATGATCAGCGGATTTTTGGCTGCTTTCAGCTTCTCGAAGAAGCTCGCATTGCCGTCCAAAAGGTCGCGCAGGGTTGCCGGGCCAGCGCCCAGCCGCTCGACCGGATAGGTGAGATCGACGGCCGGACCGATGCTACCGATGGGGCAACGACCATGCAGGTAGCGCTTGCGGATCCGCGCGTTCAGCACCGGCGATTCCGCACGAGGGTTGGTGCCGATCAGCAGGATCGCGTCGGCCGCATCGATGCCGCGAATGCCGGGATTGAAGATGTAGCTCCCGCGTGGCCCGCCATCGAGCTTGGCACCGTCCTGACGGCAATCGACGTTGGGCGAGCCCAGCGCCGTCATCAGATCCTTGAGCGCCACCATGGCTTCGGCATCGCACTGGTCGCCCGCGATCGCCGCCACCTTGGCGCCGTCGACGTTGCCGAGCTTGGCGGCGATGGCGGCGAAGGCCTCGTCCCAGGTCGCTTCCGCGAGCTTGCCGCCCCGGCGCACATACGGCCGGTCGAGCCGCTGGTGGCGCAGGCCGTCGATGGCGTGCCGAGTCTTGTCGGAGATCCACTCCTCGTTCACGTCATCGTTGAGGCGCGGCAGCACGCGCATCACCTGCGCGCCGCGCGTGTCGACGCGGATGTTGGCGCCCAGCGCATCCAGCACGTCGACCGATTCGGTCTTGGTGAGTTCCCACGACCGCGCCTCGAAGGCGTAGGGCTTGGAGGTCAACGCGCCGACCGGGCAGAGATCGACGAGATTGCCGGCAAGCTCGGTGGTGAGCGCATGCTCGACATAGGTCGTGACCTCCATGTCCTCGCCGCGGCCCGTCGCGCCCAGCTCTTCCACGCCCGCCACCTCCGTGGCGAAGCGGATGCAGCGCGTGCAGTGGATGCAGCGGTTCATCGACGTCTTGACCAGCGGCCCCAGCTCCTTGTCGGGCACCGCGCGCTTGTTCTCGTGGAAGCGGCTGCGGTCGAAGCCGTAGCCCATCGCCTGGTCCTGCAGGTCGCACTCGCCGCCCTGGTCGCAGATCGGACAGTCGAGCGGATGGTTGATCAGCAGGAACTCCATCACGCCTTCGCGCGCTCGTCTCACCATCGGCGTCTTGGTGTTGACGACCGGCGGCTCGCCTTTCGGTCCCGGCCGGCAGTCGCGCACGCCCCAGGCGCACGACGCGACCGGCTTGGGCGAGCCGGCCAGCTCGACCAGGCACATGCGGCAATTGCCGGCGATCGACAGCCGCTCGTGGAAGCAGAAGCGCGGGATTTCCGCGCCCGCGGCTTCGCAGGCCTGGAGCAGTGTGTACTCCGGCGGGACGTCGACTTCTTTGCCGTCAACGATGAGCTTGGTCATGCCGCATGCTCGCTTGCGGCGCCGCAACGCGCCGTCTTCCACAGTTGCGCCGCCGGGATGCGATCCCAGCCGAAAGCGTGATCGCTCGGGCCGTGCGCCTTGAGATGTTCGAGCCGATCGACGCCCTCTTGCATCGTCGGCCGATGGTCGGCCGGCACATGCCACAGCACCAGCGGCGTCTCGATATGTTCGAACCATTCGTCGCGGCGGCCGTAAAACCGGCTGTGCACGGTCTTCCAGACGAAGCGCTCCAGCGCCTCGACGTTTTCCCAGACCGTCAAGTTCGGCAGCACGCGCGGGTCGTCATAGACCTTTATATTCATGGCGTTGCCGCTGTCGTCCTGCAGCCGCCAGACGAAGCCTTCGATGCCTTCCGCCAGCCCATTCACGCGCGCGACATTGTCGACGAATTCCTTCATGCGCGGATCGTCGAGCGGATACCTGATCCGCGCGATGTTGAACTGGGCGAGATGCTGACCTTCGGTCATGAACTACTCCGCCGCCTCGAGTGGCTTCGGGTCGCGCACGCCCTGCGAATTGTCGGCATTGCGCGAATATTCGTCGATGCGGCGCTCGATCTCGGGGCGGAAATGCCGCAGCAGGCCCTGCACCGGCCAGGCGGCGCCGTCGCCGAAGGCGCAGATGGTGTGGCCCTCGATCTGCTTGGTCACGTCCATCAGCATGCCGATCTCGCGCTTGTGCGCGCGGCCTTCCGCCATGCGCATCAGCACGCGCCACATCCAGCCCATGCCTTCGCGGCACGGCGTGCACTGGCCGCAGCTCTCGTGCTTGTAGAAATACGAGATGCGCGCCATCGCGCGGATGATATCGGCAGTCTTATCCATCACGATCACGGCCGCGGTGCCGAGCGCCGACTTCTTGTCGCGGCAGCCGTCGAAATCCATGAGCAGGGTGTCGGCCTGGTCGGTGCCCGCCGGCACCATCGGCATCGAGGAGCCACCGGGAATGACCGCCAGCAGGTTGTCCCAGCCGCCGCGCACGCCGCCGGCATGCCGCTCGATCAGCTCGCGCAGCGGGATGCCCATTGTCTCTTCGACGTTGCAGGGCTTCATCACGTGGCCAGAGATGCAGAACAGCTTGGTGCCCGTGTTGTTCTGCCGGCCGATACCGGCGAACCAGGCCGCGCCACGGCGCAGGATGTCAGGCACCTGCGCGATCGTCTCCACATTGTTGACCGTGGTCGGGCAGCCATAGAGGCCCATATTGGCCGGGAACGGCGGCTTCAACCGCGGCTGGCCCTTCTTGCCCTCGAGGCTCTCGAGCAGCGCCGTCTCCTCGCCGCAGATATACGCGCCGGCGCCATGGTGGACGTAAAGGTCGAAATCCCAGCCGTGGACGTTATTCTTGCCGATGAGCTTGGCCTCATAGGCCTGGTCGATCGCGGCCTGCACGCGCTCGCGCTCGCGGATGAACTCGCCGCGGACGTAGATGTAGCCCGCATTCGCCGCCATGGCGGCGCCGGCGTAGAGGCACCCCTCGACCAGAAGATGCGGGTCGTGCCGCATGATCTCACGATCTTTGCAGGTGCCAGGCTCCGACTCGTCTGCGTTTACGACGAGATAATGCGGCCGCTCGCCGACCTGCTTGGGCATGAACGACCACTTGAGGCCGGTGGCAAAGCCTGCGCCACCGCGCCCGCGCTGGCCGGAGGCCTTCACCTCATTGACCAGCCAGTCGCGCCCCTTATCGATGAAGCCCTTGGTGCCGTCCCAGGCGCCGCGCTTGCGCGCGCCCTCGAGGCCCCAGTCATGCTGGCCGTAGAGGTTCCTGAAGATGCGATCCTTGTCGTCGAGCATCATTCAGCCTTGTGCTTTGAGCGTGGTCGGCCCACCAATCGGCGCCGAGAGCTGGCGGTCGATCTGCGGGCCCGGCTTCGGTGTCCTGCCGGCGGCAAGCTGGTCGAGGACCTTTTCGAACGTCTCAGGCGTCAGGTCTTCGTAATAGTCGTAGTTGATCTGCGCCATCGGGGCATTCACGCAAGCGCCCAGACACTCGACCTCTATCCACGAGAATTTTCCGTCCGCGGTAACGTGGTGCTGATTGCCGATTCGGCGCTGGCAGACCTTTTTGAGCTCTTCCGAGCCGCGCAGCATGCAGGGTGTCGTGCCGCAGAGCTGCACATGGTACGTCCCGACCGGCTCCAGGTTGAACATGGTGTAGAAGGTCGCGACCTCGAGCACGCGGATGCGGGCCATGCCCAGCACCTCGGCGACGTGCTCGATCGCCTTTTGGGGCAGCCAGCCGACCTGCTCCTGCGCCCGCCACAGCAGCGGGATCACGGCGGACTGCTGGCGGCCTTCGGGATATTTCGCGATCTGCTTCTTGGCCCAGACAAGATTGTCGGCCGTGAAGGAGAATTCCTTCGGCTGGAGATGTGGCTCTGCGAGGCGGCGGACGGACATCGTTCACACCTCCGCAATGCCGGGAGAGGACGGACCGAGCAGTGCAGCGACGAGAACTGTCATGCCGAGTGGGTTCAGGGCAATGTCGCCATCATGCGCGATATGGGTGGTGATGTCGTCTCCTTCGTTCCGCTGATGGTGCACCACGACGCGCTTCTCTGAAAAGACAATCAGATAGTGCCGGATACTTGCGATCGAGAAATAATCGATGAGCTTCGTATCGGTGTCGTCGCGTTCGCTCGACGGTGAAACCACTTCGACGACGATCAGCGGCGATTCAATGATCAGGGAGTCGGGATCCGGATCGGCTCCGCACTGAACCAAAACGTCGGGTATCCGCAAGGTCCTGTCGTTGATCGGGACGCCGACGCCATCAATGAGAACCACGCTGGGCAGCCCGGCTGCTCGTATCGCGTCTTCAAGTGATCGAGCCGCCGCGAATTTCGTCCGATTGTGCCGGACGGTATCGCGCGTCATGGCGACGATCTCTCCGTCCACAAGCTCATAGCGGTCGTCCGGCTGCCGCTCACACCACGCGAGGAACTCGTCGACCTTCATCCGGACCTTCGGCAGGCCAGGAGCGTTCATCGATCCACCTCCCCGAACACGATGTCGAGCGAGCCGAGTATGGCAGACACATCAGCGAGCATGTGGCCCTTGCAGAGAAAGTCCATCGCCTGCAGATGCGCGAATCCAGGCGCCCTGATCTTGCACTTGTAGGGCTTGTTGGTGCCGTCAGCGATGAGATAGACGCCGAACTCGCCCTTCGGCGCCTCGACCGCCGCGTAGACTTCGCCCGCCGGCACGTGGAAGCCTTCGGTGTAGAGCTTGAAGTGATGGATCAGCGCTTCCATCGAGCGCTTCATCTCGTCGCGCTTCGGCGGCACGATCTTATTATCGTCGACCGTGATCGGGCCCTGCCCGTCGGGCGAACGCAGCTTCTCGATGCACTGCTTCATGATGCGGGTCGATTGCCGCATCTCCTCCATGCGGATGCAATAGCGGTCGTAGCAGTCGCCGTTCTTGCCGACCGGAATGTCGAAATCGAGCTCGTCGTAGCATTCGTAGGGCTGCGCCTTGCGAAGATCCCAGGCCGCGCCCGAGCCGCGCACCATCACGCCCGAAAAGCCCCAGGCCCACGCATCCGCAAGCTTGACCACGCCGATATCGACGTTGCGCTGCTTGAAGATGCGGTTCTCGGTGAGGAGGCTCTCAAGGTCGTCGCAGACCTTCAGGAACGGATTGCAGAAGGCATCGATGTCGTCGATCAGCTTTGGCGGCAGATCCTGGTGTATGCCGCCGACGCGAAAGTACGCAGCGTGCATGCGGCTGCCGGAGGCGCGCTCGTAGAAGACCATCAGCTTCTCGCGCTGCTCAAAGCCCCACAAAGGTGGCGTGAGCGCGCCGACATCCATCGCCTGCGTGGTGACGTTGAGAATGTGCGAAAGCAGCCGCCCGATCTCGCAATAGAGCACCCTGATGAGCTGCGCGCGCCTGGGCACCGCGAGCCCGAGGAGCTTCTCCGCCGCCAGGCAGAAGGCATGCTCCTGGTTCATCGGCGCCACGTAATCGAGCCGGTCGAAATACGGGATCGCCTGCAGATAGGTCTTGTGCTCGATCAGCTTCTCGGTGCCGCGATGCAGAAGCCCGATATGCGGATCGACGCGCTCGACCACCTCGCCATCGAGTTCCAACACCAGCCGCAACACGCCGTGGGCAGCGGGATGCTGGGGCCCAAAGTTGATGGTGAAATTGCGCGGGGCCGTGGCAGCGGGTTGCTGCGGCCCGGGATTGACGGTGAGGTTGCTAGGGGCCGTCTCGGTCATTGCTTTGCTTTCTCGTCCCCCGGCAGCGGATAATCCGGCCCCTCCCAGGGTGAGAGGAAATCGAAGTTGCGGAATTCCTGCGCCAGCCGCACCGGCTCATAGACGACACGCTTTTCCTCGTCGTCGTAGCGCACCTCGACGAAGCCGGTGAGCGGGAAGTCCTTGCGCAGCGGATGGCCCTCGAACCCGTAGTCGGTGAGAAGGCGGCGCATGTCGGGATGGCCGGTGAACGGCACGCCGTAGAGATCGTAGGTCTCGCGCTCGAACCAGTTGGCGCCGGGAAAGACGTCGATGATGGAGGGAACCGAGCTGCCCTCGCCCACCTCGAGCTTCACCCGGATTCGGCAGTTCTTCCGCGGCGAGAGCAGGTGATAGACGACGTCGAAACGCCGCTCGCGGCTCGGCCAATCGACCGCTGTGACATCGAGGAAGCTCACGAACTGGCAGCGCTCGTCATCGCGCAGGAAGCGCATCACCTTGATCAGATCGGCTGCTGTCGTGGTGATGCTGAGCTCGCCAAGGACGACTTGGTGCGCGGTCACGGCGGCGCCGAGCGCGCTCGCGATCGTTTGGCCAAGGTTCTCGAGCTCATCCATGCTTCCGGGCCTTCAGCGTTCGATCGTGCCAGTACGACGGATCTTTTTCTGCAGGAGCAGCACGCCGTAGAGCAGCGCCTCCGCAGTCGGCGGGCAGCCGGGCACGTAGATGTCGACCGGCACAATGCGGTCGCAGCCACGCACGACCGCGTAGGAATAGTGATAGTAGCCGCCGCCATTGGCGCAGGAGCCCATGGAGATCACATAGCGCGGCTCCGGCATCTGGTCGTAGACCTTGCGCAGCGCAGGCGCCATCTTGTTGGTGAGCGTGCCAGCGACGATCATCACGTCCGACTGGCGCGGCGAGGCGCGCGGCGCAAAGCCGAAGCGCTCGGCGTCGTAGCGCGGCATCGACATCTGCATCATCTCGACCGCGCAGCAGGCGAGCCCGAAGGTCATCCACATCAGCGAGCCGGTGCGCGCCCAGGTGATCAGGTCAGAGGTCGCGGTGACGAGGAAGCCCTTGTCGGCAAGCTCGTTGTTGAGGCCAATGAAATAGGGGTCGTCGGAGCCGACCGGCCGCCCGGTGCGCGGATCGAGGATGCCGCTGGCCGCTGGAGCGACGACCGCCGCCTGACGTTGCGGCGTCAATCCCATTCGAGTGCTCCTTTGCGCCACTCATATATGAAGCCGATGGTCAGAACGCCAAGAAACACCACCATCGACCAGAACCCGAGCACGCCGACCTCGCCGAACGCCACTGCCCACGGGAACAGGAAGCTGACCTCGAGATCGAAGATGATGAACAGGATCGCGACGAGGTAGAAGCGCACGTCGAATGTCATGCGTGCATCATCGAAGGCGTTGAAGCCGCATTCGTAGGCGGACAGCTTCTCGGAATCGGGTCGCTTGTAAGCTATCAGGAAGGGAACAACGAGAAGCGCCAACGCGATACCAGACGCCACCGCGATGAACACCGCGAGCGGAAGGTAGTCCAGCAAAAGCTCGTTCATCGGCCCTCGCTCTCCGCCGTTTCGGAGCCCCCGATTGGAAATCCGTCCCCCTCCCCGGCCGCCGTACAAGGCGCCGCAGGTTTCACAAACGCCCCTGACCGTTCAGATTCGTTCCAAGGACGGGATTGGGCAGGCTTAGCGCAGCGCACAAAGGGAGGCAAGACGCCGGCCCGCTTTGATTGTGACCAGATTCCGAACAGCAGGACTGCCTTCGATCGCAGTAGGCTTGTCCGTCGTCCTCGCCTAGAATTCGTTGCGGAACTGCGGGTTAGAGCACCAGAAGGTGCTTGGTGGGAGGGATTGGCAACATGCAACGCAAGATCATCATTTCGTGTGCGGTCACGGGCTCCGCCGACTCCCCAGGCAAGAATCCGGCGGTGCCGGTGACCCCCGAGCAGATCGCTCGCTCCTCGATCGATGCCGCCAAAGCGGGTGCCGCGGTCGTTCACATCCACGTGCGCAATCCGCAGACCACCAAGCCCAGCATGGACGGCGCGCTCTATCGCGAGGTGGTCGAGCACATCCGGGCCAGCGGAACGGACGTCCTGATCAACCTGACGACCGGTCCCGGCGCCCGCTTCGAGCACGACCCGGAGGACCCGACCAAGCCCGGTCCCGCCAGTACGCTGCGGGGTCCGGAAGACCGCGTGCGCCACGTGGTCGAGCTTCGCCCGGACATCTGCAGCCTCGATATGGGCAGCCTCAACATGGGCTCGCGCGTGTTCATCAACACGCCCCAGCATTTGCAGACCATGGCGGTCGCGATCCGCGATATGGGCGTGTTGCCGGAGCTGGAGGTCTTCGAAACCGGGCACCTGCTCCTCGCCAAACGCATGATCGAGACCGGCCATATCAAGCCGCCCGGGATGTTCCAGCTTTGCCTAGGCATCTCCTGGGGCCAGCCGGCCACGCCGGAGGCGATGACCTATATGCGCAACCTCTTGCCGCCGGGCTCACCCTGGTTCGCGTTCGGCATCTCGCTTTATCAGTTTCCGATGGTGGCACAGGCCGTATTGCTCGGCGGGCATGTGCGGGTGGGGCTCGAGGACAATCTTTATCTCGAGAAGGGCAAGCTCGCGCCGAGCAACGCCGCGCTGGTGGAGAAGGCCGCGCACATCATCGAGGTTTTGGGCGACCAAGTCGCAAGCCCCAACGAGGCGCGGGAGATATTGGGGTTGCCCAGCCAAGCTAACTGAGTTGCCGCAATCGTAATGCGTTGCAACACCGTCATGCCCGCGCCTGTCGCGGGCATCCACGTCTTTCTTACCTTGGCCTGCAGTAAGCAAGACGTGGATGGCCGGGACGAAGCCCGGCCATGACGTCGAGAGTAGGTGCCATCCAATGAAGGATGCGGCCCGCTGCTGTGCTGATCAATCGAGCGGCTCGCGCTGTGCTGATCAATCCAGCGGCTCGATCTTGACGATCGAGGCGCCGTGATTGCTGCCGACCCAGAAGGTCACCGGCGTGGTCGAGTTGTCGATCCACACGCGCCGCACGTTAGTATTCTTCGGCAGCTGATACTCGGTCGCCTGCCCGGTCCTGGGATCGAGCCGCACCACGCGGTCGTTCGCCATGCCGGCGGTCCAGAGCTCACCATTCCTGTCGGGGATCACGTCATAGGGATAGGCGAGCGGCGTTGGCATCTCCCACTCGGTGAATGTCTCGGCCTTGGTGTCGAACATCGCGAGCTTGTTGGCTCGATATTCCGTGAACCAGAGCCGGTCCTGCGGGTCCATGTAGCCGCGGCGCGGGTTCGAGTTCGGCGTCGGCGTCTTGTAGAAGCCGAACTTGCCGGTCTTGGCGTCGATGCGGCCGATATATTCCGAGCTGAAGTCCATGAAGAACAGGTTGTTCTGCGAGTCGGCCTTGATGCCGTAGACGCTGCGATCGGTGCCGCGCGGCAGGTCCTTGAACGGCTCGAAGGTCTCGAACTTGAGCGTGGCGAGCTCCACGCGATGCACGCCCGGAATCCCGACGCTGTTCATCCAGACCTTGCCGTCGACATGCGACGACATCGGCATCACCATCGCCTGCTGCGAGGCCGGATTGTTGATCTCCTTGGGCAGCGGGAACATGGTGAACTTCTCGGTCTTGCGATCGAACTTCGCGATGCCGCCCTGCAGCATCAGGCCAAGCCAGATGTCGCCGTCCTTGATCTGAATGTCGAGCATGCCGGTCGGATAGTCCGGCTTGAGCATCGGCACCGTATATTCGGTGACCTTGCCGGTCTTGGGATCGAGCTTGCCGAGGAACTGGTGGCCGAAGTCGGTGTACCAGGCCACGCCCTGCTCATCGAGGATGACATCGTGCGGCATCGCGTTTGAGCGCGGCAGGTCGTATTCGGTGAAGACCACCTTGGTCGAGCGGCCCTTGAGACGCGGCAACGGCTTGAGCGGATACTGCCATTGCGGTGCGCTGCTCAGGTTGATCGACGCAAGGAATTCGGCGCGCGGCCGCAGCCGTTCCGCATCCACCACGGTGCGCTCGCGCACCTCCTTGCGCCTTTGCGGCTCGACACCGATCGAGCCGGGCGCGTAGCTCGCCATGCGCTGCAGCACCGCAATCCATTCATCAGCGTTGTAGCTCGACTTCGCGATCCGCTCGAAGGTGTGGCAGCTGGTGCAGCGGTCCATGAAGTGCTTCTGCTGCGGCGTCCCCGGGAAACTTGCCATCCATTCGCCGCTGGTGAGCTGGGCCGCGAGGTTGCCCGCCTTCTTGAGCTTGATCGCGACCGGCGCGCCGGCTTCCGAAATATCCACGACCTTCGGGCCATCGAGCTCGAAGCCGATCGCGCGGATGCTCAGCGTGTACTTGCCGGGCTCGAGCTTTGCGGCCGGGAAGGTGAAGTTGCCGGTCGCGTCGCTGATTATCGAAATCGCGATGGTCGAGCCGTCCTTTTTGGCGCTCACCACCACGCCTTCCATGGCACCCTCCTCGGCGGAGGTGACCTGCCCGGCAAGCCTGCCAGCGGCGCATGCCGGATCCAGCATGCAAGCCACAGCCAATGCCGCCGACGTGACCAGCAACCAATGCTTCAATGCCATGGCGCCCTCCCAAGAGTTGTGACGTTGCAGCGATAGCGATGCGTCAAAGCGGCATCTTGCCTGCTGGTCAGCGTAGGCCGCGTGCGATACTGGCACAAGTGTGATGGCCTAAAATCAACTGGAACCTCGGGTTTTCAGCCCGCAGACGGCGTGGCATCATCCCGCCGAACGGAGGAACCACATATGTCGAAAACACCCTCACTCGCCTCGCTCACGATCGCCTTCCTCATGGCCGGAACCGCTGCCACCTACGCGGCGGACGTCACTTACGAGCGCCTGCGCAATCCCGAGCCGCAGAACTGGCTCATGAACCATCGTGACTTCGCCTCGCAGCGCTTCTCGCCGCTCGACCAGATCAACAAGACGAACGTCAAGAACCTCAAGCTCGCTTTTGCGCTGCCGCTCGGCGGCAAGGCCGGCAACGAGTACACCGAGGCGACGCCGCTGGTCGACAATGGCTTCATGTACATCACCGACGTCTGGGGCGTGGTCTACAAGATCGACGTGCACCCGGGCCGGCAGGGTCAGGTGCTGTGGAAGATGGATCCCGGCCAGCAGAAGCCAGACCGCAACCGCGGCGTCGCGCTCTGGGGTAATCTCGTGATCTCCGTCACCGGCTACGACGGACGCATCATCGCGACCGATGCCGAGACCGGCCAGATCGTCTGGGACAAGCAGCACGGCGATCAGCCCGACCTCGAGTTCTCAGCCGC
>Ga0137409_10006871_pt1 | contig 11753 bp, 6 predicted proteins | sample CZODoug1_16funga_FD_122059 | JGI IMG/M metagenome (GOLD analysis project Ga0137409, IMG submission 122059) | Vadose zone soil fungal communities from Angelo Coast Range Reserve, California, USA - CZODoug1_16fungal (Hybrid Assembly) | ecosystem: Environmental > Terrestrial > Soil > Vadose zone... | reverse complement strand
TGTAACCGCCGTCGCGCGACCATGTGACGAACGCGACGTAGCGCCCGTCGGGCGACCAGGTGGGCATAAACTCGCCGACCGGGAGGTTGGTCAATCGCTTCGGGGCGGCGGCGGAGCCGGATGGGGGCAAATCCATCACGTAGATTTTGTTGAACGCCGAGAACGCGAGGCGTTTGCCGTCGGGCGACATCGCCGGATAGCGGATCAATCTGGCTTTGACGTTCGGCCCGTCGTCAACCTTGTAATCGAAGCGCAGCCGCGCCGCGATGTCCATGTCAACTTTCGCGGAGAATGGGATCACGGTCGCCTGGCCCGTGGCGAAATCCACGCGGTTGATCTTCCCGTCAATCGGAACGATCAGCGATTTGCCGTCAGGCATGAACGCGTAGCCGGGGAAGGTGTCGCGGGTCGCGCGCGATTCCTGGTCATCGCGCGTGACTTTATTGATCAGCCATCGCTCCTGATTCGTTTCAATGTCGCGCACGCGTAGCGCGGTCTTCGTTTCATAGCGCGTGGCGTAAACCAGGCTCTTGCCATCCGGCGAGATCGTGGGGCGCATCGCGCTTCCGATGGCGTTCGTGATCGTCGCGGTCTCGCTCGTGTCGCGGTCGAAGCGGACGATCTGCCAGATAGGGAATTGCGCGTTGTAGTTGAACGCGCCCGTGCGCTGCGCCCAATAAATGAACCGCCCGTCGGGCGAAGCGACCGCGCCCATCTTGTTGAGTTGAGCCGGGGGCGGCGGGCCTTGCTGTCCGGGCGCCGGCGGAGGCGGAGGCGGCGGGCCTACGCTGACACCGGCGCCTCCGTCCTTGTGGTACATATAGACGTGAAATGTCCCGATGCCGCGCTCCGCTTTCGACGCCAGAATGTAATTGCCGTCGGGCGTCCACGAAGGCGACAGGAAATAGAGCATCCCCGGCCCGCGCCCCTTGGTGATCGGCTTCGGATCGGAGCCGTCGGGTTTGCAGACCCACAATTGCTCGGCGCCGCTGCGGTCGCTGGTGAAGGCGATCAGTTTGCCGTCGGGCGAAAATTTCGGTTGAGAATCGAACGACATGCCGCCGACTATGCGTTTAGCCTCGCCGCCGGCAATCGGCAAAGTGTAGATGTCTCCGAGCAGATCGAAGACGATCGTCTGGCCGTCGGGCGAAACGTCCAGCGACATCCACGTGCCTTCGTCGGTCGTGAACGAGACTTTGCCTTCGGGCTTCAACACCAATTCCTCTTTCTTTTCATCCTTCTTCTCGTCCTGCTGCTGGGCGCTGGCGCTCGATCGAAATATTCGCGTCGCATCGGCGGCGAACAGGGAGAGTCCCAGCAATGCGCAGAGCAGTAATGAATATGAGCGAGTAGGGAAGGGAGTGCGCGACATAAATTTCTCCTCGTTGATCCAGTCGTTATTTTTTAGAAGGAGGCGCTAAATTGAACATTTAGCGCATACGCGCGGGATCATAGCTTCAACTGAACGTCGGATCAATCCGCCGGGGCGAGGCCGACCTCCCGCGACGGCCCGGCGAAGGCGGGGTCTATTTTTGCTTCCCTCCGGGCCTTGTAGTATTGACAGTTCCGTGGTGTCCGGCAACACTGTGCGCGGCAATATCCACTGAAAACCCACATCGCAACCGTATTAAAACTGGGAGTCCAATCTATGACAATTTCCAGACGCCGCTTTTTGCAATCCGGCGCGGCGGCGACCGTCGCCGCGCTCTCGCATCAACAACTCAACGCATACGCTGCGCAGAAAGGCGTGAAGTTCAAGATCGGCGCGCCCGATTGGAACCTGCGACTGATCGCGAAGACCGAATCGGTCGCGCTGGCGAAGAAGATCGGCTTCGATGGCGTGCAGGTAAGCATCGGCCGTCAGATGGAATTGAAAGACGAGGCTTTGCAGAAGGCTTTTCTGGCCGAATCGAAAAGGCTCGGATTCCCGATAACTTCGCTCTGCCTCGACATCCTGCACGTCAACGGATTGAAATCTGACCCGCTGGGCAAGCAGTGGGTGGCCGAATCAATCCCGATTGCGAAGGCTATAGGAGTGAAAGTGATTCTGCTGCCGTTCTTTGGCAAGTGGGCGCTGCAAAACCAGGCTGAGATGGATTACGTCGGAGACGCGCTGCGCGAGATCGCGCCCGAGGCCGAGAAGGCCGGGGTCATTCTCGGTCTCGAAGACACGATCTCGGCGCGCGACAACGCGCGGATCATGGAGCGCTCGAAATCGCCCGCCGTGCTGACCTATTACGACGTGGGCAATTCGACCAACAACGGCTTCAACATCATCGAGGAGATTCGCTGGCTCACGGCGCAGCGCATCTGCGAAGTTCATCTGAAAGACAATCCGAACTTCCTGGGCCAGGGAAAGATCGATTTCACCGCGGTGGTTGACGCGCTGGCCGATATAGGCTTCGACAAATGGGCGCAACTCGAATGCGACAGCCCGACCCGCTCGGTTGAAAACGACATGGGCGCGAATTTGAAGTTCATCCGCGACGTCATTGCAAAGAGAGGCTGAGAAAGGAATAGTCAACACAAAGGATCAAGGGGTCAAAGGAAAGATAGACCAGATCAAGGCCTTGTCTTTCCTTTGATCCTTTGTGTTGAAAAAGGCCTTACTTCGCGGGCGTCAGAGTAATATTCCTGAACCACACCTTGCCGTGATCGCCCTGGAGCATGATCGGCCCCGGCGTCCCTTCGGCGCTGTCGAGCGCGCCTCCGGTGATCCCCGGCGCTTCTTCTTTGTCAATCACCGTTTGGCCGTTGAGCTTGACGGTCAGTTGGCGTCCGATGAGGGTGATCTCGTACTTCTGCCAGTCGCCGGCCTTCTTCGACGCGTTCACCTTCGGGGTGAGGAATCCGTACAGCCCGCCCATGCCGTGGCTCTCAGGCTCCTTGCCGTAATCGTCCTGGATTTGCGTCTCGTAGCGGCCTCGTAGGTAAACGCCGCTGTTGCTCTGTTCGACGATCTTGAATTCGAGGCTGAGCTTGAAGTCCTGGAACTTCTGTTCGGTGATGATGTCGACGCAGCCCTTGCTGTTGGTCATCGCGCCGTCTTCGACGCTCCAGCATCCCTTGCCTTTTTCGGAGCGAAGCTTCCATCCCGTGAGGTCTTTGCCGTTGAAGAGCTGGATCGGAGCGCCCCATTTCGGATTGGCTTTGGGCTTGAGCGCGGGCGCGCGGACGCCGGACCATTTCAGCGGCGCGCCGTCTTCGCCATTGGTCGAGCCTTCGAGCTTCTCGCCGGTCAACTTGCCCTCGAAGACCAGATCGACTTTCATATGTTCGTATTGCGGTGGCAGGCTGAATTTGAGTTTTCCGTCATTGAATTCGATCTGCTTGATCGGGCGGGCGCTACCGAAGTGTCCCACGAAGCGTCCTTGCAACTTGCCTTCGGCGTCCGTGACTTCCAACCACGAAGTGTAAGGCGCGTCCGCGCCGTGAACCGTCAAATCCCAGCGCCCGAGGATTGGAGAGGCTTTCTGAGCCTCGCCGGTCGAAGCGAACACGGACAGGAAGAGTAGATACAGACATGACAATCCAAGCGTTTTTCCGCGCATCGTCAAAATCTCCTTTGAAAATAGTGAGTTATGGGCAGTGAAGAAATCAAAACCGCGAACTGCCTGCTTTCATCATTCTTCATTCTGTTTAACGCCGCCAAAAGAAGCAAGGCAACGGGTTGCGGTTCTTGCCCCCCTGGAAATCATAAGCTATGCTCTGTAACCCCGAATCGATAATAATTCCCCATATTTAATGTCGATAGGAATAGTTAGGCGAAATGCAAAGTCCTCCACTTCTATCCATCTTGATGCCCGTTTACAACGAGGCGAACACCATTCACGAGATCATCAAGCGCATTGAGGCGGTTGATCTGGGCGATGTACGCAAAGAGTTGATCATCGTGGACGACGCGTCGAAGGACGGCACGCGCGAGATTCTGGATGACCTGCGCAAAGTCGCGTCCCACAAGGTCTATTTCCACGCGCAGAATATGGGGAAAGGCGCGGCCCTCAGGACCGCGCTAACCTATGCTACAGGCGACATCATCATTATTCAGGACGCCGATCTGGAATACGATCCAGCCGAATACGCCGAGCTGATCAAGCCTATTCTCGAAGGCCGCGCCGATGTGGTTTACGGGTCGCGGCTTTCAGGCGCCAAGGTCGTGCGGGCTTTCAACTTCTGGCATTTCGTCGGCAACAAGATGCTCACGTTCATCACCAACGTGTTCTACAACTCGATCCTCTCGGACATGGAGACCTGCTACAAGGTCTTCCGCGCCGACGTGATCAAAAATATCCAGATCAAATCCAACCGCTTCGATTTCGAGCCAGAGATTACCGCCAAGGTCCTCAAGCGCAAACATAAACTCTATGAGATGCCGATCTCGTATTACGGACGCGATTTTTCGGAAGGCAAGAAGATCACCTGGCGCGACGGCTTTGCGGCGATCTGGGCTTTGATCAAGTACCGCTTCATGGATTGATTGAATGATCATTCAAACCATGGCAAAACGTCGGCCAACGGCTTTGGGTCGCCTAATTCCTCAGATCTGCAATAAGCTCACGCGTCTTGACACTTAAACAAAAGGGATGTCATATTTCTTGAGGCGAGCCCTGCGTGTCCCCCTCTCGCTTCTCACAGGTCTTGACACTTAATAAGCAAAAGGGATGTGATGTTCGGCATGCTTTTGAGAGCTTGGCGCTATCGCCATTTCATTTATTCATCGATCAAAAATGAATTTCTAAGCCGTTTTGCGCGCAGTCGGTTGGGCGCCTTATGGATGGTGATACACCCGCTGGCCCAGGTCACTATCTTCGCTTTTATTCTTTCCGCCGTACTCTCCTCCAAACTGCCCGGGATTGATAACCGATATGCATATGCGCTTTATTTGATGGCGGGCATGCTGGCGTGGTCGTTGTTTTCCGAACTCGTCTCACGATCGTTGACGGTGTTCGTCGACAACGGCAGCTTGCTCAAGAAAATGATGTTCCCGCGCATTTGCCTGCCATTGATTGTCTCCGGATCGGCGCTGGTCAACAGTCTCTTGTTGTTTGTCGCCATCCTTGCGATATTCGCGCTGTTAGGCCATCTGCCCGGCTGGAACATCCTTTGGCTGCCCGTGCTGATTGTTCTGAACGTTATGTTAGGAGCAGGCCTCGGGCTTGTACTCGGCGTCTTCAATGTCTTCATCCGCGATGTCGGCCAGGTCGTACCCATTGTTCTGCAATTCTGGTTCTGGCTTACCCCGATCGTCTACATCCCAACCACGCTTACTGGACGTTACAAGCACTGGTTATTCCTCAACCCGATGATTCCATTGGTCAACGCCTACCAAAATATTTTGGTATTCGGTAAGGAGCCAAAATGGCTGCCGTTAACCGGCACGGCTATATTCGCAATCGTGTCTTTGATATTCGCCTTGTTCTTCTTCCGTAAGGCCGCCCCCGAGATGGTGGACACATTATGAGTGAGCCCATCCTGCATGTAGAGAACCTGGGCAAGGCTTACCGAAGTTACAGCAGCGAATGGCGGCGGATGCTCTCCTGGTTTGGCGCCCCGGTGAAGCCGATCGAGGAGCGCTGGGTGCTCCGTCATCTTAACTTCGGCATTCAGCCGGGCGAGGCGGTCGGTATCGTCGGACAGAATGGCGCAGGCAAGAGCACGTTGCTCAAGCTGATTACCGGCACCCTGCGTCCGACCGAAGGAGCGATGCGCATCAACGGCCGCATCGCCGCCATGCTCGAACTGGGCATGGGTTTCAATCCTGAGTTTACCGGGCGGCGGAACGCCTATCATACCGCCGGTCTCATGGGGTTCTCCCAGGAAGAGATCGAAAAGGCCATGCCCGAGATCGAATCATTCGCGGAGATCGGCGACTACTTCGACGAGCCGGTGCGCACATATTCCAGCGGCATGCAGGTTCGCGTGATGTTTGCCGTCGCTACCGCCTGGCGCCCCGAGATCCTCATTGTGGATGAGGCGCTTTCGGTTGGGGACGCCTATTTCCAGCATAAAAGCTTCAACCGCATCCGAGAGTTTCAGGAGATGGGCGCCACTCTGCTCATCGTTGCTCACGACCGCAGCTCCATCCAGACCCTTTGCGACCGGGCCATCCTGTTGGAAAACGGCAGGGTTATCAAAGACGGCAATCCGGAAGAGATATTTGACTTCTACAACGCCATGATCGCCGAGAAGGAAAACCTCACCGTCAAGGTGGTAAAGCTGGATAACGGTAAGGCGCAAACCATCTCCGGCACCGGCGAAGCCCGAGTCGAGGAGATTGCCCTTTACAATAGCAAAGGCGAAGTGGCCGAATACGTCAATGTAGGAGAGCCCATCGAACTGCGGATCAAGGTCAAGGTCCACCGGCCGGTTGAAACGCTGGTGCTCGGATACGGTATCAAGGACCGGCTGGGACAGGTTATGTACGGCACCAATACCTGGCACACCGGGCAGGTCATCCACAACCCGCGGCCGGGCGACGAGTACCGATTCGTTATCGCCTTTCCGGCCAATTTAGGGATAGGCAGCTATTCGATTCAGACGGCTCTGGTGGATCGCGATACGCACCTTACCGCTAACTACGAATGGCGGGACATGGCGCTGGTCTTCAACGTAGTCAATATAGACAAGACACAGTTCGCGGGCTGTCTTTGGAACGAACCCCGTATCAGTATCGAGAGCTTGACTCAATGAGCTTTATTTCCTATGCGCAGAATTTTGAAGATGTGATGCTTTGGCGCGCCCTAAAGCACATTGACCGGGGCTTCTACATCGATGTTGGCGCCAATGACCCCGACCAGGACTCGGTGACAAAGGCGTTTTACGAGCTGGGATGGCGCGGTATTAATGTCGAACCGGCGCCCCAGTGGTTCGAACGCCTGGAAAAGGCGCGCCCTCGAGACATCAATCTTCAACTCGCGCTGGGCGCCGAACCGGGTGAAATCACGCTCTACGAGATACCTGACACAGGTCTTTCGACGGCAGAGAAAAAGTTCGCTGAACGGCACGAGGCGGAGCGTGGTTATCAGAGTCGTGAGTTGCGGGTGAAGATGGATACCCTTTCCAGCGTATGCGAAAAGTTTCATCTGGCGCCGATACATTTTCTCAAAGTTGATGTCGAGGGCGCGGAGAAGGCCGTTTTCCAGGGAACCGATTTCGTGAAGATACGTCCCTGGATCATAGTCGTAGAGGCGACATTACCAAATAGTCAGGAAGAGTCTTACTCCGACTGGGAGCCTTTACTGTTAAACGCGGGGTACGAATACGCCTACTTCGATGGGCTGAACAGGTATTATGTCGCGGGTGAACACGAAAATCTGAAAGCCGCTTTTAAGGCGCCACCCAATGTATTTGATGAATTTATTAGAATCGAACAGCTAAAGTCGGAACTCCGGGCTCAAGAAGCAGAAGCGAAGGTTAAGGAAGTCGAACAACGGGCCAGCCAGGCCGAAGCCCGCGCCCAGGAAGCCGAAACCAAAGCTCAGCAGGCCGAAGAACGGGCGGCGCAGGCCGAAGCTAAGACCCAGCAAGCCGAAGCCTCAGCACAGCAAGCGGAACAACGGGCCGCCAAGGTCGAAGCCCGCGCCAAGCAAGCCGAAACCAAAGCTTGGCAGGCCGAAGCTACTTTACAGGCAGTCTTTAGCAGTCGTTCGTGGCGCGTTACGCAGCCGCTTCGCTGGCTGGCCAGTACTGTGCGACATTCTGGCGCACTCCGTAAAACGTCTAACGGGTCGGCGCCTGCGCAGTCGATGACGGCGTCACAAGAACTTACGGATCTACCGCCTCGTGCCCGCGAAATTTACTTCCAATTGAAAGCTGCCCTCGAGAAGAATCAGGAAAATAAATGATGCGTATAGTCATCGATATGCAAGGGGCGCAAACCGAAAGCCGGTTTCGCGGCATCGGGCGTTATACGATGTCGTTTTCCCAGGCTATCGCGCGTAACCGCGGCAAGCATGAAATCATCCTCGCCTTGAACGGTCTTTTTCCGGACACCATCGAACCCATCCGCGCGGCCTTCGACGGTCTGCTCCCGCAGGAAAATATCCGTGTGTGGTACGCGCCCGGGCCGGTGCGGGAATGTCAGCCGGGCAACGACTCGCGGCGCGAAGCGGCCGAATGCATTCGCGAAGCTTTTCTCGCCAGTCTGACGCCAGATGTGATCCACGTTTGCAGCTTGTTCGAAGGCCATATAGATGACGCCGTCAACAGCATCGGCCGTTTTGATGGCGCCGCGCTCGTCAGCGTGGCACTTTACGATCTAATCCCTTTGCTCAACCCGGATCAGTACTTAAAGCCCAATCCGCTTTTCGCCGAATACTATCAACGTAAGCTCGAATACTTCAAACGCGCGGCGCTTCACCTGGCCATTTCCGACGCTGCGCGGCAGGAAGGGCTCGCTCATCTTGGCCTCCCCGCCAGCCGAGTCGTCAGCACTTCAATAGCCATGGAAGCGCACTTCCGGCCGATCCCGGGCGATGATACGAGTACCGCGTTACTACACCAAAAGTTCGGCCTGACTCGTCCTTTCGTCCTCACCGCCGGAGCCGCCGACGAACGCAAGAACTTGCCACGTCTCATCCAGGCATTCGCCGCCATGCCCGCCCCATTGCGCGCCGGCCATCACCTGGTTCTGGCCGGTAAGATACCTGTGGGGAATGTTAGCGAGTTTAACCATCAGGCGGAAAGGGCCGGTCTCAAGCCTGGTGATTTGCGTTTTACCGGCTACATAACGGATGAAGAACTCGTCCAGCTCTACAACCTTTGTAAACTTTTTGTTTTTCCTTCATGGCACGAAGGCTTCGGGCTACCGGCTTTAGAGGCGATGGCCTGCGGCGCGGTGGTGATCGGAGCCAATACTTCCAGCGTACCAGAAGTCATCGGGCTGGATGCCGCCATGTTCGACCCGTTCGATGTTACCGCCATGACGCGAAAAATGGCCCAGGCGCTGCAGGACGGCGATTTCCGTACCACGCTGCGCGAACATGGTTTGCAGCAGGCGAAGAAGTTTTCCTGGGATGAATCGGCGAAACGAGCGATTGGGGCGTGGGAGTCGCTCCAAACCACTGGGGCCAATCAATACAGCTACCTCGACCGTTCGGTTAACCATGCCAGAACCATCCACGCGGTCGCACGACATCTGTCTGCTCCCGATCCCGCACTCGTAACGCCGCTCGCTGCCTGTCTCGCGCAAAACCAGAATACAGATATAAAGATCGAATTCGTCCTCTCTCCCCTTGACGCCATGGAGCGCCCGCACGCGCAACGTTCAGCGGCGCCGATGGCGCGCAATCCTCGACAGCTTACGGCGCGCCTTATCGAGGAAATCGCCGCTCTGCCGCAGGATGAGGCGACGCTTTCCGAACAGGATCTCATGCGATTGGCGGAAGCGATCGCCAACAATGAAATGGAGGCGCAACGCGTTCGGAGAGGCGTTGAATTGCCTCAGATTCTCAACTGGCGGATTGAAGGACCGTTCGACAGCAGCTACAGCCTCGCCCTTTTGAACCGGGAGCTTGCCCGCACGATGGACCGCCTGGGACACAATATCGCCCTGCATTCGACGGAGGGACCTGGAGATTTCCCACCCAACCCGGCCTTTCTTGACGCCAATCCGGATTTGGCCGGCTTCCATCATGCTGTGCGTGCGATACCTCCCGAGACGGCGCAGGTCGTCAGCCGGAATCTCTATCCGCCCCGCGTTTCCGATATGAAAGGCGGCGTCTCGCTGTTGCATTGTTATGGCTGGGAAGAATCCGGCTTTCCGCAGGAATGGGCGGACAATTTCAGCGCGTCGCTAAGCGGCATGACATGCATGTCCCGGCATGTCGAAAAGATCATGATCGATCATGGCGTGACATGCCGGACCGGCGTTTCGTGGATCGGCGTCGATCACTGGGAGAGGGTGAAGCCGGATGCCGCATTCAAGATCGAGACAAGAGGGCGCTTCCGCTTCCTGCATGTTTCTTCCTGTTTCCCCAGAAAAGGGGCCGAAGTCATGCTTGAGGCCTATGGCCGCGCCTTTTCGGCGCATGACGACGTGACGCTCGTCATCAAGACCTTCCCCAATCCGCATAACGAGATCCACGACTGGCTCGCCGCCGCAAGGGCGCAAAAAGCGGACTTTCCGGATGTCGTCGTCATTGAGGACGATCTCACCGACGGACAGCTCAAGGCGCTTTATCTGCAAAGCCATGCGCTCGTTGCGCCCAGCAAAGCGGAGGGATTTGGCCTGCCTATGGCCGAGGCGATGCTTTCCGGCCTGCCCGTCATCACGACCGCCTGGAGCGGACAAATCGATTTTTGCGATGAAGAGACCACCTGGCTCGTAGATTACGATTTCGAACCGGCGCAATCTCATTTCGAGTTGTTTTCCTCTGTTTGGGCGCGGCCCCGCATCGAAGACCTCGCCGGTAAGATGCGCGAGGTCTACGGACTATCCGACAAAGAGCGCAAACGACGCTCCGATATCGGCCGCGAAAAATTGCTCAAGAAATTCCGTTGGAGCCATGTCGCGGAGCGTAACATTGCCTTCGCGCGCGCTTGCGCCGCCGATCCGAGAGCGCCTTCTCCATCTATCGGCTGGATCACCACATGGAATACACGGTGCGGTATCGCCGCCTATTCTGCCCATCTGATCAAAAAGTTACCGTCAGGCGCCTCCATTCTGGCGCCTGTAAATCAGGAAATTACCGGCGCCGACGGCGCCAATGTTACGCGTTGCTGGTCCGTCGGCGATGAGGACGATCTTGAGACTCTGCGCGTTGCGATTGCGCGCCGGAACCTTGATGTAATCGTTATTCAATTTAATTACGGCTTTTTTGATTTCAAATGCTTAGATGACTTGCTGCAAATACTATTGGACGATGGAATACGAGTATTTTTGACGTTCCATTCCACAACAGATCCAACTGAAGAGAAGCGTCTCGTCGCAATAACATCTCTAACCAAATGCGACGAATTGTTTGTGCACTCGCGTGGGGATATAGAGAAACACCGACAGATAAATTGTCGAAGCAACGTCGCGTTTCTCCCACAGGGCATAATTGAGAAGCAAGCCGCCAAGGTTGACTACCATAAGACGGAGGGATCCGTTGTTCTTGCGACCTACGGGTTTGCGCTCCCTGGGAAGGGCTTAGAGCAAGTAGTGGAAGCATTTTTGATTCTGGCGGCAGAGTTAGGAGATCTCAGGTTATTGATGGTAAATGCTGAGTATCCCGTTTACGAATCAAAGGATCTGATTGAAAAGATAAGGCAACTTGCCTTGGACTCAGGGGTTGGACATCGAGTAACGATCGTTAGCGATTACTTAAGTGATGAGGAGAGCTTAGGATTTTTGCGCCAAGCGGACTTGATTGTCTACGCGTATCAGAACTCAGGAGAATCATCGAGTGCAGCGGTTCGAATGGGCATAGCCTCGAAAGTACCGGTGGCAGTTACTCCAATCTCAGTATTTGATGACGTGCATTCGGCTGTGTATCGACTACCTGGGACTAGTTCTGAACAAATTGCGCTCGGAATAAAGGAATTCCTCTTAAAGAGTGATTCGTCCGACCGATATCCCGCCTCCGTCGAATCGAACGCCTCCTTATGGAGACACGCGCATAGCTTTACATCTATCGCTAGTTACCTTTTTGAAACAGCGATAGGGCCCGCCGCCGCCGCTAACACTAACTCCACTCCGGGATTCTTCCTTACTCAAGGGTCAAAGGCGTTAACCTTTCCGGCTGCCGCACACCCTCTGCTAACAATCGTTG
>Ga0137409_10006870_pt1 | contig 11754 bp, 15 predicted proteins | sample CZODoug1_16funga_FD_122059 | JGI IMG/M metagenome (GOLD analysis project Ga0137409, IMG submission 122059) | Vadose zone soil fungal communities from Angelo Coast Range Reserve, California, USA - CZODoug1_16fungal (Hybrid Assembly) | ecosystem: Environmental > Terrestrial > Soil > Vadose zone... | reverse complement strand
AAATGTGCGGCACGCCGAGCGCGGCCGCCTCGCGCACGTCGGCGAGCGCCTCCTCGAGATCCTGTCCCGGCAGCGCGTACATGAGGTCCGCGTTCACCGTGGGAAAGATTGCGAGAGCGCTTTCGAGCGCGCGCCGCGCCTCGTCCGCGCCGTGCACGCGCCCGAGCGCGGCGAGCTTCGCGTCGTCGAAGCTCTGCACGCCGACGGAGAGGCGATTCACTCCCGCATCGCGATAGCCGCGGAAGCGCTCGACTTCGAACGTGCCGGGGTTCGCCTCCATCGTGATCTCGGTGTCGGGATCGACCCTCACGCGCGTGCGCACCGCGGTGAGCAGCCGGTCGATGGCCGCCGGCGCGAAGAGGCTGGGCGTTCCGCCGCCGATGAAGATCGTATGCAGGCGCCGGCCCCAGATGCCGGGCAGGCTCGCGTCCAGGTCCGCGACCAGCGCATCGACGTACTGCGACTAGGGCAGCTCGCCGCGCTTCTCGTGCGAGTTGAAGTCGCAATACGGGCACTTGCGCAGGCACCACGGGATATGGACATAGAGCGAGAGCGGCGGAAGCTCGGCGAGCTTCATGGCGTGGCCCTTCAGGCGCGGGCGCGCCGTGCCTTGGCTCCGCCCGCGACGAGCCGCGCGAGCCAGGGCGCGTCGGGTCCCGGCGTGACGTTGTGGCGCCGGACGAGCCACGTGGCGGCGCCGGTGAGCGCGACGGCGCAGAGCGTGACGTTCAGCCCCCACGGCTGAGCGCGGAGCAGCAGGTCGCCGAGGATGCCGAGGACGAGTCCGGCGCCGAGGATCTCGAGGCCCATTTTTGTTTTCATACGGCAGCCTTGGTCGGGAGGGCACCGAAGCGGCGCTCTCGAGTCTGGAAGTCGGCCGTGGCCCGGGCGAGGTCCGCCGCGTTGAAGTCGGGCCACATGCGATCGGTAAACCACAGCTCGGCGTAGGCGCACTCCCAGAGCAGGAAATCGGAGAGCCGTTGCTCGCCGCCGGTTCGGATCAAGAGATCGACGTCGGGGATGAGCGCGCCGGCGCCGATCGCCCAGCGCGCCGAGTAGTCGACGGCGAGGCGCAGGTCGAGGCGCGTGCCACCCGCGGTGGCGTCTTCCGCTCGCTCGATCGCGGACACGAGGGGCGCGGGGAGCCGGTCGCGCCGGCCGATCACGGTGAGGCGGACGCCCTGCCCGATGAGTGATGCGACTTCGCCATGGAGAAAACGTGCGAAGAGGCGCATGAGGATCGCAATCTCGCCGGAGGGCCGTTTCCAGTTGTCGGCGGAGAACGCGTACAGGGTCAGCGCACTGACGCCGACGTCCCTCGTGGCCTCCACGACGCGACGCACCGCTTCCGTGCCGGCGCGGTGGCCGGCGCCGCGCGCCAGGCCGCGGCGCGTGGCCCAGCGGCCGTTGCCGTCCATGATGATCGCGACGTGTAGAGAAGTACTTTGTTTCATAAAGCAAATCCTCAAAAAAAAGAGCGTGTCAACGCGCGCGGGTGGCGCGGATCAACGCCTCCATGTGGTCGAGATAGCGCTCCAGGGCGCGCCGTCCATGCGCGGTCAGACGGTACTCGGTCTTGGGCACGCGCCCGGCGAACGACTTCACGCACGTCACGTACTCCGCCTCCTCGAGCTTGCGGGCGTGCACGCTCAAGTTGCCGTCGGTCGTGTGCAGCAGGCCCTTCAGCTCGTTGAACGTGAGACTCTCGTTCACCGCGAGCGCGCTGACGATCGCGAGGCGCACGCGCTCGTGGATCAGCCGATCGAGCTCGGCGGCGGAGCCCGTCTTGGTTGCGACCTTGGCACCCTTCACCGGCCGCTCCGCATCATTGTGTGGTGCCCGTGCTGCATTGGATTTAGCCACCGTACCTCCGTGCGATAATCCAGCCGAACACGATGTGCAGGCCGCCGAACCCCGCGGCCATGAACCAGGGCCACCACGGAGCCGGGGTGAAGAGCGCCGCGGCTCCGAGCAACGAGAAGCACACACCCATCAGGGGCACGACTCGTACCGAGAACGCCCCCGCCGTCATCACTCCCGTGCCATACAGCAACAGCCACATCCCGGGCATCGCGGGGAAGAGCCCCGCCTGGTGCAACGTGATCGTCAAGAGCCCGCCCACGAGCAGTGGCGGCAAGAACGCGAGTCCGAACCGTCGTCCCGGACCCGACAGCAAGGGGTCCTTCGCCGCTCGCGCCTTGAGCACCATCGCCGCGCCGCCGATCGCGACGCCCAGCACCGCTTCGCTCAGCCAGACCGCCAGCCACGCGGCGTCGGTGCGCTGCTGCGCCGCGACCCAGGTGGCCACGAGGGCAGTCGCCCCGACGGCGACGGTGCCCCAACCCGGCACCGCGGTGAACGAGCCGGCGCGCTCCATGGCGGAGCGGATGTAGCTCAGGTTGTCGAGCGCCCGGTCGCTGAGGGGCCGCGGGGCCGTCATGTGCGAAGAAAGGTGGGGGTCAGACTGAGGTTTGTCAAGTACTTTGTAACGTAAAGTGTCACCGGTCTTTGAGGCGGCGGACGAGCTTCAGGCCCGACCAGACGTCGTCGATCGCGGCCACCTTCACGTCGACGAGGCCGGTCGGTAACGCCACCGCGCGGATCACGTCCTCAGTGATGTCCGTCGTCACACGCGATGCTTTCTTGGGCCAGGAGATCCACAGTGCGCCGGCCGGCTCGAGGCTCCGGAGCAATTTGGGGAGCCGGGTCTCCAGTACCTCGCGACTCGCCGCGAAGAAATGAATGAACGGCAGAGCGCCACGCGGCTGCGCGACCACCGTCACGCCAGGTGGCAGTGTGCCGAGTGTCGCTCGAAAGCCCCGGGGCGGATTCACGATGGCAATCCGCGTCCGGGGCTTGATTCCGAGCTTCTCGACGAGCGAGCGCTGTGAGTAACCGGCCATGGTATCGGGTCTCGGGTACCGGGTATCGGGTTGCGTGCAATCGCTACTCAGCGCGCTCGAAAGATGCCCTTCATGCGCCCTGCACAACTAAACTGCGTTCCCATTTCCTCTATCACTTGTCCGTGGCCAATGGCTCGGTCATGGAGTTGGAGACTCAGATTCTCACGGGACTCACCCGAGCGCTTAGACGCCGGCGCGGCCAGCCCCCGATACCCAATACCCGATACCAGGGGGTCGCCGTGCCGAATAATCGCCCTTCAGCTACTGCACGCAGTTGCCGTGCGGATCGGGCTTCGGCTTGTCCACCACGACTCGGTGATCGAGATTCGCCGCCGCCACCGCCACGTCGTGCACGAACTGCGCGACGTTCGCCAGCTTGTCGTAGTCGATGTACTGCGGCTCGTCGGTTACCTGATGGTAGTCCCGGTGACCGCCGGTCGTGAAAAAGGCGATCGGAATGCCGTAGCGCGCATACATGTAGTGGTCGCTGCGGCAGTAGTACTGCTCCGGGTGGCCCGTCGCGTCGTACTGGTAGTCGAACGTGAACGGCTGGCGCCGCGCCTTGTTCACGGTCTCGATGAGGTCGCCGAGCTCGGTCGAAAGACGCCGCGTGCCGATCAACTGCAGGTACGCCGGTCCCCCGCCGTTTTCGTCCTCGGCGCGGCCCCGCCCGACCATATCCATGTTGAGCTGCGCCACGATCGAGTCGCGCGCCACCGTCGGGTGATCCGTGAAGTACTGCGACCCGAACAGGCCCAGCTCCTCCCCCGTGTGCCACACGAAGATCAGGGAGCGCTTCGGCCGCACCTTGCTCCCCGCGAACGCCTCGGCGATCTCGAGCACCGAGACGGTGCCGGAGCCGTCGTCATCGGCGCCGTTGAAGATCGAATCCCGCCGCGCCGCGTGCCCACTGTGCACGCTGTCGACGTTCACGTGGATCTGCGCGCGCTGCTCCGGGGTCACGGGCTGACCGGGGGCAGCCAGCTCGAGCCGCCGCTCGGCGCCGTTGTACGCGCGGATCGAATCGTGGTCCACGGGCTGGTGATCGAACCCCACGTGGTCGTTGTGGGCGCCGATCGCCACATACTCGCCGCGGAGCGCCGCATCACTGCCGGGCAGCATCGCCACGACGTTGCGCGCCGGTGCCGGAGACTCGCTGAACCCGAGCGAACCGGTCACGGTCTTGCCCACGGCGCCCGCCCGCAGGCCCTCGAGCGGCGCACCGAGCATGTTCTGGGCGACGGCGAAGGTGACGTAGACATACGACGGGAGGACGATCGTGTCGACCGGCTGGGCGCCATCGTGCAGCGCGTACTGCGGGTCGCGGAAAAAGGCGCGGAGGCCGGGGGGCATCGAGTCCAGGCTCGCGACCGCGATGCCGGCCGCGCTGCGATAGCGGCCGAGCAGTGCACCGCGGTTCACCTGTGCGGCGGGCGGGAGATTGGGCCCGAAGCGGACGCCGATGATGATGAACTTGCCGGCCGCCTGGTCAGGCGTGAGCATCGCGCTGTCGCCCAACATCCCGGCGAACACGATCTGCGTCGCGCTCAGGGTCTTGGTCGCGCGGCGCGGGTCGCGCGGCACGTAGTCGTCCCAGGGCCGGAGCGTCGCGCCATCCACCGCCAGGCTCGAGCGCGCATCGTACTCGCGCTTGACGATCGGCACGTTCTGGAAGAACCCGCCCGAGTCTCCCGCCGGCGTGAGGCCCATGCGCCGCACTTCCGCGGCGATGTAGGCCGTGGCCTTGAGATTGTACTCCGTGCCGGCGGCGCGGCCCATCATCGAATCATCGGCGTAGAGGTACAGGCGGGTCATCAAGTCGGCGGGACTGATCGAAGTCTTGGTCGGTGCCGGCGCGTGCTTCAGCGGCAGCGCGGACTGGGCACGCGCGGACTGCGCGGCGGCCACCAGGACCCCGAGCGTTAGCAATCGAACGACTACCTTCATCGGACGGCCTCCAAATAGGTGGGAAGAATGCCAGCGACTAAGAGTTAGACGCGGAGCGGCGCCACGGAGTTGCGCGGCCCATGTCGGGGTTGTGTCAGGGTCCGCAGGTGCATACCCCGCCGGGGGACCCGCCGTTTCAAGCGCTTCAGGGCTCCCGAGGGCCGAGGGACCGAGCCAGGATCCCGATGCCGGCGGGTTGGCCCTGGCGGCGCGGCATGGCGCGGTAGAGGAGAATGACGAGCACCCAGGTGAGCCAGCTCACGCGCTCGCTCCCCGTAAGCGAGCGCAGCAGGAACCACGGCTGCGTGACGGGCGCCGTCCACGGGAGCCATTCGCCCTGCAGCAGCGCGAGGGGACGGGCGACGACGCGATTGGCCCGGTACCCGTGGGTCCCCGGCTGAGACACGTTCCAGACGCATGTCACCTGCCCCCATCCGTGATTGTCGCTCGCGCCCACCACGACCAGATCGTGCTTCTGCGCCAGCGCGAGCACTTGGCGGCGCACCGGCGCGGGGAACGCGAGGCCTTTCGGAGCGCAGTTCACGATCTCGAATCCATCGACGCCGGCGTCCACGAACGCGTCGAGCTCCTCGGCGTGGTTGCGCCAGTACTCCGGGAGCGACGCGATCCCCAAGGCCCCCTGGCGCCGCAGCTCGGCGAACAGTTTCAGCATACGCGGCGTGCTGGCATCGAAGCTGTCACGGACGATGGGTCGGACGGCGCCGAGCGCGATGACGTGCTGCCGGTACACGCTCCACTCGACACCGGGAAGGAGCCGAATCGGGTCGGTGACGGAGAGGTTGAAGATGGCGTTGTGGTCGGTCACGTAGCTCGCCTCGAACCCCTGACGCGCATGCCATGCCGCCAGCCGGCTCAACGTCCAACCCGCCCGGCCGTCGTGCGACGTCTCCGTGTGGGCGTGGTAGTCGAGGATCGTCGTGCCGGAGTCGGCCGCCACGAGTCGCGGCACGGGACGGGGCAGCAGCACCGCCGCGCCGCCGAGGAGCGCGACCGCGATCGGCCCGATGAGCGCGAGTCCCACGCGGTGCCGCGCCGTCCCGGCGCGCGTGGCGCCCCACGCCGCGAGCGCTCCGGCCCAGACGATCAGGGCCCAGTACGCGCGGCTCATGCTGAAGAAGGTCAACGCATCGAGGACGTTGGAGAGCGGCGCGAGCACCACGTAGAGCACCGGTCGCTCGAGCTCGACGTCTCCCGGCACCGACCCGGTGGCGGCGTCCACGAGCGGCGGCAATGGATGGAATGCCGTAACGAGGAGGAGGGCCACCAACGCGATCGCGATTGGGTGGCGCCTGAGCAAGTTCACTCCCAGATTCCTGGCATGCCGGGTGGCTTAAGCTAATGCCGATTGAGCCGCAGTGGTTAATCATCGGCGGTGTGGCGGCGCTGTTAGGTGCCGGCGCCCTCCTCGCGCGGGCCGCCGAACGCAAGCGGCGCGAGGCCTACGAGCAACATTGCCTCATCCGCGGCTTCAAGTTTGAGCCTGAGCGGCCCGAAGGGGAGCGGCGCTTACGCGAGTTTTTCGAGCAATTCAATCAGGGTCGGAGCCGGCGTTGGGGCTACACCATCAGCGGTCAACTCCACGGCGCTGCCTTCACGGCGTTCGAGTATCGATGGGTGACCGGCGGGGGAAGGAGCTCGCAGACACACCACATCGGCTGTGTCCTGTGGGAGCTCGATGATGCCGTGCTTCCCCAGTTCTCCCTGACTCCTGAAGGCTGGTTGTCGCGGTTGGGGCAGGTTTTCGGGATGCAGGACATCGACTTCGACGACGCGCCGGAGTTCTCGAAGGCCTATCGCCTGAAGGGGCCAGACGAGACTGCGATCCGCACGCTGTTCACTCCAGAAATCCGGCAATTCTTCGCGGTGACGCTCGGGCAACAAGTGGCAGGCGGTGGCCGCTTCCTGATGTGGTGGCGCGACGGGCGGTTGTCGAAGGCCGAGCAGCTGGACGAGTGGCTCGAGCTCGGGGACCAGGTGCACCGTCGCTTCTTCAAGCGATGAGCTCCTTGGCGGAGCTTCCGGCCCTCGTCCTTGGGCCCCTAGCGGGAAAGTCGGAGGCATCGTGGCAACAGGCCCCGCCCGACAAATGGACGCCGGCACAGATCGTCGAGCACCTGGCGCTGGCCCTCGAGATGAGCGCAACGACTTTCGCGACGCGGAAAGCCAAGGAGCCAATGGCGCGACGCGCCACGACGCTGCGCGAAAAGATCGGGAAGATCTTCACGTTCGGCCTCGGGCGGTTTCCTCCGGGCCTCAAGGCTCCCGAGCGGACGACGCCTCCGCCGAAGGTCGATAGTCCCCTCGCCGAGGCGCATTTCCGGTTGGCGCTCGTGAAGTGGGAGGCGGTAGAGCGCGATCTGCTTCCCGCGCGGGGCCAGGATCTCTTCGTGAAACACCCCCGGCTCGGCGATCTGACGATCGGCGAATGGGCGCGCTTCCACCTGGTCCACGCGCGGCACCACGCGCGGCAGATCCGATCCCGCCTCGCCGGATGACCCGTAAGCGGACCAAGAAGAAGCTGGTGGTGCGTGTCCCGAACCCCGATGCGCCGGTGAAGGAGCGCCTCAAGACGCCGTCCCACAAGGTGCATCGGTCCAAGAAGGGGTATCAACGGCGGCCGAAGCATCCCAAATTTGAGGAATGACAATGCGTTGGTTAGTTGTGTTGGGCTTCGTCAGTCTCGCCCCAGCCGCGCTCCAGAGTCCACCCGGTGCGCGGGTCAGCGGCCGGATCACGATTCTGGAGAAGCGCAACAAGCCGTCTCCCGACCTCGGCGCGGCCGTGATTTACCTCGAGGGAACAGGTGCTGCGGCGACGCCCGCGGCGGTCGACATCACCATCAACGACAAGGTGTACCGCCCGCGGGTCGTGGTCATTCCCATCGGCTCGACGGTGCGTTTTCCCAACACCGATCCCTTCGATCACAACGTGTTCTCCGTGACCGAGCCGAATCAGTTCGACCTGGGCCTCTACGGTCGCGGTGCAGCGAAAACGCACACCTTCACGCATCCCGGCCTCGTGCGCGTGTACTGCAACGTGCACCCGCGAATGGTGGCGTACGTCGTGGTGATGGCGAATCGCTACTACGCGCAACCGGGCGTGGACGGGTCCTTCACGATCGAAAACGTCCTTCCAGGGCATTACAAGTTGCACGTGTGGCACGAGCGCATCTCGGCCGAAATCGTGAAGGACGTGATCGTGACCGCCACCGGCGCGGCTGACCTGCGCGTCGCGCTCGACGCGCGCGGCTACAAGTGGAGAGACCACAAGAACAAGGACGGGCAAGAGTATCCCACCAACGCCGGGTACGAGCGCTATTAAGCCGGCATTCGGTCTCTTTGCGAAGGTCTTCGTCGCCTCGGCACTGCTCGTCGTGGTCGTGCTGGGCATCACGTTCGGCGCCACCTCCATCCAGGCCAATCGCACCGCCGACGCGTCCATCCAGCGCGCCCTGAGCAACACGCGGAGCGCGGTGGACGCGTTCTTGTTGGGCCGCACCCGCACGTTCGCGGGAATGAGCGCCGTCAGCGCCCAGGTCCCACAGTTTCGGGAGCGGCTGGTCACGAGCCGCGACCGCCAGAACGTGCTCGACCAGGCCGAGGAGTACCGCGACCTGATTGGCGCCGCCTGGATCCTCGTCACGAACCGCGACGGCATTCTGCTCGCCCGCACCGACTACCCCGAGGAGTACGACATCGACGTGTCGCACGGTGCGCTGATCGCGAACGCGCTGTCGGGGGATCAGTCGTCTGGCGCCTTCATCGACGACCGCGACCCGAGTGCCGTGCGGCTCTTCATGGCCGTCGCGACCCCCCTCGCGTCTCGCGGCGCGGCTCCCCAGGGCGTGCTCGTGGCGGCGTACGCGCTCGACGATTCCCTGGCGCTGGCCATCAAACAGGCAACGAACACCGAGGTGGTGTTCTTCGCCCTGACGAACGACAGTGTGCCGCGGCCGGTCGTCGTGGGTGGCACGCTGCCGGCAGCGGAGGTCGGGCCCGTCCTCGGCGGCGCGCTGCACGTCGATTCGCTCGCGAGCGACAGCGTCGGAACGCGGATGACGGCGCAGCTGGGCGGCGAGCACCTGATCGGTCTCGCCGGTCCGATTCGGTCCGCCGGTGGTGATGTCTTCGGCGGGTTCCTGGCGCTGCGCTCCCGGGAGGCCGAGCTCGCCGCGTTCGCGGCGCTGCGCCGCACGATGCTGTACGCCATCGTGCTCGGCGTGGTGCTGGCGCTCGGTTCCGCCGCGGTCGCCGCCCGCCAGATCGCCGGGCCCGTGCGCCGGCTGGCGCTCGCGACACGCCGCGTCCAGGACGGCGACTACAGCGTCGACATCGACGTGAAGTCCGCGGACGAGATCGGCATCCTGTCGCAGGCGTTCAAGAGCCTCGTCGAAGACTTGAAGGAGAAGGCGGCGCTGGTCGAGTACATGATGCAGGCGTCGGGCTCGGCCGCGACGACGCCGATCGCGCGGCCTTCCCTCGCCGCGACGGGCGTCGTGCAGCCGGGCACGGTGTTCGCGAACCGGTACGAGGTGAAGGAGATCCTGGGCGCGGGGGGGATGGGGGTCGTATATCGCGCGTTCGATCGAGAGCTGCAGGAGCCCGTGGCCATCAAGACGCTGCGCGCGGAGATGCTGGCGGGCGGCAGCGTGGCGCTCGAGCGCTTCAAGCAGGAGATCCGCCTGGCGCGGCGCATCGCGCACCGCAACGTTGTCCGCACGTACGACCTGGGCGAGGTGGCCGGGACGTACTTCCTCACGATGGAATACGTCGAGGGGACGTCGCTCAAACAGCTCATCGGATCGCGCGGCAAGCTCCCGATTCCCGTCACGCTCACCATCGGGAAACAGCTGTGCCGAGCACTCGAGGTGGCACACGCTGAGGGCATCATTCACCGTGACATCAAGCCGCAGAACATGGTCGTCGAGCCGAACGGATTCTTGAAGGTGATGGACTTCGGGATCGCGCGGCTCGCGAACCCGCCCAAGGGGCAGGGGCTCACGGAGGCCGGCATGTCGATCGGCACGCCCGACTACATGTCACCCGAGCAGCTATCGGGCCTCGAGCTCGACGCGCGCGCCGACCTCTACGCCGCCGGCGTCGTGCTGTTCGAGTGCGTCACGGGGAGGGTGCCCTTCGAGGCGGAGACGACGTGGGCGCTCGTGGCGAAGCACCTGGAAGAACAGCCGCCAGATCCGCGGTCGTTCAATGAAGAGGTACCCGAAGGGCTGTCGCGCGTGATCCTGAAGGCGATGGCGAAGGCACCCGCCGACAGGTATGCCACGGCGGTCCAGATGCACGATGCACTGGCTGCTTTGGGGTAGTCCTAAATCCCCGCGAACCAGGGGTAGCCCTGGTCCTCCCAGAATCCGCCGGGCCGCTTGTCCGTGAACGTCATCGACACCAGGTACTTCGTCATCTTGTAGCCCAGTTTCGTGGGCGCGTACAGCCGGAGCGGCGCACCGTGCGCCGCCGGCAGCGGATTGTCGTTCATGCCGTAGGCGAGGATCGTCTGCGGGTGCATCGCGCTCGCGAGGTCCCAGCCGTTCGAATAGTCCGCATCGAACGACTTGAAGTGAATGAACCGGGCGGCCGGCAGCAGCTCGCAGCGCTCCGCGACTGCCGCTACGGGCACGCCGCTCCACGTCGAGATCGCCGTCCACCCCTCGACGCAGTGATGCTTCACGGTGTGCGTCGTGCGCGGCATGCGCATCAGGTCATCGATCGACAGGTCGAGGGGCTGGCGCACCAGGCCGTCCACGCGCAGCCGCCAGGCCGCAGGATCCTTGAGCATCGGCAGCGTGCGCGAGATGAAATAGCTGGGCACGCGCGCCGTGCGCTCTGTCGTGGCGTACTCACGCGCGAGGCGGCTGGGCGAGTACAGCACCTTCTCGCTCACCCAATCGTTCAGCCGGCTGATGTCCAGGAGGCGGGGTTTGACGACCTCACCGCCGTCCCACTTGCACGCAGCGGCGAGCGAGGCGGTCCCTGCGCCGGCGGCGAGGCGGAAGAAGGCGCGGCGATCAATCATGACTGGGAAACCTCCCTCTGTACCAACCCGTGATCATCGCCTTGAACGACGGCGGGTCGACGGCGAACACGAGCACCACGTGCGCGACCGTGAACCCGACAAAGATCCAGACGGCCCAGAAATGCCAGTAGCGTGCCGCCTGGAAGCCACCGAACAGGGCGGTGAGCCAGGAGAACTGCACGGGCTTGTAGATCGCCACCCCGGTGAGCACCGAGAGCACGCCGAGCAGGACGATGAACGTGTAGGCGAGCTTCTGGAGCGGATTGTGCTTGCCCTGGGGCGGGTGATCCTTCCGTAGGCGCAGGTAATACTGCTGCATTTGGATCGCGCCGCGGACGTCGCGCCGTCTGAAGAGTAGGGACCGCCACTCGCCGCTCGCCACCATGTAGCAGAGGTACAACAGTCCGACGCCGACCAGCGCCCACATCAGCGCGAAGTGCCAGTTGAGCGCCCCCGCGAGCCAACCGCCGAGGCGGACGGCGCCGGGAAACTCCGTGTCCTGGAACGGATTCACGAAGTATGGGCCGCCGCGCTCGCCGAACTTCGCGTACGCGCCGTAGATCTGGAGCCCGCTCGTGACCATGCCGATCAGCAACACGAAGGTCGCCCAGTGCGTGAACCGGACGATCCAGTGATGGCGTTTGACGGGGGGTCGAACGGGAGTTGGAGAGGCGTCGCTCATGATGTGGAGTATATTCTCCGCCATGCGAGGAGCAATGTTGGCCGCGCTGGCCCTGACGTGTCTCGCCGCCTGCAACAGGGGGCCGCGCGCTACATCTGATACGCGCCCGACCGACAGCCTGGATCTCGGGGCCGGCCTGGCGCCGCGCGACTCCGCGGACAGCGTGCTGCT
>Ga0137409_10006869_pt1 | contig 11755 bp, 9 predicted proteins | sample CZODoug1_16funga_FD_122059 | JGI IMG/M metagenome (GOLD analysis project Ga0137409, IMG submission 122059) | Vadose zone soil fungal communities from Angelo Coast Range Reserve, California, USA - CZODoug1_16fungal (Hybrid Assembly) | ecosystem: Environmental > Terrestrial > Soil > Vadose zone... | reverse complement strand
GCAATCATTTTCTCGAAAGTCGGGAAATATTCCCGGTTGATCGTGAAAGGCGCATTGCCCTGCTGATAATCGATGTCGAAATAGATGGCGTCCGCGGGTATTTTCTTTTCGCGGAGAGTTTTGACAATCTCCCGCGCGCGCGACTCCGGATAGTACGAATAACGGCTTTGCTGGTAGCCCAGCGTCCAGAGGGGAGGCAGCGGAGAGCGTCCCGTCATGGCGGTGTATTCTTGGATGATTTGTTTCGGTTCGGGCCCAGCAAAGAAGTAGTAGTTCAGCTCCCCACCTTCTGCGCCGAAGGAAAAATAATCTTGCGACTCTTTGCCGAAATCAAAAACGCTGCGGTAGGTGTTGTCGAAGAAAACGCCATACGCGGTGCCTTTGCGCAACCCGATGAAGAACGGGATGGTCTTATATAGAGGATCGCTGGACTCCTGCCAGCCGAATTCATCGGTGTTCCAGTTAGTGAAGGCGCGGTTGCGGCGATTCATGGGGCCGGCTTTGTCGCCCAGTCCGTAATAGTTTTCGTCGAGCGGCATTTTCTTCCAGGCGTGAACGTGTTGTCCATTCCAGGCCATCGGCAGACTTGGTTCGTCCGCAAGAAGCACATTGCCGGTAGAATCAGAAAAACTGATCAGCAGGGGCGAGCGCTGAACGGCGGCGACCACTCTTCCCGCGGTGATTCGAATTTCCTTCTGGTTTTCTTCGATCTTGAAGGCCGGTGGTTCGGGTGATTCGATCACTGCCCAGGAAGAATCCTTGGGAAAAGTACCGCTCGGGGCGACGCGCACGCGGAGCACGCCATCGCGGAATGCGGTTAGTCGCACCTTTGCGACGCCGGCGGTTATCTCGATGCCGTCTTTCAGCTTTTCGACGCGTTGGACCTTGCCAATATGCTGCCAGCCTTGCGCAACAGCAGTTCCACACCCGAGGGCGGAGGCAAGCAGCGCAATTCCGATGCGTCGAGCAGACCCTGTCATGTCCATCCTCCTGGGAAATGAAAATGCGAAGAGCGATCCGGTGTGTTTTTTGCTTACACAGAAACGAATCGGCACCGACCTGCCGTATCAAGCTGCGAGCCACTGTTCGAAAAACGCTGATGCCTTGGCGCCCTCCATCCGGCGCCTTACGGCGTCCATCACGCGGCAATGGACCGATCCATCGCGCTCATGGAAACCAAGCCAATACGGCAGATGCAGTTCGCAACGCACAGGAGTGATTTCGAGCCGCGCATCGCGAATCTTGAAGAAACCCTGCTGGAAAATGACGCGCAAAACTTTGTCGCGCAGGAGCTCCGCAGCACGCTCTTCGGTCAGCGTGGCCTGCAGCCGGTTGCGGCCGTCCAATGCCAGCAAGTCGTGTTCAATAGGGACTCGCGGAAACTCGAACAAATCGAGCGATCCATCCACGGCGTCGATGGCAAAAAGCCTCGCCGGCGCGCCCGCGTATTTCACGCGGCACAAATAATACGGAACGTAGGCATCGGCGATTCGCCGCAAAGGGCCGCTGCGCATTCGCCAATAGAGCGCGGAAACTCCTGCGCCGGAAAATGCCCGAACGGCCTCTGCCTGAGTCACGTTCGGCTTCAGAGCGTGGATGACGCTTGTGCTCATTGAATCAATTCCGCGCTCTTATCGGAAGTAAATCCAAAGTCCAACGACCGTGGCCAGCAACACCAGGCTGAAAACGACGTTGATGGCCCGTTCTGTTGGTGTTTCGTGCGCGGGCTTGCGCACAGGTATGCCGACGGCAACGGTTTCCATTTTGTCGTCGACAGTCGCAAACGTCAGTCCGGCGAGGCGTTTGCGGTCCGGAGCCGGCGTCATCAGGCTGACCGCGATCAGGACCACGGAACAAACCACAAACATGAAAATCGCGTAATGCAAGAAGTTCATATCGATCAGCCAGCGAATGACTGGAGACGCAAAGCGGCCGCCGGTAGCGCGGTCGGCAATTTCCAGGACGAAGCGTGTGGCGCCAAGCACAAAGCCGGTGAGGAGGGACGAGATGGCGCCGGATCCATTGAGCCGGGGCCACAAGATTCCCAGGATAAAGCAAGCGGAGATCGGCGGGCTGATATAGGCCTGTACGCTTTGCAGATAGATGTAGAGCTGGCTGCTGATGTAGTGAATGAATGGCACCCAGAGGAGGCCCAGCAGAACCATGGCACCCGTCGCCACCCGGCCGAAGTTCACGAGCTGCTTCTCGGAGGCTTGCGGACGAAGCTTCTTGTAAAAATCCAGAGTAACGAGCGTGGAAGCCGAATTGAAAACCGAACTCATCGCGCCCATGACCGCTGCTAGCAAAGCCGCCATAACCAGGCCAACGAGGCCGACTGGCAAGAGGTTGAGAACCAAGGTCGGGTACGCGAAATCGGGCTTTTTCACCTGCTCTGGAAACAGCGCAAAGGCGATAATGCCCGGCAGAACGAGCATGAATACGGGCAGGATCTTCAGGAAGCCGGCAAAAATCGTTCCCGCTTTCGCGTGTCCTTCATCACGCGCGGACAGCACGCGCTGCACAATCACCTGGTCGGTGCACCAGTACCATATGCCGAGGATCGGCGCGCCGAAAAAAATGCCCGTCCATGGGAAATTGGGATCCGAGGAAGGCTTCATCATGTGGAAGTAATCGGGTGGCACCATAGTGCGGAGATGTTCCAAGCCACCGACGCGCCCCAGGCCGATGATCGTGAGGGCCACCGCACCGGTGATAAGGATTAGCGTCTGGACAGTGTCCGTGTAGATTACCGCCGCCAATCCGCCCGCAACCGTGTAAATGCCGGTGGCGATGACCAGGACCACAGCCGTCTTCCAAAGCGACCAGCCAGCGACCCGCTCAAGGACCACACTCGCGGCATAAAGCTGTACAGATATCTTTGTGAAGATATAAGCGATAATCGAGATCGCGGCCAGATAAACGGCGCACTGCCGATTGAAACGGCGTTCCAGGAACTCCGGCATGGTGAAGACATTGCTACGCAGGTAGAAAGGCACGAACACCCAGCCGAGGATTAGCAGGATGAGGCACGCCAGCCACTCAAAATGGCCGACTGCCAGTCCCGAGGAGGCGCCGGTGCCAGACAATCCGATAAAGTGCTCCGTGGAAATATTCGATACGAACAAGGAGGCGCCGATGAAAAACCATCCAATATCGCGGCCGGCCAGGAAGTAGTCTTCAGAACTGCGTTCCTTCAGAGAAAAATACATGCCGATCCCGAAGACGATGGCGAAATAAACACCGATGATCACGAGGTCTACGGTCGCGAGTGCTCGGTGAGTTACCGCGACAGAAGATGCAAGCAGCATCCATGCCTCCTTGGCGCCGCGGTCGTCAAACCGGCCCCGGCGTACCACCTCAACTGGACTTCAACCATTTGCGCGTACCGGCGTGCCTGTCATTGCTAAGAGATATTGCTCTCTCCGCTGGCTCGCCCCTGATGAAAGCGCGGTGAAAATTGGCGACTGCGAAGTCTATAACAGGCTTAGTCCAGGCTCAATGCCCGTCTGGTGCGGACGCGGTTTACTCGCCATTCCCGACTACCTTGGACTAATTGTTTCGGGCGGCGGCATCCACGGGCTGCGAGTCCTCAGACGCAACGTATAATCGTTGCGCAGCTAGCTGGCAACTCTTAAAGTCTCGTTTGCTCGTGAATCCACATGCCGATTCTTTCTCTACAAGACGTCTCGAAGGATTATTTGACGGACGGCCAGCGCGTGCACGCGCTCAAGGACCTTTCCTTGGATGTGGAGCGTGGAGAATTTGTGGCGTTGGTAGGACGCAGCGGCTGCGGAAAATCCACTCTGCTCAATCTTGCCGGAGCCATGGACTTTCCGACGTCGGGCAAAGTGCTTCTGGATGGTGTTTCGACGTCTTCCCTGAAAGACAGCGGCCTGACCCAATTGCGGCGCGAGAGAGTTGGGTTCGTTTTTCAGTCGTTTCAATTGCTGCAAACCCTGACGGTTTTCGAGAACGTCGAACTGCCGCTACTGCTGGCCGGGAAATCCAGCCCGCGCGAGTCGGCACGGGAACGGCTTGCCTGGGTGGAGCTCAAGGGCCTCGGCGATCGCTATCCTCACCAGCTTTCCGGCGGCCAAATGCAGCGGGTCGCCATTGCGCGCGCGCTCGTCCATTCACCGAGCGTCCTGCTAGCCGACGAACCCACCGGAAATCTCGACACCATCACGGGCAACGTGATTCTTGAGTTGCTCCGGCGCCTCACGTGGGAGCAAAACACCGCGACCGTCATGGCGACCCACAGTCCGGAAGCCGCATCGCTTGCAAACACTCTTGTCCGTTTGCGCGACGGAAAAATCGAAGAGATCACCAGGCGCTGAAATGACTCTCTTTGTGCTTTTCTACCGATTGATGGTCCGCCCGCTCTTCCGGGAGCCAGCGCGGAGCTTTCTGACGATCTTAGCCATCGCCTTGGGGGTCGCAGTGGTCCTCGCCATTGATCTAGCGGGCGACGCGGCCACGGGCTCATTCCGCAGCTCGATGGAAACGCTGGCTGGCGACAACGATCTAGAAGTCGTCACGTCGGGAGGCGTGTCGGAAAATGTGGTGGGTACGCTGGCCACGCTGCCTTATTTGATTCGAGTGTCACCGCGCATCGAGGACTATGCGGTGATTGCGGATACCAAGAAGTCGCTTCCACTGATTGGGCTGGATCTTGTCGCGGAGGGCAGCGCCTTCGCGCAAGATCAGTCACAAAGAACTGATGAGATCCAGACGCCAGATGTTTCGGAACACGCCCTTGAATATCTAGAAGATCCACACAGCATTTGGATAGGTTCGAGCGCTGGTTACAAGGCGGGTGACCGCGTCGAACTCCTCATCAATGACCAAGTGCGCGATTATGTGGTACGGGGTGTCTACCGTGATTCGAATGGGAACGAATCCGCAATTGTGATGGACCTGGCGGCCGCGCAACATGCGCTGGCACGCTATGGCCACGTCGATCGCATCCTCTTGAAAGTGCCGGAGACTCCGAGTTTGGAAGATTGGCAGCAGCGTCTGCGGGCCGTGCTTCCCCCCGGAGTAGAAATTCGTCCGCAAGGTACTGGCACAAACGAGAATCGACGTATGCTGGCAGCCTTTCGCTGGAACCTGCGCCTCCTGAGCTACATTTCTCTCATTGTCGGCGCTTTCCTAATTTACAACACCATTTCCGTCTCGGTCGTTCGCCGCCGCCCCGAGATTGGAATCGTGCGCGCCCTCGGCGCTAGCCAGGGCCTGATTCTCTCCGCATTTGTTGGCGAAGCCGCATGCCTGGGGCTCGTGGGCGCTCTCATCGGGCTGCCCCTCGGACGTCTCATGGCGACAGGCGCGGTTCGATTGATGTCCGCCACTGTGGAATCGCTTTACGTGAGCAGCCGGCCAGGAGCCATTGAGTTGCATAGCGCATCGGTTCTGCTTGCCCTGGCAATCGGCGTTGGAGTAGCGGTTGCATCCGCTTTTTCACCAGCGCGCGAAGCTTCCCAGGTCTCGCCTGTCGAGGCGATGGCGCGGGGCCGCCGGGAGTATGACGTGCGCGTTCAAAAGGTCCGAGATTTGTGGCTGGCCCTTGTGCTCGGTCTGGTAGCGGCCGCGGCCTCTCGCGCTCCTGCGATCACCGGCAAGCCGCTTTTCGGTTATCTTGCTGCGATCCTTTTGGTGGTGGCATCAGCACTGGCGATGCCCGCGTTCGTTGACGCTCTGACATCGCTTTCTTCGAAGCTTCTCGGCAAGCTTCTCGGCGTGGAAGCGATGCTCGCCTCTCGAAGCCTCGCGGCTTCCTTGCGGCGAACGTCCGTCCTCGTCGGTGCCCTTTCAACTGCCATCGCTATGATGACGGCAGTTGGCATCATGGTGGGGAGCTTCCGCCAGACAGTCATGATTTGGATGAGCGACCAGTTGCCCGCCGACCTATATCTCCGTCCCGCCGGTTCCGCGGCTGCAGATCGTCATCCAACCATTTCTCCCGGTCTGGCGGAAGAGATTGCGAAGCTTCCCGGTGTTGCAGCCGTCGACCGCTTACGCGCTTACGAGATTAACTTTGAAAACATGCCTGCCACGCTCGCCTCCGCCGACCTGAACGTCCTTCGCACCTATCACAATTCCGATTTTGTTTCTGGACGCCCTAAGGAACAAGTTCTTGCAGAACTACGCGATTCGAATGACGTCATCGTCAGCGAGCCTTTCACGTACAAGCACCATCTGAAGGCCGGCGATTCCATAACGCTTTCGTTGGGAGAAACTCGGGCTTCATTCCGCATCGCGGATGTTTATTACGATTACTCCAGCGAGCGCGGCAGCATCTTAATGGACCGCAAGACCATGCTGCGGTATTTGCCTGACCTCGCGCCCTCGAATCTTGCCATTTATATTTCTCCGAATGCGCAACCGGACGCAGTTCGCGCTGAAATGGAGAAAGCCACTGCCGGCCACCGTGTACTAATGTTTTCGAATCGAGACTTGCGCGCCGAAGCAATCCGCATCTTTGACCGCACCTTCGCTATCACGTACGCCTTGGAAGCGGTCGCCGTCATCATCGCGGTTATGGGTGTTGCCGGGGCGCTTCTTGCCCTGGTGATTGACCGCCGCCGTGAACTTGGCCTGCTGCGATTTCTTGGCGCGGCCTCCGGGCAAGTTCGAAAACTGATTCTGGTCGAGGCGGGCTTGCTTGGACTCTTGGCCAATCTTGCCGGCATAGCCCTGGGCTTTGCGCTATCGCTTATCCTGATTTACGTCATCAATAAGCAGTCGTTTGGCTGGACAATCCGGTTTCACTGGCCAGTGGGAATTCTTCTTGGCGCGTTGACGGTTGTGTATGCAGCGACCGTACTCGCGGGTCTCTACCCGGCGCAGACTGCGGTGCGCCTGAATCCGGTTGAGGTCGTCCATGAAGAGTAGGCTCACATGCATCGTTGCAGCGCTCCTCTTGCTGCAACCTCTCACGGCGCAATACCGCACGGCCTTACCGGGGTACCGCTACGAATTTCCTCGTGACCATTTCAATCATCCGGACTTTCAGACAGAGTGGTGGTACTGCACCGGAAATCTGAAATCGGCGGATGGACGGAGGTTTGGATTCGAGCTGACATTCTTTCGGCAAGCCGTCAGCCGCGATCCCGCTAAGACCGCTACTTGGGACGTGCAGGATCTCTACCTCGCGCATCTCGCATTGAGCGATCTGGATGGCGGAGAGTTTTATCATGCGGAAAGAACGAATAGATCCGGCCCGGGCATCGCCGCAGTGAACGAGTCCCTCGGCCGCATCTGGAACGGCAATTGGCAGATTCAATGGCATGATGGCGACCAGGAACTGAAAGCGGTTGACGAGCGCTTCCAACTGCATTTGACCCTGCACCCGGAAAAAACTCCTGTCATTCACGGCGAAAACGGCGTCAGCAAAAAGGCGGATGGGCCAGGCCGCGCCTCACACTATATTTCTCTCACGCGCCTTGCCACCTCTGGTTCGATCGACCTCGGTGACAAGAAAATGGAAGTACGCGGCAGCAGTTGGATGGACCACGAATTCTTTACGCACCAGCTTGAATCTTCCCAATCTGGCTGGGACTGGTTGAGCCTCCAGCTTGATGACCACACCGACGTGATGCTTTTTCACATTCGCCGCAAGGATGGTTCGATCGATCCGCATTCGGCAGGAACCTACGTAGATACGCAAGGAAAAACAACGCATCTGCGCTCAAGTGATTTCAGGCTGGAATCCGTTCGAGAAAAATGGACAAGCCCATATACTGGCGCCGCGTATCCCATCCACTGGAGCATCGCGATTCCGAAACTAGGCATCGCAATCGAAGCGAAAACTCCGCTGGCATCCCAGGAGCTGACCGGCAAGACAAAGCTGGCCCCGAACTATTGGGAAGGCGCTGTCGTACTCGCAGGCACACGTGATGGAAGGCCGCTTGGCGGTGTCGGCTATCTGGAGATGACCGGCTACGATCACCCCGTGCAACTCGCGCCGTGAATCAGTTCTCGGGGCGCACCTCCAATTCGCCAGGATGTCGATGCCACTCCAGTTCCTGAGAAGTCTGTCCACAACCTCTTGCACGCCCTGTGCTGTACAGATATCTGCCAGAACAAACAGCGCCGGCTGCTGGCCCTCAGGTAGGTGAGCGCGCGATGGTCGCGACAGAAGCGCCACCCATCGTCAGCCTGCGGACAATGGCTTCTCCCATGCCTTTGGTCCCGCCGGTCACCAATATCCGTTTGCCCTTGAATTCGTTTCCATCAACGGCAAACGGGTAGTCCGCAGGCATTATCCAATCTCTAGCGACGCAATCTTGTTGCCTTTCAGCCTGAAGACGAACTCAACGTTGATCGGGCTACCCGGGAAATTCCCTGTGAGGCGATTGGTGACGACGGTCTTTCCGTCCTTCTGAACAGATTTGAGAGGTTCGACGCCGTGCTGGTATTTCTTCTTGGTCTCTGCCTTCCATCGTTTGATCGCGGCCAGACCCTTGATGGTGCGGCCTTCATCTCGAACGACGGCACGATCGGCAAAGCACCGAGCCACAGCTTCCGTATCATGCACGTTCTCGGCGGCAATATAGGCCGCAATAGGTTCGGGAAGATCGATAGATCCCTCACCCACGCGTGAAGAAGGTACCAACAGGGGCGGCTTCAATCTGAACCAACGGTTCAGGCCGGCTGCTCAGTGATTCCACTAGCTGTACCTTTTTGCCTGCCGCATAGATTTGGTGCCGACCGTGATTTCTATACCAATCGGCCACCGTCGCCGTATGATGGACGCTCTCGAGTACCTTGCGCCAGCCACCACCATTGTAGGCACAAAAACTGATCTCGCCCTGCCAAGTTGCTACCGGCACGTTTGAATTGCAGATCGTCGCAAAGTCGTAGTTGTAGGCGTCTTGGAACCACATACCATTGAGAAACATGAGTCTCCAGCGTGCGGTTTTCGCAGAGGCTTGCCGCGACCAATCGCCGTCGCTTCTCGTGAAACGATACAATGAGCCCTCAAACAGACCACGGAGCTCATGGGGTCCCAATCCCGAGGGAGCCTTCGCCTGGTTGAAATTCCGAAGAAGTGAAAGCAAAACCATGGCCCTGGTCACCCGAGGCGACCTGCCGGAATCTGTTATTTGTACAACGTCTTGCATGAACCTTCCGAGATCGAAGAACGCTGGAATCGGAATCGCCTTCCCCTTCTCAGTATCTACAAGCAAGGGGCTCATAATCGCGTGGTCCGGATGCATGTCAGGAAAGAGACTCCCACGCTCTGCACCCCGGTCAAGGACATCATCCAAATGGCTGAAGATCGCGTACGCCGAAGCTGGGTACCAATCCCGCATGGGCCGCCAGTCAATCGAGGTTTGGGCTTGCAGGTCGTAAGCGAGTTGAGAGAGAGGATACCGTTCTGCATACCGGTCCTCAGTCGATATGCGCTCGTCCCGGCCGGTGAACATAACGGGCTGAAAAATTACGCCGTGGATTTGATCGGCGTTGCGGAGAGCGAAGCGCACGATCTCTCCCACGCAATCATTGTTGAGACCGTTGACCACGGTAACTTGCAAGGTGGTTTGCATTCCAGCCGCAGCGATGTTCTCCAGCGCGCGGAGCTTCACTTCCATGTAATTTCCAAGCCCGCGATGTTTGTTCTTCTCCTCGGAGACGCCATCGAACTGCAGGTACACGCCGTGCAACCCGGCGGCGCTCGCCTCGACAGCAAAATTTCGGCTTTCCGCAAAACGAATACCATTGGTCGAAGCGTGAAGACGATGGAAGCCCTTGCTCTTCGCGTGTCGAATTGCGTCAAGGAAGATCGGAGAGAGTGTGGCCTCGCCACCGGAGAACAAGACATTGATTTCGCGGTTAGGCTTGAAAGAGCCCGCCCGTTCAAAAATCGTCTTCAACTCTTCCATATCTGTTTCGTCGACGTAACCAACTCCGTTAGCGTCCATGAAGCAAGGTCGACACATCATGTTGCATCGGTTGGTCAGATCCACGATCAAATACGACCCTCGGCCCGCCCGGATGCTGTTAGGGCCGTGGTCGTGGACCTCACGGTCGCCAACGCAATCGAAGTCGCCCCCCAAGGACTGCGCTTCCATCCTCTGAAAGAAATCGGGATGGTTCGATAGCACGTCCTCAAATGGACCATGCGTCTCGCACGCCTTTCGCATGAGGATTCGCCCGCCTTCCTCAAGGATCTCGGCGTCAATGATTCCCGGACGCTCCCTAAAACCGGCTACATCACTCTGGCCCCTGATGACCGCCTCGACTGCTTCGCGGTTGCATTCCGGGCAGAGCGACAGGGTTCGCCTCGGAACCCCCGTCCCCATTGGCGTTCGTTGGTGCTTCTTCAGAAGCCGACCCGGCGCCCAGTTTGGTGCGGGCAGCGCCCCTTCAGGCAGAACGCGGTTAACGGAGCTGGCGATGGTCCATGCTGCGCTGGATGTGAAACGAGAGTGAGAGGCCATACACTCGAACATGAAATTTACCTCCTGTCGCGGTTTGCTCAAGGATAGAAAAACGAGGCGGCGAACCCTTCCGTCTGGGCAAACTCATTTTACTTGCGCTGTCAAGTCAGAGGGCCCTACCCGACGCCGATGCGCAACGCCGTTCTGCGTGCGACAAGTGTGTTGACTTCTGGTTGTGAAAAGAACGCAGAGATATCTGTTCTCAAGCGCCAGGTACATCCACCAGGTAAGCGAAATAGCAAGACCAGTTTCGGCCGTGGGTGGGAAAATGTTGCGGCGCCGAAATGGCAAAATCCGAGCTAGCAGCCCGCTTTAGAGATATCAGCGCTTGCTGCTGAAATTCAAATGGATTGGGTGCGGCTGTACAGGGCGCTCAATTTGGAGATGTAAAGTGGTATCGAATAAGTCGTTGGAAGTGAATGCTGCGCTCGCCGAGGGTGCAAAGCAGGCAACGTTTGAAAAGGAGGCGCAAACCCCGAGCGGAACCGGCACACCGGCTTCTCCGCCGAGACCGCATGGGCAGCCCGCAGAAACACCGGCGGAACAAAACGGTAGCGGCAAGACGCCGCAGCGTTCTTTGCCGACGAGCTCGGCCCAACCTAAACGGAACCAGCTGGATCTCGAGGGACAGAACGCCGTCAACAAAGTCATGTTGGCGGGGCGACTCTGCCGGGATGCCGAAGTGAGGCATACCAAAGGCGGTCAGATCGTGGCGAATTTTTCTTTGGGAACCCAGGAGTCGTACAAAGACCGTTTGGGCGAGTGGCAAAAAAAGACTGCGTGGCACCGGGTTCAAGTGTGGGGAGACCTTGCGGAAACGGTAAGCGCAAACCTGCGGCAAGGTGCGCGGGTCTATGTCGAAGGAAAGCTCATCATCCGCAACTGGATCGACAAGCAAAACCAGAAGCGCCGCTCCACAGAAGTGGTGGCAAGCGATGTACGTTTCCTTACGCTGGCTCCAAGCAATGGGGCGCAAAGCGGGAGCGAACTCGCCGACGAGCATACCGGCGATTAGCAATGACCGAGAACTTGGGGCTATCGCGCGCTTGCAGTCGGGCTAGCCCCAAGCTTCCTACGATTGATTTCCTAGATAATTTCTTGCCCGCCTGCACCAACGCCAGGCTCTACCACAGCCTTCGTTGAACCTACGATTTGATCCAAAGCAGCGAAATTACACTGTTGTAAGCAGGCAGCGCCTTGGACTCCTCCCATATGGCCTCTGGAAAACCGGTCGCGGAGATCCACAAACGCGCGGGGAGCGCCTGCGGTTTCCTTGGACCAGGTGTTCCCGCAAAGCATTGCAACGCAAA
>Ga0137409_10006868_pt1 | contig 11756 bp, 19 predicted proteins | sample CZODoug1_16funga_FD_122059 | JGI IMG/M metagenome (GOLD analysis project Ga0137409, IMG submission 122059) | Vadose zone soil fungal communities from Angelo Coast Range Reserve, California, USA - CZODoug1_16fungal (Hybrid Assembly) | ecosystem: Environmental > Terrestrial > Soil > Vadose zone... | reverse complement strand
ATATCTATCCAGCGATCGACCCACGGGGATCGCACAGGTTCCTCGTTAGGCAACATCTCTGACATCGCGTCATGCCACTTGGGCTGATCAATTTTTCGCTGAGCTGTAGGAGGATGAATGTTTTGCCGAACGGTATGGTGTCGCCGTATCGGTGTCGCGTCCCAGCAATGATCCTTGCCATGCCAATAGATGTGCACTGAACCAAAATGCTGTCGGGCTTCGGTCTTGCTCATGCAAGAATTTGAAGCTTCCGACGGTGTAGTCAGCACTGACACGAACACAACAAACAACGCGACACGCATGATGCTTCATATTAGGCCGGGTGCTGGCGTCTCCCCAGCCTAATTCCTCGTTACACCAATGCGTTAGGAACCCTCCTATTCATGGCCTGATTAAGGCATAAAACAGTCAGTATTAAAGCGGATGAAGCGCGGCCCGCCTGCCGATCGATTTGGTCTCGTCGCCGGATAGGCGTCGCGATGTCGGCTGCGCACGTCCATCACCGCTCCCGCGCCAGCTTACGCTTTCCCCAATGATGATCCTTACGCGAGATATCAAACTCGCGAACGTGGCCCCGGTTCAATGCCCTCATGACACCGATGCGCGCAAACATCGTTGGGCCTCCCAACGTTGCGACTAGAATCAAGGCTTCCATTGCAGCCTGCCATTCCGCCGCCGTGTGATCGGCCTTGGGGAGTTTGGTGATATAGTCGCCTGCATCTTCGAGGGTGACAAGCTTGCTGCCACCGGACAGGCGAATTGGTTCGTCGAGCCCGTTGCTTTACGCGGAGCGATCAAAGCCGCTTGCCAGCGTCCCACAGCGAGTATGCCTGAAAATCAGCCTCGGTGCGCTTCGATAAAAACACCTGCCATGCGGATTCGAAATCGGCGCGGGCCTCTTCGAAGGTCGCGGCGGTGCCGTTCTGATGTTCGCCCGGATGAGATCCCGGATAGAAGCCGCAATACCACTCCCACGGATCTTCATCTTGCGGGTTGCCGATTCGGATTGCGATCGTACCGGCTTGGACATCGCCGTAATAGATGTGCCAGCATTCCTCGCGGGCGTCAGTCGATCGGCGGCGGGTGAGGGCGGGCATGAGGGGCATTGAAGCGCAGCTTGCGGCGCAAAGCAACTGGCTGGTCTATGGCACGAACGTTTGAGCGGTGGGGAGGGTTGGAATTCTCGTCGACCTATTTTCGATGTACCGATGCCCAACCACCACCATCACGGCGGCGAATATTATCGCCAACAGGGCGCTGGCTAACTGGTGGACGTTATTCATTTTCACCTGACCGTCAGACGCGGTTTCGCGTTTTTAAAAAAATGTCGTCCGGCCAGTTTGGTTCCGGAACGAAGCTCGAAAATGTGCATTATTGAATCGGGCCGAGTGCTTTTTTTGTGCATTTGGCCTGCACGGTCCCCGCCGTACTTGCCCCCCCATCTACAAAGGCGCGGGGCCGTGCCCAGCGTTTGCAGCCGCTCTGCGCTTCAACCGCTTCTGTTGGCAGGGTGCTGGCTTGTTTTAACCCCTAGTGGCCTAATTTGATTTTGGCAGTGGCCTAGTCTGAACCTTCAGTTCGCCACGGTGACATACGTCCAGGGTAATTTTTGCCCTGTAATTGCAGCGTCGATTTTAGTTAGTTGGAGTCTCAAATGAGTTTACTTCAGCAGCGCCTTGCAGCCATTACCGACACAGCACTAATCTCAATGCTCAGTTATTCGAATTGAACAGACTACGCGACCGAGTCAGAAAAGCAAAACGATCGGCTCGGAGATCGCCATCCACGAAGCCGACCGAATAAAAATGTCCGGCATGCAATGGCACTGGCTATCCCGTGGTAATGCAGCCAGTGCGGCCGGGCCGCAAAATCTATTCTGCACCATGCACGAAATGCGGTGGTAAGGGACGAATTACAAATGCCCCAAACTGAGGCGGCCTCTTTCATTCTAAATGCGCGTTCTTTTTCTACGGTGTATCAGCCGCCGCTTTTTCATTTGAATCTCTTAGGCCGCCTCAGTTGGCGGCCTCTTTCATTTCTTGCTGCGCTCGCGGTCAGTGCCATTTCCCACTGCGGGCCGATCCTGTTCAACGTGCGGCAGCGGACCTTCATGTGCCAACACCGTGCTGAGGTTGCGGTACTCAACCCAAGCGCCGCATAGCTCGCACCGATAGCCGTCATTCATGTCTTTCCCCCGGAATGTCAGTTCGGCGGAACGTCGGTCATCGATCCCGCGCCAGCTTGCGGCGTCCCCAATGCTTGTCTTTGCGCAACGGGTCGAACACGCGTTCGACATGTCGGTTCAATGCCCTCATGATACCGATGCGCGCAAACAACTAGCCTTACGCGGCGCGCGGCGGAACAGTGTTCAACGTTCGACCAATGGCTGCCTTCAGATCGTCGAGCTCGATGAAAGTATCCGCGCTGCGTCGCAATTCGTCGGCGATCATCGGTGGTTTGCTTCGCAAACTGGAAATGACGCTGACGTGGACGCCTCGGCGCTGCACGGCTTCGAGCAGCGAGCAGAAATCCCCATCGCCGGAAAACAGCATGATGTTATCGACTTGGTTTGCGATCTCCAGGGCGTCGACAGCAAGTTCAACGCGCATGCTGCGCTTGAACTTGCGGCGTCCCTCGCCATCGTCGAACTCTTTTGCTGGCTTCGTAACCACGGTAAAGCCATTGTAGTCGAGCCAATCGATCAACGGACGGATCGAGGAATACTCCTGGTCTTCAAATATCGCTGTGTAATAAAGCGCGCGCACCAACGTGCCGCGGCTCTGGAATTCCGTTAGCAGGCGTTTGTAATCGATATCGAAGCCCAGCGCCTTGGCGGTTGCGTGGGCGTTGGCGCCGTCGATGAACAGCGCGAGCCTAGTCCCGTCCCTTGGCATTTTGCGGTCCAATCTCTCTGATCGCGCCACTCCTGAAAATCAGCCTCGATGCGCTTCGACAAAAGCACCTCCCACGCGCGCCCGAAATCGGCGCGGGTCTCGTCGAGGGTCGGGGCGGTGCCGCTCTCCATGATTCGTCTGGCGTTGTTCTTAAAGAAATTATCGATTCTCTTTTCACCGCATGAAAAAGCTCTCGATCATATTTGCGATCGAGGGGATCGATTATAATTTCAGATCGGAACTTTCACCCGATAACCCGCAACCCGTGACCCGTCTCAAGCCGTTGCGGTCCCGGGAAGCTCACAAACCCAATCACCATGTTGAGGGTTCGGGGCGCCGGACAGCTACGCGATTTTGACATCGCGAGTTGCTTGATAAAGGCTGATCGAACCCACAATGACGGTAAGTAGTCCCATGAGCGTCCAAGAAGGCGAGCCAGCGGCGATCGTACCAGCGACAATCCAAATGCCAAAGGCAATGATACCTACCGAGATTAAGAACGAGAATGCCGCATCCATGTTGGCCTCCATTCTCCAAAGAAGAGTGTTCAGCCTAAAAGCGGCATATAGCAAGCGAAGCGGAGACTCGCCGTAGTTTTACGGGGTTCGCTCCATTGAACCTGGCGATCGGCGGGAGAGTTCGGTTCATCGGCCATCAGTCGTCCGGCTGACTTCTGTGGCGGGCCGGGTCCGCGCTCAAGAATTCCTATCTGCTCAACGACGCGCGTAAAGTCCGCGACCGTCTTTTCGCTGATGATTGACGGCTCAGCCTCTCAAAAATGGAGCGAATGTCGGCTAGGCGCCTTGGATCAATGGGGATCGCCCGCCGCCCATGGCGATCCAAACGGCCTCAGTGTCCCCCACATTGAGGCCGTTTCTTTTTGAAAGTGAGCAGTATTGACCATCAGCGCTGCCTAACTTGAAGCATGATCCTAGCCGCCGGGGGATTGCACTGTCCGGATTTAACACAGCGCCACTAAGCATTATTCGGCTTGCGTCGCGCTCCGACCGTCTGCCGGTTCCGGCAGACGGTCCATAGCTTTGTCATAGCGTCTTATCAACCGCGGGCCTCGTAACTCACACCGCGAGAGACTGATTAAAACCCCGCCGACTCAACCCGGCGGGTTTTTTCCTTTTGCTACGCTACCTTAGCCTACCAAAGCGGGGCCGTGCGCCGTGCCGTTGACAGCACTTGTGCATTGAGTTGCCCGGATTGACGAGGATCGTAATTTTCGAGGCGCCAGGAACCAGTTCCCGGAGGATTTCTATACGTTTCCCGAGGAAGTCTTCAGGTACGATGGTCGCAAGACCCGTTATGTTGCCACCTGGTCGCGATAGGCTTTGCACGAGGCCGAGCCCCACGGGATCGCCCACAGCCTCGAATACAATCGGAATGGTAGCAGTTGCCGATTTCAGGGCTACCGCTGCCCGCGGTCCCGGGACGATGAGCACATCGGGACTGAGAGCAATCAGGTCGGCGACTGAAGCTGGCAGTCGATCCGGGGGTTGGGAAAAACGATACTCGATGATCAGGTTTCTTCCGTCTATCCAGCTGTGGCTTCGCAGCCCATCAAACAACGCAAGCTCGGTTTGATTGAGGGCCTGCCCGCTCCCATCACCGACGGCAAGAAGCCAAGCCGACGGCGAGCCCCCTGCGCCCACGAACGCCATGGCGAAACGAGCAGCGCCACAATGCCCGCGATGAACTCCCGCCGCTTACGAGCCGTCCCCGGTCGTAGATTACGCCAACTCATCGCCCACCGACCGCCTTACGTTGTTGGAACCTCCAAGACGCGCGACTGTTGTAGCCCTCAGAGGCCTCATGCAATGGACATGATCACGCGCACTATCGGCCCGGACGCCGCCCCAGCAGGGCAAGTTTCTCCAGTGAATTCGCACAACGAATGGGATCCGCTAGAGGAAGTGGTCGTCGGAAGGCTCGAGGGTGCGACCATCCCATCCGGTCATCCGGTTGTCACCTGCAACATTCCGGGCATGGCTGCGTGGGCCCAGTCGCTGGTCGCAGGCTGCCGCTATCCAAAGATCATGATCGAACCGGCGCAGCGCGAGCTTGATGGCTTTGTTGCGCTGTTACAGTCGCTGGGCATCGTGGTAACGCGGCCGGAACCGGTTGATCACAAGAAACGCTTCAGCACGCCGGAATGGTCTTCGCACGGGTTCTGCAATTCCTGTCCGCGCGACAGCATGCTCGTGATCGGCGACGAGATCATCGAAACGCCGATGGTTTGGCCGTGTCGCTACTTCGAGACGCACTCCTATCGTCCGATCCTGAAGGACTATTTCCGACGCGGCGCGCGCTGGACTGCTGCGCCCAAGCCGCAACTGACCAACGAGCTGTTCGATGCAGAGTTTCGCGTCCCCGAAAAAGGCGAGCCGATCTCCTATATCCTGACTGAATTCGAACCGGTCTTCGACGCCGCCGATTTCTTTCGCTGCGGCCGCGACCTGTTCGTGACCCGCAGCAACGTAACCAATGCGTCCGGTATTGAATGGCTGCGTCGCCATCTTGGAGAGGGTTATCGCATTCATGAGGTCGAAAGCCGCTGTCCCAATCCGATGCATATCGATACCACCATATTGCCGCTCGGACCCGGCAAGATTCTGATCAATCCAGAATACATAGACGTCGACCGTCTGCCGGCCATCTTGAAAAAATGGGACATCCTTGTGGCCCCGGAGCCCGACCCGATCACCGATCGTATGCTCAAGATCACTTCGCTATGCGGGAAATGGCTCAACATGAACGTGCTGACAGTGGACGAGAAGCGCGTCATCATTGATCCGCATCATACGGCAACAATGCGTGCGATGGAGAAATGGGGATTCGAACCGATTCCATGCGAGTTCTTGCACTATGCCGCATTTGGCGGCGCCTTCCACTGCGCCACGCTCGACATCCGGCGGCGCGGCACGTTGGAGAGCTATTTTTGAGCGCCGACCTTCCGCGAGATTCACATCGCGCCGCACGGCCTATGAGGTGATTTTCAGTCCGATGATGCCCGAGAGAATGAGGCCGATACAGGCAAGCCTAAGCAACGTCGCGGGCTCATTGAAAAGATAGATACCGAGCGCCGTAGTGCCGATGGTGCCAATGCCCGTCCACACCGCATAGGCCGTACCGACCGGCAGCGACTTAAGGGCTAGGCCGAGGAATCCAATACTGGCCACCATGGCGGCGACTGTGCCGATCGTGGGTAACAGGCGCGAGAATCCTTCCGTGTATTTGAGGCCGATCGCCCAGGCGGGTTCGCACAGGCCAGCCACGAGCAGGAAGAGCCAAGCCATCGGAGATCCTCCCTAAAATGTTTGTTCATCTCAGTGCCTCTCCACGCTCTTTGCCGTTCGTGCAGCGTGTCCGCGTAAAAAAAACAGTGCAGCGAAGAATTATGAATTTGAAAAGAAGAAAACAGCCTATTTCGCACGAGGGGGCGGGCTTCCGCGATCAAATTTGCCACCGGCTCTAAGATTGTCTGCTTATCGGGATAGACCGGAAGTGATCGACGCGCAGTCAGAATGACGCGAATGACCCTAACCGGACATTTGAACCGTGCCATCCTTTTTCGGTTCGACGGGAAAATTCCTTGCGGCTCGCCGCACCAGGTTCACGAAGTTACGGACCACCGGCGATGGCTCGCCGCGGCGTGATGCGAGGTTGAGGACGGCTTTCGGTTGAGAGGCACCCTTCAGTCGGCGGTACGCTATGCCGTCCATCGTCATACGCTGCATGCAAGCGGGCACGAGAGTAATGCCGAGCCCAACAGCGACAAGGCTCAGCGCCGACGTGATGCGCGGCGCTTCCTGGCCAAGACGAGGGCTGAACCCTGCCTTGAGGCAGGCCGCCATCGTGGCTTCGTAGAACGCCGGTCCAAGCTGCCGCGCGTAGATTATAAATGTTTCGCTTGCGAGATCCTTCAACGCGATTGGCGCGCCGCCGCGCTCGCGTCGCGCCATTGCGTGATCGCTCGGCAGCGCCACCACCATCGGCTCGACTAATAATGGATTGACGAAAAGATTCTGCGATTCATCGATGGCCGCGCGCATAAAAGCGACGTCCATCTGGTCGTCTCGCAGTCGTTCGAGCGCCTCCTTCCTTAGACACTCGTCCAGCGTCAGCGACACAAGCGGAAAGGCTGCCCGAAACGCGCGAATGACGAACGGCACGGAGGGATGAAACGGTGCGATCGGCATCACGCCGACGCAGAGGCGGCCCTGCTCGCCGCGCGCGGCGCTACGAGTCGCTTCAAATGCGCCGTTATATTGCGCGATCGTCGCGCGAGCGCGATCAAAGAAAACGCGTCCGGCCTCAGTCAGCTCGACGCCACGCGCCTTGCGGCGAAAGAGTTGGACGTCGAGCTCGGTTTCGATTGCCTTGATCCGCTGGCTGAGCGGCGGCTGCTGCATGCCGAGCCGCTCGGCAGCTCGCGTGATGTGGCCATCTTCAGCAACGGCCACGAATTGACGGAGGTGCCGCAGCTCTATAGCCATACTGAATCCAATATGCATTTTGCCCAATCGATATACTACCTGCCCTCTCGTTCGAATGCTATCCGGGGTCTCGTCAGAGGGAGATTGGTCATGACTCTTCAGCGCCGGCAGTTTCTGCAGCTAGCGACAGGCTCGGCGTTTGCACCAGCTCTGTCGTCATTTGCGCTTGCACAAGGGTATCCAGCGCGGCCGGTGCGTGTGCTGGTGCCTTGCGCGCCCGCCGGCCCTGCCGATCTTCTAGCGCGGCTCGCTGCGCATAAGCTTTCCGAGCAGCTTGGGAAGCAGTTCTATGTCGAGAATGTCGGCGGCGGGGGCGGCAATATCGGCATGGGTCAGGGCGCCAGAGCGGCGCCCGACGGTTACACCGTATTGGTCGTCCCTCCGAACATCATCGTCAATCCGGCGATGTACGACACCGTGCCCTACGATCCCTACAAGGGCTTATTGATCGATGTAGAATTAGTGTCAGCGAAATCTCAACAATAAATCAATGATATCTCAACGCGGCTCCACGGCTCCAGAGCTCTGCATCGTCTATGAATACTTATGACGTTGAAGGGAACTCTATTATGATCATGCAACCGAAGCCCTGGATTTTCCGTACCGTTGTTTCGCTGATCATCGGGGCATCGTGCCCATCGCAAGCGCAAACCCCTCAACTGCAAAAGGCTGCGTCCATGCCGTCCCATCAATTCAAAGCCGCCGCCGAACAGGGGAGCTTCGAATGGTTCTTTCTGCTTGTGGATGCCGGAAAGGAAAAAGGTATTTGGGCCCGCAACGGCCTCGATCCCGAATTCGTACCGGCCGCCGGTTCGTCGGCGCAGCTCAAGTCACTCATCGAGTCCGGGGTCAAGATCGGATTCGTCAACGCCGCCGAAGTGACGCTGGCGCGATCCAGTGGCGTGCCGGTGAAGACCGTCGCGGCATATTTCGGCGAGACCACGGCGCGAATATTCGTCGCAGCAAACGGACCGATAAAGACGGCAAAGGATTTGAACGGCAAGAAGATCGGGGTCATCTCGGCGACCCACACGTCCTATCGGACAGTTCTCTATATCAATCAGAAGTTGGGAATTAACGCCGAGCCGGTTTCGATGGGGAGTCTTGCAAACAACGTCGCGGCTTTGAAAGCCGGACAAATCGATGCGCTATATTCCGCCGAAGGCGCCGCGTTGACGCTTATCGATTCTGGCGATCTTCGGCTTGTTCTCCCGCTGGCCGACATTTATCCAAAGCCATATACCGCCGTCGTCATCTGGGCCACCGACGACCTGATTGAACAGAATCCCGATCTTGTCGGGAAATTCGTGGAGGCGACACTGGAAATAGTTGGCTATCTGAAGGCCAACCCGGATTACGCCAGCGAACTATACGTACAGCGGACGAGGGCCCCGAAGAACGTGGCCGAAAAGGCGGTCGTGTCGTTGAACCAAATCCTCACGCCGAGCGGGCGTGGCAGCGGAAAGGATTTGGTCGCGGCGGTCGCGGGAAATTGGCGGTTCATCATCGAATCGGGCGCCGTTCCCGCCGACACCGTCGTAAAAATAGAGGAGGTAGTGGATGCCAGGTTCTTGCCTCCTCAATAAAGTGTCGTGACCGAATTCCGCTGTGTTGACCGGAATGTCATGGCAATTGGCACCTTTGAGACATGCCGACAGACGCTCAAACGGTCTGCTTGTCGAGGAAGATCGGAAGTGAGCGGCAAGGGGGGCAAAACGGCACTTTTAACCGGGAGCGGACATCCGGCCTGAACGACCGTAACGGCTAATCCAAGCTCCTCAAATGATCTATGTGCACGGTGCCAGCTGACATAATGCTGCTCGTTTGGGGTGAACACGCCTTTGTCGAAGACTTCGAAGGGCGTCTCAATCCATGGCGGGCTCGAACGCTGCAGGATCATTCGGCCCTTTTGTGGATAGGACGTGGTGATCGTCCTTGTACTCGGACCGCCCGGAACGTGTAGATCGAACGTCTGGCGCCTACCTATCGCCAAAGAGCCGAGCGGGAGCGGCATTTCAGATCATGCTCGCGTCCGCTGAAGTCGACACGATGCAAAATGGCGCGGACCCCGACGATCTGCAGGCATCGAAGCTGATGGTTCAACGACTGCTCTATCGCTCGCTCGAAATGATGCGAAGTGAAGTTGCAGAGTTTCCGATGTCAAAATCCTACATGATTTCGGAGGAATTCGACCCACGATTGGATCGGAAAGATTGAGCGTCACAAAAGGCTATGCTGTCTAGCGGGTAATCGATAGAAGCCGATCAAAATGCGGCGGCGTAAATCGACTGCCAGCTGCGTCGGTGACGTGAACTTGCCAACCCGTCTTTTCCAGTTCGCGCGCTTTATCGACAGCAACCGCGGGACCTATGCGGACCGTCATGATGTTCTGATCATCTTTCCAAGCGTGAATGGTGAATGTCATTGATCGCTCGCCAGCAAACTGTGGCGTAGAGTTGGCAATGAATTGTGTCCTGAACACCATCCCGCGCTTGCGAAGGTTTCTATGCTGCAACGCGCTTCCCTTGAGCCGGCGGGGAAGGGGGCCCGCGATCTAACGGTAACGCGGTGACGCCTTTTCATTTTCGAGGCCGGGCACCCGTCCGTTCAAAATTCCTTGCATCATGTTGCCCGGGGCACCTAATCTTCAGAGCGAGGATCGTGCGAAACGGTTAGGCCGAAAGATGGCTTTTACCTCTGTGAAAATGAAACCAGCTTCGGGCGCCAATCGGATCAAGAGCGCCGATGACGCTTATTCATTCATGATGCACATGCGGCTTTCCGATCAGAATAAACCGCATTGGCAGGTGGCGAGGCAGGCGCTGAACCATGCCGGCGCGTCAGACGATAGCGAAATTCGCGCTTGGCGGTCGTTTCGGGCGGCGGCCGCCGCAGAAGGCTGGCTTCTGGATTAGGCGCAACGCCCCAATCTACTTTGGGGAGCGCCGTTCTTCTTTCGATAGTTCGATCAGAAATTCTTCCAATGCTTTCCTGCCTGAAAATTGCGCAGCCGCTTCGGATTGAAAACCGTCTGCGGTGAACCGAATTCCCAACGGTTTGCTCTTGCGGCGTATCTCCCAACTCCAGCGCTCGGGATGCTCACCGCGCCGAGACGTAAAGACATAATAGTCGTCGGATATGTCTGCCATTTCGAGCGGGCCACGATCACGGTTTCCTGTAGGGGCTCGGAGGAAGCGAGCTCGACCGCCGGACCCTGACAAATTGCGATGGATCATCCATCCATCGGTCGTGTTGGGTGCGGGAAAGCTTATTTGACACTTCAATGATTGCCAGACCAAAATATGGTCAGTTCCCTTGGCCCTCGGTCCGTTCGGGATGGGCTCGTTATTCATCCCGCTTTAGCTTCCGCCGGCCCCAATGCGTGTCTTTGCGATCAGGATTGAACGGCCGTTCGATGTGGCGGTTCAACGCCCTTGATCATGCCGATGCGCGCAAACATCGTTGGCCCGTCATGTTCAGCGACCAGCAATTGCGCCTGCATCGTAGCCTGCCATTCAGCCTTGGGCAGTATACTGAAGTAGACTGCGGCATCACGCAGCGTGACCAGCTTACGTCCGGAAGGCAACGCGAAAGGACCGAAAAACTCTTGATGCCACGACACGATTATCCGTGCACCGACAGTCCCGACAATCTCGGTAACGTTGGAATAATACGCACCATTTCGGCTTTGAAGCGCTTCTGGTTTCCCATGCCGGGAAAAGGCACCGCAAATCGAGGTGCTGTGGAATTTGCTGCGACCGCCGCAGCCTCCACAATGTCGCTAATCCTAAGGAGAAGGGTTACAATTGCGAGCGGCTGATACTGCGCGACGCGGTCCGCGAGGCTGATTTGCGCACCGAGGCATTTTTCTTCGCGCTCTAGCAGGCTCAGCTTGTCCACGGGCTCCAACACCAGATCGTCTAGGTACCACCCATAGGCTTTAAAAGCGGCGAGGAAATCGTCGCTTTTGCCGAGTGCAAGTTCTACAGCGATCCTCAAATGGCCCAGCATAGCGTTGTTGCCATAGTAGAAAAAATCGCCGCTGGCAGGGGCGCTTTCACCGATAAACAGGGTCGTAATCCGTTCGGGACGAAACCGCGTCCGGGTAGCTTCAACCGCCTCCATATTATGGCTCATATTGCGTCCCTTCATTTCGCCGCGAACTTGGCTATCGAGGTTTCGTTATGCTGCCGCCGCGCGATCTTCTTTATCAGCGCCACGCGCAACTACCTGCAGCGCATTATCTGGCAACGGTCGCTGCAACGATTTCGCTTCGTCCCACGGCGCGCGCATCCAGACGTCGTGTTCCTCCTGCGTCGTCAAGATGACCGCCATTGCCTTCGGATGGATCGGTTCA
>Ga0137409_10006866_pt1 | contig 11761 bp, 10 predicted proteins | sample CZODoug1_16funga_FD_122059 | JGI IMG/M metagenome (GOLD analysis project Ga0137409, IMG submission 122059) | Vadose zone soil fungal communities from Angelo Coast Range Reserve, California, USA - CZODoug1_16fungal (Hybrid Assembly) | ecosystem: Environmental > Terrestrial > Soil > Vadose zone... | reverse complement strand
CGTGCGCGGGCGCGCCGTCTTTTTTGGCCGCCGCGGGCGCCTGCGGCTCTGGACTACCACCGGGGCTACCGCCGGGATTGCCGGCAGGATTCGGCATGCCGATGGCAATCGGCGTCGCGGCACCGAGGTTGGTCGCCGGCGCCATCGCGGCGATGTGACTGGCGTACAGGATGTAGGTGCCGGCGCTCGCGGCGCGCGCGCCCTGCGGTGCGACGAAACACGCGACCGGCACGGTCGACGCCAACACGCCCTTGATGATGTCGCGCATCGATGTGTCGAGACCGCCCGGCGTATCAAGCTGCAGCACCAGCAGTTGCGCTCCTTGTTCGGCGGCGCGCTGCAGGCCGAGATGCACATATTCGGCGGTCGCGGGGCCAATCGCGCCATTGATCGGCAGCACGACCACCGGCGCCGCCGACCCAGGAGTCGCGGCAGCCGCGCTCCCCGGCGCCGCGTTGGGCGTCGGCGAACCTTGTGCAGTGGCAACCCCAGCCAGCAACGCCACTGCACTGAGCAGGCGTGTGCTGAACTTCATGCGTCGATGGTACGCCTGTGCGGAACGCCGATGACGCCATGCAAGGTGCAGCACAGACGCGACGAATAGATAGGCGCGCAATCCGAGTGCCAAACGCCAGTGCCGACGCACGCTTGCAGCGGTCACTTGACATGCAAGCATTTGCTTGCATATCATTCACCCATTGATGCAGCGATGGGACGTGAACAAAGTCTTCAAGGCCCTGGCCGATGCCAGCCGCAGAAAACTGCTCGACCGCCTGTATGCGGAAAGCGGCCAGACGTTGAGCGATCTGTGTGCGCACCTGGACATGACCCGGCAGGCGGTGACCCAGCATCTGACGATCCTGGAATCGGCGCACCTGGTGACCACGGTCTGGCGCGGCCGTGAAAAACTCCACTTCCTGAACCCCGTCCCTCTGCAGGAAATCTATGAACGCTGGATCCGGAAGTTCGAAAAGCCGCGCCTGCGCGCACTGCGCAATCTGAAACAACGACTCGAGGCAGAGGTTGATGGCTAAATCGAAATTCGTCTACGTGACCTATATCGCGACCACGGTCGATCGCCTCTGGCAGGCTCTGCTCGACGCCGAATTCACGCGTCAATATTGGGGCCAGGACAATGTCTCGGACTGGAAGCCTGGATCCAGGTGGGAGCACCGGCGCGGCGATGGGACGGGCACGGTGCTGATCGTCGGCAAGGTCGTCGAAAACGACCGGCCGCGTCGCCTGGTCGTGACCTGGGCCGACCCGGCCGACGCCGCCAATACGGCGGTCCACTCACGGGTGACATTCGAGGTTGAGCCGATCAACAAGATGGTGCGCCTGACCGTCACGCACGACGAGCTGCCGAGCGAGTCGGACATGATGCGGAAGATCTCCAACGGTTGGCCACGTGTGCTTTCCAGCCTGAAGTCGCTGCTGGAAACCGGTAAACCGTTAGACACCTGGGCAAATCAATCGATGTCCTGTTCGCCCGCTTGATCGAAACCACCTACAACGAGGAGTATCCATGGCCGCAACCGCTCTCAAGACCAGCCAAGATCACCCGGTTGTATCGCAAGACGCGTGGCTCGCCGCACGCAAAGCGCTGCTGGCCAAGGAAAAGGAGTTCACGCGCCTGCGCGACGAACTGAGCCAGCAGCGGCGCGGCCTGCCGTGGGAAGCCGTGACCAAGTCGTACGTTTTCGACGCGCCCGAGGGCCGGAAGACGCTGCCCGAACTCTTTGCCGGCAGCAGCCAGCTGATCGTCTACCACTTCATGCTGGGGCCGGACTGGGAGGCGGGCTGCAAGTCCTGCTCTTTCTGGGCCGACAATTTCAATGGCATCGGTGTGCACCTGGCGCACCGTGATGTGACCTTACTCGCGATTTCGCGCGCGCCATTGGACAAGATAGAACGTTACAAAAAGCGCATGGGCTGGACCTTCAAGTGGGTCTCATCGCACGGCAATGATTTCAATTTCGACTACCAGGTGTCATTTACGCCGGAGCAGATTGCCAGCGGCAAGGGCAGCTACAACTACACCGCCATGGCAGGCACGATGGATGAACTCCCGGGCATCAGCGTTTTCTTCAAGAACCCGCAAGGCAAGGTGTTTCACACCTACTCTTGTTATGCACGCGGCATAGACATGCTCAACGGTGCCTATCACTACCTTGATCTGGTGCCGAAGGGGCGCGACGAAGCCGGCCTTCCGTATGGCATGGCGTGGCTCAGTCGTCATGACGAATATGGGAGCAATGCCGCTGGAACGTAAGCAATGGCGGCCAGCAGGACAAGAGCCTCTCGACGCCGAGTAGTTTCAGCGGGCTGTTAGAGCATCTCCACACCGTCGAACTCAAGTTCGATCGTTTCCATCAGAACGCTCGCCTCCATCGCGTTTAGAGGTGTGAAGGACAACGAGACCGGGCGGACGTTGCTGAAGCGCCAGGTGGTCACCACCTGCGCATGGTCTTCGCCCAGCAAACGGACCGTGACCGTGCGCCGCTTGGGCGCCTTGCCGATGCGCGCCTGGTTCCACCAGAGATAGAGGTCAAGTGCTCCGCTGGCGCCGCGCCGCAGAACGAGGCGGCTGGCGCCCTCGCCCGGCAGCTTGGTCGCTGCCGCCCGACGCGTGCGTGCAGACGCGCTCCGGAACGACGGGAAAATCACCTCTGCAAAGCCGGTGCCCCCGGTACGCGGGTGGGCACCGTCGCCGAGATCGACCAGAAAATTGCAACCCAGGTAAGGGCGGTCTCCCTGCGTTGGCATGATGTGTCGCGCGATCGGCGCCTGGATCTTGCTCGCCGGAATGCGCGCGGGCTACTCGATTTCCAGCCGCTCGAACGCGAGCACGATCTCCTCGATCGCGACCTCGCTGCCCTTGGCGTTGAACGGGCCACTGCTGTGCTTGATGATCCGTGCCCGCAGCAGTTTCCAGGTTTGCACGATCGTCGCGTGATCTTCGCTTTGCAGTTGGATCGTCACCGTTCGCAGCGCGTTCTGGCTACCCGAGCGAACCTGATCCAGCCATTGGTACAGGTCCAGCGAACCGATGACGCCACGCTGCAGCGACACGTTGGAGACCTTGGACAGTCCAGTCAGCTTGATGGGAGCATTGTCCTTGAAGTTGCCGGCGCGGTATTCGGTGACCGCAACCCAGGTGCTGAGGCCGCTCACCTCCTGGAATCCGGCGTGCGGTCCTTCGGTATTGCCGTCGCCGAGGTCAACCAGGAAATTGAATTCGCAATACGGGCGTTCGCGAAAGGTGGCCATCATCGCTCCTACTCAATGTCCTAATGTCCGCTGCGCCCATGATGTCCGGTCGCGGCGCCGGCCGTGAGACTCCGATGCCACGCGCTGGCCTGCCCGCCACGCGGCCCACCTAACCGCGTCCATACCGCTACTTGCTCCTGGCCGCGTCGGTCAGCTGATTCAACGTGAATACGTAGCTCGTCTTGGAGAGCGGCTTATGGCAGGCCAGGCATTCGGCCTGATTCACGCCAGCGCGCAGTTGCTTGGCCGTCGTGAACACGCCATAGTTCCACTCCTCGTTGCGCAGCATCTCGGGAATCTCATTGCCCCAGCCGGCGTCGCGCGCCATCGTGGTGTAGGCGACCAGCTGATCCGGTACGAAGAAGCCGTCGCTGCCCAACACCGGCTTCTTGTCGGCGTCGAGCTTGGCCGAGTAGACCTCTGCGAAAAGCACCGAACCATTGGGCAAATCCTTGCCGTCCTTGGCCGCCTTCATCGCGGTCGGGTTGGCGTAGTAGTAGCGCACCTGCCGCGTGTCCGGAAAATTGATCGTGTGGTACTTGGCAAACGTGGTCTTGTAATTTTCCGGAAAGGTCACGCCGGTCTTGACCAGGTTAGGCAGAAAATCGGACTTTGCCATCGCTGCTGCGCCCTGTTGTGAAGAGAAGTAGGCGGCGACGTTGGCGATGTCGTCGTTGCTCAACTGGCTAGCGATCGCGCTCATGATCGGATTCTTGCGTGTGCCCTCGCGCAATGACTTGAGCTGGATCTCGATGTAGGTCGCCTTCTGCCCGGCCAGGTTGGGAATCGTGTCGCTGACGCTGACCCCCACGATTCCGTGACACGCGGAGCACACCGATTGCACCTTGGCCTTGCCGGCCTCGATATCGGCAGCCTGCGCGCCGCCAGCCACAGCCAAAGCGAACAGCGGAACACTGAACCATTTCATAGAAGTTCTCCGGGATTCGGGCGGGTCGCTGCAGCCCATCGATAGGACCGAGCAGGGCGCAAATGCTACGCCGGCGATCAGGCAATCACTCACTGGGCCGGCAGCAATCTTTTTCGCGCAGGGAATAACGGACGGGTCCGATCGGCGTGTCGGCCAAGCAGTGTCGCGCGCGCCGGGCCGCGGGCCGAGCGACCCTCGGACGAGCGAAGGGGACCTTGCGGTTCGTCCCGTCGCTGCCTATCGAACGGCAGTGAGCGACTGCGACGGCGGTCGCGGCCGAACTACCTCAGCCGGGCGCAGATACCGCATCGCCCCTCGAATGTGTCAGCCTTCCCCGCCTGAATGCCGACACCTCATGAAAAACCGGATGACCCTAACACGGCATTCTTAGGATGATTTCCTGCTCGCCGCCAAAGTCAAAGCGCTGTCCAGAACCTTCAGCAGTTCGGGAATTGCGATCGGTTTGGTCAGGTAACCGAAGAAGCCAGCCCTCATACTGGTGGCGATCGCGTTTGGCATCGCATTGGCACTAATCGCGATGACGGGAATGTCGGCGGTATTTGGGTCGCCTCTAAGGATCAGCAGCGCATCGCCGCCGCTGAGCACCGGCATATTGTTGTCCATGAGTATGACGTCCGGTCGGTGCGTACGCGCCATCTCGACCCCCACTTGACCGTTGGGCGCCGTCAATAGCCGCACGTTCGTGCGAGCAACTAACGCCGCCTGAATCAACGAGACACTCGCTGGGTTGTCCTCAATACAGAGCACGGTTGACGGTATCCCCGTCCCGCCAGTGAGATCGACTTCCGCGGCTGCCGCCTCGGAGCGTTTCCGCGAGCCGGTCGAGTTGGGCAGGCTTGAAAGCAGATCAATCCAAAACAAGGTGCCGCCTCCGGGCCTACTTGTGACTCCGATTTCGCCTCCCATGAGTTCAATCAAGTGCTTGGTCACTACCAAGCCGATGCCGGTGCCCTGTTGATCGCTGGTCTCCTGGCCCAGTCGATTGAACGGCTGGTACAACGCTTGAATCTGGTCGGGCCGCAGCCCGATACCGGTGTCCTGCACGGATATTCGGATTCGCTCAGGCGTCGGGCGTGTGCAAGCGACGACAACCGATCCCTTCTCGAGGTTGTATTTGACGGCATTGGACAACAGATTGAGCAATACCTGCTTCAATCGCGTTCGATCGGCATGCACGCAAAGCTCGCCGGGCTGCGCAAAGAACAGCCGAACGTCGCGTTTTGCGGCCAGCGGTTCGATCATCGTCCGGCACTCGCCAAATACGTCCGCCAGCATGACCGATTCGAGCGACAACGAGATCTTGCCGGCTTCGATTTGCGCCAGGTTGAGGACGTCGTTGATGAGCGCGAGGAGATGATTCCCTCCCTCGACGATGTGACCGATGAACCTCTTCTTCTTTTCAGGCAGGATCGGCAACTGATCTTCGGACGCCAGCAACTGCCCGAAGCCCAAGATGGCGTTCAATGGAGTCCGCAATTCGTGGCTCATGTTGGAGAGGAACTCGGACTTGGCGCGATTCGCGTTGTTGGCTTCGGCCGTCGCCGCGGCGAGGTCTTCATTCGAGCGTTCGAGCTGCGCCGTACGCTCTTGCACGCGTTGCTCCAACTCCTCATTCAGGCGCATCACTTGCAACTGCGCCACCCGTCGCTCCTCGACTTCGCGCTCCTTGTCCCGGTTCGACGCTTCCAGCGCCTCGGTGCGCTTTTCAATCTCTCCCATCATGTCATTGAAGGCGTCGATCAGAGCGCCCAATTCGTCATCGCTTCGCTTTTCGACGCGGCGTGAATAGTCGCGTTGCTCGACGACCTCGCGGGCGGTCATTCCGACCGACAGGATCGGTTGCGTCACAATCCTCTGCAACCACGTAGACACCGCCCAGGCCACGAGCATCGCAATCAGCGTCACCAGCAGCGCGATGCCGGCGTAGTTCAACACGCGGTCAAGCAGTTCGTAATCAGCGCGCAGATAAACGGTACCGAGAATCTGCCCGTGATCGATGATGCGCCGGAACACCACAAGATTTCCTTGCTCCACGGAGACGCTATCCGCGCCGGGCAGCGGGGGAAATTCGCTGTTCGAACCGTTGGCCACATAGGTTGCGAACAGCGACCCGCGAGTGCCGTAGATGGCGGCGGCGCGCATCTTGGGTTGAAAACGCAGCACCTCAAGGTTCTCGCGCGCCACCCGCGCATCGTCGAATGCGAGCGCCGGTGCCGTCGTGCGGCCGAGGAGTTCGGCTTGCGCGCTGACGTCATTGACCCACCCCTGATGGTAGGCACGCAGGTCGTACGCGATCATTGCGCCCAGCGCAACGACCACCGCCACCAGGGTGGTCAAGAGCATCACGCCGAGCAGCTTGCGGCGCAAGGATCCGTGGAAAACCAGCATTACGACGCCTTTCCCGTGACCAAGCGGGCCACGGCCAGCAGGCGCGCACTGATCTTGAGGTTGCTCAACTCGGCGGGCTGTAGCGCAATATCGAACTTCACTTTGTCGGCGACCACCACGAAATTAACCATGCTGCCGACCGGTGTGCCCTGATCGGACTCCGTGACGGTGAGAATCGGGTGTTCTTTCGTGGCGGCCAAAGTCTCGGCCAGGCGCGCCGCATGAGAGCGCGCAATGAAAATGATGCCAAGTCCATCAACCGGCTCGCCATGCGTGAGCCGACGCACGGCGATCGGCCGGCCATTGACCGACTGGCCGACCGCTGCTCGCATCAATTCGTCGACGACGGCATCGGACGCGAGCACGCCGATCCCAAAGGGGCTGTCGGGTCGTGCTGCCGCTTGCGCCGGCCATTCGACATAGTTGCCGAACTTGCAGAGGAAGGCGGCCTTGACTTGGTATTCGGCCGTCTGCACGTCGGCCGAAGACGCGAGATTGGCCTCCGCGCAAAGGAAAAGAAACCCCACGGCAGCCGCGACCCGCGCCACCGGTAATCGAAAGCGGGCGGTGAACATGCTTGGTGGCCTTTTCACACCGCGTGCGGTCAAAAGCTGCATTCCAGTTTCACAAATACGGCCGGTTTGAACTGTGTGCGCGTGGCACTACTAGCGAACTCGCCATGACCGCTCCCAAGGAGGTTCTGTCCATCAATGGACAACTCCATACCACGGCGCAACTGCTGCCCGTAGCGGAGGTCCAGCGCGGTGTAGGCCGGCACGTCCGGATGCGACAGTGACGTCACGTAGCGAAGCGTGGCATCGAACTCGGCCAGCGCTCCGACGTCGAGCGACGAACGCACAATCCACCATCGCGCGGGGTTGGCGCCTTCGGCTGTCGCCACCGCCGTGCCATCACTACTGCCCGGCCTTAGCCGCAGGCTCTGAGTCAACCGGCTGAACCCCGCGTGCAGGCGCCACGCCGACGTGGCCTGGTAACTGCCCCACAACTCGAAGCCGCTGGTCGTTCCTTGCATTCCATTGTCCAAGACGTAGAACGTGTGGCTCGGGTCGATCTCCAGCGTGCGCAGATGATCGTAGACCGTATGGAACGCCGTGACGGTGGCCGATGCGTTGGTCGTCACTTGCCCGCGATAACCGAGCTCGTAGTCATAGGCGTTCTCGGAGATAAATTCTGGCCCGCCACGCAGCAGAAAGGGCGGCTGACCCGGCACAAAGGTATCGCGATCGAGGCGCGACGGCGCGCGCACCGTACGCGATGCCGCGGTCCAGAGCAGGTGCTCGGGCGCCAGTTTCCACGCAAGGCGGGCGGTCGGCAGAAACTCCGAACCGGTGTAATCGTTGCGCTCCAGGCGGGCGCCCAAAGTTAGTCGCAGATCCTCCTGCAGCACGATCTCGTCTTGCGCAAAGAGGCTGGCCCAGACTTGATTGAGCTGTGCCGGCAGAAAGGCAATGTACGCGCTGTTCGTCACGCGGTCCATGCCGTAACGGTACTCGGCACCTACAACGGGAGTGTGTGCACCGATCGGGCCGGTAGAGTACTGAAGTTGCAGATCGACGATGTCCTCCATGTCGCCATAAGTCGGCGGCACATTACGTTGGGTGCGGTCGTAATACCCTTGAACAGTCACGGCGGAGCCGCTGTCCAGACGGCGCTCCCAAACACCAATGAGATTGGCGCCGGACACCGAGATCGGCTTAACGCCCGCGATCGCGGTGGTCGTGGTAACAGGCTGGTCCTCCCGCCCGGTGTAGGCGTCGCCCTTGAGCATGAACTTTTCGCGCCCGGCGCCAACGTCGGCTCGAAAGCCGATCTGAGTGCGGTGGGTAGCGTCGCCGGCCGTGTCACCCCGTTCCGTCTCGGTGTGTTTGAGGTCCGCATGGCTCGCATAGACGCGATAGTCGACACCGCCGCTCAACTTCGCTCCATAGCGAATGCTGCCCCGATCCTCGCGGTTGCCGGCGCCAGCAGTTACCACAGTGCCCTGGGTCAGAGCGGCCGAGCGTGTGATGACGTTGATGACGCCGTTGACCGCATTGACGCCCCACAGGGTTCCGCCCGCGCCGCTGATGACTTCTATGCGGTCGACGTCTTCGAGCATCACGTCCTGCACATCCCAGAAGACGCCGGAGTACAAAGGCGTATACACCGACCGGCCATCGATCAACACCAGCAGCTTGTTGGCGGTTGAACTGTTGAAACCGCGCGCGCTGATGGAGTATCCAGTCGCACTGACGCGCGCCACCTGGAGGTTGGGTGCCAAGCGCAGCGCCTCAGGCAGACTGCTTGCGCCGGAGCGTCGAATGTCAGCGGCGGTAATGACAAACACGGAAGCTGGCACATCAGATAGCCGCTCGGCACGCTTGGAAACCGACGTGATCTCCAAGTTGCTCAGCTCCTCGAGTGAGAGGTCTGTCAATCGTTCCTGAACCGGCTGCGCCGCGAGGGATGTAGCGCCAAGAAGCGTGGCAGCAGCCAATGCCGCGCGCCCTCGCTGCCACAAAACGATCCGTTCGATCAACGCTTCACTCGGAGATTTCACTCTCACAGCGTGCGACATTCCGCCGATGACCGCTAACGCGTCCCGACGCAACAGCATTTCGCTCGGGCCGCATTTCGTTCGGGCCGCATTTCGCTCGGGCCTTCTCTCGAAGCCATCTCAAATTTACTGCGCGCGCCGATTTTGCGGTTGCTGTGCTCGTATACCCCTCGCACCCGTCCGCTCCTCGCCGCTCATTTGACAGTCGCGTCTGCTCGCGACATCTTGAACAACTCCGATTGGTTAGCGTCGCACACCATACGAGCGCCGAACAGTCGCGTGATCGGCACGATTACGTCATGCAGCCATCGTAGCGCTGTGCGCTTCTTCGGCGAGCAAGCGCTTAATTGGTCCGAGCGCATATCGCTCGCCAGCAGGCCGTTGCGACTCAACGGCTGGCCCACCCACAGGTGGCGACCCGCCGCCGTTCATTCCGCGACGAGCAACGCCCCAATTGTTAGGATGCGGCGCTGCTTCGAAGAGCGGATCGAAAGACCCTGTCGCGGATCGGATCGCGCGCGGCCAGCAGGCGCTGCGGCGACCGTGCCCTCTGGCGCTTTCACACCGCGCGTTATGAAAAGCGACATTCCAGCTTCACGAATACGGCCGGCTTGAACTGTGTGCGCGTGGCACTACTGGTGAACTCGCCATGACCGCTCCCAAAGATGTTCTGCCCATCAATGGACAGTTCCACACCGCGGCCCAACTGCCGGCCATAGCGCAGGTCCGTCGCCGTGTAGCCCGGCACATCAGGATGCGATAGCGGCGCCACGTAGCGCACCGTGACATCGAACTCCGTCTGCGCGCCGAGGTCGAGCGACGAACGCAGGCTCCACCATCGTCCCGGGTTGGCGCCTTCGGCCGCCGCCACCGCCGCGCCATCGTTGCTGCCGGGCTTCAGCCGCAGGCTCTGACTCAACCGACTAAACCCGGCGTGCAGGCGCCATGCCGACGTGGCCTGGTAACTGCCCCACGTTTCGAAGCCGTTGGTCGTTCCTTGCATTCCATTGTCGAAGAAGATGTAGGTGAAGCTGGGGTCGATCTGCTGCGTGTGCAAATGGTCATAGACCGTATGGAACACGGTGAGTGAAGCCGACGTGTTCGACGTCAATTGCCCGCGATAGCCGAGCTCGTAGTCATCGGCGGTCTCGGCGATTACTTCTGGCCCGCCGCGCAGCAGAAACGGCGGCTGGCCCGGTACAAAGGTATCGTGATCGAGGCGCGACGGCGCGCGCACCGTGCGCGATGCCGCGGTCCAGAGCAGATGGTTGGGTGCCAGTTTCCATGCTAGGCGGGCGGTCGGCAGAAACTCCGCACCGGTGTAATCGTTGTGCTCAACGCGGGCGCCCAGCGTCAGCCGCAGATCCTCCTGCAACACGATCTCGTCTTGCGCAAAGAGGCTGGCCCAGGCTTGATTGAGCTGCGCCGGCAAAAGGGCGATGTACGTGCTGTTCGTCACGCGGTCCTTGCCGTAACGGTACTCGGCACCCCAGACCGGCGTGTGGGCGCCGATCGGGCCGGTCGAGTACTGAAGTTGCAAATCGACAATGTCCTGCATGTCGCTGAAGGTCGGCGGCACCGTGCGTTGAGTGCGGTCGTAATACGCTTGCACGGTCATCGATGAGCCGCCGTCCAGGCGGCGCTCCCAAACACCAATGAGATTTGCGCCGGACACCGAGATCGGTCCCAAGTCGAGGTGAACACCCGTGATCGAAATGGAACCCGGGAGAGGCTGGTCGCGCCGACCGGTGTACGCATCGCCCTTGACCATCAACTTGTCGCCATCGGATCCAACGTCGCCTCGGAAGCCGATCTGAGTTTGGTGTGAAGCATCGTTGACCCTGTCACCCGCTTCCGTCTCGGTGTGCTTGAAGTCAGTGTGGCTGGCATAGACGCGATAGTCGACGCCGCCGCTCGCCTTGCCCCCATAGCGAAAGGTGGCCCGATCTTCGCGGTTGCCGGCGCCGGCAGCGACCAGGGCGCCCTGAGTCAGGGCAGCCGAGCGTGTTATGACATTGATGACACCGTTGACCGCATTGACGCCCCAGAGTGTCCCACCCGGGCCGCTGATGACTTCGATGCGATCGATGTCTTCGAGCGTCACGTCCTGTACGTCCCAGAAGACGCCGGAAAACAAGGGCGAATAGACCGACCGGCCATCGATCAAAACGAGCAGCTTGTTGGCCGAGGAGCTGTTGAATCCGCGCGCGCTGACTGCGTATCCGGTGGTAGCGACGCGCGCCACCTGCAGATTGGGCGCCAGGCGCAGCGCCTCGGGCAGACTGGTGGCGCCGGAGCGCCGAATGTCGGCCGAGGTAATGACGAACACGGAGGTCGGCGCATCGGATAGCCGCTCGACACGCTTGGAGACCGAGGTGATCTCGAGGTTGCTCAGCTCCTCGAGTGAGAGATCGACCAATCGATCCTGAGCCGGTTGCGCCACACTGGAGGTCGCGCCAAGAAGCGCGACCGCCAGCAACACCGCGCTGCCCCGCTGCCACAGAACTGTCCGCTCCACCAACGCTCCATTCGAGGGCGTCGCTCTCACGGCGCGCGACATGCCGCCGATGAGGCTAGTGCGATCCTGGCCTCAGCGG
>Ga0137409_10006865_pt1 | contig 11762 bp, 13 predicted proteins | sample CZODoug1_16funga_FD_122059 | JGI IMG/M metagenome (GOLD analysis project Ga0137409, IMG submission 122059) | Vadose zone soil fungal communities from Angelo Coast Range Reserve, California, USA - CZODoug1_16fungal (Hybrid Assembly) | ecosystem: Environmental > Terrestrial > Soil > Vadose zone... | reverse complement strand
ACGTCGATCGTTTCCTTGTGGACATCCAGCCCTACGAACATGCTACGGTTCCCCATGACCTACCTCCTCGTGTGTGGTGCTGTTGCGAAGCGTCAGAGACTCCGCATCATCCACGATGTGCGAGGACGGTAGGTCTATGCTTCCCTGGCGCGATCTCAGCTCGCTAGCCGGCATCAGCTGCCGCCGAGCAGGCCCCCCACCCAAGTGCGGGGCCCGCGCAGGCGGCCGTCGACTGAGCGCCGCGCAGAAGCTGTGACAGCCATTATGTCTAGGCCTGCAACTCGATCAGAGGTACGGACATGACGATGCTGACTCCTGACGGCCTCGAGGCGGCTGGCAGCCCGATCGACGCCGCACACCTTGAAAATCTTCGGCAAGTCTTTCGCGGCGAACTGATCCCGAGTGGGCACGCTGGCTACGAAGTGGCCCGACGAGTGTGGAACGGGAATATCGATCGACGACCAGCGCTGATTGCGCGATGCACCGGCGTTGCCGACGTTCAGCGGGCGGTGGAGTTCGCGCAACTGCGCGGCCTCCGCGTGGCGGTGCGCGGCGGCGGCCACAGCGCGCCAGGTTACGGGACGAACGACGGGGGCCTCGTGATTGACATGTCGCCGATGAAGGGCGTCCGTGTGGACCCGCACCGCCGAACGGTGCGGGCCGAGGGCGGTGTTCTCTGGCGCGAACTGGACCGCGAGACCCAGGTGTTCGGACTGGCCACGACAGGAGGCACAGTCTCCAACACCGGAATCGCTGGTCTCACGCTCGGGGGCGGGTTGGGCTGGTTGATGGGCAAGCACGGGCTCACGGTCGACAACCTGATCTCGGCCGACGTCGTTACAGCGGACGGCACGTTCCGCCTGGCCAATGCCACCGACAATGCGGATCTGTTCTGGGCGCTGCGCGGCGGCGGTGGCAATTTCGGCGTCGTGACCTCCCTTGAGTATCACCTTCATCCAGTGACACAGGTGCTGGGCGGCCTCGTATTGTACCCACTGGAACAGGCCCATGCGGTACTTCGGTTCTACCGGGACTTCTGTCCATCGCTGCCCGACGAGGCCGAAGCGTTCGCGGCACTGCTTACGGCTCCGCAAGGGATGCCGGTCGTCGCGTTGCTGCTTGGGTACAACGAAACGCTCGAGCAAGGCGAAAAGATCCTTGGGCCGGCGCGCCGCTTCGGCACACCGATCGCCGACCTCGTCGGCCCGGTTCCGTACACTGCACGTCAGACGATGTTGGATGCGCCCAATGCCGAGCACGGCCTGCACCGTTACTGGCGGTCCGCGTTTACCGAGCAGATCTCGGACGGATTGATCGATGCTGCCGTGGAGGGCGCGGCAAGCTTTACTTCGCCGCTCAGTGCTCTGATCTTTTTTTATATGCACGGCGCCGCAACGCGTCCGCTGCCCGCCGAGACGGCATTTGCCGCCCGCCGGGCGCAATGGGACTTCGACGCGATCGGTCAGTGGGCAGACCCCGCCACGTCCGACCAGCACATCGCGTGGGTGCGGGCGCTCTGGCCCCGATGCGAGCCACACCTGCTCGGCAAGGCGTATGTCAACCACCTCGCCGCCGATGATCGCCCTGAGATCGTCCGGGCGTCCTTCGGCGAGAACTACGCACGTCTTCGACAGGCGAAGACGGTGTACGACCCAACGAATCTGTTCCGCCTGAATGCGAATATTCCTCCAGCCTAGGTTGTTGCACGGCGAGAATGGAGGCCTAACTGAGCATGCAGCCGACGGCGCCGCCATTTCCCCGCGCCGCGGCTGATGCCCACCGTTAGCCAGACGAAGAACGACCATCCGGACGGGTTGTAACTTTCCGGCCTATCATCAAGGACCGGGTTCGCCCGCGCTCACCTTGAGTGATGCTCGTGACTCGTGCTCTTTTCGGTCGGCCTAGCCTACACGAGGATCTCGACGACGCGGCGCGATAGAATGTCGGCAACAACGACAAGCCCGTGAGCCCCGAACGCTGGCGCGAAATCGAGCGGATTTACGGCGTGGCGTTGGAGCGACTACCGCGCGAGCGGGAGGCGTTCCTCAAGAACGAATGCCACGGCGATGAGGATCTGCGGCTCGAAGTGCACTCGCTTCTACGTGGGGCGGCGTCCGCGGAGAATTTTCTGGACGAGCCCGCCGTTGAGGTCGCGGCGCAGGTGATGAGCCAGCCGGAAGCGCCGGCGATGCCGGGAACGATTGGCCGGTATCGCGTGACCGGGAAGCTAGGCGAGGGTGGGATGGGTCTCGTCTACGAAGCGGTTGACGGACCGTCTCGGCCGGCCGATCGCGTTAAAAGTCATCCGTCGGAACACCGTCGGCAACTCGCTCGCGAGCGGTTCTGGCGTGAGGCTCGCCTTGCCGCCAGCGTCAACCATCCGCACATCTGTCAGATCTACGAGGTCGGCGAGGTCGACCAACAGTTGTTCATCGCCATGGAGCGGCTCGACGGGGAGCCGCTATCGGCGCGCCTGCATCGTGGCGCGGTGCCACTCGCCGACGCCGTACCGACCGGCCTCGAGGTGCTCGGCGCTCTCGACGCCCTTCACGTCCGCGGCATCGTACACCGCGACCTGAAACCCTCGAACATTTTCCTGACGCGGCACGGCTCGCGGGCCAAACCCAATCGGTTTGCGGCCCAGATGAATCGGCCGGTTGTGGCGATCGTGCTCGAACCGGACGTTGCGTCGGTGTTCGATTCCTCCGCCAAGGTCAACGCACAGCTACGGTCCGTCATCGCCAAGCGCCGCGCCGGAACGCAGTCGTCGCGAGTCCGTGGGCATCGCCGCAAAGCAGGGTAACCGGCTTCTCGACCGTGCAGGCCCGCGGCCGAAGGTGGGTTGTGTCGCCGCACATGCGGTGTGCAACGTTGTGCAACGGATTCCGTACGACGCGGCCCGAATCGACCACGAGTGGCCGAGTACAAGAACGGCCGACCCCGATTTGCCGTGATTTTTCGGGGTCGGCCGCGATCGACTTCGATTCTCGGCTGCCTCTTAATCTGCGGGTTGTGGGTTCGATTCCCACCCGCTCACCAGATTTTCCTTGAAATCCTAATCAAGTTCGGACGGCCGTTCCGCCGTTTGACACACTAACTGACACACTAACGCTCGAAAACGGCGTTCATCCGGGCCGCGGCGTCGCGTTGTCCCGATCGCCTGGCGCGCTTCACGCGCGAAGCGCAGACGCTGGCGTCCCTGAATCACTCCGGCCACGTCCGCGCCCTCGTCATGGAACTCGTCGACGGCGAGGATCTCTCGCGGCGCATCGCGCGTGGGGCGATTCAGCTCGACGAGGCCTTGCCTCTCTCGCCAAGCAGATCGCTGAAGCCCTCGAAGCCGCGCACGAGCAGGGGATCATTTTTGATTTCCCATACAGTTCAGCTTTTTTTGTTTTATTTCGATGATTTAGAATCGCATTCGCACTTCGTACCAGGACCGGAGGATACATGAACCCGCTTGACGACGAACCAAAGAACCGCGAATTTCAAGCTGAGCAGCAGAAACAACCTCAACAACCCGGGACACCTAAAGATCAACCATCAGAAATTTCCCTTAGACGTCCTCAGAATTTTGATGATTGGGGAACTAACCGTCGCGAAGACGACCCGACAAGATAGCTCTTGATTATCCGGTTGTTTCAGCCTGCCACGATCCCTAGTGTGGGCGCGTGCCGCGCCCGCCGTTTCCGAAGAATTTGCACGAATTCCGACGTCAGTTCGCAACGGAGGACGTCTGCGACCAGTATCTGGCGGCTGTCGCTGGCCGGAGGACTTCGTTTGCCCATGCTGCGGTCATCGGAGAGCCTACGTGATCGGGAAGCGTCGGTGGCAGTGCGCCGAATGTCGACATCAGGTGTCGCTGACGGCCGGCACGATTCTGCACACCCCCAAGGCGCCGCTGACCCGCTGGTTTGGGCGGCCTAAGCAATGGCTCAAGGATAGCGAAATATCCCAAAAATCGCAGCGTGTTCACGGCCCGAGCTCCTTCTTGATGCGCTCGAGCGTGGTCGTACTGAGCTCTGTCAGGTCGAGGCGGTCGTCGGCCACGGTGAGCTTGTACACCCTTCTCGCTCGTCGTCGTGGTCGTCGTGCGCTTCGGCTTCAAGCCGACGATCGCCGCGCTGTCGTCATCGTCGAGCGGCCGCAGCACACCGTCCCTGAACAGGTCGCGCACGTTCACGAAGGCCCGAGCTCGCTCAAGGCCACGATCCTCGCGGAGATCAAAGAGGAGATTGCCGAGCACGGTTGCTAGCGTCAACGGATGGTCGACCTGCCGCGGGCCTGGTCCGACAGGTCCACCCTCCCGCTTACAGACGTTTCTCGGAAGGTGTGACGCGTGCCGCGAACGCCCCCCCGTCGTCCATCTGCTCACCTCACGCGTCGAGAGCGGCACTTGCTCCGTGCGATTCTGGAAGGATTGTCGAATCGTGAGATCGCTCGACGGGACGGCGTATCCGAACAAACGGTGAAGAACCAGTTGACAGTGCTGTACCACAAGTGCGGCGTGCGAAACCGTCTGCAGCTCGCGGTCTCGGCGCAACGGCGACGCAGCAGGCGGGATTAGTACTTTCGTACCTTGTTGCGCTTGGATGCCATTGCATAACATGGGCCTCCGCAGACCGGTTGTCGAATAGAGCGCTCCAGAGTTGATTAACACTCATTGCCAGAGGGATGCTGCACTGGAGCCCGCAATCGCCGGAATAAGTGCTTTGTCACCCACCCTGCGGCGCGATTCCACAAACAACTTTTAGGAGGTTTGGCATGCGCAAGGTCAATAGACTCGGTTCGGGCCTGATTTGTGCGACGATCGTCGCGTCGAGCATGATGGCGTTCAGCGCGCCGCTTGGCGCCAATGAAAGCTATCCGGTTCCGTCGAACACGACAATCTGCAAGCTGCTGTCGTACGCGCTGCAGTTCGTCAGCGGACTACCTGAGAGCTCGTTCAAGGCCGCGATCCTCGCGGAGATCAAAGAGGAGATGGCCGAGCACGGCTGCTAACGTCACGGATGCGTCGACCCTGCCACCGGCCTGGGTCCGACAGCGTCGACCCTTCCCGTCAGGCGTTTCTGAAACTGAGGCTCCAACAATCACTTCTATGTTGACGACTCGGGTCGTCCACGGCAGCATGCTCAAGAAAGGGAAGCCGCGCGGCACAACTGGCCGGTGCCCCACCGGGTTACCGCCAGGCGAAAAAGGTCAGCGAGTACCAACGCCTCACCGTGCGCCTGCCGGCGGGAGTCCGCCGGGGCTCGCGTAGGAGGTCAGCGGGAAGCAAAATGCCACGTCTGTCACGGCCTGCTATTACCCGTAGCCGCCCCGTTACCCCAGTGAATTAGTCTGCAGTTTATGAGACGCAAGTCAGCGCCGGGTGTCCACATGGAGCGCCCTCGCCGAGATCGCAACATTCTCGAGGGCGACATCGTCGTCGTGCGCTTCGTCTTCAAGCCGACGATCGCCGCGCTGTCGTCCTCGTGGAGCTCGGCGAGCGGCCGCAGCACACGTCGGGGACGCCGCCCTTGTCCAGCGGTGTCAAGTCCACAAGACCCGCAAGATTCTCGAGTATCTCAACGATCGCCAGCGGCCGTGGGTGCAAGCGATCCTGCGACGCGCCTACCAGAGCGCCGACGTGAAGACGGCCCAACGGCTGTTACTGGATCTCGCGCGGCCCTTGGAGACCGAGCATCCCAGCGCGGCCGAGAGCGTGCGCGAAGGACTCGACGAAACGCTGACGGTGCTCACACTGAACCTGTCGGCTCGTTTGCGGCGATCCCTGGCGACCACCAACGCCGCGGAGAGTCTCCTCAGCCGCACGCGTCACGTGAAGCGCAACGTCAAGCGCTGGCGAGGAGGGCAGATGATGCTCCGGTGGGTCGCCGCCGGTGTCCTCGAAGCCGTCAAAGGCTTCCGTCGACTGAAAGGGTATGCTGGCATGCCGACCCTCGTTGCCGCGCTCCGTGCACGAGACCGCCAGCTCGGTCTCAGCGTCGCTCAGGAGGAACGACAGATCGCGTAGTCTCAACCGTGACCGGAATCGATGTACTCGTTAGTGAGCCGGAGAGCACCAGAAGAATTCAGATTCGTTGGATATCCCTGAGGTCAGAGTCTGTTGCTCGAGGCTGGCGACGTCGAGCAAAACCAAGTGCGACACCCAGACATGAATCTTTCCCAGTGGCGCCAGATCTCGGGCGGTTGTCCATACGATCTGTGAGCCATCCGGCGACCATTGCGCACTATTTCCGCCGCCCGCGTACTGCCACTTCTGATGAGCCCAATCGAGCAGCCAATAGTCTTCAAAATGGGAATCGCTCGAACCGGCTTCCGCCCCGGCGAGAATCAGCTTGCCATCCGGAGACCATGCAAGGCTGGTCGAATAGTTCCAATGCTCGTGGTCAGTGGGCAGTTGAATGGTGGCAATCTCTTTTCCATCGGCTACATTTTTGATTCTCAAAGGCGAGCGATCAAAAGGCTCGTGAACAGAGATCTCGGCCAATTCCCTGCCGCTGGGAGACAACACACCTGATACTTTCTCGAAACGCGAAATCGGCTGTCCCGCTCCTAAACACGTCGATCGCTTTTGAGCGGCGTCCGCATTAGACATCCGCACCTGCTGCCGTGTCGTGAGATCCATCTCCCACCACTGTTCATGGCTTGCACCCACACGCTGGTATGCGCGGCTTCGATAAACGATTCGGGGAGCGGAGCTCTGTGCCGCAAGCGAGAAGCAGACCGAGAAGAGGAACGCAGCAGCAGGTAGAAATCGTCGGAGGGGTTTCATGGGACGATTGTATGATCCACGCACAATTCGAATCTAATCTTATGTGGCCCCGCGAGGTCCGCTTTCGCAGCACGACCGAGGCCTACAGCTCGTTCACCAGATAACCACGGCGCCAACATGATCACGCTTATGTGACCGGCCACATAACTTGATCTATACCCATGTCCTGAACCAGGGCGGGCGAGGCGTCCGGAGCCCGCTCGACCAGCGCGGGCCAGGCGCCGGCCGCCGGTGACCTCTGCTACCCCGCAACGCTCGGTGAAATATCTGCGCTATCGAGAACGGCATATCCCGCCCGTTCCCGGTCTGGCCTTCGATGGCAAGTCACTGCGGCGACGGGACATCCGACCACATTGAATGCGCGCCACCGCCGCGATAGACTGCAGCCGCCGGCGACGTATGGCGGTACCGAGTTGACTCGAATTCTTGTTAGCCAGACCCGTACTGATCTGCGTGGAGGAATTGTGACTAGCAGAATTCTGTTACTCATCACTCCGCTCGTGTTCGGTGCGCATGGCAGGAGCACTGAAGCAGTGTCCCAAGAGGCGAGCCCATCTCTCTGCGGTCGCGTCGTCGATGTAAGTTGCACGGGGCCGTCGAGTGCCGTTACGCTCCTCCTGACCTCCGTCTCCGGCAGTTCAGATTGGCGGATCGTCATACCACCGGAACACAGGCAACGGTTCGGTTTACGGCTCGAGGATCGCTACGACCAGCGGTTGGTATGCGTGCCGCCACCAGCGACGGCGACTGCCAGCAGCGAGCCCGTGTTGGTGAGCGATCCCGGCCAACTCATGATCACGGACGCGGAGGTGTCGATTCCATTTCCAGACGATGTCGCCCGAACGTGCGACCCAGACGTCCGATTGCCGATACTCACCCGAGATGTCAGGCCTCAGTACACTGCCGATGCCATGCGGGCGAAGGCCCGCGGGAGTGTTGTGGTTCGGGGCATCGTAGACCGCAATGGCGCGGTGCGCGATGTACGGGTCGTGCAATCGCTCGAGCCGAGTCTTGACGATGCAGCGCGCAGGGCCTTCGCGCAATGGGAGTTTCGACCGGCAATGCGCCTGGGAGAGCCGGTGGCAATCGCCGTCAGCGTTCAAATGGCGTTCACGATGCGCTGACAATCGCGCTGGCTAACCTTCGAATGGAGCCGACGCGCGCGCGTGTCCTGTCGCGCGCGGCTCATTCGATTCGTTAGCCAGATGGTGTGAGGTCAATGGAACTGTCAGCTAACCGACCCCAAATGTTTCGCAGTTCGCGGTTGGCCGGCAGATGTTACGCGACAGCCAACTATAAACCCGAGAACGAGCTTGGCCTAAAATGCACCGGAACATGACTTGGCGTTCTCTTCGATACGCGATGCCGACGTTGATCGCATGGGTGTGTCTTGTTGAACCTGGAGCGGCGGAAGCACAAATTGCAGTCGGTATCACTGCCGGACCGTCGACGCACCAGGCTGGCGACAATGACCTGCCCAACCTCGGGCAAGGCTTCGGCGGCACCACGGTCGGTGGAGTGGCGTTCATTGACGCTGCTTTCTCCAAACGCCTCAGCCTCGGTGGCGAGGTGGGTCTCGGTGCGGCCATCAACGGTCGTCAGCGCACATCGGCCGGGACTAGCAATCTCCAAAGCTCACACCACGACACGATCTTCTCAGGCGTGGTCAAAGTCAAGGCGGCGCAGCCATTTAGGGCGGAGATCGCCGCCCTCGTAGGACTTGGAGTGGCCTGGCGACACACGATCCGATCCGGAACGCTCAGGTCGGACAGTGCGCCCTTCACTACAACGTCAGTGAACCAAACTCTTTCGAACGCCGTGTTAGCCGCAACGTTGGGTGTCGATGGAGTGATCGATATCAGCCCGCGCACCGCTCTGGTTTTTACCGGACGATTGCATCTGCTCAGAGATGATGACCGCGACACAAGCGGAGTCGTGCGACGAGGAGTCGGGTCCGCCATCTTTCGGCTTGGCGGTGGGGGTCTGATTCGATTCTAAACGGGGTACGGATTCCGCCCTGTTTGTTACCTTGTCCCCGGACCGAACCCGATGGACGGCTAACCTCCGCTTGCAGCCGACGGCGGCCGATGCGATCCTGATTGGCCGGAATAGGACACGTCGGAAAAAAGGGTGCACAACGTAATCACCATGCGCAGGTGTTTCATCAGGACCGCGCTGGGCCTCGTGCTGGCCTTCAATGGAGGTTGTCGGCCGTTCGGGATAGCTCCAGGTGTAACAGCGTCACGCGTTCGCGAGTTGGTGCCGGGAATGAATGAACTGAGTGTGCGAGGCTTGCTCGGCGCACCGCTAGCCGTTCATGACTGGGGTCCCTACGAGCAAATCCTCGACTACGCAATCGCGACACCGTTCGCGCACCACTCGCCGACTCTTTGGGTTCTGATTCGCCGTGGACAGGTTGCGGAAGTGCAGGCGAAGCGCAGCAGCCTTTGGCGGTTCGATGAGGTGGGAATCTACATCATGCGCCAGGATCTCAAGTGGGAATCGCCTGCCTTTTCTGAGACGTTCAGATAGAGTGTCCCAGCCCGTACTTTCGCGTGGCGCCCAATTGAATGTGGGTACCGGCTAACATGCAAATGGAGCCGTCGCGCCCGACAGTCGGGTGCTATTCTGTCTCTGCGGCGCGCGGCTCAGCGCGAGCGGTAGCCAGACACGAAACGCGCATGCCTCACAGAACGCCATACCCGTTGACGTTGATGATTCTCAGGAGCGCCGCCGTCGTTTCGCTCGTTGTACAAGGCACGCAAGCGCTACCGCAAAACTCATTCGTTCTGGACCGAGGGAGGGCTGGTCAGTTCGAACTCGGGATGACCGTCGATGAAGTGTACAAAGTTGCTGGCCGCGAAAACGTGCGCGCGGCAACATCGCACCGAGGAGCCGAGTCTCGGCCGGCATTGGAGATTCGAATCCCCGGCTCCAGGGCAGCCGCTGCTCTGACACTGTCTCTCGACCGGATTTGCCTGCCATTGGCGGCTTGGGGCATCGAGGTTCATGATCCTCGGTTTCGGACTAGCAATGGCCTCGGCGTCGGATCGACCCTACGCGAGCTGCGGCGTGTGTATCGCAGTGTCAACGTGGTGGGTATCGATACCGACGATGGCGCACATGTCGCGATCAGCAACCTTGGTGTGTGGTTTGAATTGAATCCGGCTCGCACGTTCACCGATAGTTCCCGTGTGGCGACGGTTTGGGTGTTCCCACAGACGGCCGCCGTGCGGGCTCGCCGATGTCCCGACCAGGTTCGCCAGCCCGCTGGCTAATGTGCAAATGGAGCCGACGCGCCCGACGGTCTGTGCAATCATGGCGCCGCGGCGCGCGGCTCATTTGCAACGTTAGGCGGATATGCGCGGCGGCAGCCACGCACGGAAGCACGGGCAAACGTTGCGCGCGACGAGATTCAACATCCCTGTCGAAACGCTCCACCTGCGATCGGTCCTCGGAAGTTGGCTCGGCTGTAAAGGTTGATCCGCGGCGGATTCTGACCGACATTGGGGATGAACGCTGGCTCTTCGGTCCCGTCTCTCGCCCGAATGCTACGTCGCATCACCGATCGCACGTCAGCGCGGTAGTGTTAAAGGCGATCTAGACTGTATTTTGGGAGGCATCACGATGACACGATTGTTGCGAGTTGCTCTCGGGGCTTCACTGTTGGTCGCCGCATGCGGTACGGCGCCGACAGCTCCGGTTTCGGCAGTCGCCGCGACGCCCCTATCTCCCACAGTCGCGCTGACGCTGAATGTGAGCCTTTCCGCGACGCCATTTCACGTCGGCACGCCCGGAGAAATTCGCTACGAAGTCACTGGTGTCACTGCGCTTGCGAGTGTGGCGTATTCGTCAACCGGCGAGATCGAGTCTGGCGCCATCATGGGACCGGCTCCAGCGGTGGGCGTGGTGCGCCTGACGTACGGGCACGCCGGTGCCTTTACGGCAACGTTGAAGGCAACGACGATGCTGGGCACGACGCTGCAGGCGAGGGTCACGGTGAATGTCGTTGATTGAACATCGATTTCAAGGTTCGGGTCGATAGGCGCGCTGGCGGATTCCCACGATTACTCGGTGCCGGACAGAGGCTTTGGGATGCCGAACCCCATTTGCTCGATGCCAGCCGACCGAAAGCTTGATCAACCCAACGCGAGGCGATCATCGCGACCACGCCGAACGTCCGGATCCGGTCAACGTTGATGATTGCCGATGGCCGAAGCGCAGTCGACGCCCATGAATTGCGGCTGTCGTTCTCTTCGCACTGTTTCGCGACGTTCGCGCAATTGTCGATACGTCGCGCTCGCTCCTCGTCGCGTCACTGAGTCGTTACCGCCTGACTGCCGCTGCAGCCGACGAGCGGCTAGAGTAGTGGTGCCGGGGTCATGCGAGAGGGTTTCACGTGCCGCTCGCGGCTGAGCGGCTGAGCGTTCGGCAGGCTGGATCACACCACACGCGGAAAGGAGCCAATGCCTCGGCTCAATTACGGCACTTTGCTCGAGAACATTGTCGTCCTGGAATCGACTCGTCTTGGCCTGGAGCACACGGCCGCCGAAGATGCTCTCGGCTTTGCGACGTCATTCGCGATGCCACCGATAACCCAATGTTGGTGCAAGGTCTCAGAGGACGCCGGAAATCCTCGCTTCAACCACGCTTTCTTGCTTCGGCTTGGCACGCGGCTCGGTCGGCCGGCGAGTCTTCAAGCAATGTGGTCGTTGTGCATGAAGAACTCGCCGAAGCTACCGGTTCGCCCGTTTCATCAGACGGACGGCCGGCTTCTGTTTGATTCTGGTGGCCCCAATGGGGCTCTCCTGGCGTCATTGCTAGCCGTTCAATCGGGCCGCACGATCCTGCTCTGGATAAACGACAACGCTGAGCGATATCCCAGAGCCGCGGCACGGGTGCAGACGCCAGCGTTGACGAACTCAGAGCGGCTGGGGCGCTGCTCGGGACGGAACCGAATGGTTCAGCCACCCAGGTTGTCGGT
>Ga0137409_10006863_pt1 | contig 11764 bp, 12 predicted proteins | sample CZODoug1_16funga_FD_122059 | JGI IMG/M metagenome (GOLD analysis project Ga0137409, IMG submission 122059) | Vadose zone soil fungal communities from Angelo Coast Range Reserve, California, USA - CZODoug1_16fungal (Hybrid Assembly) | ecosystem: Environmental > Terrestrial > Soil > Vadose zone... | reverse complement strand
CACCATAATGCGTGGCGGCCCGCACATATTCATTTCTCGGTGTTTGGTCATTCGTTTCTGTCGCGGATCGTGACGCAGATGTACTTCCCCAACGATCCCCTGTTTGCGTTCGACCCGATCTTTAATTCCGTGGTCGATGAAAAAGCGCGGATGCGGATGGTCTCGAGCTTCGATCTGGAAAATACCAGGCCGGATTGGGCACTGGCCTACCGCTTTGACATCGTGCTGCGGGGCCGCAATGCCACGCCGCAGGAGAGCCATGGATGACCGGAATTACCCCATCGCAAACCGTCGGCCCTTACTTCAAATACGGCCTGACGCCGAACGGCGAGTACGCCTGGAACGATGCGTTCGGAAATGATCTCGTTACGCCTGACGCAACTGGTGAGCGGATCAGGATCGAGGGACAGGTGTTCGATGGCGATGGTCAGGTCGTCGCGGACTCCATGCTGGAGATCTGGCAGGCGGACGGCCAGGGGCGATTGAGCGACCCGCAGGACGCCCGTTCATTGCCGAACGCGGCGTTTCGTGGTTTCGGCCGCTGCGGCACCGATCAACAAGGTGGCTTTTCGTTCCGTACCATCAAGCCGGGATCCGTGCCCGGTCCGGGTGGCAAGCCACAGGCGCCGCACATTGTCGTTGCCGTCTACGCCAGGGGCATGACGCGGCAGGCGCAGACCCGTATCTACTTTTCCGACGAGGCCACAACCGCATCCGACCCGATCCTGGCTTACGTGCCTGCGGACCGGCGGGATACGCTGGTCGCCAAACGCGTCGCGGCTGCCGAAGGCAGCGTCTACCGTTTCGAGGTGCATTTGCAAGGTGACCGGGAGACGGTGTTCTTCGATCTCTGATAGATGGTATCACCGCGCGAAGTTCGTGCCGCACCGTCCCCGGGAGACATTCATTGCCGCATATCGTCTGTCATTATTCGGCCGGCCAGAAGATGCCATCGATGCCCGAGATTTTGCTTGCGCTGCATCACGCGGCGGCCTCGACCGGGGTGGTCAAAGCTGAGGATCTGAAACTTCGCGCCCAGTCGTTCGACGATTATCTCGTGGCGGGAGAGCAGAAGTCGTTCTTCCACGTCACGCTTTATATGCTGGCGGGCAGGACATCGCTGCAGAAGGAAGCGCTCAGCGTCGAAATCCGCAAGGCGCTCGTCGAGCTGCTTACGGACACCCATAGCCTCAGCGTCGATATCCGCGACATGGATCCCGAGGCTTACAAGAAGCGTTTGAAGGGCTGAACGCGGTCAGAGCATGATCCGGAAAAGCGGAGACCGGTTTTCCCTCGGGACAAACGCGGAGCGTTTGCCCGGAGATCATGCTCAAACAAAAGGATAACGCTAGAGCATGATTCAACTCAGTTGAATCATGCTCTAGAAGTCGAGGGCCAGATGTCTGGCCTGTTTGCGTGCGGCGTCCCTGGCTGCCGACACCACGGCTTCCGGACCCGCCGTCGGGGCGATGGTCACCGTTGAGATGTCGTTGCAGCCGATCACCTTGAGCCAATGCTCGAAATAGCTCTTCTGGTGGTCGAACCCCTGCATATCGCCGTCGGCCGGGTAGGCGAACGAGCTGCTGTAGATGATCGCGACTGGCTTCTTCAGGAGGCCGACGTAACCCGTCGACGGCGACCATTCGAAGAGAACGCCGGGTTGGGTGACGACGTCGATGAACCGCTTCAGGACGAAGGGGACGCTCCAGTTCCACATGGGTACGCTGAACAATAATTTGTCGTAGGAAAACAACCGGCCCGCCTCCTGGACGATCGACGACCAGGCTCGCGCCTGTTGCTCGGTGTGCGGAAGCGTGCGGAGCACGGCGTGCTTGGCCGCGATCGCAGCGTCATCCAGCGCCGGCAAATCGTGATGCCACAGGTCGATCGTGTCGATCCCGTGGGAAGGATTGGTAGCGCGATAGTCATCCAGGAACTCCCTGGCGATGGCGCGGGAGTACGACAGGTCTCCGCGGGGGGAGGCCGAAATATGCAACAGATTGGGCATGGCATTTGTCCGTTTATCTTCTGGGGAAGAAAGGTGAGCTTTCCGAGCGAAATTCCTACAGGTTCAGGACCAGTGAGGGCGATCTTGCCCAGGACACGCAGATGCACATCTTGCCGTCCTGCTGCTTTTGGGCGGCGGTCAGGAAACGGTCCCGGTGATCCGGCGCTCCTTCGACGACAGTCGTGGTGCAAAGGCCGCATTCGCCGCGTTTGCAGCTATGGCTGATCTGGAAACCTTCCGACAGCGCGACATCGAGAATGGATTGACCCGGATTGACTGTGACGGACTTTCCGGTCTTTGCGAATTTGATCTCGACCGGTACGTCGTTGGCTTGTGGCGCGGGCGCGGCGAAGGCTTCGCTATGCACGGTTTCCGGCGGATAGCCGAGGCGTTCGGCTACGGCGAGCGTGTCAGCGATCAGCCGGTCCGGGCCGCAAACGTAGATGTGTTTGCCCGGCTCAAAGGAACCAATAATTTCTTCAAGTCGCATCCGGCCGTCCGGGCCGAGTGAGGTGTCGTAGAACTGGCTGGATACCGCTTTGAGATTGCGTACTTCCTCGAGAAACGCAGCTTCTTCTGCGCCTCTGACGCTGTAATGCATCGCCGCACTTCGTCCTGAAGCCTCGAGTTCGCGCGCCATTGCAAGGATCGGGGTGATGCCGATGCCGCCGGCGATGAGCACCGAATGCGTCGCGTCCTGATCCAGCGGAAAATCATTTTCCGCCGGCAACACGATCACCGTTTTCCTGAGATCGACCTCGTCATGCATGTAAAGCGAGCCGCCGCGCCCGCTCGCCTCCCGAAGCACCGCGATTTCGTACCAACGCCCATCCGGATCGGCATTGACGATGGTGTATTGCCGGTAATCCCTGGTTCTGTCGGTCAGCACCACGCCGACCCTCAGATGCGCGCCGGCTTCGACTTTCGGGAAACGTCCCGCTCTCGGCTTCAGCCTGAATAGTTTGACGGAGCGTGCGACCTGCCGGATGTCGATGACCTCGGTGCGAATGCTGGATTCCCGGTATTCAGCCTTGGTGCCCATTCCGAAGCGTTGCGCAAAATTCGAGATATAGGCGGGAAGCCCGACCGACTCGTTCAGCCGGTTGGCGTCTTCGGCTGATCCCACGCACGTCGTCATCGGAAGCGTGCCGGCCCAGCACGCCTGCTCATAGAGCTTCTCGCCGCCGAACACCGGCCGGCCGTCGCCGGGCAATCCGGCTCGCTTCTTCAACGAGCCCTCCTGGATCCGCATCCGGACCATGATGATGCCCTTCAACTCGTCGAGTGAGGGCTGTTTCACCTCGTCCCAACGGCCGGGAAAAAGGCGTGTGAGGAAGAATTCGAGTTGATGGCGGCGCTCGTTGAGGCTCTCGACCGGTTCGGCGTTGCCGAACACCATCACCGAGCGGTAGTTCATGGCGTGTGCCGATGCCAGGCGCGACAGGACGAAGCCGTCAACCTGAACAAAGGTGACGCCGACATTGCAGCCGGCGGCGACGGTCTTCAGCATCCGGCTTCCCGCGGAGCCGTGCCAGTAGATGTAGTCTCCACGGCGCCAGACCATCGTTGGTGTCGCGTAGGGCTGGTCGCCGATCGAATAGGCGATCGTTCCATACAGCGAGCCATCGATTGCGGCGTAGACGTCGTCTTTGCGGTGGCTGCCCCGGTTTCCGAACAACTGCACCCTGGAGCGCTCGGTGACTTCAAATTCCTCGGACATGCGCCATTCCCTTTCGTCGAGTCAGAGCGAAATTTCTTGATTTGCGTCGCGCGTCATGGCGCATCGGAGCCGGCGGGCTTGAACACCGACAACGGCGCGGGATCGCGGCTCGGCGCTGGCGGTACGCGCCCATCGACGTCGGTGAAGCCGTATTCCCCGGCCAGTTCTGAGGCGAGCAGGATCTGCCCGGTCTTCTCCATCACACGGGGATCGCTGGCCAGGGCCGCAACGGCGCGGCCGACAAACACCGGTGTCTCGCCGCGCTCCGCGATCAATTTGGCAAGCGCGGGTGGAACGCGGTCGGGTTGCGCGGCCAGCTTCTCGCTCTTGATATAGCCCGGCCAGATCGAGACCGCGGCGATGCCGAATGGCTTCAGCTCGTGCGCCATGTCGCGCGCCATCCGGTCCACGCCCGCCTTTTGCACGCCGAACGGCACGTTGAAAGTATACCGGATGCCTCCGCCAGAGGAGGTGTTCACGATCAGCGAGCGCTGGCGACCCAGCATCAAGGGAACAGCGAGCTGGCTTGCGACGAAATGCGAGCGCAGGCCGACGCTATGCATAAGATCCCAGACCGAGACAGGAACCTTCCAGAACGGGACATTGATCGGCATCACGTTCGGCGCGGCGAACACGTTATTGACCAGCAGATCGAGGCCGCCATGGTCGCGCTGGATGCGTGTAAAGACGTCTTGCACGGCCAAATCGTTGGCGTGGTCGCACTCCAGTCCGATGCCGTTGCCACCGGCCTCCACTATTTCCGCGATCGTTTCGTCGAGCGAGCCCGGCCATTCCGCGGTGCCGCTCTTGCGCGTTCGCGCAGTTACAATGACCGTCGCGCCGGACTCCGCGAGCCCGATGGCGGCACCCTTGCCGACGCCGCGGCTGCCGCCCGTCACCAGCGCGACGAAGCCTTCGAAAGGTTTAGGGGACATGGGTAACTCCTGCTCGCGGAACCGGGTTCACTTGTGTCGCAAGACGAGCCGTGAAAGCACGGATTGACAATAAATCTTCCTAGGAAGATAATATTACGGTCATCGCTTCCTCACGTCAATGTCAATCAAGGGAAGGCTCAAATGGTTACCAGGGAAGAAAACGAATTGTTATGCCGGGTCACCGGCGACGCCCCGATGGGAAAGATGCTGCGACAGCATTACTGGCTGCCAGCGATTTTGTCGGTCCGCGTCAGGAAGGGTGAGGCGCCGGTACGGGTCAAATTGTTCGGCCAGAACTTCGTGGCGTTCAGAGGCGCCGACGGAAAAGTCGGCTTTCTTGACGAGGCGTGTCCGCATCGCGGCGCGTCGCTCGCGTTGGGGCGCGTTGAGGATTGCTCGCTGCGATGCTTGTTTCACGGATGGAAAATCAGTTCAGCCGGCGACGTTCTCGAAGTTCCAAATGAGCCGAATAGTCCGAAGGAGTTCGCCAAGACGGTGAAGGTGAAGCACTATCCGGCACGCGAAGGCGCGGGGCTGATCTGGGTGTGGCTGGGCGAGGGCGAAGCGCCGCCGTGCTGTGACTTCGAATGGATGGATCTGCCGCCCGAGCAGGTCTACGCCGCCGGCATCGAACTGAACGCCAACTGGCTGCAAGGGGTCGAGGCCACGATCGACTCGTCGCATGTCGCGCTGCTGCACGCCAGCTGGACCAGCAATTCCGCCACCGATTTCGGTGCGACCCGCGAGAACACCGCTGTCACCTATGAATTCGACAAGAAGGCTTACGGTTTTCGGGCCGCAGCATTGCGGTCAACGCCGGACGGATCCTGCATCGCGCGCGTGACGGAGTTCGTGATGCCGTATTACGGATTGATCGCGCCGATCTTCTCCGGGCCGAACCAGGACCGGACCGCGATCATCGCGGTGCCGATCGACGATGAAAACCTGATCCAGTGGTACATCTACTACAATCCCGAAAAGCCGGTCGATTCCTGGCGTCGCACCCAGCGCGCCAATCAATGGCCGATGGCTGGCGGACTTCCCGGCGACAGGAGCAACAACTGGGGGCAGAACCGCCAGATCATGGACGCCGGCAACAACACGGGATTCTTCGAAATCGTGATCGAGGACTTCGTGGTCACGGTCAGCATGGGGCCGATCGTCGATCGCTCGCAAGAGTATCTGTGTTCGGCGGACCAGGCAATTGTTCGCGTGCGGCGCCACCTCCTCGAGGAGGTCAAGGCATTCATGGCCGGCAAGACCCCGAAGAGCGCGCAGTGCGAGAGCATGTCGTATCGGGATGTCCGTGCGGTCGGCGGCCGGCTGGCGTCGGCGTCTGAGGACTGGCGACAGATCGCGCGGTAGCGCAAACCGGCCATCGGGCGCGGCGGCGGTTCCCGCCGCGCTATCGGCCATTTGATCAGGAGGATTTCAGATGTCGGCCTGGCAGGCGTTGTGTCCAGTCTCGCAGGTCTCGGAGGGAGAACCGGTCGGGATAAAAGTGGGCGATCTACGCGTCGCCTTGTACATGGTCAACGGGGAGGTGTTCGCGACGGACGATATCTGTCCGCACGCCTACGCGCTACTTTCCACAGGTTTTCTCGAGGAATATGTCATCGAGTGCCCTTTGCACGGCGCGATGTTCGACGTCAGGTCGGGGCGATGCCAGACCACGACCTACAAGGACGTACGGACTTACGCGGTTGAAGTGCGGGACGGCGAAGTGTTCGTCGATCTGAAAACCGTTGAGACCGCCTGATACTTTCCCCGTCGGTGATACAGAGAGCCTGAAACGCTTGCGCTGCAAGGGGACGGCGCGGTATCACGGCCGGGATCCCACGTCTATTGCAGCGACCATTTCTCGGACAGCGGCGCCCAGTGGGTGCCGTCGAAACGTTGCGCGCGCAGTGTTTTGATCAGGCGATAGTCGTCGGCGCTGGTGTTGACGGTCACGCCCGGGATCAGGCCGGGGATTTCCAGCTTGTTAAGCGACGTCGCCTGCTTCATCAAATTTGCGGAGGAGACGTCGGATCCGCAGGCTTCGATCACCTTCGTCATCAGGACTGCGATATTCCACCCCGTGAAGTTCAACTGATCCTCGAGATCACCCTCGGGATAGTATTTCTTCATGAAGGCGAGCCACTCCAGATAGCCGGGGTCGGAGGTCCATTCGGGGTCGCCGACCGACTTGGTCGGTGTCGCCGAGATTGCACCCTTGGCGTAGTCGAGGCCGGCGGGCCGCAGGATGGTCGAGATGAAATTGCTGCCGATCGGGAGGAATTGCTGCGCATGCCAGCCGATCTCACCGGCCTTCCGGATCGCCTGCGACGTGAACTTTCCGGTCGAGGCATTCAGGAAAACATTGGCGTTGGTGGCGGCCAGCGCAATGATTTGCGATTCGATGGTCGGTGACGTCACTTCATAGGCCGATGCCGCAACGATCTCGGCGGCAGGATCGCGTTTGGCGAGCTGGGTCTTGAAGCTGCGCAGATATGCCCGGCCGTAATCGTCGTTCTGGTAGAGCACGGCGACCTTGGCATGCGGAATGGTGTCGGCGACGATATCCGCGTAGATCGTCGCTTCCGTGCTGAACAAGGTCATGCCCGACAAGCTGTAGGGACTGACCTTTGGATCCGCGAAACGATCGCTGGCGGCGAAGACGAATAGTTGGGGTATCTTCCTGGCGTTGAGATATTTCTGGACCGCCGAGTTCTGCGCCGTCCCCATGCTGCCGAAGATCGCGATCGCTTCTTCGCTCTCGACCAGCTTGCGGGTCTGCTCGACGGCCTTGGGCGGGCTGTAACCATCATCGAGCGAGATCAGCTTGACCTTGCGTCCGTTGATGCCGCCGCGCTCGTTGATCATCTCGAAATAGCGCGTCTGGACCTTGCCGACGGAACTGAGTGCCGAAGCCGCGCCGCTATACGGCATTGTCTGCCCCAGAACGATCTCGGAATCGGCGGCGTACGCGGCCGATATCGTGGTGGCTACGATGGCCGTAACCGTAAGCCACCGCAAGCGACGCGTCAGTTTGGAACCAATCAACATGAAGCCCCCGCAAGTTAATCCGACAAATATCTTCCTAAGAAGATAAATTGTCAAGAGACCGAGGACGACGTCGCGATCGAGCCAATCGCGCTGACGGTCGCGGACCGCTGGCTTTGCGCGGCGCGAGCACGGCTCGCCCAATTTACGAGCGGACAGTGCTCAAATTTGATGCTAGTCGTTGAGAAGATTCCTGCGCCCGGATACACGCCGGACGTTTTGGTGTCGCGAGATACGCTCGAGGACTGACGGGATGAAGAAGAGCAATGCGGGCTCTAAGGTGGCTGCGGGACGAAAGCCCGATGCGATCTACGACGACATCGAATCGGCCTGGCTGACCGAACGGCCCGATCTCAATCTCGCGGTCGCCTGTACCTTGCTGCGCATGGAGCGCGCCAATCATCTGCACGAAGCCCGGGTTCAGGCGATCTCCAAGACGGTCGGGCTGCACACCGGCGAACTCCACGTGCTGCTGGCGCTGCGTCGCTCGGGAAGGCCCTATGAGTTGCGTCCGACCGACCTGTTCCGCGCGCTGCTGGTGACGTCAGGCGCAATGACCAAGCGCGTCGCGCGGCTTCAGGAGGGCGGCTTCATCCTGCGGGTCTCGGCGAACGACGACGGCCGATCGGAACTGGTGCGGCTGACTGCGAAGGGATTGGCGGCGGCCGACCGTGGCATCGCCGAGATCGCCCGTGTCGTGGAACAAGTGACGATCGAGAGCGGCTTGACCGAGCAGGAAATCGCGGCGCTGGACCGGTCGATGCGGAAGCTCCTGAGCGTCAAGACGGTCAAGCTGGCCACGCCCGCGAAAAAAGGCGCTGTCAAACGGCGGGTTTCGCAGGGCTAGACGCCAGCGGCCTCAGACCAGCAGGGGCTTTGCCGTCACGGCCATCTCTTTCAGCAGCGGAAGGAAGCGGTCGATCATCTCGCCGGTGGTGATGCGGTCGACATGCGCTCCGATATTGGCGGCCGCGATGATCCCGCCGTCATATCGATAGATCGGGACCGAGACTGAACGGAAGCCGGCCTCGGCTTCCTGATCCACCATCGAATAACCCTTGCTTCGATCGGTGATGATGGCCGCGACGATCAGGGATTTGTCCATGATCGTCTCCGACGTCTGGGACTTCAGGGTCATCGCATCGATCGTGGCTGCGAGTTCCTCATTCGAGAGACGACCAAGCAGCACCCGTCCGACCGAGGTGCAAAATGCTGGCAGTCGGTAGCCGATGTCGATGCCGGAGGGGAACACCCGCGCCGGGCTTGCCCGACCCACGAAGACGGCTTCATCGCCGTCGAGCACCGCCAGCGAGCAGATCTCCCTGGCCTTGGCCGAAACCTCGTCCATCAGCGGTTGCATGACGGTGCTGATTTGATTGGAAGCGAGATAGGCCGAAGCCAACGTCAAGACATGGGGCGTCAGGGAAAACAACCGCTCGTCGCCAGCCACATAACCGGACTTTTGCAGGGTCATCAGGATGCGGCGGGCGGTGGCGCGGGGCAGGTTGCAGGCCTTCGCGATGTCGCTGAGCGTCATCGGCCGGCGATCGATTCCGAAGGATTGCAGGACACGCAACCCGCGATCGAGGCTTTCGATGAATTCAGGTCCCTCTCGCCTGGCTTCCGCTTCTTCAGCCGTCCGTTTGAGTTTTGGCATTTCGCGTGAGCCGTCCGTTCCCCATTGGTCGCTTTGAGTCGCCGAAAAGTACCCGAATCTCCCGATTATACACCAACGCCGTTAGCCGATTTGAGCAGCGATTTGAGGTCGAACGAGGCGTCCCGGATCTGGTCCGGACTTGGCGAGATTCCTCCGGCGATCATTCGTCTGGCCGCCATCTGGTCGCCGGACCGGTTGACACTGTCGACCGCGATCAGCCTGCCTTGTCTGTAGTAGAAGACCGAGAATTTTCCGTCCTCGATCGACCCGCGGATCGCCTGGTCGTCGAAATTGCGCGATATTCCGACGATCTGCAGTTTGGCATCGTACTGATCGGACCAGAACCGTGGCACGCTGTCGTATGGCCCCGTGCCGCCAGCGATTGCGAGACCCGCGGCCTTGGCCTGATCCTGCGCGTTCTGAACGGATTCGAGACGAAGCCAATCGCGTGCAAAGGTATTGTAGTGCGTGGCGCAATCGCCTGCGGCGAAGATGTCGGGATCGCTGCTGCGGCCGTGGTCGTCGACCGCAATCCCGTTGCTGCAGTCCAATCCCGCGTCCTTTGCGATCTGGTCATTGGGGAGGCCGCCGACGCCGACCAAGATGAGGTCGGCCTGGAGCCGCGCGCTGTTCCCGCAACTGACCGACGTGACGCGGCCATTTTGTCCGTTGATCGACACCACGGTCTCGCCGAGCATCACGTCGACACCATGTTGTAAGTGCATATCGAGCAGGAATTCGGAGACCACGGGCGATACCGCCCGCTCCAGCAGGCGGGACGAACTCTCAAGCACAGTGACTTTCTTGCCGAGTTTGCCGGCCGAAGCCGCGACTTCGAGACCGATGAACCCGCCGCCGACGACAACGATTTCGGACGCATCGCGCAACGAAGCCTTGAGCTCGATCGCGTCCTGCATCGTCCTCAGATAACGCACGCCACCAAGATCGGCTCCGGGGACGGCGAGTTTGCGCGCATGCGATCCGGTCCCGATCAGGAGCTTGTCGAAGGACAGTGCCGAATGGCCTCCGAGCAGGATTTTTCGGGATTGGCGATCGATATCAGTCGCGCGAACGCCAAGGATGAGGTCGATGCCTTTGTTGTCGAAGAAGGCCTTGTCGCGCAGCACAAGGCTTTCTTCCGTCGCGAGTTCGGTCAGGAAGTCCTTCGACAGAGGAGGCCGCTGATAGGGCAGCCACGCTTCGTCTGCCACGACGGTGATCGGCTCCGCATAACCGGCGTCGCGAGCGGAGAGGGCGCCCTGGATACCGGCATAGGATGCGCCGATGACGACAAGACCGGTCATGATTGTACCTCGGGGATGTGGACGTTGAGCGTCTCGATCGGAAACGGCGACTTGAGCTGACAGCTCAATCTGCTGTTGGGCTTTCGCGGGGCTTTGACGGAGCCGAGCAATTCGAGCTCTTCCGCATCAGGCGAGGGAAGTGCGTTGATCTGGGCGTCGTCGACATAGATGTGACAGGTCGCGCAATCGAGGCAGCCGCCGCATTCACCGTCGATTCCCGATATGCCGTTACGGACCGCAGCGAGCATCACGCTGACGCCTGATCCGATCTCGATGACGCACGCCGTGCCATCCTGGCGGACGAAATTCACCTTGAACATCGCACATTCTCCGGTGGTTCGTTCAATGAACATATGTTCGTTTAAAGAACATTTCAAACGATATCCAGCCGAAATCCGCCACTTAGGTCATGAAATAAGGTCGAGGTAGGTCAGATCTATCGGAAATCGCAAAACTTATACTTGCGCGGTAACGAAATTAGGAGCATTATATCGAACCAATGTTCGTCTATCGAACAATTAAATGGAGCCAGTGTCCATGTTCAGGAAATTGAAGGCTTTGTCGGTTTTGGGGGTGGGCGTGTATCTCGCCGGTGCCACGTATGCGGCCGCGCAGCAGACGGACCTGAATTCGCCCGATCTGGTCCTGATCAATGGAAAAATCCTGACTATGGACGCCAGTTCCTCGATCGCGGAGGCGATTGCCGTCAGGGACGGCAAGATCCTCGCGGTCGGCAGTAGCGCATCGATCAAGGCGTTGATCGGCACGCAGACGCGCGTCTTTGATGTAACCGGGAAGACCGTCGTTCCCGGATTGATCGACACCCATGCGCATTTCAAGGCGGCGGGGATGGCGGACTATGTCGTCAATATGAGCCGCGCCAAGACGGTTGCGGAAGCGCTCGACGCCATCAAGGCTTTTGCGGCGAAGAAAAAGCCGGGCGAATGGATCGTCGGCGGTCCGTGGCACCCGCCCTCACAGCTCGCCGAGAAGCGCTATCTGACCCGACAGGAAATCGACAGCGCCGCGCCGAACAATCCGGTCTATCTGCGCACCGTCGGTCACTTCTCGATGGCTAATAGCCTGGCGCTGCAG
>Ga0137409_10006862_pt1 | contig 11764 bp, 13 predicted proteins | sample CZODoug1_16funga_FD_122059 | JGI IMG/M metagenome (GOLD analysis project Ga0137409, IMG submission 122059) | Vadose zone soil fungal communities from Angelo Coast Range Reserve, California, USA - CZODoug1_16fungal (Hybrid Assembly) | ecosystem: Environmental > Terrestrial > Soil > Vadose zone... | reverse complement strand
CTTGGCGGAAGAATCGCTAGTCTTCCAGATCACCTCTTCTTTCGGAGGAATCGTTGCACTTACTTCTTGAATTCGCGGGTAGTGGTTGGAATCTCCAGCTCGACGCTCGCCGTCTTCGCCGCCCGGTCGATGCTGAACTTGCCGGTGGCGCGGTCGAAGCGGCCGCGCATGGTGGCGAAGCCGAGATGGTCGACTTCGAAATACGGCACGGTGTGGTACGGGTCGATCACGTAGTTCTCGGCTTGCCCGGCGGCAGCGAGCGGCGTCGCCAATGCCGCGGCGATGATGAGCTTCTTCATTGCTTCCCCTCCTCTAGGGTTCAAGGCCAGGCGAGATAGCAGGCGAGGCCTGCGACCGCGAAGCCGTACAAAGAGAATATCACCGCCTGCAGCCAGATCGGCGCGCGTTCCGGCCCGGGCAGTCGCACCGCGAGTGGGACGAGACCCAGCACGAGCAGCACATACCACGGCATCTTCGCCAGCGTCATCGTGCCCACGCTCACCAGCGCCGCGGTGAGCATAGCCGGCAGAACGAAAGTCGCTCCGGCGTGGCTCTTCGTTCCCGTGATCATCTGCGGCAGAAGAAAAGCGCCGGCGCCCGCGCCAAGCGCGAGACCGTAGGAGCCGTAGGCGGCCGAAGCAGAAAAGATCGACGCCACCCCCGCGCCGATGCCGAGCGCGAGCGCCGCGGCGCCGGCGCGCACGCCGTCGGAGGCGAGCGCAGCCTGACCGAAGCCGACGACAAACGTGGCGACGACGATCGCCGACGCGAGCAGCAACCCGGCCTCGCTCGCCGGGCGCTGCGCGAGTACCGGTCCGAACGCCCACCAGGCGGCGCCACCTGCCGCGAGCGCGAGCAGCGCCGCGCCGAGCCGGGTCGGCTTGAAGGCAAAGTCGACCAGGATGCCGACCGCCGGCGCAACGAGTGCGACCAGGATCATCTTGCGCGTCGCCGTCAGCGGGCTGAACTGGAATCCCGCCACGAAATACACCGTGGTGACGAACGCGGCCGTGACCGCGAGGCCACCGAGCTTCAGCGGCCGCAACGCGACGGCGACGATCAGGCCGGCGAGGAACGGCGCCGCGCCGGCCTGCACCGCGGGGTTCGAGAGGAGCTCGTCCATCAGCCGCGCCTCATCCGCGCCCCACGCGGATGACGCCTTTCAGGTCGCGCACCAGCGCGAAGGCGCGCTTGAGCTGTGCGAGGTTGGCGACGTCGAACGTAAAGCGCATGAAGGCCAGCTCGTCGCGGCTCTGCGTGCGCACCGCCGTGACGTTGATCTTCTCGCGCGACAGGGCATCGCCGATGTCGCGCAGCAGGCCACGCCGATCGGCGGCGGTGACCACCATCTCGACCGCGTAACTGCCCTCTCCCTTGCCCCACTCCGCCTCGATTAGCCGCTCGGGCTGCCGCTCGGCAAGCCGCTTCAGGCTGGCGCAATCCTCGCGGTGCACCGAGACGCCCTTGCCGCGCGTGACGAAGCCGCGGATCGGATCGGGCGGCACTGGCTTGCAGCAGCGCGCGAGCTGGGTCATGAGGCTTTGCATCCCCCCGACCGTAAGGACGCTCTTTTTCGCCGAAGAAGGCCGAGCCTTTTTCTCGATTTTCTCTTTTTGAGGAGAGTCTTCTTTACCCCGCAGCGCCGTCTGGAGCTGGCGCAGGTTGATCTCGTCCTTCGCCACCGCGGTGAACAACTCGTCGGGCTTGCCGAAGCCGAGCTTCGCCGCGAGCGCCTCGAGATTCGTCGTCGCCCTTTCCCGCCGCAGCTCCTTCTCCACGATCGCGCGCCCGGCGGCGACCGTCTTCATCAGGTCCTGGGCGTTGAACCACTGGCGGATTCTCCCCCGCGCGCGCGCGCTCCTCGCGAACCCGCGTTCGAGGTTCAGCCAATCGCGTGAAGGTCCGCCGCTCTTGGCGGTAATGATCTCGACGCGCTGCCCGCTCTCGAGGGGCGTATCGAGCGTGACAATCTGGCCGTCGACGCGGGCGCCGCGGCAGCGGTGGCCAAGGTCGCTGTGCAGCGCGTAGGCGAAGTCGATCGGCGTCGAGCCCGCCGGCAGGTCGATGACCTTGCCTTGCGGCGTCAACACGTAGACGGAGTCGTCGAGCTGCGCCTGCCGCGTCGTCGACTGCCAGTCGGCAACCTCGTCGCGCCACGCGAGCAGCTCGCGTAGCCAGGCGATCTTCTGCTCGAAGGCCTTGGACGCCTTGACCTTCTCCTTGTACTGCCAGTGCGCCGCGACCCCGTACTCGGCCTGGCGATGCATCGCCTCGGTGCGGATCTGCACCTCGAGCGTCTTGCCGCCCGGGCCGATCACCGCGGTATGCAGCGACTGGTAGAAGTTGTCCTTCGGCCGCGAGATGTAGTCGTCGAACTCCTTCGGGATCGGGTGCCAGAGGTTGTGCACCACGCCGAGCGCCGCGTAGCAGTCCTTGACGTCGGGCACGATGACGCGCAACGCGCGCACGTCGTACACCTCGGAGAAGTCCACCGCCTTCTTGCGCATCTTGTTCCAGATGGAATAGATGTGCTTCGGGCGGCCGGTCACCTCGCCCGCGACCGCCAGTTTCTTCAATTCGGAAGAGAGGATCTGGATCGCATCGGCGATGTACTGCTCGCGCTCCACGCGCTTCTCGTCCAGCATCGACGCGATGCGCTTGTACAGGTCGGGCTCGAGCAGCCGGAACGACAGGTCCTCGAGCTCCCACTTGAGCTGCCAGACGCCGAGCCGGTTCGCCAGCGGCGAATAGATGTCGAGGGTTTCCCGCGCGTAACCCTCCCCCTCGGGAGAGGCATTTTTCGCAAAGAACCGCAGCGTCTGCGTCCTGCTGGCAAGCCGGATCAGCACCACGCGCACATCCTCGACCATGCCGAGCACCATCTTGCGCAGCACCTCGTTCTGCGCCTCGGGGCTTGCGCGCGTAGCGACGCGCAGCTGGTAGAGCTTCTCAACGCCGAGCGCGAGGTCGGCGATCTCCTTGCCGAAATGCTCAGTCAGGTGCGCGGCGTCCTTCAGGTGCTTGGGCGCGGCGAAGAGGATCCCAGCGGCGCGCCCGGCGGCGTCGACGCCGATGGCGGCGAGGTTGGCGCCCAGGCCGAGGGCGTGATCCCAGGTCGGCTCGCCGGTGGAGAGCTTTTGCGCGCGGTAAAGCGGCTCGGCGTAGTCGAGCGCCCGCTGCACCAGCGCGCGTTCCTCGCCCGCGAGCCCGTCGCCGACCGGGACGAGCGCGGCGGCGCTGTCGAGCGGCTGCGGTTGAACGAGGCGGAGATTCCCTGAGCGCATGCGCTATTTTACGGAAATGGGGTGGCTCACCGACTGGCGACGCAGGCGCGTGCTCCGCAAGCATCGGATCGACGAGGCGCTGTGGCCTCGCCTGCCGTTCCTGCCGCCGGCACAGAAGCTGAAGGACCTGACGCTGCTCTTCCTCGCCGAAAAGCAGTTCACCGGTACGCACGGCCTCGAAGTCACCGATGCCATGCGCCTCTCGATCGCCGCGCAGGCCTGCCTGCCGATCCTCGAGCTCGGGCTCGACTGGTATTCAGGCTGGACCGGGGTCGTCATCTACCCCGGCGACTTCCGCGTGCGGCGCACCGAGGTCGACGAGGACGGCGTGGTGCACGAATGGGACGACGAGCTCGCGGGCGAGGCGATGCCCGGCGGACCGGTGGTGCTCTCCTGGGACGCGGCGGCGCACGACCCACTGATGAACGTCGTCATCCACGAGTTCGCGCACAAGCTCGACATGCTCGACGGCGTGGCCGACGGCCGTCCGCCGCTGCACGCCGGGATGGACGGCCGCGCGTGGCAAAAAGCCTTTGACCAGGCCTTCCAGGGATTCAGCGACGCGCTGGAGCGCGGCCGGGATACCTGGCTCGATCCCTACGCGGCCGAGCATCCCGCGGAGTTCTTCGCCGTGATCAGCGAGGCGTTCTTCGAGGACCCGGGAGAAACGCGGCGCCGCTACCCTGACGTCTACGACCAGCTGAGGCTTTTCTACCGCCAGGACCCGACCGGCTCGATCGCCTAAATGGCCAGAGAGCTTCCCTCGGCGGGGGCGTCGCATACGACCTGCGCGCCCAGGCGCGCCAGCGCCTGCCGCGTTTCGTTCAGCTTGACGTCGATGTCGGCGTCGGTCTGGTCGGGATCGTGGTGGAAAAGATGCAGGCGCTTCACGTTCGCGCGCGCCGCGAGATCGGCGACCTGGCTCACCGCCGAATGCCCCCAGTCGGCCTTGCTCGGGTATTCGCTGTCGCGATAGGTCGTGTCGGTGATGAGCAGGTCGGTGTTCTTGACGAACGCCGTCAGGTGCTCGACGTAGCGGTTGTTGTGCCGCGGGCTGCTCGGCGGGTAGAGCTCGTTGTCGGTGATGTAGCACAGCGTCCGGCCCCGCGCGGTGAGCCGGTAGCCCATGCAGGTTCCGGGGTGGCTGAGCAGCATCGTGTCGATGCGCAGCGGACCAAACTCCAGGCGCTCCTCCCGCAGATCGCGGTAGACGATGCGCGCGCCGAACTCGCGCACCGTCACCGGGAAGTACACGCTTTCCATCTGCGCGCTGATGGCGCTGGCGATGGTGAGGTCGCCCTGGTGCGGGCCGAATACCTCGACCTGATTGCCGCGCACATAGAGCGGCGCGAAGAACGGGATGGTATTGATGTGGTCCCAGTGCGTATGCGAGATGAAGATGCGCGCCGAGAAGCGCTGCGTGCTGCGGCGCATGATGTGGTCGGACAGGCGCTTGATGCCTGAGCCGCAGTCGAAGATGGTGAGCGGCTCGTCGCCGATCTCGACGCTGACGCACGGGGTGTTGCCGCCGTAGCGGGTGTAGGCCTCGCCGGGCGTCGGCAGCGTGCCGTGCACGCCCCAGTAGGTCACCACCATGTGGTTGGAGACGATGCCCGCGATCGACTCGAGCAGCGACTCGCGCTGGAACGGCTTGGTGAGATAGCCATCGGCGCCGAGTTCCTTGGCGCGGCGGCGGTCGAAATCGTAACCCTTGGCCGAGAGGACGATGATCTTGACGTCGGCGAGCTCGTGCCGCTCGCGCAGCTTGCGCATCAGCTCGAAGCCGTCCATCTCCGGCATCATCAGGTCGGTGATGACGCAGTCGGGGCGCGACATCGGGATCTGCTTCAGCGCCGCCAGGCTCGACGGCGAGGCCTCGACGCGGTGCCCGGCCTCCTCGAGCAGGCGCGTCAGCAGCGTCAGCACTTCGGGATCGTCGTCGACGACGTAGAAGTTCATAATCGCGTTTCGCCATGGTAACAGCCACCGATGTGCTCGCCGCCTACGACCGCCTCACCGAGGGGCGCAAGCGCTTCCTCAGAATCGACGAGCTGTGCGCTCGCGGTGCCGACGAGTTCCCGCAGCTACTTCCTTCCAGAAGAGATTTGGAAAGCGAAGCCGTTCGTGCCCAGCGTGACAAAAAGGGACTGGAGCGCCAGCAGGGCGAGTTTCTCGCCCAGGTGATGGCCGATCCCGCCGCGGGCGCGCACCTCTGCCACGCGATGCTTTTGCCACACCCGAAAACTTCTTCCTTCCAGGCGGAATTCGAGAAAAAGGGAGACATCCGGTTCAACGGCGCGCGGCTGCAACGCCAAGACAAGGCCGCGGTGCTCACCATGAGCAACCCGCGCTTCCTCAACGCCGAGGACGAGACCACGCTCGAAGGCATGGAAATCGCGGTCGACCTCGCGCTGCTCGACCCGAAGACCGAGGTGTGCGTGCTGCGCGGCGCACCGGTCGAGCATCCGAAGTACGCCGGCAAGCGCCTGTTCGGCGCCGGCATCAACCTCACCCACCTCTACCAGGGAAAGATCCGCTACCTCTGGTACCTGATCCGCGATTTCGGCTTCGTCAACAAGTTCTACCGCGGCGTCGCGTTCCCGGAAGCCTCTCCGGAAGTAAAGAGCGTCGAGAAACTCTGGATCGCCGCGGTCGAGGGCTTCGCCATCGGCGGCCACTGCCAGATCCTGCTGACGATGGACTACACCATCGCCGCGGAGGACGCCTACCTCACGCTGCCGGCGCGCAAGGAAGGCATCGTCCCCGGCGCCGCCAACCTGCGCCTCACGCGCTTCGTCGGCGACCGCCTCGCGCGCCAGGCGGTGATGGCCGAACGGCGCTTCGATTGCGCCAGTCCCGAGGGACGCATGATCTGCGACGAGACCGTTCCCGCCGGGGAGATGGATTCGGCGGTCGAGCGCATCGTCGAGCGGCTGACCGGCTCGGGCGTGGTGAGCGCGGCCGGCAATCGCCGCTCGTTCCGCGCCGCGGAGGAACCGCTCGACGTCTTCCGCCGCTACATGGCGGTCTACGCCCGCGAGCAGGCATACTGTCACCTGAGCCCGGCCCTGATCGCCAACCTGGAGAAGAACTGGAATGCCGCGACACGACGCGCTTGAGAAAATCCTGATCCTGCACGGCCCGAACCTGAATCTCTTCGGCCGGCGCGAGCCGCACATCTACGGCTCGATGACGCTCGACCAGATCAACGAGCGCCTGCGCACGCTGGCGGCGAAAATCCAGGTGCAGCTCACCATCGTCCAGTCGAACCACGAAGGCGTGCTGATCGACACCTTCCACAAGCACATGGACGAGGCGCAGGGCGCGGTGATCAACCCCGGCGGCCTCACCCAGCACAGCATCTCGCTGCACGACTGCATCAAGGCGATGCCGTTCCCGGTGATCGAGTGTCATCTCTCCAACCTCACGGTCCGCGAGGAATGGCGCCACGTCTCGATCATCTCGCCGGCCGTGAAGGGCACCGTACAGGGGCTCGGTTGGCGCTCCTACACCGCCGCGCTGCGCGCGCTGGTGGAGACGATCCGCGAGCCCAAGAACAAGTAGCTAGCCGAGCACCTTCAAGGTCGACTGGTACACCAGTTTCGCGCGCTCGAGCGGCGGCAGCTTGCGCGTCATCGGCACTTCCAGGCTGATCGGCATTTGCCTGGGTATTTCATTCAGGAAATCCTTCAGGGGCAGCGCACCCTCGCCGGGCGGCAGGCGGTCGAAGCGTGCCTGGCGGATCATCTCCTGCATGTCGGCGGGCCGCCCCGCTCCCGCGTCGCAGAACTGCACGTAGTTCATCGGCACGCCGCGCAGCTCGTCGAGACGGTTGTCGGCGCGGAAGAAATGGATCGCGTCGGCGAGGACCGCGCCGTTCTTCCGACGCGCACCTTCGAGGATGCGCTTCGCCTTCGCCACGGTAGAGATCGCCACCCACGGCATCGGCTCGAGATTGACACCCAGGTTGTATTTACCGGCGAGATCGCAAAGCCTGCCGAAGCTGTCGATCAGGCGCGCTTCGTTCTCGTCGGCGCCGTGGACCAGGAGCTGGCTCGCACCCAGCCTTGCCGATACGGCGATCGCCTCCTCGTAGTCGCCGACCTTCGTCTCGCCTTCGAGCCTGAACACTTCCACGTCGAGCACGCCGAGACCGGTGTCGGCGAGGCGCTTCTCGATCGCCGCGGGATCGAGCGGATGGAGATAGGGCTGGCCGGCGACCGGAACGAGCCGCAGGCCGACGTGCGAATAGCCGGCCTTCGCCGCAACGCTCACCAGCTCGGGATGCGGCAATTCCAGCACCGTCAGCGCCGCGAGGGCCAGCTTGCGCGTAGTCATGCGCCAAGCTTACGGAAATGCGCGTCCATCCGGGCGGGGTCCGCTTCGCGGCCGGTGAAGAGCTTGAAGCCGCGGATCGCCTGGCCGACGTTCATGTGCCCGCCGTCAGCGATCGCGCAGCCGGCGCGGCGCGCCGCCTTGAGCAGCTCGGTCTCGAGCGGCACGTAGACGATCTCCGACACCCACAGCGAGGGGCGAAGCAGTTCCTCGTCGAGCGGCATGCCCGGGTGCCCCGACATGCCCGTAGGCGTGCAGTGGATGAGCCCGCTGGCCGAGCGCAGCGCGGCCTTCGGGTCTTGACCCGGAACGACTTTCGCGCCCGGGAATTGCGCGCCGAGGCGGGAGGCCAGCGCAGCGGCCCGGGACGGATCCACATCCAGTATTGATAGCTCCCGCACACCCAGCCCCAGCGCGGCGTGGCCGACCGCGGCGCCCGCACCGCCGGCACCGAGCAACACCACGCGCGATAGATCGACCCCTGGCAGCGCGCGTTTGAAGCCCCAGGCCCAGCCGGAAGCGTCGGTGTTGTGGCCGGTCAGCTTCTCGCCGGCGATGACCACGGTGTTCACCGCGCCGATCGCGCGCGCCTCGTCCGACAGGCCGTGCAGCAACGGCATGACCGCCTGCTTGCATGGGAAAGTGATGTTGAGGCCGCTGTAGCCCTCGCGCACGGCGTCCGCCAGCAGCCGGGGCAGCGCCTCGTTGCCGATGCGCAGCACATCGAGATCGATGAGCTTGTAGACCAGATCGAGGCCCTGGGCGCGCGCCTCCGCCTGATGCAGCGCCGGCGAGCGCGAGCACTGGATGCCGGCGCCGATGAGGCCGCAGAGAATGCTTTGTTTCACGCCTTTGCGTCGAGCCGCCGCACCATCGCCTCGACCGCGGCGCGATAGCCGTCGACGCCGAATCCCATCATCACCGCCGTGACGACGACCGACATGAGGGAGTGATGGTAGACCGCCTCGCGGCGATGCACGTTGGAGATGTGCAGCTCGACGATCGGCCCCGGGAACATCTTCAGCGCGTCCATGATCGCGACCGACGTGAAGGTGAAGCCGGCCGGATTGATGACGATGGCCCCTGCTTTCCTGTCGATCGCCTCGTGGATCCAGTCGACGAGCTGGTGCTCGGCATTCGACTGGCGGAATTCGAGCGCGTGCTTGCCCGCGGCCTTGCGGCAGATCGCCTCGACCTGGGCGAGGGTGGTCTTGCCGTAGATATCCGGCTCGCGCTTGCCGAGCCGGTTCAGGTTCGGGCCGTTCAGGACGTAGATGCCTTTGCTCATGGTTTCTCGTTGGCGGTCAGGGAATAGGCTGGACGGTAGAGCCCGACGATGCCGTTGGCCTGCGAGTCGAGCACGGACCTCACTGCCTCGACGTCATACCCGCCCGCGAGCAGGACCCAGTCGGCAGTCTTGTCTGCGCCGCGGATCTTCTGCTCCGCAGTTTGCGCTCCGGGCACCGGCTGCGACTCGAGCAGATGCGCGCCGGTGAGGCCCTGACGCTGCGGCAGCCTGGGCAGCGCGCCCTCGCGCGGCGAAAATCGGACCGTCGCCAGCACCTGCGGCAGCCCGCCGCCCCAGCCTGCCCTAAGCACGCACAGGCTGCGCACCATGTTCCGATGGTGCGGCATCATCTTGCGCGACCACGGCGTGGGGTTGTTCAGCCGCTCGAGGTACGGCCCGGCGGTGATCGTCGCCAGCTCCGCGACTTCGTACAGGACAAAGTACGAAGGGTCGCCCGACTCGGCCACCCAGCGCGTGCCACGCAGGAAGCCGGGGATGGCCAAGCGCTCCGGCATGTGCTCGCGGGAATGCCAATCCTCCCACTCGGATTTCACTTCCGGTGCAACGTCCCACCACATGGTCACGGCGGCAGAGCCCAGCATGTCAGCCCTTGTAGCCGAACATGCGCGGCGCGAACAGCACCAGCTCCGGCACCAGGGTAATCAGAGCCAGCGCGCCGAGCATGACCCACAGGAACGGCAGGACCTCGCGCACCAGGTCCTTGAGCGGGATGTCGGCGATCTTCATCATCATGAAGAGCAGCAGCCCGTAGGGCGGCGTAACGAGTCCGATCATGATGTTGACCACGGCGACCACGCCAAAGTGCACCGGGTCGATGCCGAGCGCCTGTGCCGTCGGCAGCAGCACCGGGACGATGATCAGCAGGATGGTGGTGCCCTCGAGGAAGCAGCCGAGGAGCAGCAGCACCACGTTGGCGAAGAGGAGGAAGGCGAGCGGAGAGAGCTCGTAAGCCTTCAGGGCGGCCGCGAGCGCCTTGGGAATGTTCTCGACCGTGATGACGTAGTTGAAGACCAGCGCGCCGGCGATCAGCATGCCGATCGAGATGGTGACGCGCGCGCTCGTCATCAGCGAGTTGTAGACATCGCGCAGTCGAACCGAACGGTAGAGGAGCGCCGAAATCAGCAACGCGTACGCGGCGGCTGCGGCCGCGGCCTCCGTTGGCGTGGTGACGCCACTATAGAGAAGGCCGAGAAGGATCACCGGCATCATCAGCGCCGGGAAAGCTTCCCAGGTCAGCCGCGGCAGCTCGCGCAGCGGCACCGGCGGCTCGACCGGAAAATTCCTGCGCTTCGCGGTGAACGCGATCAGCGCCATCTGCACCGCGCCGATGAGCAGGCCGGGAATGATGCCGCCGAGGAAGAGGTAGCCGATCGACGTGTCCGAGACGAGCGCGTAGATCACCAGCGGGATCGACGGCGGGATGATCGGGCCGATGACCGAGGAGACCGCGGTGAGCGCGGCGGCGAAGGCCGGCGTGTACTTGCCGTCCTTGGTCATCAGCGTCTGCATGATCTTGCCGCTGCCGGCGGCGTCGGCGAGCGCCGAGCCCGACATGCTGGCAAAGATGATGCTCTGCACGACGTTCACCTGCGCGAGGCCGCCGCGCCAGCGCCCGACCAGCGCGTTGCAGAAGCGCAGCAGCCTGTCCATGATGCTGCCGCTGTTCATGAACTCGGCGGCAAGGATGAAGAGCGGGATCGCGAGCAGCAGGTAGCTCGTGTACATGCCGTTCAAGAGCTGCTCGGCCGCCGTGCCCATGTCGACGCCGCGGATCCAGAAGTAGAGCAGCGAGCCGGCGATCATCGCGTGCCCGATCGGCAGCCCGAGCAGGCTGAGCGCGACGATGGCGATCACCGCCAGCGCGAACGGGCTCACCGCCATCACAGCCCGGAGCTCACCTTCTCGGCGTCAGGCGCACCGGGGTCGCGGCCGCGCAGCAGCTGCCACAGCAGCCACAGGTACCGGACGATGATCGCGACGAGGAAGACGACGAAGATCGAGAACAGCCAATCCATGCGGATCTTGAGGTAGGAACTGCGCTCGACCTTCATGAAGCTGACATACGCCCAGGAGGCCTTGAGCGAGGCAATGTAGAGGACGAGCAGCGCAACCGCAGCGATGATGCCCATGGCAATGCGGCCGTGCCGGCCGACCGCGCCGTAGAGGAGATCGAAGCGCACCTCGTCGCGCTCCGGCACCACGAAGGCCGCGCCCCACAGCACCAGCCACAGCCACATGACCACCGTCAGCTCGGAGGTCCAGCCGACCGGGAAGTTGAAGAAATAGCGGAAGACGATCTGCACCAGGAAGGCGGCGAACATCACCGCCAGCATGGCCACGGCGACGTTTTCCGCCCGCCGCCGCAACCAGCCGAGCGCTTCGCGCATCACGCGACGCGCCTTACTTCAGCGCGTTGATCTTTTCCAGCATCCCCTTCGGCCACTCCTTCGCCTCGTCGGAGGCGAGGTAGACCTTCTGCGCGTAGGCGCGGAAGGCAGCGACGTCCGGGGTGTTGATCTCTAGGCCGTGCTGCGTCTTGAAGGTGTTCGCGAGCTCGGCTTCGCGCTTCAGGTGCTCCGCGGTACTCCACTTCAGCGCCTTGTCGACCGCCGCCTGGAAGGACTTCTGCCTCGCGGCGCCCATCGCGTTCCAGGTCTTGAGGTTCATCGACAGCAGGTCGTAGCCGATCAGGTGCGAGGTCAGCACGATCTGCGACATCACCTCGTAGAACTTGACGGCGTTGACGTTCGGCAGCGGGTTGTCCTGGCCATCCACGGCGCCCGTTTGCAGGCCCGTGTAGGTCTCGGCGAAGGCCATCGGCGTGGGATTGGCGCCG
>Ga0137409_10006861_pt1 | contig 11765 bp, 10 predicted proteins | sample CZODoug1_16funga_FD_122059 | JGI IMG/M metagenome (GOLD analysis project Ga0137409, IMG submission 122059) | Vadose zone soil fungal communities from Angelo Coast Range Reserve, California, USA - CZODoug1_16fungal (Hybrid Assembly) | ecosystem: Environmental > Terrestrial > Soil > Vadose zone... | reverse complement strand
CTCTTCATCCGACCGAACTGAACCTAGTCACGAGGCTGCGGTGGTGGCTGGGCAAGCTAAGCCCGCTCGCATTCGCCCGCTATCTGATTACGTTTTTCATTGGTGTGGCGGCCACCTTGGGTTGGCAGTCGCACCGCGAGGCGCCGAAAGAAGAAATGATCGCGGCTGCTCCAGCCAGTCTCGATTCGGTGCGGCAAAGCGTCGACAAGCTCGCCGCCGAGATCACCAAGGTGCAGGCGGCCGAGCAAGACATCCTTAACCAGATCTCGACAGCTCTGTCGCGCCCGGCCGCCACCTCGCCCCGCAATGCCATGCCGCGATCGTCGCAGGCGCGGCCGTAGCGGATGAGGAAACCATGTTATGGGAGATCGTAGTGAGCGCCGATTGGCGCTTAGCGGCTGTCGCGTTGGCGGTGGGCGTGTTGGCGGTCGCGGCGATCCTGACATGGAATAGAGGCCGCATCTGGAAACGAATAAGGATGATTGAGACCCAAGTTAGTAAGATGCAAAATGAAATCACTACTGTACTGCAAGTACAAACGGCCTTGATAACGAAGCTGAACGCAAAATCCAAAGCGGACATCGATCCTCGCGATACAGCAGTCGAAATAGGCGGTGGCGATGTTGCAGGCCTGACGATGTCGCCTCCCACCACGCCTGCGCAGCCCGAAAGCGCAAAGTCGGCGAAATTCCCCGAATAGTAGCGGCCCGTTACTTCGTCGAAACCCGTTCAGATTCTGAATCAGTTTGAGAACCGGTCACTGCGCGCAACGACCGGGAGACTCTGGTCAAATGCTGCCCACGTCCTGGCTTTCGTCCATGCGTTATTTCGAGAGGGCCGGTAGGCCCTTGTGAATCGATTCTTGACGTTTTCTGCGAAGATTTTGTCATGCGAGAGCGGGAATGAGAACGTTTTCGGTGATGTGGCAGCAGGCTGCAATGGCGGCGCGTCCGATGCGGGTGAGGTAGTAACGGTAGGTTCCGCTGATTCGCCTGATGAGCCCGATATGACGCAGGCGCGTGAGGTGTCTGGAAAGGGCCGCCGGTGAAAGCTTGGCGATCAGAGGCTTGAGATCGGCGCGGCGCATTCCGGCAATGTTGAATGCCGGACGATGCAGGGCGTGTAGCAAGCTCTGATCGATAGGGCTGAAGAAGTTGATTGGCTTGACGGACTTGCCGTTGGCGGAGCGCTCCCGGGTGATCCGGTCCAACGCTCTGACGCCGGCGGAGAAGTCGTCGAGCGTGGCCAGAAAGGCGAGATAGCGTTGATTGCACGCGAGCAGGATGTCTCGCAGGTCCCTGAGGCTGTAAATGGACTTCTTGACCGGGGCGAGTTGCCTTGTGGATGGCCCCTGTCGATGTTCCACCTTCCGGTGGTGCTTGAAAAAGGAGACGTTGTTGGTGGTGGTCTCCAGACGCAGCACGAGAGCAAACTTGTCGTACATTTTGACGGTGGACTTGCCGTAGTGATGCTTGATGCAGGTGCCTTCGATGCGGGTTGAGAATTGGTTGCCAACCTCCGCAACAAGGTTGGGGGTGATGTGGTGGCCGAGGAAAGTGGCGATATGCTCGGCCTTGACACTCAGCACGGCCTGCCGGCAAAGCTGCTGGTAGAGCGGCTGCAATATCGCCGGAGAGCGGAACACGAGGTCGGTGGAATACTCCACCTGCGTGAGGCTCCAGTGGTAGGTCTGCCCGAACACATCGAGCACTGGACAGCATTGCTCGGCGTAGTGGTCGAGAATGTGATGCAGACGGTCGGGGGCAAAATTGTCCGCCAGTTGCTGGGCGCGCGTAAAGTCGTCGATACGCGTAAAGGCATTGTCCGCCAGGGTGAAGTCGATGCCTGCCGCGGCGAGCTGGCGGGCCAGCCAGGAATGGCCGTTGCAATAGAACTGCAGCCGGAACGGACACCAGGTGGGCACCCGCAGATGGATCAGCCCCAACTCCGCGTCGATGAAGTAGAAATAGTAGTGGAGGCATTTGCCGCTGTCCGGCTTCAGAAAGTTCTTGCCGGTCTGCTTGTCGTGCCAGGGCTGGTAGCTGTCGCAGGTCTCCATGGCCGAGATCACATGCACCAGGCCGGGATGATCCCCCCGCTTGGCCAGTATCTTGGCAACCACCTCTTCCTTGCGAATGTGGCGCTTGGCGATGTGCTCGATCGCAATCCCAGCCTCGCGCGCAATCGCCGCCGCCTGCTCACGCACCCGATCACGCAGCGGCGCTGCAAACTGCGCATAGTCGAAAATGCGTATCCCCTTCGCATAAAGAATGTGGGTCATGCCTCCCGCAAAGCATGCCCCGGGAAGCGTTCCGGTAATCAAAATACGATCGTAGCAGGACAGCACACCCGCGAGATGCTCGCGGTAACGTTCCGTCAACGCCCGCGTCACCTCCTGCCCTCCCCCGCCAGCTGCCCTCCCGCTATGATAACCCTGTTTGGTTCCGGCTTCGCCGGCTTCGGGTAGTCTAGATCGCCGCGACCCGAGCGCCCAGGATTGACGGTTCCGCCCTAGTCATTATGTCTTGACTTACCCGGTCGGCTGGAGAGCGGAGCGACAGAAATGACGCACCACCTCGCCGGCAAACGCGTCCTGATCGTAGAGGACGACAACATCCTCGCCATAACTCTCGCTGAGGAATTTGCTGCCGAAGGAGCCAAAGTCATCGGGCCGGCGGCGACCGTGACTGACGCACTCGACGTGATCGCACGCACTGACCTGGACGGTGCGATCGTCGATATCAACCTGAGAGGTAAAGCGGCTTTTCCGGTCGCGGACGCTCTGGCCGACCGCCACATACCATTCGTCTTCGCAACAGGATACTTGGTTGCCGGTCACATACCGGTTCGCCACGCGGACGTGCGCCGGTTCGAAAAACCTACCGCGCCGGGCGTCATTTGTCGCGCGCTCGAAGAGGCGATGGACGATGCATCTGATTGAGACGCAAATAAAAGGGCGACCCGAAGGCCCGCCCCTTGATTGCTGCTGAGTGGAGCGACTCGCCAGATACATGGGAACTCCATTTTTCGGCCTTGAAGAATCAGAACATTGTAGGACCGCCGGGAACGCCGTGAGCGCTTTGAAGATCGTCGCTATTAGGCGGAGCTATGGCTGACCTGCATCTAATCTCAGTTTGAAAGACCGCCGAACGGCGGTCTTTCTTTAGGTTGGTTGGTGTCGTATTTCCGGCTGAAGCTGTGGCGCTGGCGGCTCATGTGGCGTAGGCGCCCCTCCATCGGGGTGATACCACCCGGGAAATACGGATTGCGCCACCCCGCAGGGCCGTGCACCTTTAACCATTCTCCACCCCGGAGAACGTGACTCCGACTGGCCCGCGCCCCGGCGAGCGCGGGCATTTTCGTTGCCGGGCCACGCCCGGCAATCAGGCTGGCGCCGCGATTTTCGCAAGATAGCATCATCATTATGTCCGAACTCTTGCGAGAGAAAATCTGAAATGAACGGTAGAGTCGATTGGCGTTCTGAAAGAGGCTCGGCTCGGTAGCGTTAGGAGGGGTGAGCGTTAGGAGGAGAGCATGAGGATCGTTGCAATTCTCTTTGCAGTCGGCGCATATCTGGAGCTTTATATTGCCCTTGGCGAGCGTAGTCCGTGGGGCACACTGTTCGTTGGGCTTGTCCTAGCCTTTCTGTCTAATGTCGCGGCTCGCATGGCGGTCGCGGACGCCGCGGCCGTTAGCGCGATCGCGAGCGGATCACAGCACAGCACCATGAGGCCGATCGGCCCGCGGATTGCCCGCTCACTGTCGGTGTTCGCTCCAGCGAGCTCCGCGACGTAGGGGATCGGTGCGGCCTCGGTCTCGATCTGCCGGCCCCTGGCGGCTCGCGCCTAAGCCATCCGGCAACGTGCGGCAGCGAACTTCACGATGAAAGGGCCGGCACTTGGCCGACCCTTCTTCTCACTGCGCCTTGATGACAAGTGGACGACCGCGGATACAAGGACGTCCGTTCAGAAATTCATCAAGTACTCGAACTTGCCGTCGGCGTCGGATACACCGTCGCAGAATTTCCTCGACACCGTTCGCGCCATATCCGATCGAGTCTGTCCCCCAGGGTGCGGCGTCCGCGAAATCGAGAGAAATGGACAATGCATTGCCAAGTGCTGCAGCACTGAGGAGAGGTTTAATCGCGATGGCAAATGTGTGCCTCGCCCGGAGCCTAAGATGAGGCGGCAATCCATCGCGGATGCTTTGCCAAAGCAGTACCCAATGCAGCGGCAGGGGCCGGCCCAGCCGCCATCGGACGCAACACGTTATCGTCGGGCATTGGAGAATGCGAACTGCAATGGCTTCTCGACCGGGCAATGCCTGTGGTTCTTACACCACTAAATGTCAACACAGAGCCAGAGTGTCCAGTGGATTCAGAAATCCGAGGCGCCCTTGATGGATTCTCACCGCCTGCGTCCGTTCTGGCGCCGCCGCGGCGACTCCATTGGCACCAGTGATATCGCTTGACTTTCTGATGTAGCGCACCCCGACAGGGGTCGTGGATTAGGGGCGGTAAGAGGTGTCGATTTGTGATCATCCCGCTGCATCAGTCTTGCTCTCTCGCACTCCTCTTCAGTTACGGTTGGTCAATCAATGTGCCATCCAGCGCGAGTCCGCTTAGCCGAATTCTCTCCGTGAAAGCAGACATCCGAGGTTGGCAGCCTCGGGCCAATAAGAGACATTCCACCCGTTCCGCGCTCCGGCCGTGGTATTTTTTGGAGAGCCCCTCGGCACGCGAGGGAGGAATTATGAGCAGTGGCAATTGCAGTTAGGGCAGAAGGGAAAAGCTTATGTCGGACACTTCAAAATCTTTTTCGTTCCTGGAGGAGCAGACGTCCACACATGTGCAGCCAACTCTGGCATCAAAAAGCGGCTCGGCGTCGATCACGTCAACACGGCGTCGGTTCATATTAACCGCGGCGGCGGCAGCCGCCTGCAGCAGCACGGGCACGCAAAGACGCGCACATGCGGCAATCGTTCAGACCGACACTGCAAACCTGCCTCCTCTCCCGCTTCCCGCAGGGATACGCTCGCGCTACGTCAGCAATATCAATGGGCTTACCTTTCACGTGCTGGAAGCTGGCTTCGAGGAGAAGGGGCGGCCTTGTGTCCTGCTCCTCCATGGATATCCGGAACTTGCCTACGGTTGGCGCAAAGTGATGCTGCCCCTCGCTTCGGCGGGTTTTCATGTGCTCGCACCCGATATGAGAGGCTATGGTCGCACTACCGGGTGGGATGACAGTTATGACGGTGATGTTTTCTTATTCCGTCACACGAATTTAGTTAGGGATGCCCTTGGGCTGGTCTCGGCCTTTGGGTATCGCTCCGCTGCAGTTGTTGGACGTGATGCCGGTTCGGCTGTGGCGGCCTACTGCGCCCTGATGCGGCCGGACGTATTCCGTTCGGTCGCGATGATGACGGCCCCGTTTGGCGGACCCCCAGCACTGCCGTTCAATACGGTTGACGGTACAGCGCAGCGTGGAGACGCAGCTTCTGACGGCAGGAGCGTCAACGTCGATTTGGCCAAACTGTCTCCGCCACGAAAGCACTACCAAGTATATTACACGACGCGTGAGGCAAACGACAACATGCGGAATGCCCCGCAAGGCCTACACGCTTTCCTTCGCGCCTACTACCACTACAAGAGTGCGGACTGGAAAGGAAACAAGCCCTTCAGGCTGAAATCGCTGACTGCCGAAGAGCTCGCCAAGATGCCTCATTATTACATCATGGACCTCGACAAGGGCATGGCCGAAACTGTGGCATCGGTGATGCCCTCCGCCGCCGAGATAGCAGCGTGCAAATGGCTCCCTGATAGTGAACTGGCGGTATACACTGCAGAGTACGAAAGGACGGAATTTCAGGGCGGCCTTCAGGGTTATCGGCGTGCAGGTCCTAGGTTCATTGCAGACCTGCAAACGTACTCGGGACGTACGATCGACGTGCCCTCACTATTCATCGGCGGAAAGAGTGATTGGGGTGTTTTCCAAAATCCCGGCGCGTTTGAGCGGATGCAAAGTACCGCCTGCACGCAGATGCGCGGTGCTCATCTTATTGATGGAGCGGGACACTGGCTTGAGCAGGAGCAGCCGGAGCAAGTCAGCGGGCTCCTTATTCAATTTTTGAAAAGCGCAGGCTAAGAGTAGGGGTGGGCGAAGGCGCGCTCTTCGCGCGCCGTGCTCGCGCGGACCGTGGGCTGGGTAAGCGCGGACAAATCCACGCTTTGCCTACCCTACGAATCTTCTTTGCCGGTTAGGTCAGGGGCTGCGTCGCCGAGCAAGTTGATTTGCGGCAGATCCACCCCAACAACCGGACCCCGTAGTTGGATTGGCCAACATGGCAGGGTAAAATGCAGACGTCTGGCCAAGCGGTTCCCTCATCAAGCGCGTTACGGTAGTCTCGGCGATGCAAGAGGAGGGGCGGATATGAGACGACGTGAGTTCGTAGCAGGTCTTGCAAGCACGGTAGTGGGCTCGCCGATAGTCATGGCTCTCGCGGCGTGTCTTTGTGTGCCTTCACCGTGGAGTGTCGCTTATTCCTGGGCGCAAGGCATCGCGCCGCGCTACGAGGTCGATTTCAGCTTCCCGCAGCCCTTCCCGGACCTGTGGGTCACGGGCGGTTTCGGCGGCCACTGCATCGATGCGCAGGACCACGTGCTGCTTCTCAATCGTCAGGATGTCTTGGATGGCGAACTCAATTCCGGGCATCTCGCGCCGCTGATGATCGAGCTCGGCCCGACCGGCAAGGTGGTCCATTCATGGGGCGACCCCAATCTCGTCGAAGGCACGGTCGCTGGCCTGCGCAATGGTCCGATCCAATTCCGGCTGCACACCTGCCATTTCGACCAGGACAACAATGTCTGGATCGCAAGCTCTCCGGGCGGCATGATCCAGAAATACACCCATGACGGCAGCAAGCTTCTCCAGCAGATCGGCCGCAAGGGTGTGTTCGACACCTCCGACGGCACCATCAAGGGCACGCCGCTCAACTCGAACGCCGCCCGCTTCACCTCGCCCGCGAGCATTCAAGTCGATCGGCAGAACGGCGATATCTACATCGCCGACGGCGAAAGCCGCGACGGCAACAGCCGCGTCCTGGTGCTCGATGCGAACGGCAGCTTCCTGCGCCAGTGGCGGATCACCGACATGGAATCGGTGCACTGCATGGCGTTCGCCAATGACGGCACAGTCTATGTCTGCAATCGCTACGGCAATCAGATCCGGCTCTACGACAAGATGGGGAATTTCAAGAGGACCTTCGATTACCCGTGGCAGCCTGCGACCGTGCCGGCGGACGGCAAGATCGAGCAGAGCGGCGGCGCTACGGTCGCGCTCGCTTTCTCTCGCGATCCCGCCCAGACCTTCATGTTCGTGGTGAACCAGAACAATTCGCGCATCGACATCGTCGAGCGGCAGTCCGGCAAGGTCGTCTCAACCCTCGGCCAGATCGGCAATCTGCCGGGCCAGTTCAATCAGCCTCACAGCGTAGCCGTGGACTTGCGAAACAATCTTTACATCGTCGAGAACCGCGGCCGCAGGATTCACAAGTTTACGCAAAAGCCTAACCCGTGACCGCGCCCCTACTCACAACCGTGGTGCACGCCAATCCAGTTACAGGCTTTGAGAAGCTATCAGGGATAATCCGATAGGGTCGGGAGTGGTTTCCGAAGCCGCACCTCCTACGGTGATGGAATCGGGATCACCCCCTTCGCCGCGCTCAACTCTCTCCGACATGACGTCATCGGGAGCACTTCCGTCAATAATGGAAATCCCGGTCAAGGAGCTTCCCATGAGGAAAATCAAATTTCGCAGCGGTCTCAGGAATCAGAAGCTCGCCGCCACAGGGTTAGTCGTGGCCGCCCTGGCGGTGACGTGCGTTACGCTCGCCAGGGGGCAGGGCGCGGCGGAGGGAGACGTCGTGCTGCCACAAACGCGGCGCGATGCGGCCAAAGAGCTGGCGATGAAAATCACCGAGCCCTTCACCTTCGCTGCGGTCGGGGACATCATCATCCGTCGCCCGGTGGGTCAGTTAGGCGATGCGGGCTTTCAAGCGTTGACCAAAGTGATGCGCGCGGCGGACTCGACCTACGCCAACATGGAAGGTCCGATTATCGACGAGTCGGACCCGAACTACCACGGCCCGCAGGTGGGCGGCCCCAAGACGATCATTGACGATTTGAAGGCGATGGGAATCCGGGTCATGACCACCGCGAACAACCACACGATGGATGGTGGTAGGGAGGGGATGTTCATGACCAACCGGCTGCTCGATGAGGCGCGAATCACGCATGCGGGCTCCGGGAAAGACCTGACAGAGGCGCGAAGGGCCCAGGTCGGGATTACGCCCAAAGGCACGATCGGCGTGGTCGGCATGTACTCTATTGACCCGAGCTCCAACCCTGGGTGGTCGCGGTACTACGACGCGCGGGATAAATGGCCCGGCCTCAATCCTCTGCACGTCACCCCCTACAACGTCGTCACGGCCGAGCAAATGGCGTCACTGCGTAAGATCCGCGACGCGTCGTACGCTCATCGTTCCGAAGTCACTGTTCCCGTCGCCCCCGCGCCCGCCAACGAGTCGCCGAACGAGCTGTTCCTGTTTGGCACCCGGTACAAGGTGGGCGAAAAGGTAGGAAGCCTCACCTACACGATCGACCAGAGGGATCTAGATGGGATCATGCGGAGCATCCGCGTTGGCAAGCAGAACGCGGACTTCTTGGTCGTGGCGATCCACGCCCACCAGAATTCCTTCAGCTACCAGGCGTACAGCCACGACAACAGCACGCCGGACTTCCTGATCGAACTGGCCCACAAGGCGATTGACAATGGCGCGGACGTATTCGTCGGCCATGGCGTCCACACCCTGCGGGGCGTGGAGATCTACAAGGGCAAGCCGATCTTCTACGGCGTTGCGAGCTTCATCCAGCATGAAGGTCCTGCAATCGAGGTCACCGACCCCTCCCGCCCGCCCGTCGCGCAGCAGTCGCGCCAGCCGGACAACAAGGAAGTGCTGCTGACAACAAGCCGGTATGAGGGCGGCAAGCTCGTCGAGGTCCGCCTGTACCCTGTCGATTGCGGCATCGATCGAACGCGGACCGTGTCGAAAGCGGGCGTCCCGATGACGCCGTCGCCGGAGCAGGCCCAGCGGATCCTCAAGCTCGTCCAGGATCTGTCCAAGCCATTCGGCACGACGATCTCCATCGAAGACAATGTGGGTGTGATCCACATTGCGCAAACTGGAACGAAGTTAGATTAAAGGGACTGGAGCCCTTACAAGAGCACTCGCTAATTTGGAGGAATTATGATTCGAAGCATTGCCGCCGTTCTCGTCGGGGCATTTTTTCCGCTTGCACTCGCATGTGCGGCCGACGGCCACCCCGGCATTCCACAGCTCGAATCGTCGACCGTAGGCTGGTCAAAGGTTGCTTATCCTCCGATAACTTCCGTCCCCGGCAGATTCTGATGGTGGAGGAGTTGGGCCACAAGCAGTCATTATGCACTGCAACAAGGGCACGCATGGGCGATCTCAGCGCTACCCTGATCTTTCATGCCGCCGCCGCGACCTGAGCATTACTGTCGCGTCTTTTTGAGCGCCGATGCCGTTAACCTGAAGCGATCGCCCCCTTCAGATACCGTCAGCTGGGACTCCGGTTGACACGCAGGATTTCACTGAACACAATAAAATTGGTTGGCGAAGACATTATAAGTTGGTTGGCGAAAGACATTCAGGCCAAGGCGCCGGTCGTTCACAATGTGCGTGACGCAAAAGGCCGCGCCTCCAAAGTTCAAATCGGAAATTCGGCATCACGGGAGGCAATCATGGATTCCAATCAATCTGGCCGGAGGCGGTTCCTGAAACAAGCTGCTGCACTAGCTGGTGTGGCCGCAGGCGCGGGGGCAGGCGCAGAATGGGCCGCGAGGGGCCAGTCAGCCAAGTCTGAAGCATCAGAAAAGCCTGAAGTGCGAGCCAAGGATGCCCAAGATCATCGCGAACTCTTGCGCCGAGGGGCCCGATTCAGCGTTGATCACATCACTTACTACACTCCGCTTCAGGATTATGCAGGGATCATTACACCGGCCCACCTCCACTTCGTGCAACAACACTCCTCCCACTTCCCCGAGATCGATGCGCAGCAACATCGCCTCACGATCCACGGCTTGGTGGATCGTCCTTTGAGTTTATCCATGGAGGATCTGAAGCGCCTGCCTTCCGTATCCCGGGTTCATTTCCTGGAGTGCCAGGGAAATAGTTCTGGCCTGATCCATCATGCCGGCAATCCCAACATGGGGTTGCCGGTCCAGTACATATGGGGAATGACCAGTTGCAGCGAATGGACCGGAGTGCCGCTTTCCGTGTTGTTGAACGAGGTTGGCCTGAAAAAAGAGGCGAGCTGGCTGGTTTACGAAGGGGCGGACCCTGGAAAGTTCAGTCATACCGTTCCGCTGGGGAAGGCCCTGGACGACGTTTTCGTGGCCTACGGCCAGAATGGCGAGCCGCTGCGTGTTGAGCAGGGTTACCCGATTCGGATGATAGTCCCCGGCTGGGAAGGGCCCTTCAGCGTGAAGTACCTGAGACATATCAAGGTGGCGGACCAGCCCTACCACGCCTGGAATGAAGCCATGAATCACTCCATCCCGAGGGCCGATCTGGGCGGCAAATCGCGCTGGTACCATTTTGAGTGGGCGGCGAAATCCGTGATTACGCAGCCTTCAGGTGGAATGACGCTACCCGGCCGGGGATACGTCCAGATTACTGGCTTGGCTTGGTCCGGTGGAGGCGCGGTCAGTAAGGTCGAAGTCTCCACCGACGGCGGCAAGAGCTGGAAGGAAGCGAAGCTTCAGACCCCGGTGCATCGGAAGGCGCACACCCGGTTTACCTTTGACTGGGGTTGGGACGGCGAAGAGGCTGTGCTCATGTCCCGTTGCACGGATGACCAGGGTGACGTTCAGCCGTCGAAGGCGGAGTTGTATAAACACTGGGGCATCACCGAGCTGGAAAAGCCCAGCCGCACCACTCATTTCAATGCCATCCAACCCTGGTTCGTGGCCCGCGATGGGAGCGTACACGACGCGATGTTTTCTTAATTTACTCTGCCGGTAATGATCATCCCGGCAGCCCCAGTGGCGGGGCGCTGCCGGCGTGCTCATCGCCGGCGATGAGCCGGTCGCACAAGAACTGGCCGTGCTCGAATTCCTCAATGGCGATTTGGTGCTCCCCTGGGCTGAAGCGGTGCTCGGGCTTCAGTCCAGCTCACTAGCGAATGACCTGGGGTGGGAGGCGCCGAACACAAGGAGCCCACGCCAGTACCACCTCCCAGTTCCGCGCCTCGAAGTCTCTCCTCTGGGGCAGTTGCGTCGGATCGCCCGCGTGGCGGCCATGTCCGCATCCCCTCCGATCCCGTCGGTTCCATTGCGAGCCGCCGCCGCGCAAGCGGTGTCCTGCCGCGCTCTTCAACATCAGCGGGCGACCGTGCAGCCATTGCCCGACTCGATGTCGGCAAAATTTGCTCTACAATGGCGATACAACGGCTGCATAGCTTGCGGGGAGGTTTCCTATGATGTCTGCATCGCAATCCGGTATGGTCTTTCTGGCCGGGATGCTCATGGCCGGCTTGGCAACGGCTGCATGCGCCCAGCAGCCGCAATATCCCAAGCCAACCGACCTTCCCAATCCCTATCGCCTTGCGGAGGACTGGCCGACCTTGCCCCCAAGCATGAATGGCGGCCGCTGGGGCGAAGTCATCCGTGTGCATGTCCACAGCG
>Ga0137409_10006860_pt1 | contig 11766 bp, 6 predicted proteins | sample CZODoug1_16funga_FD_122059 | JGI IMG/M metagenome (GOLD analysis project Ga0137409, IMG submission 122059) | Vadose zone soil fungal communities from Angelo Coast Range Reserve, California, USA - CZODoug1_16fungal (Hybrid Assembly) | ecosystem: Environmental > Terrestrial > Soil > Vadose zone... | reverse complement strand
CCTCTGGTCGGAGGCGGCCGACGCCGGCCTGTCGGTGAAGATCTACGGCGAATATGTCGAGAACGATACCTACCAACAGCCGAATGGGTCGACCACCGAACCGAGCTGGAGCCAGTTCTACGCCGACGCCAAGCGTTTCGAAGCTGGGCTCGAGCCGAAGTTGTTCTATCAGAACACCGTCCGGGCGGAGTCTTCGGTCCCGGCCGTGTCGAAATACCTCATCAAGAACTTCCCGCAGTTCGATCTCGGCATTCCCGATCAGTTCCGCGTCGATCTGTGGGTGCAGGACTTCAACAAGGATGTCGCGGCCGGCACTGTGCCCGCCCTGAGCATTCTTTGGATCATGGATGACCACACCGGCGGGCCGCCGACCGCAGATGCCCAGCAGGCCGACAATGACCTCGCGGTCGGCCGCATCATCGACTACATCAGCCACAGCAAGGTGTGGTCCGCGTCGGCCATCTTCATGGAAGAAGACGATGCGCAGAACGGCGTCGACCACGTCGACGGCCACCGCAGCCCCGGCTATGTCGTCAGTCCCTACGCGGTGCAGAACGGACCCACCGACCACACTTACTACACGCAGGTGAACATGACCCGCACCATCGAACAAATTCTGGGATTGCCGCCCATGAACCAATTCGATCTGGTGGCCTCACCGATGCGCACCGCCTTCGTCAAGGGCAAAGCACCCGAGGCGAATTTTGCGCCGTTCGACCACGTGCCGAATCAAGTGCCGCTGGATCAGGGCGTGACAGCGGTCGCGGCGAATAAATCGAGCAACCATTCGGTCGAAGTGCTGAAGGCGGCGTGGCTCAAGAAGAAGGCGCAGATATTCGCCGGCAAGCTGACTCGGCCCGACGCCGAGGATCCTGACACGGTGAATCATCTGAACTGGTACCAGTCGACCGGGTTTTCACGCCCCTATCCCGGCGAGAAGGTCGTCCGCCACCCGAAAGAGTTCGCCAACAATGCGGCACCGAATACCGCCGACCTAGACTAGTTCTTGCTTCCTGCCTGTGACGGCCCTCTCTCGATTCGAGCGGGAGAGGGCCGTGGACTTACCGCCGGATTCCGGAGTGCTCCTGCCGCGCCGCAGTGCGTGAAAGCCTTGACGACGACTTTATGACTTCGCTAGCTTTGAGACATGAATACGAGCCACGTTGCCATTGTGACCGGCGTGCAGACCGGTCGCGATGGTCAATCGGCCGCGGAAGCGGCGACCGACCAAGCAGGCTGGTAGGCGCAACCGCCCGGATGATCAGCGTTCCAGCCGATGGCTAAGGAATGTCGGCCGTCGTCGTCTGGTCCGCCGTCACCGTGATGCCGGTTTTGACCGGACTGAACGTCACGGCGGGGTCCGCCTGGCCCAGCATGTCTTGCGCGGCCTGACAGGTTAAAGCCAGCGTATACATGCCGGGCGGCAGGGCCGTGAACTGGTAGGCGTACGCCGGCATCGAACTCGCAACGGGCATCACCGATGCCAGCGGCTGATTGGCATCCGTGGATGGGGCCATGCTGTTCCAGTCTTCAGGTGCCGTCACATTGCCGCCATAGAGATAAACACCAGGCGTGCATCCGCTCGCCGGCGTGCTGATCTGGCCTTGGATGGCCCCGAGAGTGACGTCCACGGTCGCCGTCTGGCCGGCGGTCACAGCCGTGGTCGCGACCGGTGTGAGGGTCACCACCGATGGGTCCGCCTGATCAGGTTTGTCCTTGTCGGCTTCGCACGTGAACGCTACGGTGTAATTGCCTGGCGGCAGGAACGTGAATTGATAGTAGTAAGGCGGCATGGACGATGCGTCCGGCATCTTCGACGCCAGCGGCTGATTGGGGTCGTCGCTTGCCGTACTGTTCATGTCTTCGGGCTTGGTCACGGAGCCGCTGTAGAGATAGACAGCGGGTTTGCAGCCGCTCGGCAGCGTGCTCGTGACCTGGCCCTGGATGTTGCCGACCGCGGTGTTGTCGACCAAGCGCAACGCCGGTTTGAGGATGCAAGCAGGCGCCTGCCCCGGCGGGCACGTGATCGCCTTGCGCAAATCGAAGTCGATGGTGTAGTCGACCACGCCGCTGCTCGGGACGGTGAACCCGGACACGAGTTTGAGTCCTGTCTCGGCACCGCTGGGTATCCGCAGGCCGAACTTCGAGCCGTCGGCCATATCGATGTAGGAGTTGTTGGCGCTGCCGTCCGCAGTCACCATCAATCGAATCTGGCCGTAGGAGCCGGGCGGGATCGGCTGATCGAACAGCACCGCGGACGCAGTGCCGCTTTGAGTCATGAGATCGATGCTCATGGGTGAGGGCAGCGTGATGGTCACCGGATTGCCGCTGTTGCCGGTCAGTTCGACCCCCGTGAACACGACAACCACGTGCGTAGCGCCGTCAACCGGAGCGTCGGAGACCGACAACTTCATCTGCGGCTGACTCATCGAATCCATCATGCCGCTCGAGTTACCGCCGCCGCACGCGGCCACACCGAGCACTGTCGCTGCGAGCAATGACCGCAGCGCTAGAATGCGTATTTTCTGGAACATGGCGTCCCTCCTCCGGCCGCGCGTGCCCGGCAGATTGGTACGCGCGGTTTACGTTGCCCTTCGGGTCCCGGTGCGCACCAGCGGGGCGCCGCCACGAGAGCCGCAACGATTATCGCGCCGAATGGAGTGCACCGGGATGTCTCTACGACCCGACAGTGCGCTCGGCGTGTGCCGCTGCGGCACGTTCAGTATCCGCAACACCGCGCTCATGGGGGGCTAATTTGACATGTGGCGATAAATTCCCAGGAACCGCCACGCCGCGGGAGTTCGGCACTGCAACAACCGGGGCATGCAACCATGCGCCGTGGCGCATGCGTGCCTTGTCCCGCTTGGATATACGCTACTTCGCTTCCCTGGTGAACCGCTCGCGCTGCTGGCTCAAGAATCCTTCCAGCCGGTCCACCGAGACGTCGATCATGCTCTGCGGCCCGGTGAGAACATGCTTACTGCGCGCGGCCACTTCGTGCGGATCGACATCGGTCATGGACTCGAGCGAGTGACTGAGCGCCAAGAGCGCCGACTGATGACTCGATAGAGTGGTGGCCGCAATCGGCGCCACGGAATCCTTGAGCGGCAGCGGCATGGGCAGCTCCATCGGGGCATCGGTCCGGGCGACATTTGTCAGGGCCGGTCCGATGCTATGAGTGTTCACATCGGCGACGCGCGCGCCCAAGGACCTCAGATTCCATTTCTCGACCAGGTAACGCAGCAGGCTGGTGTGGTCGAATTGTGTGTTCACCACCTGTTTCCTGGCATAGGGCGAGACGAGTATCGCGGGAACCCGCACACCGAGTTGGTCGAACGTGAACTCTTCTTGATGGTGATCGGGAGGAACCGTCGCAGGCGGTGTTACATGGTCGTAGTACCCGCCGTGTTCATCGTAGAGAATCACGAGCAACGAACAGCGCCACAGCGCCTCGTTCGCGCGCAGCGCATTGTAGACTTCGGCGATGAGTTTTTCGCCCTCCAACACATTGTGGCAGGGATGGTCATCGTTGGCGCCCGGCTGATTGTAGGTCGGTTCTATGAACACGTAGGAAGCGAATTCCGCTTCCGGCCCGGCCGCATGCTCGAGGAAGCGCTGCATGTGATGGTAGTGGATCATATTTCGTGGCGCCCATTGGTTCACCAGCACCAACGACTGCGGCACATCGCCGAAGTAGACCTTCCAGGATATTTGCTTTTCATTCAGCCGGTCGTACAGCGTGGTTTGGTTGTACCAGTGCAGATTGGCGTTCATCACCCCCTCGGGCATGGTCACCCGCCCGAGCGACGTTCCGCTGTGCACGAACAGCCGATTGGGCCATGTGGGTCCGGGCAGCGACGAAAACCAACGGTCGCAAATCGTGAAGTTCTCCGCCAGCGCATGCAGGGCCGGCAGCGCACCGCGCGCATGGAATTTCATCACCTCCTGCCGATCGGCAACGCTCGACGACGGAAAACAATTGACGAAATCCTGTACGAATCCCGCATTGCTGTTGGAAATCTGGAACAGAACGTGCGCGTAGTCATGATTCGGATCGGCGGGCACCACGAACCTCGCGGCGGGCAGTTGTGAGTAGGTCGCACCATTGGCTTGATTGGTACGAGGCGGCCGCCCCGGCGGTATTCCGTCCAGATTGGGATAAATCTCCTGAAGAGAACCCAGCATTTGGTCGAACGAGCGGTTCTCCAGCATGAGCACGACGACGTGTTTGATGGGATCCGCCGCAGCTGCTTTCGAATTCATGACTCCGCTCCTGTCATCGGCAATAGAATCGGTGAAAAGCGCCTTACACCATGCAGTCCGCGATGCGCTCCGCCAGCGCGCCGATGGTTCGCGATGGATTCACTCCGAGCGGCCTCGGAACGATTGCCCCGTCGGCCACGTACAAATTCCTGTATCCAAAAACCTCGCCCATATGATTCACCACCCCTTGATCCGGCGCCGATCCCATGTTGCAACCGCCCAACGGATGCGGCGTGACCAGTTCTCGAGACAACAGCCAGGTCGGGGCTGCGGCCGGCTCAATTGACATCAACCCAACGCATAGGCGACAAAATCCTTCAACTTGAAGTCCGCCCCCGCGGAGGGTACCCAGGATGGATCCAACGACAGATAAGAATGGTTGTCGCCGAATAAAATACCGAGAAACACCTCGGCAACGATCCTGCCGCCCACGGGGCCGAGGCGAGGGGATTTCACTGCTGTCCGTTCGGTCACGGGCAGAATCGCCTGCTCTTCGTGGCGCATCGCTTCAGCGAGAATATAGGTCCACAGTGGGCAGTTATTTTCGAACGCTGAAATACCCAACGAAGAAATGCTCTTTACGTCATCGGGCGAACCGGTCGCTTTACCAATGAGAATCTCTTCATCCTTGAGAGGCGTCTCGCCCATCGCTCTTGCCACTCTTTGTCCAGAAGGTAGTCCGAGTCTGAGTCCCCTCAATAGATTGCGTTGCCCGAGCGAGGCAGGCGCATCTGAAGCGATTGAACCCGGCAATTTCTGCAGGGGATTTACGATCGAGGTATCGAGGCGGTACGCAAACTGTAGTCGCCTTGCATTCTCAGCATCAGATCCGTCATTTATTCGCGTGTCTATGTCAATGAAGCGTCCCCAATCGATTCCCCAGGTGGGGTTCATCGCACGAAAACCCGTTAGTCCTTCCGGGAAGCCGGGTTCAACGGGAAAAATAGGCAATAGAACCCGATCGTTGAGACGGTAGCCCGGCCGGATCATTGAATGACCTAGCCGGTAAGCGGCGACCGAAAACTCCACCGGCATGTATGGCTCGTTTTTCCAGTGGAAGAACTTGAGCTTTGTACGATCGTAACTGTCTCCTTTCCTCAGGGATTGCAGTACCTTGGAGGCGACGATGCGGCCAAGAAAATCGTTTACAACCATGTATTGATAGTGAAATCGAACCGATTTCTGTGCTTCTTGAAAGGACATTTTCGGATTGTCGCGAATGGTTCTGTTATGAAAACGTAGAAAGATCCCCTGCAGCTGCGAAACGATGCTGTTTTCATCATTGCGCGGATCTCCAATGAGCGCACGTCTTACACGTGCACCATTGCGAGGAAGGTCAAACGCTTCGCCGGTGCCGCCAGCAATTTTCTCCCCCAGCAAGAAGGTATTGTCTCCGGCGTAAAGGTAGGGTTGATCATCCGGGCCGCGTCCATACACATTGTCTAAATCGAACGCTGGAGTGCGAAAGTCCGTAAGCGCATCGGGATCGTTTTGCATTTGCAAACTGCTCGCCGGGTCAAACGTAATATCATGGTCGATGAACTGTCCGAGATAGGTATACAACGCTGGTATTGCACTTTCTTCATCGTCCTTGCCATCCTTAGGCTGGTCGAAGCCTGCGGACATTGCCGTCCCCAATGCGAGAAGGTTGTTTTCCGATTCCTCGGTCGTTTTGCCATAGTTGGCCGCTGGCAGTGAGCGAAAGATCCGTCCAAACCTTCCCTGAAAGAGGGGCGAGGACGTCGTAGACATCAAACCGCGCATCGGTTTTCCGTGTTTAGCGCTCATGAGCCATCTCCAGGGGTGTAACGAAGGGTTGTAAAATGCGGACCAGAGTTCTTGGGCGAGAGCGCGGGGGCGTATTGTTCGGCTCCCGATCCAAGAGAACTAGCGTGCAGCACGTAGAGTCGGTATGCAGTCGTTGGTCATTCGATCCCTGAGTGACGTAACGTTCGGACGGCGAGATGGGAAACTAACCCGTCCTATAGAAGGGGTCAATGGCGCTGCCTGGGTCATTTGCAAAACCGCAACAGCGGATGGGCTCACTACCTCGCCATGCAACAAATTGTTCACGTGGAATCGACAATGCTGCTGCGTCGCATTGCAGCGCGTGTTGATCCGCGAATACGACAGGTCTACAGTTACCTCCCCCTTGGATGCTCGCGACACGCGACGCGTCCGCTTCGTCGGTAGCAAGGAGAGCCACCATGCCGAAGAATTCCGAGTCAGCCCAAGCGGGGTTCTACCCCATGCGAGTTCAGGCGCGCTATGGCTCGCCGGTAGAGAAGCTCTACTATTCCCGGAGCTCGCTTCCCGGAACCCCGTGGCCCACTCCCGGGGCGATAGCGCCGGGCATCAATCCGTCGCCTCTGGACGATCTCATTTTTCACGGCGGCAAGACGGTGCCGCAGATGGGATTCAAGAATATTTTCTTGGGCTCGACGCGCGACTGGCAACAGAGCGATATCGATCTCATCGATGCCTCGATTGCGCGCGCCATGCAGGAGCGCAGGCTCAACAATGTAATGGCGCAGTATTTCCCCGGCAGCTCGCTCTCCTGCGATCCATTGCCCCCCATGATTTTGGGCGGCGCGAAACCGGCCGAATTGGATGAGCCCGACGTTCAGAAGCAGATCGTTGCGCTGTTCAAGAGTGGGCAGCTCGGGCGCTCGGATCTGGGTTCGACCATCTTCAATCTCATTCTCCCGCCCGGCACTCTGCTGCGCCTCGGCGACGCCGCCTCGCTCGACGGACTCGGCGGCTATCACGGCTGTGTGCACGACACGGATGCCGCCGGTCAACCGGTCACTCTTTACTACTCCGCCAATGTGTATTCGCAAATGATGCCGGGCGGCGGCCAGAACGGCATCGCCGCCTTTGATTTGTCCTGGAAGAGTGTCGCCGCGACCCTGTATCACGAACTCAATGAATTTCGCACCGATGCCGACGTGACCGACGCGATTCGCACCAAGAACAACGATGTACTCGGCTGGACGTCCCGGCAAGGACGTGAGTGCGGCGATCAGCCCATCTTTGCCGCGGGTCCCAATTCGCTCGACCTGGTGTTCCAGGAAATTATCGCCGGCGACTCCGGAAGGCCGTTGCCGGTGCAATTCCTGTATTCCAACGTGGTGCATGGCGCCGAAGGACCCATTGATTCGTCGGATTCCTCGCAGCAAGGCGCGATCAGTCATGCCGTACTGTCGGGCGATAAACTTCAGGCCGCGCTGGCCCCGGGCAGCCACACGCTCATGCCCTTTGCCGCAGCCATCGACACGGTCATTCAGCAGCGTCTGCCGGAACTCACCAAGCCGGGCGTAGTGTCGGTGCGGCCGGGCTATCAGGCATCGGGAGGCTGGATCACACGCAAGCCCGCCATCGTGGTCACTGTCGATCGCAAGCGCGATGACCTGGCGCCTGGCGATCGCTTGCCCGAGACTCTGAATGGATTTGCCGTGGATGTGCGCGAAGCGGGTCCGCTGCAGCGGCTGCGCGGCGCCCATCCGGCACTGTACGCCGCGGTCACCGATCGGGCGCGGCCCGAATACCAGCTTCCTGAGTTCCCCCTCGAACGGGATCTCAACGGCCGACCTCTGCCGGCGGCGAACCTCGAGGCGGCCCGTGCGCAAGCGAAACCCAAATTGACCTACCAGCCTCCGGCGGGCGTGCCCCTGGATTCCATCGAAGACACGTTCACCATCACCTGTCATGCCAGCCCGGAGGCCGGATGGCTGCAACTCGAGCCCTTCCTCCAAGGTGTGAACAGCACTTTGACCGTGGGCATGTACGATTTCACCTCGGCGCACATTCTCGACACCCTGCGGGGCTCCTTGATCGGCCGGCGCGAGCTCAACCTGGTGCTCGATCACCCCGCACCCGATCGGACTCAGGATCAATCGGACGATGCTACCCATGACGCCCTGGAGGCCTCGCTTGCCGGCCGGCTGAATTTCGCGTGGGCCCTGGAAGCGCGCGATCCGCATGCGACTGCCGCAATCTTTCCGTCTGCGTACCACATCAAGGTCGCGGTGCGCGACGGCACCTCGTTCTGGCTGTCCAGCGGCAACTGGAACAACTCCAATCAGCCTGCCATCGACCCGTTCAACGATCCCTCGGGCGCGAACGCGCAGCTCAAGACCAGCGATCGCGATTGGCATGTCATCGTGACCCACAAAAAGCTTGCAGCGCTGTTCGAGGCCTATCTCAAGAACGACCTGAACGTGGCGGACTCGCACCAGGCGCCGGTCGCGGCCGCCGGCGCTGCTGCCATCGATGCTCTCGCAAGCCTCGCTGCACCGGATGTGCCGGCCGCCTCGCGCATCGCGCAGCAGTTCTTTCCGCCCAGGACCATCACCGCCAAGATGACGATTCAGCCGGTGTTGACCCCGGACAATTACCCGCAGCTCATGCTCGAATTGATCAACTCGGCCGAAAAGACGCTGTACATCCAAATGCCCTATATCACTCCCTCCGACAAGCCCGAGAGCGTCGTGCTGGCCGGCTTGGTGGAAGCGATCGCCAAGAAAGTGCGCGCGGGTCTCGATGTGCGCTTGATCCTAAGTTCCTTCGCGAAGCTCCCTAATATCGAGCAGTTGCAGGCTGCGGGTATCGACAACTCGTTGATCCGCATCCAGAACAATCTGCATAACAAGGGGATCATCGTCGATTCCGAGGTGGTCGCCATCGGCAGTCAGAATTGGTCGCCGCCGGGGGTCACCACCAATCGCGATGCCACCTTGATCATTCACAACGCCGAGGCTGCGCAGTACTGGGAGTCGATCTATCTCCATGACTGGGTCCACATGGCGGTTCAACACGCCGCGGACTGAATCTTATCGACGCCGCTTCTTCCGGCGTGCCGCACCAGTCTTTTTCTTTGGGACCGTCTTCTTGCGCGCCGGTAATTTCCCAGCCGGCGCTTGATCGACCGAAGTGCGCGACCCCAATCCGACCGGGAGGTGGGGCGGTGGGCCTCCCTGGCCAGGCAGGCCGAGAAAGTAATCTCGTGCGGTCGCCGGTGCGCCGGCAAGCAGCCTCGCCTGCCAAGCATCCGTCGTCTGCAGAAAACCGTGGCCGACGGGCTGCGGCGGCGCCTTCTGGCCGGCGAGCAGCGCCGTTCGCACCTGGTCTTCCTGTTTCGCACGCATTAGATAGTGCTGGTAGATGTCGAGTACATGAATGGCGTACGCCACGGCGAGATTCTGATTGCCGCGGATGATGAGCAGATTCTCATCGTTGTCGTAGGAGGCCTTGTAGCCCAAGTTGTGGCTGCCGGTGACGACGGCGCAAGCCTTTGGATCCAAGGGATCGACCACGATGATCTTGTCATGAATGATGGCATGCCCCGCGGTCAGAAGCTCCGGATGCAGGTCGCCGAGCGCTGTATGGATGGCCGTGGCCCGAACCATGGCAATGCGGCTCTGCTCGCCCGCCGGCCACCAAACGCTGGGCGGTGGAATGTTCACCTTGGGTTTTGGACTACCCTTCGGGGGCAGCACGAAATTGGGCATGGCATGCGGGTCACTGATCGCGCCCAGCACCAATAGATCCGTCCGTTCGCTCGCGAGTTTCGCGGCCTCGCCGATGATGTTTTGCTTGCCTGATTGCCCGGGGAAGAAGGTGAGAAAGAAGATCGCGTGCCGCGCATGATCCATGAGCGAGTAGACATCATTGAGATCGCTCGGCATGGGCGAATCGGCCGTCTTCTTGTTGGTCGCCGTGTTCGGTGAGAACCACACGTCGACGGTCGTCTTACCGTCCGCCAGTGTCGTCGGCCCGAAGGCCCGCTGATTGGAGCTGCGCTGCGTTTTACCCTGATTGGCGTTGTTCTGCGCCGCCCCGACCAGTTGGTTCTTTCCAGCCCCTACGGTCAGGGCCACTCGCTTGGGTTGCACGTCGGCTTCCAGGCGGTGCCAAAAGTCCAAATAGATTTGGGCAATCTTCGGGTCGTTGACAATGATGACGTTGTTCGATTGTGTGCACAGGCCGGTTTCGGTCCAGTTGGTGCTGCCGGTCATGACCGTCTGTGGCACGCCGCCCTTGACGTAAATCGCGAACTTGTCGTGGCCGATCGCCCCCGAATTATTGAACATTCGATCCTGTGCGCGATCGGGATGGATGGCATGCAAATGCTTGCGCACCGGATCATTTTCAGTGTCCCACACCACCGGCTGCCTCTTGTCCTTCGCCGTACCCGGAGCATTGGGATCGGCGTTGCCGGCCGTCGACAAAATGACGTGTACCAGCGCCCTGCCGGCGGCGGCCTTCAACAGATCGATGAGTTCGGGATCGTGGAGTTCGTACAGTGCCAGAAATACTTCACCGCCCTCGGCAATCGCGCGGTCGAGCAGGCGTCGCACGAACGACAGCGCATCCGCCGTCAAAAAAGCTCGGATTTCACTCGCGGGATTCTGGATCTGGTCCTTGAGGATGGCCAACAGACCGTTGGTGCTGGTCGGCATCGGCACGTCCGCGCCGGGCGCCGCTTTCGCCTTTACGCTGGCCAACTGCTGCAATAGGTTTTGCGTGGACAGGATGCCGTTGGTGAAGGTTGCCTCGATGGCAGGCTGCGGGCCATTGTATTTGTGAGTAACGTCGATGGGCTGGGTTATGAAAGGATCGCCAATCGCAAACAGCGGCCGCGGCGCGCCGACATAGCGGGGCTTGCCCGCGGCGTTCTTATAGGCCGCGGTCGCCGATGGCGGCAGCTTCACGCGGCCCGGTCCGGCAATGCCCACAGGTTGTATCTCATAGTGGACCCGAAAGTCGATGGGCCGCACGGTTACCGAGTCCCGCGAGCGCCGCAAAGTCAGATCGCGCCACTCGAAGTTCTGAATCGGCCAAACGGAGGTGTCCTGGGCCAGCCAATTGGGGTTCGACTGGTCGGTGAAGGCGATCCAACTGGGCAGTATCCGCCGCGCGCCTGCGTCCGCCCCGGTCTCATGAACGCGCGTCACCATGAATCCCAGACAACCATTGATGGACTTGGCAATCTGCCAGGCGAGAAAGGCGACTTCGCCGTTTCCCCACGCACCGGCCTTCATGATCAAGCTGGCCATCAACCTACTCCTTCCGTGAGTTTCGACGCAGATTCAGTGAATGAAATGAAAAGGCGGCCATATCGCTGAAACTTCATCAATTGCCCGGTCCCTGGTACTTCCGCTCAAAGCTTATGCGGGGTGCCGCGAAAGCCCTCGATGTCGGCGTAGTGATAAAAGTCCCGGGCGTGCCGCAGGCATTCGTCATTGGTCATGATGCCGCCATTGGATGCAGGTGGGGTCACCTTCACGGATTTCTTCAAAAACGCCGTTCCGACCTTATCGAAAATATTGAACGCTGCATCGGTGCAGAGAAATGAGGTGATCGAACTATTGAACTGCGGCGCAGCCGTGTGGTTCGAGCGGAAGTAGGCAGAATCGGCGTCGTTGACCTTCGCTGCATTCTTGACCTGGGTGGCAAATTTCGAATAGGCATGGTTGAGTTCATGCATGCAATTGAGGCCGA
>Ga0137409_10006859_pt1 | contig 11766 bp, 12 predicted proteins | sample CZODoug1_16funga_FD_122059 | JGI IMG/M metagenome (GOLD analysis project Ga0137409, IMG submission 122059) | Vadose zone soil fungal communities from Angelo Coast Range Reserve, California, USA - CZODoug1_16fungal (Hybrid Assembly) | ecosystem: Environmental > Terrestrial > Soil > Vadose zone... | reverse complement strand
CCTGAGCTGCCGGGGGCGGCCGACCGTCGAGGTCGGCCCCATCGCGGCGCCGCTGCGATTCGAGACTATTTCGTCCAGCGATACACGGCGCCAGGGAACGGCGCTTTCCACGGGTCAAAAACGCCCGTGATGTACAAGGTATTCGCCCCATCCGCGCCGAAGTTCACATTGGTGACATAGGGTGTGGGGACGGTGACGATACGCACCAACTTCTTCTCTTCGTTCACCACGAGCACCCGGCCCGAGCCGTTTTGCGCGATGTAATAATTGCCGTCGGGACCCAATTTGAAGCCGTCCGGGCCATTGTAGGCGTCCTCATGAGCGGTCGGCGGCGCGAGGTCCTGTAGACGCGCCCAAACAGTGCGAGGTCCCAAAGTGCCGTCGGCCTTGACCGGAAATGACAGGATGCGGCCGGCCAGCATCTCCGATACCAGCAGGTTCTTGCCGTCCTTGGACAGCGCCAGCCCGTTCGAATAGTGAATGAGGTTGGCCACTTCGACGAGGGTGCCCTTGTCCGGCGACATGTACAGAATCGTTCCGCTGATCGGCGCCTTCAGGTCATAGACGCCGGAGGCGGAGACGTAGATTCCTCCGGCGCGATCCGCCGTGAAATCATTTGGGCCGATGAAGGGCTTGCCGGCGCTGTCCTGGTCGACGGCGCGGATTTGTCTGCCGATTTCGTCGAGTTCGATGATCTCGTTCGCGTCGTAGCACGCGACCAAGATGTGATTGCGCCGGTAGGTGATCAGCCCGGAAGCGCCGCAATGCTCGCCGCTCCAATAGGATCTGACGCGCTTTCCGTCCCATATCTTGATTCCCGGTCCGGCGTATTCCACATACAGGAGCTTGCCGTTGCGCCAAAGGGGTCCCTCGGGATAGGCGGCCGCCGCATCGACAGCCACCGTGCCCGCCCGAGAAATTCCCATGAGGGCAATTGCCGAAACGATCGACCACAATGCCCGTGCGCATCGCATTTTCATGGGAACCTCTTACCGAGCGGGATGGTTGTGCGCGCCCGATTGCTCGCGCAATTCGGCGATCGCGTGCGCGCGCCGCTGATGCAGGTGCTCCGCGATCTTCGCTCCGGCCTGGGCTGCGATGTCCTCGGGCGAAGGCTTGATCGCCGCCGCGGCGTCGCGTGCCGCCTGGAGGTATTGGCGCTGCGGGTAGGGCGCGTTCTCCAATCCGGTACGCCCGCGCGAATCCGCCTCGCAGGCGAGCAGCGCCTGCGCGAAGCGCTCCGGGCGGCGGAACGCGTCGGCCCGTTCCATGAATTCCAGAATGGTCTTGGGCTTGAGTTCGAAGGCACGATGCACGATCCCGTGATAGCGCGCCACGATGATACTCAGGTCGCGATATTCGCCCGGCAGGCGCAGGCGCAGACACAGTGCTTCGATCAACGAAACGCTGCGCTCCTCGTGCCCCCGATGGCTCGGCCACTCCGCGCGCGGCGTCGTGCCCTTGCCGAGATCGTGCACCAGTGCGGCGAATCGAACCTTGGGTTCGGGGCAGAGCAAGGCGGCTTGGTCGAGCACCATCAAGGTGTGCAGTCCCGTGTCGATCTCCGGGTGCCACTGCGCCGGCTGCGGCACGCCGAATAGCGCGTCGATTTCCGGATAAATCGGCTGCAGCGCGCCGCAGGCGCGCAACACTCTGAAGAACTCGCTTGCCTTGGGCTCGCGCAGCGCCTTCTCGGTTTCCTGCCATACCCGCTCGGGCACAAGCGCATCGACCTCGCGCCGCTCCACCATGGCGCGCATCAATTCCAGGGTTTCGGGAGCAACCTGAAATCCCAGCGGCGCGAAGCGCGCGGCGAAGCGCGCCACGCGCAGCACGCGCACCGGATCCTCGGCAAAGGCGGGCGAAACATGTCGCAGCACGCGCGCCTCGAGGTCGCGTCTGCCGCCGAAAGGGTCGAGCAGCGTGCCGTCGGACGACTGCGCAATGGCGTTGATGGTCAGGTCGCGGCGCGCGAGATCTTCTTCGAGCGTGACCTCGGGTCCGAATTCGACCGTGAATCCGCGATAACCGGGCGACACCTTGCGCTCGCGCCGCGCCAGCGCGTACTCCTCGTGAGTCTCCGGATGCAGGAACACTGGGAAGTCGCGTCCGACTTGGGCGTACTCGAGGCGCAGCAGTTCCTCGCGGGTGCCGCCGACGACCACCCAGTCCCGTTCTTTGACGGCTACGCCGAGCAAGGCGTCCCGAACCGCTCCGCCGACCAGATACACTTGCATACGTGAATACTAGCAGCATAGCCGCAACGATCCGCGCGGCCTTGATAGTTGCGCTGATCGCGGCCTCGAGCGGCGGTTGCTACCTCCTGCAGAGCGCCCAAGGCCAGTTGGCGCTCATGTCCAAGCGCGAACCCATCGCCCGCGTGATCGACCAGGCATCGACGCCGTCGGCCTTGCGTGCCCAGCTCGAGGCGGTCTCCTCGATCCGCGATTTCGCCAGCCGCGAGCTGGGACTGCCGGATAACGGCAGCTATCGGAGTTACGCGGATGTGGGCCGCCGCTACGTGGTGTGGAATGTGGTGGCCGCGCCGGAATTCTCGGTCGACGCCAAGGAGTGGTGTTACCCGATCGTGGGCTGCGTCGCCTATCGCGGCTATTTCGTCGAAGCCAGGGCGCGCCGTTTTGCCGGTCAATTCCACGCCAAAGGTTTCGACGTCATGGTCGGCGGCGTCGCGGCGTATTCCACCTTGGGTCATTTCAATGATCCGGTGCTCAACACCATGATGGGCTGGAGCGATGTCGAGCTGGCCGCGATCATATTTCATGAACTCACCCACCAGCTCTTGTACGTGCCGAACGACTCATCCTTCAATGAAGCGCTTGCGACCACCGTTGAAGAAGTGGGGGTGCGGCGTTGGCTGCACGCCCAAGGCCGCGACGCGGATTTGGCGATCCACCTCGTGCAGCAGGATCACTATGCCAAGGTCGTCGACCTCTTGAGCGCGACGCGCGCCGAGCTGCGCGCGGTTTACGCCTCCGGAATTGCGCCTGAATTGATGCGCGAGAAAAAACGCGCCGCGTTCGCCGCCATGCGGTCATCCTACGCGCTCCTGAGAGCGGATTGGGGCGCGCATGCGCCGTTCGAATCTTGGTTCGGCGAGGACCTCAACAACGCCCATCTGGCGTCGGTGGCCACATACTTCACCTGCGTGCCGGGCTTCGAGCGGGAACTCAATGCCGTGGGCGGCGACCTTACTGCCTTTTACGCCCGAGTCCGCGCGCTCGCCAAACTCGATCAAGAGAAGCGCGATGCCGCCGTCTGCGGCAACTCATAGATCTCGAGTACGGCGGTTCGAAGCCGCAATGTGCGCGGCGAGCTCGCGAAACAGCGCCCCATTGTCGCCGAACGGGATCGTGCGCGATCCCGTCGCCAGCGCCGCCCATGCCGCCCTGAGGACACCGGCGGCATGGACCACTGCGCGGGCGGTGATGGCCGTCGATGGTGCATTCACTGACATGGCTACCTCCCCTTCAATACAGCAGACTGAGTTGAACCACCAGCCCGATGGCGAACACGATGGTGACCGCAAGCAGCCCTTGCGCCAGCCTTGCGATGAGATGGATTTCGTTCATGATGTGCTCCTAAAGTCTCGATTGATCCCGATGACGAACACAGTGCTCCACGCGCCGATCCGCAACAAACGCAATGTCTGACAATCGATTAAGGAAAACTTAAGGTGCTGACCGCCTACGATCGATTGCCATTGGGGGCGTTGCGGGTATTCGAGGCCGTAGCCACTCACTTGAGTTTCTCGGCCGCCGCCGATGCCCTCAACGTCACGCCGGCCGCCGTCAGCCAGCAGATCAAAGCGCTCGAGGGGTATATCCAAGTCCCTCTGTTTCGACGAAACGGCCGGCGCGTAGAAATCACCGATGAAGGCCTCGAATTGCTGCCCTCCGTGAGAGCCGGTCTCGAGAAGCTCGAATCCGCCCTGCAGCAACTCAAGCACTACCGCCGCGCCGGTCCGCTGCAAATCACCATGCTGGCATCGTTTCTGCAAATATGGCTGCTGCCGCGCATACGCTCTTTTCGACGGAAATTTCCCCACATTGACCTGCGCTTTCACACCTCGCGTGAGCTGGTGGATTTCTCGCGCACCGCCCACCACGTCGCCATACGCTTCGGCCGCGGGAATTACCCCAATGTGCATTGCGAAAAATTGCTCGAAGACTGGCTGGTGCCGGTAGCAAGCCCTGACCTCATCAAGCAATACGGAATGATCGAGCGCGGAGCGAACTTGAGCAAATACCCGCTGCTCGAAAGCGGCGATGAGCCGTGGAGTGTTTGGAGCCAGACCGATGAGGAGGCTGCCTGGCATTCGCGATCGCCCAGTATCGAGGACTCGGCGGGCCTCCTTGCGGCGGCGGAAGAGAGCCTCGGATTTGCGCTCGCGCGTTGGACGTTGGTCTCGCGATCGCTGCACAAGGGTACGCTGCGGCTCGCGGGTAACGGGGCGTTGCCCTACGGCTCGGCTTACTATTTCGTGTGTCCGACGAACTTTCTTGCGATCCCTAAAGTTGCACAGTTTCGCGAGTGGATTTTGGCCGCGGCGCGGGAATTCCCGGGACCACCCGGTGCGCCGGATACGCGATAGGGCATTCGCAGGAGTGCTTTGAGTGTCCACTGGATCCCGGTCCCACGACCACGAATCACGGATCGACGCGCTCATGCGCGCGTACCAGGGTGCCGTGCCCGGCGCCTGTGTCGCGGTGGTTCAAGATGGCGTACCCCTATGTCGGCGCGCTTACGGCCTTGCGAATGTCGAAAGCCTGATCGCCGCCACGACTGCCACCAACTATCGTCTGGCGTCGCTGACCAAGCAATTCACCTCGGCCGCGATACTGCTCCTGGCGGAGGAGGGGCGGCTGTCCATCGACGACCCAGTGCGCAAGTGGTTGCCGAGCCTGCCGGCTGCCGCCGATGAAATCGTCATTCGTCACCTACTTACCCATACCTCCGGACTCATCGACTATGAGGACCTGATTCCGGACGGAACGACTTCGCCATTGAGCGATGCCGATGTGCTTGGCCTGCTCGAAGCGGAAAATCGCGGCTATTTTCCACCGGGCACAGGGTATCGCTACAGCAATAGCGGCTACTCCCTGCTGGCGCTCATCGCCGGGCGCGCATCGGCTAAAGATTTCGCTTCCGTTCTGCGCGAGCGCATTTTCCAACCGCTCGGCATGCACAATACCGTCGCGTTCGAGGCAGGCGAGTCGGTCGTCGCGCACCGCGCCTTCGGCTACAGCGCCTCCCGGCATTCGTGGACGCGCACCGATCAGAGCCTGACCAGCGCCACCCTCGGCGACGGCGGTATCTATTCCTCCATCGACGACCTCGCGAAATGGGATGCGGCACTTTGCGAGGACCGGCTTCTGCGGCCGGCATCGCTGCGCCTCGCGTTCCAAGCTGCGACCCCGACCGACGATCCGGCCGTTCAATATGGCTTCGGCTGGTGCATCACCGGCGAGACTCGCTGGCATTCGGGCGAAACGATCGGATTTCGCAACGTCATCGTGCGCTACCCGGAGCGGCGCTTCACGGTCATCGTCCTGACGAACCGCAACGATCCGGCGCCCTACCCGACGGCGTTGGCGATCGCCAAGATCTTTCTACCGGCTGGAGGCAGCGCTCGCCCGGTAGGGTAAGGAGCCTGCCGGCAACGAAGAACACAGTTGCCAGCAGGCTCCTTACCCCACCGGGCGAATACTGGAGTAGGTCGACACACAGTGCCGACGCTACGGGCGGGTGTTGGGACACGCGGTTTTCCCGCCGACCGGCGCCCACGATGTCGAGCGGCCCAGCGTTAAGGGCAAGGGGGATGGGAAGCCTGAAGGCAACTGCGTCTTTCGTTGCCTTCAGGCTTCCCATCCCCCTTGGCCATGCGCTGCCGTCACCGCAAGGGTGCGAGCAAAGCGGTTGCCAGCACATCCACGCCGGTACGCACGGGATCGCATACCGGCAATCCCAGCTCCGCCGTGAGCCCCCGGAAATACTCGGCACAGTCGGCATCGGAGAGAGTCGAGGAATTGATGCTGAGGCCGACGCAGCGTATCGCTGGGTTGGTCAGCCGGCCGGCGCGCAGATAGTCGTCGATCGCCGCCTGCAGATCGGGAATGGGAAAATCCGGGTACTCGTCGATGGTACGCCGCGAGGGGTCGTGGCATAGCACGATGGCGTCGGGCTGCGAGCCGTGCAGCAGCCCGAGCGTCACCCCCGCGTAAGCCGGGTGAAACAGCGATCCCTGTCCCTCGATCACGTCCCAGTGATCGGCCGCATTGTCGGGGGATAGCTGTTCCGCCGCGCCCGCGACGAAATCGGCAATGACCGCATCGATGGCGATGCCTTCGCCTGAAATCATGACGCCGGTCTGGCCGGTTGCTCGAAAGGACGCGTCGACCCCGCGCTCGTGCAAGTTCTTGGCGAGGGCCAAGGCAGTGTACTTCTTGCCGAGAGCGCAGTCGGTCCCGACCGTCAACACCCGCTTACCGCCGCGTTTGCGGCCGGTCGCAGCGCCGTAAGTCCTGTCGCTGTGCCGGACGTCGATCAGCCGGACACCGCGCCGCGAAGCGGCTTGCACCAGATCGGGAAAGGAGGTCAGGCGCGTGTGAAGTCCGCTCACGACGTCGAGGCCGGCGTCGGCCGCCGCGGCCAGTTCGGCGACCCAATGAGCCGGCAGCGTGCCGCCGGTCGGCGCAATTCCGACGACGATGGAACCGGCGCCATGCGCGGCGGCCTCGCGGGGCGACAGACGCGAGAGGCCGAGCGTGACACTGCAACCCGGCAAGCTCCACTCGCCCACGACGTCGTCAGGACACCAGTCCTTGAGACCGAAGGCGGTCTTCGCCGTCAGTTTATCCCGGACGTCGCCGAGAAAGAGTAGATACGGCTTGCGAAGTCGATGCATATTAGGTTTCTTCCATAGCCAAAGGTTTTCAATGTATCGCACCACCGCGCTCGCCTTGTTCTTGAAAAAGGACATGGTTGAGTTCTATACGGTGAGCTATTCGCAGGATTCACGCATCGACGACATCGACTTGTTCAGCGAGTACTGACGGCCGGGCCACCCGCTAATGCCGGATTGCTTTGTTGCGGCCGGCGCTCGCGCGGTTGTGGCTGAGGCGCGCGTTGTCTTCGAGAGCGCCGAGATACTGGCGGGCGCTCGCCACCATGGATTGCGGCTTGATTCCGAGCTTCGCGAAGCCGTCCTCCTTGCTGACGCTGTCGATGGTCAACGAGCGATAATTGTCGCTGGAGAAGGGGCGGCCCGGCACGAAGTCCATGATGAGCGCTTGCATTCGCGCCAAGGGATCGGGTAGTCCGATGATCCAGCGGCGCCGCCCCGTGAGCTTGGCCACCAAGCCGACGATTTCGCGCAGCGAGTAGACCTGAGGACCGCCGAGTTCGTAGGTTTGACGGCTGGCGGCGCCGCCGTGCAGGCAGCGAAGCATGGCCTCGATCACATCGTCGACGAACACCGGCTGAAAGCGCGCATTCGGCTTGGCGAGCGGAAAGACCCAGGGGATTGCCGCGAGCAGGCCGGCGAAGCGATTCAGGAATGAATCGCCCGGGCCGAACATCACGGAGGGCTGGAAGATGGTCCAGTCCAACGCAGCGCTCGATTCGCGGATGAGGTGTTCCGCGTCGCCTTTGGAGCGCAGGTAGTAGCTGGGCGCATCAACGGCGGCTTTCAGGGCAGATACCTGAAGAAGCCTGCTGACGCTCGCGGAGCGGGCCGCCTGCAATACGCCTCGCGTGAGCTCAGTGTGCGCGCGCCTGAAGCCTCCGCCGCCGAAGCCGCGTTCATTGAGGATACCGACGAGATTGATCACCACGTCTTTTCCGCGGAAGTGCTCGCTCAATTGCGCTTCGTCGTACACATCGCAGTTTTCCAGCGTCAGGCCGGGCAGCACCAGCAAGTGCTTGTGCTGTTCCCGGTCTCGCGACAACACCGTCACGCGGCGACCGTCCTTGATCAGGCGGGCGACCAACCGGGTCCCCAAGAATCCCGTGCCGCCGAGCACGACTATGGATTGTGCACGCATCGGATCAGCGAATTTGAATCAGTTGCGCGACGGAGCCGCGCCGGACATTGAGCACCAAGACGTTGGCGCTCTTCGCCGCTTCTTTGAACGCCTTGGTGTTCGCGACCAGCGTGCGGCCCACACCCACGATCAAATCGTTGGCGCGCAGGCCATTTTGAGCCGCCGGGCTGCCTTCCTGGACGGCCTTCACCACAACGCCGCCGTCAGGGGCATCGGCAAGTTCGGCCCCTTCCAGTCCCTTGCTGATATCCACGGCGTTGGCCGTCTCGAGTTCACTGCGCTCGGAGATCAGAGCGTTGACTTTGCGCGCCTTGCCGTCGCGCAGCAGGCCGATCTCGACCTTGTCGCCGACGCGTAGCATGCCGATGGTGTTGCGCAGCTCGCCTGCGTCTTTCATGTTGACGCCGTTGATCGAGGTAATGATGTCGCCCGTCTTGACGCCTGCGCGGTCGGCCGCCGAACCGGGCGCCACCCCGGCCACGAGCGCGCCGCTCGATTCGGTGAGCCCGAATTCCTTGGCGATGTCCGGGGTCACATTATAGATGTTGACGCCGAGCACGCCTCGCTTCACTTGGCCGTACTTGATCAGCTGGTCCATGACGCCCTTGACCATATTGACCGGGATCGCGAATCCGATACCGATGTTGCCGCCGCTGCGCGACAGAATGGCGGAGTTGACGCCGACCAGTTCGCCGCGCAAGTTCACCAAGGCGCCGCCGGAATTTCCCGGGTTGATCGAGGCATCGGTCTGGATGAAGTCTTCGTAGCCGTCCGGGTTGATGCCGGTGCGGCCAAGCGCGCTGACGATGCCGGCCGTGACCGTGTGCTGCAGTCCGAAAGGGTTGCCGATGGCGACGACATAGTCGCCGACCTCGAGCCGGGTCGAGTCCCCCAGCGCCATCGCGATCAGATTGGGCTGCTTGGCCTGCAGGACGGCGACATCCGCGCCTTCATCGCTGCCGATGACCTTGGCGGTAAAGCTTCGATTGTCGAGCAAGGTGATGGTGATTTCGCTGGCGTTCTCGACCACATGATGATTGGTGATGATATAGCCGTTCTTCGCGTCGACGATGACGCCCGAGCCCGCACTTTGGAACTGGCGCTCGCGCGGCTTCGAATCGGGCGGTACGTCGAAGAAGCGGCGGAAAAACGGATCGTCGAGCAAGGGATTCCGCTGGCCGGGTTCCTCTTTGATGGTGCCTCGCGTTGCAATGTTGACCACGGCGGGCGACACGCGCTTGACCATGGCGGCAAGCGAGGGCATCGGCGCGGCATCTGCGACGGGCGCGGGTAGGGCCGCGTACGCGGGTCCGGGAGCGATGGCCGCCGGCCCGGCGATGACAGCTGCGGCGAGCGTCGCTGCCGCAAATTTGAGACGCAGATTCATGCGCGGTCCTTCCGTTCGATTTTTCTCGGCTACGCTCAAGGCCGGACGGGTTGTCCGTCCGGCCTTGGGCATAGTCAACATCGTCCACGATACTACACGGAAGACTGCGCTCGGCGGACCCTCTTAGGCGGCTTCCACCGTGATCCGGTGCGGTTGCACCTGCGCCAACTTCGGAATTGCGACTTCCAGCACACCATTGACGAACTTCGCCTTGATGTTCTGGGCGTCGGCCGAATCCGGCAAGCTGAAACGGCGCTGGAATTCGCCCGTGATGCGCTCCACGCGGCGATAGCCTTCGCGCGACTCTCGGCGCGCATCTTCGCGTTTTCCGCGAATGGTCAGCACGCCCTGGTCGGCGGTGATCTCCACCGCTTTCGGATCCACACCGGGCAGATCCAGGTGCAGCGCAAACTGGCTCGCTTCCTCGTGAATATCCACCGGCGGCAGCCAGGCGCCGGAATCCGCGGCCGTCGTCAACGGCGCGCCGAACAAACGATCGATATCTTTTTGGAGCCGGCTGACGAGTGCCCAGGGCTCATAACGTACGACGGTCATTGCAAAACTCCTGAATAAAGTGATTGACCTCATGTAGGTCGGTGATTTTCAAATCGCGCGCTTGACACCGGATTTGGGTCGCTTCCTGAGTTTTTCAACTGATCGCCGAACTCTGGGGTGCCGGAGAAAAGTGAGACGTGGTTCAAAGTCAATGGGACATAATGTGGATAACGTGTGCAAACACAAGATGTTGCGATTAGAGCTTTTTCCACTTGACCTGGCTCTCACGAAGTGTAATCAGCCAATTTATCGAGATATATTTATAAGTAATTGATATATATGTATTTTTTATATCGAAAAATGTATGAAAAATGTCTTGACGATGGTTGCCATCGCGTCTTAACCTCTTCATCCACACACAACATGTTGTGGTCGGCAGTTCGCGTTAGTCCCCCATCGGCTTGATTCAGAATCAATCTCTTTAAATTTCGCGGGACCGCCGCAATTTGGTTAAGTTTGGCGAAAGAATTATAAGGGAGCGGCTTCAATACCCATGAATACTGTGGTCAAAATACAGCCCAAAGACGTCGGCGATATTTCATTCCAGGAAGCGTCCTTCGACATCTGGGATAAGAAATACCGTCTGACCGCGAAGGACGGTTCGCCCATCGACAACACGATGGACGATACCTATAAGCGCGTCGCGCGCGCGCTTGCCGATGTCGAGACCGAGGACCGCCGCGAACAGTGGTACGAGTCGTTTCTGTGGGCGCTGCGCCATGGCGCGATTCCCGCAGGCCGCGTCACGTCGAATGCCGGCGCGCTCGAACACAAGCCCGCCACGTCGACCATCAATTGCACGGTATCCGGCACCATCCGCGATTCGATGGACGATATCCTGAACAAGGTGCATGAGGCGGGCCTCACGCTCAAAGCGGGATGCGGCATCGGCTATGAATTCTCGACCTTGAGGCCGCGCGGCGCCTACGTATCGGGCGCCGGCGCGTACACGTCGGGTCCTTTGTCGTTCATGGATATCTACGACAAGATGTGCTTCACCGTGTCCTCGGCCGGCGGCCGCCGCGGCGCCCAGATGGGCACCTTCCACATCGGGCATCCCGATGTGTTGGAGTTCATTCGCGCGAAGCGCGAGAACGGTCGTCTGCGGCAGTTCAATCTGTCCCTGCTCGTCAGCGACGAATTCATGAAGGCCGTGAAGAGCGACGGGGACTGGCAATTGGCGTTTCCGCTGGGACGCAAGGAGTTCGAGGCCGAACGGCCGAACCTCGACGACGCTTCGAAGTACGTGTGGCGCGAATGGTCGTATACGGAAGGGTATGTCGCGAACGAGGAAGGCCTGGTGGCCTGCAAGATCTACAAGACCCTGCCGGCGCGCCGCGTGTGGGACGTGATCATGTCCTCGACCTACGACTTTGCCGAGCCGGGGTTCATCCTCGTCGATAAAGTCAACGAGATGAACAACAATTGGTGGACCGAGAACATCCGCGCCACCAACCCATGCGTCACCGCGGATACCCGTCTCGCCACGCAGTTTGGCATGGTGCGTATCGGCGATCTGTACGACGCTCGGGTCGACATTCAGGCGACCGTCGATGGCCGGGCGCTGGATGAGGGCATGGGCGTGACAGTGCGGCCGGCCGTTCCGGCTTTCATGACTTCATCGTCCGCGGACGTCTATCGCGTCGTGACGCAGGACGGCTATGAGATCAAGGCGACCGAATGGCATGACTTCTATACCAGTCGCGGCAAGATCAAGCTCAAGGATCTCAAGCCCGGGGATGAGTTGCTGATTCAGTCCGG
>Ga0137409_10006858_pt1 | contig 11767 bp, 11 predicted proteins | sample CZODoug1_16funga_FD_122059 | JGI IMG/M metagenome (GOLD analysis project Ga0137409, IMG submission 122059) | Vadose zone soil fungal communities from Angelo Coast Range Reserve, California, USA - CZODoug1_16fungal (Hybrid Assembly) | ecosystem: Environmental > Terrestrial > Soil > Vadose zone... | reverse complement strand
ACGCCGATCATGAGTCCGATGCCGATTCCGGTGTAAGCCTGGATCAGCGCCAGCAATTGAAGTTTGTCCATCGCGCGCCCCTTTCTGAGCGAGTTTTTGAAGTTGGAAGGAAACGTCAGTGATGCTCGCGAGCCAGCGAGAGATAGACCACGGTCAGCATCATGAAGATGTAGGCCTGCAGCACGACGATCAGGATGTGGAAGATTGCCCAACCCCAGCCGAGCAGGGTGCCGGCGAAAGTGCCGACCAGACCGGTGGACGCCCACAACCAGAGCAGCAGGAAGATGATTTCGCCCGCGTACATGTTGCCGAACAACCGCAGCGAATGCGACAACGGCTTGGACACGTACTCTATGAAGTTGAAGAGCAGATTGGCCACCGCGAGCAGCGTGCCCGCGATCCACTTGAGCGGATTTGCTGACAGGTCGGTCATGCCAAACGGTGCGCAAAACAGCTCATGCAGCCACCCGCCGAGGCCCTTTGCGGCGATCGCAAAGCCGATCATCAACACCCAAACGGAAAGCGACAGCGCGAAGGTGGTGTTTACGTCCGCCGTAGGCACCAAGCGCCACTCGTGCAGCCCGATCGCGCCGAGCGCTCCGCTCACGATGTCGACCGGAAGAAAGTCCATCGCGTTCATGACCAGCACCCACACAAATACCGTGAGCGCGAGCGGCGCTACAAGTCGGTCGCGATCGGCGTGATGAAAGATTCCCTTGACCTGCTCGTCGACGAATTCGATCGCCAGTTCAACGAACGCCTGGCGCCGATTCGGCACACCGGACGTGGCGCCGCGTACCACCCACCACAAAAACCCGATCGCGACCACGCCGACAACAAGGGCGGTCACGATCGAGTCGACATACAACGTCCAGAAACCGCCGTCACCGACATGCTTCTCGAAGAAGGTGAGGTGATGCTGGATGTAGCTGCTGGGGGTCAGTTCTGCGTCGGCGGCCATTGTTGATCGCTGTTCGGTCGCTGCGGTGAGGAGTCTTCGCGAACAAAAAAAGCTGCCGAAAAGAGCAGCAGTGTCACCACGAAGGCGCCAAAGAACGCTGGAGCGACGACCTCGCGGTACGTCGCCATGACCACCCACAGCAGAATGACGATCAGGAAGACCCGCACGCCTTCAGCACGCGCAGCCGTAAGAAGAGCTCCCCCCGCCGAATCTGCCGTGCGTCTCGTTGCAATCAGCGTGGCGGCTACACCGGAAAGCATGCTGACCATGCCACCCAGTACGGCGGAAAAAGCGCCGTTGACGCCCGCCAGCAGAGCACCGACGAGAGCCAGAACCGCGGTCGCCAATGCCTGCCAAATGACAGCGGTGCGCACCGGCTTGCCGAGCCTACGAAGTCCAGCGTTCATCAAACTCCGCCCGCCGGCAAGAACAGAGGATTGTAGCCGGGGATATATGCCCGGGCAATTCACCCACCCGCGCGTAGCGTTTTGGCCTTGGGCGGGATCAAATCGCGCGCCGCCGGCGCAGCGGCGACTCGACGTTAGCGCCGCAGGCGCGCCAGGATGCCGTCGAGTTGATCGAGAGTGGAGAATCCGACGACAAGCTTGCCTCGGCCCTTGCTGTCGGTTCGCAGCGTTACGACCGCGCCGAGCGTGTCGGACAGTTCTTCTTCAAGTCGCTCCATGTCGCGACTGCGCCCACCCGCGGTGGATTTGCGCTGCGCCTTCGTTTCTCCCTGCTGGGTACGCGTGACGAGCGCTTCCGCCTCACGCACGGAGAGCCCTTTGACGATGATCTGGTGGCCAAGCTGAACTTGTGTCGCCCCGTCCAGCGCAAGCAGGGCGCGCGCGTGGCCCATATCCAGATTGCCGTCCATCAGCATGTCCTGTACGGGCCCTGCCAGGTTCAGTAACCGCAACAGATTCGACGTCGCGCTGCGCGAACGCCCGATCGCCTGCGCTGCCTGCTCGTGCGTGAAGTTGAACTCCCGGATCAGGCGTTGCAGGCCTTGCGCTTCCTCGAGAGGATTCAGGTCTTCACGCTGTATGTTTTCGATCAGAGCCATCGCAAGCGCGGACTCGTCGGGGACGTCTCTGACGACGACCGGCACTTCGGTCAGACCGGCCATCTGCGCTGCGCGATAACGCCGTTCGCCCGCGATGATCTCGTACTGCCCGTCGGCGAACGGGCGTACCAGGATCGGCTGCACCACACCCTGCGCGCGGATCGACTCGGCGAGTTCAGCCAGCGACTCAGGGTTCATTCTCGTTCGCGGTTGATACCGTCCAGCACGGATCTCGGCGATCGGCAGACTAGTGGGGCTTGCCGCTGACGCCGCGGTAGATGTCTCCCCGCCCAGCAGCGCATCGAGCCCCCGCCCAAGTCCTCGCACCTTTTTCATCGGCTCGCGCGTCTTTCGCCTGGTATTACAGAAGTCGCACGCGCTCGATCACTTCTGCACCGAACGCGAGGTACGCCTGCGCGCCCTTCGAACTGCGGTCGAACGTCACCCCCGGCATGCCATAGGACGGCGCTTCGGCGAGGCGGACGTTGCGCGGGATGATGGTCGCAAAGACCTTGTCTTGAAATCGCTCTACCAACTGCTCCGACACCTGCTGCTGCAAGGTCATGCGCGGATCGAACATCACGCGCAGCAAGCCGATGATCCGCAGGTCCGGGTTGAGGTTGGCGTGAACGCGCTTGATCGTGTTGACGAGGTCGGCGAGACCTTCAAGTGCAAAGTACTCGCACTGCATCGGGATGATGACGCCGTGCGCCGCGCACAGACCATTGAGCGTCAGTAAGGAGAGCGATGGCGGGCAGTCGATCAGGACGAAGTCGTAGAGAGCGTCGACCTCGGCGAGGGCGTGCTTGAGCCGGGTTTCGCGACCATCCAGATCAACCAGTTCGATTTCGGCCCCGGCAAGCTCGCGGTTCGCCGGCAGCACGTCGTAGGCGCCGGGCGCCGAGGCGACGGTGGCATCCTTCAGCGGCGCCAGGCCGACCAGTACCTGATAGACGGAGCGTTCGAGCGAACGCTTGTCGACGCCGCTTCCCATCGTCGCGTTGCCTTGTGGGTCCATGTCGACCAGTAGAACGCGCTGGCCCTGCGCTGCAAGGCCAGCCGCGAGGTTCACGCTGGTTGTGGTTTTGCCAACACCGCCCTTCTGGTTGGCAACGCAGAACATGCGAGCCACGCGGCTTACTCCGCGGCGAGTCGAGCACCGAAGCCGATCAAGGCAACACCGGCAAAGCGTGACAACCAGCGGCCAACCGACTTGTTCGCCCGCAACCGCCGCGCCGCCCAATTGCCGCTCACGATCAAGAGGGTGCCGTACAGAAACGTCAGCAAAGAAATAGAGGCGCCCATCGCGACCAGGGTGGGAGGCCCGTCATACCGCACCGGATCGATGAACAACGGGAAGAACGCCATGTAGAAAACAATCGCCTTGGGATTGATCAGCGTGATGAGGAACCCCTGGCGAAAATAAGCGCGCGGTGTGATCGGCAACTGCACACGGCTGAGGTCTCCACCTGACCGCAACAGCTGCACGCCGACCCAGAGGAGGTACGCCACGCCGACCCATTGCACCGCCTTGAATAGCGGCGGATGAGTCGCGAGCAGCGCAGCGACGCCAACCAGGGCCGCGAGCATCAGCAACCAATCACCGATCATCAACCCGGCGAGGGCGGCGTAACCGCCGCGCAAACCACCCTTGGCGGTCGATGTAAGGACCGCAAAAGTGCCTGGCCCTGGAAGCATCAGGAACACGAGCACGGTTGCGAGGAACGCCCAGTAGTCGGAGATGCCGAGCATCGTTCTAGCGGGGACGGAGAACAACAAGATGCCGCTCGGCATCGAGCAGCGGGACGCGAAGTTTAACCGCGTGCGCAAGTTCCACCGTTGACGGCAAGGCGCTGATCTCTTCGGCCGGATAGACGCCCTTCATTGCCACCCAACTCCCCGTCGGCGCGATGAGGTGCGACGTCATCCGGACCATCGCCGCCAACGCACCGAATGCGCGCGAAACGATGACGTCGAAGGGAGGTGTGCGAAATTCCTCCACGCGGCTGTGAACGACCGCGGTGTTCGACAGCATCAACTCCAGGCACACCTGCTGCAGAAACGCCGTTTTCTTCTGCACCCGGTCAAGCATCGTGACTTGCGACTCGGGCAAGGCAACTGCGACTGGGACGCCGGGTAACCCGCCACCGGCGCCAACGTCCAGGATGCGCTGCTCGCGTCCCGCACCGATGCGTACAAGTTCAGGCACTACCGACAAAGAATCAAGAACATGGTGCGAGAGGATGTCGGCCGGACTCTCGAGCGCAGTCAGGTTGTGCACACGATTCCACTTCATGAGCAAGGCGGCAAACGCGGTCAACAGCGCCGCTTGCCCATCCGATAGCAAGACCCCAAGATCTGCGCTCGCATCTCGAATTGCATCGGGATCCAGCGCACCGGCTTCAGGCGGCAAGCATGCCCTCGCCGCGTGCGAGTCGCTTCAGGTGCACCAGCAGCAGGGAAATCGCGGCGGGTGTTACGCCGGAGACACGCGCTGCTTGCCCGATCGTTTCGGGCCGCGCCGCTGCCAGTTTCTGGCGGACTTCGATGGAAAGTCCGCGCACGCTTTGGTAATCAATGCCCGCCGGAATACGCGTCGACGCGCTGGACTGCTGTTTCGCGACCTCGTCCTTCTGGCGCGCGATATATCCGGAGTACTTGAGAGTGATCTCGACCTGTTCGGCCACCGACGCATCGGTCACGGGCGGACCGCCCAACTCACCGCCGTCAAACCGCTTCAAGCCGGTCAAATCGCGGTATTTGACCTCCGGCCGCCGCAGTAAGTCAGCAAGCGTATACTCACGTTCCAGCCGCTTTCCGAGAAGCCTTACAGCATCTGCGTTTGCAAGAATGTGGGGGTTCACCCACGTGGATCGGAGCCGCTCTACTTCGCGTGCAACTTGGTCCTGTTTCCGTCCGTATGCGTCCCAGCGCGTGTCGTCAACGCAGCCGAGCTTTCGTCCCACCTCGGTCAAGCGGGCATCGGCATTGTCCTCGCGCAGGCTAAGCCTGTATTCCGCGCGTGAGGTAAACATGCGATACGGCTCCGAAACGCCGCGGGTGATCAGATCGTCCACCAAAACTCCCAGGTATGCCTGCTCGCGCCCCGGTTGCCAGGCGTCGCGCGACTGACTCTTCAGCGCTGCATTTACCCCGGCCAATAACCCCTGCGCTGCGGCTTCTTCGTAGCCCGTTGTGCCGTTGATCTGACCGGCGAAGAAGAGGTGCTCGACCGTCTTCACCTCGAGCCAGGGCGTGAGCTGGGTGGGCGGATAGTAGTCGTACTCGATGGCGTAACCGGGGCGCGTCATCAGCGCTCGCTCGAGTCCGGGTACGGCGTGCAGAAACTCGAGCTGCACGGCAACGGGAAGGGAGGTCGAGAGTCCGTTCACGTACAGCTCGGTCGTGTCGAGTCCTTCGGGCTCGAGGAAGACCTGGTGACGCTTTGCCTCGGGGAACTTCACGATCTTATCCTCGACCGACGGACAGTAGCGCGGCCCACGACCACTGATCGCGCCCCCGTACAGCGCCGACTCCTTCAGGTGGCGCTGGATGATGTCCTTTACTTCCTCCCCGGCCCAGGTGATCCAGCAGGGGACCTGACGCGGCCGCTCGATGCGCTCGTGGAACGAGAAGCGGAACTCAGCGCTGTCGCCGTCCTGTCGCTCGACCTTACTCCAATTCACAGAGCGGCCATCGACGCGCGGTGGCGTGCCGGTCTTGAAGCGCGCTACTGTAAGTCCAATATTCTCAATTACTTGCGCCATCTCAACGGAAGGCTGATCGCCGGCACGGCCGGCGGGGATTTGCTTGTCCGTGCCCAGGTGAATGCGGCCGCGAAGGAATGTGCCGGCGGTGATGATGACGGCGCGCGCGTTGAACCGGCGACCGTCGCCCGTCTCGACACCGGTGACCCGCGTGCCGCTGCGATCGAAGAGCAGATTTGTGACCATGCCCTGAGAAAGCTCGAGGGCAGGGAATTGCTCGAGCAAGGACCGCACGGCCCGCTTGTACAACGTCCGATCGGCCTGGGCGCGAGGGGCCCAAACGGCGGGGCCCTTGGAGCGGTTCAGCATCCGGAATTGGATCGTCGCGCGATCGGCGGCGCGGCCCATCACACCGCCCAGGGCATCGACCTCGCGAACGACGGTGCCCTTCGCGATGCCGCCGATGGCGGGATTGCAGCTCATCTGACCGACTGTCTCGAGGTTGGAGGTAAGCAGGAGCGTATGCGCGTTTAGACGGGCGCACATTGCTGCCGCTTCCGTTCCCGCATGACCACCACCCACCACGATGACGTCGTAGTCGAACATGGACAGAAACTACAAAGCGAGGACCGGCAACGGCTAGGCCACAGACGCACCGCGGGCCACGGTCAACGGGGTTTGGGACGATCGATCGCCTGCGTGACCTTTCGGAGAAGACCGAAGAGTGTCTTGCTAGTCTCGGTTGCAAGTGCCTCGAGGCGCCCGAACTCGGCTGCACGTAGGTAACCAATATCACGCGCCATGACGAGCGCGGTTTGCACCTCGGCGAGCGAGCCCCATGCTGTATCGAGAAATTTGCGGTAATCCCTGGTGCCCTTCCGGGCCGATCCCTCAGCGATGTTCAACGGAATACTGTAGGACGCTCTGCGGAGTTGGTCTGCAAGCCGCTCCTGCTCGAAGTCTGGGAAGCGTTGCGCCACCTTCGAACATTCGACGGCGAGTCTTTCCGCATGCTGCCAGGCTTTCAGCGTGTGATGATTCGGCACATCAGGAGGATAAGAGGAGGAGGGGAATTCACCGAATCATTTCATCTCATCCGGTACCCGGTTTACTCAAGACCGCGGTGCGTCTGTTGCCTAGCCTTTGCATGTCCGCGCTTAGTGGTCAGGCAGTCCTGACCCAGCGGACCAGCTCCTTCATCGTCGGCCGTTTGCCCGTCATCAGAATCCCGACGCGATAAATCCGTGCCGCGATCCACGTCACGCCCAGAATCCCGACCACGAGCATCGCCAATGAGAGGACGAGCTCGGCGGTTCCCATGCTGCCCGACGTCCAGCGGACGGGCGTCGCGATCGGGGACGTGAACGGCACCATCGACAGTGTGCGCGCGAACGTCGAGCTCGGATCGTTCGTCAAGCCGATGATCGAGAGGTAGGAGATCATCAGCAGGTATGTCACCGGCTGCTGCGCCTGGCGGGCCTCCTGCTCGTTGCTCGACATCGCGCCCACGGCGGCGAACATCGAGGAGTACAGGAGGAAGCCGCCCAGGAAGAACGCCATGAACACGGCGAGGGTCGCAAACGGGATGTGCGGCAGCGTCATGGTTTGCGCCGAAGCGGTATCCGCACCCAGGGCGCGGGCGATGGGGACGCGCAGGCTGATCAGCAGCCTCGCCGAGACGCCCCAGATGACGAACTGGAAAAACGATACCGCACCGGCGCCGATCACCTTGCCCAGCATGAGCTGGAACGGTCGCAGCGACGAGACGAGAACCTCGATGATCCGGGTGGTTTTCTCCTCCAGCACCGAGCTCATGACGTTCACGCCGTACAGCAGGATCGCCATGAACAGGAGAATCGCCATCACGTAGGCGAGGATGAACGATTCCCCCGCGCTTTCCGTCGTGGTGCGGCCGTGTGCGATCTTCTTCTGATCCAGATTGACCCTGAGCGCCTGGGCCCAATCCACGACCGGAGGATTCACACCCTTGCTCTGCAGCCGGGCCTTCACCACCACGCGATTCAGGGTCCGCTGCAGCTCCTCGATCGTCTGCAGCGAGAGATTCGACGCGCGATACTCCGCCTTGCCTTCCGTCGGGAGCGAGTCGGAGACGATCAGGAAACCATTGATGTGCTTCGACTCCACGAGCGCCGTCAGTGAATCGAGGACGCCAGAACTCAGCGTGACCGTATTGGCCCGCAACGTCCTGCTGGCTCCAAGCGCCTCCGCGATCTGGGCACCGTAGCCGAGACTCCCGGTGTCGACGATCGCGATGTCCCGGACTGCACCGCCCACGGACTGCATGATCTGGAAGACGATGATGCCGGCGAACAAGACCGGACCCAGGATGGCGGAGACCCAGAACCACTTGGTGCGAACGCGTTCGACGAACTCGCGGCGAATGATCGCCCAGACCTTATGCACGAGCGCCCCCCCCCCGCGCGGGCTCTCCGCCCGGGACGGCGGCAGCCGTGGCGGCCTCCGGGCCCACCAAATCGACGAAAATCTTGTGGAGCGAAGGACTCGCCAGCTCGAAGCGTGAGAGGCGCGCGCCGGACTCGACGAGCGCCTTGAGGATCTCCTGAGCATCGGCGCCGGGAGCCAGCTCGAGCTCCGCCTGCTGGCCAAAGTCCTGGAACTTGGCCACCAGGCGCCGGTCCGCGAAGATCTGCTGCGCGTTCCCCTGACTGCCGTCGAACGCGACGATGACATGCTTGCCGCCGTGCGTGTTCTTCACTTCCGCCAGGGTGCCGTCGATCAGCTTCTTGCCGCGCGCGATGATGCACAGGCGGTCGCACAGCTTCTCGGCGTGCTCCATGATGTGTGTGGAGAAGAGCACCGTCTTTCCCTGGCGCCGGTAGTCGATTACGGTATCGCGGAGCACCTGCGAGTTGACGGGGTCGAGACCCGAGAATGGCTCGTCCAGGATGACCAGCTCGGGATCGTGTAGAACCGTCGCGATGAACTGCACCTTCTGCTGCATGCCCTTGGAGAGATCAGCCACCTTGCTCAATCGCCGTTCGGCGAGGCCGAGCCGCTCCAGCCACTCGGTCGCCTTGGCGCGCGCCGATTTCCGCGCGACTCCCTTGGTCTCCGCGAGAAAGACCAGCACATCCAGAACGCGCATCTTCGGATAGAGACCGCGTTCCTCCGGCAAGTATCCAATGCGCGCCGAATGGGTCCGCCCTCCCGCGACGTCATTGAACAGGCGCACCGAGCCCTCGTCGGGCTCGTAGATGTCCATGATCATACGCAGCGTCGTGGTCTTGCCGGCCCCGTTGGGGCCGAGCAAGCCGTAGATGATGCCGGACGGAACGCTGAGAGAAAGCCCGTCGACGGCGGTGTGGTCCGCGAAGCGCTTGGTGACGCGGTCGACGATGACGGGTTCAGCCATGCGGGGAAACTATTAGGAAGGTAAAGCGACGCTAGGGTGAGGCGACGCTACGATACTACGACGCTAGGACACCGAAAAGCTCGCCGGCTTTACGCACGGCCATCACGAGGGCGTCGACATCGTCGACGTCATTATAGATGTAGAAGGAGGCCCGCGCCGTGGCGGCGACGCCGAGCCGGCGCATGAGCGGCTGCGTGCAGTGATGGCCGGCGCGAATACAGACGCCGTCTTTGTCCAGGATCGTCGCCAGGTCGTGCGGATGAATGTCGCCGTACGTGAACGGCACGACGCCGGCACGATGCTCACGCGGTCCGTAGACCGTGACACCCTCGATCTGAGACAGCCGCTCGATCGTCAGGCGGGCGAGCTCCTGCTCGTGCGCGGAGACGTTGTCCAATCCCAGCTGCTCGAGATAGGCGATGGCCGCGCCCAGCCCCACCGCGGCCTCCACGTTCGGCGTCCCGCCCTCGAACTTGTGAGGGATCTTGTTCCAGGTGGAATGGTCGTCCCACACCCGCTCGATCATCTCGCCGCCACCGTGATAGGGTGGCATCGCCTCGAGCAGCGCCGGCTTTGCGATCAGCGCCCCGCTCCCCATGGGGGCGAGCATCTTGTGGCCGGACAGCGCGTAGAAGTCGGAATCGATCGCCTGCACGTCCACCCGGAGGTGAGGGCTGGACTGCGCCCCGTCCACCACGGTGACCGCACCGGCAGCGTGCGCGAGCCTATTGAGCTGAGCGGCGGGATTTACGGTCCCCAGCGAATTCGAGACGTACGGGAAGGCGACGATCTTGGGCTTCGCCTCGAGCGCCTGCCCGAAGTCGGACAGGTCGATCCGTCCGTCCTCCGTGATCTCGACCATCCGGAGCGTGGCGCCTTTCTCCTGACACAGGATCTGCCACGGCACGATGTTCGAGTGATGGTCCATCGCCGTGACCACGACCGTATCCCCGCGCCCCACATTGGCACGGCCCCACGACGCGGCGACCAGATTGATGGACTCCGTGGTGCCGCGCGTGAAGACGACACCCTCCCGGGCCCACGCGTTGACGAACCGGGCGACCGCGGTGCGGGCGGCTTCGTACGCGTCCGTGGCCTCGACCGCGAGCGCATACGCGCCGCGGTGCACGTTGGCATTGTGGAGGCTGTAGTAGTGGACGATCGCGTCGATGACTTTGCGCGGCTTTTGACTGGTCGCCGCGTTATCGAGATAGACGAGCCGGCTCCCGTTCTCCTTCTTCGTGAGAATCGGAAAGTCGGGGCGGATCCGCGCGGTATCGAGCATCAGAAGTCCTTGGCCGACTCGGTCGTCACAGGCTCGGCGCGGTTCTGCAACGCCGCGTGCAGCGCGTGCCACGCCAGGTTCGCGCACTTGATGCGGCTCGGAAACGCACGCACCCCCGAAAACGCCGCCAGCTTGCCCGGCGCATTCGCGCCGCCGGCAAGCATATCGCGAAACGCCTCGAACATCGTTTCGGCGTCCTTCACCGGCTTCCCCTTCACGGCGTCGGTCATCAGCGACGCCGAGGCCTTCGAGATCGCGCACCCCTGGCCCTCGAATCCGACGTCCTTGATCAGGCCGTCGGCGAGCGTGACGTGCACGCTGAGCCGGTCGCCGCAGAGCGGATTGTGGCCCTCGGCGTGCCGGTTCGCGTCGCGCGGCGCGCCCTGGTTCCGCGGCCGCTTGTTGTGGTCGAGGATCACGGACTGATAGAGCTCCCTCAAATCGGACGTCACGCGAACACCTCGCGCGCCACGTGCAGCGCGCGCACGAGCGCGTCGACGTCGCTCTGGTCGTTGTAGAGCGCGAGCGAGGCGCGCGCGGTCGCGGGCACGTCGAAGCGCTCCATCAGCGGCTGGGCGCAGTGGTGCCCGGTGCGCACCGCGACGCCCTCGCGGTCGAGGACCGTGCCGAGATCGTGCGGGTGCACGTCGTCCATCACGATCGAGATCACCGCGGCCTTGTGCGGCGCGGTGCCCAGGATGCGCAGGCCCGGTACCTCGGCGAGCCGGCCCTCGGCGTAGGCGAGCAGCGCGCGCTCGTGCGCGCCGATCGCGTCGAGGCCGAGCCGCTCGACGTAGTCGATCGCCGCGCCGAGGCCCACGATGCAGCCGATGTCGGGCGTGCCCGCCTCGAAGCGCTGCGGGATGCCCGCGAAGGTGGTCCCGTGCAGCGTGACCGACTCGATCATCGAGCCGCCGGTCAGGAACGGCGGCATCGCTTCGAGCAGCGCGGCGCGGCCCCAGAGCACGCCGACGCCCGTCGGGCCGAACAGCTTGTGACCCGAGAACGTGTAGAAGTCACAGCCGAGCGCGCTCACGTCGACGCGCTGGTGCGGCACCGCCTGCGCGCCGTCCACGACGAGCGGTACGCCGCGCTCGCGGCACAGCCGCGCGATCTCGCGGATCGGGTTCACCGTGCCGAGCACGTTCGAGACGTGGGTCACCGCGGCGAGCACCGTGCGCGGGGACAGCAACTTCTCGAACTCGTCGAGCAGCAGCACGCCGCGGTCGTCGATCGGCGCCACGCGCAGCATCGCACCGCGCTCCTCGCACAGCACCTGCCACGGAACGAAGTTGGCGTGGTGCTCCATGTGCGTGACGAGCACCTCGTCGCCCGGATGCACGTGGCGGCGGCC
>Ga0137409_10006856_pt1 | contig 11768 bp, 13 predicted proteins | sample CZODoug1_16funga_FD_122059 | JGI IMG/M metagenome (GOLD analysis project Ga0137409, IMG submission 122059) | Vadose zone soil fungal communities from Angelo Coast Range Reserve, California, USA - CZODoug1_16fungal (Hybrid Assembly) | ecosystem: Environmental > Terrestrial > Soil > Vadose zone... | reverse complement strand
CGGTCGCAACGGCCGGATCGCCGATAAGCACATCGAGCCGAATACGGTCGAAGTCCTGCAGACCCCGTTACGTCCGCTGATCACCAGGCTTTCCACGTCAGAGGGCGCGTCCCAAGGCGGCGGCGCGACGCCGCTCTCCGGAGATCCGCAATGAAAGTCCGCTCGGCCATCCTTGCTTGGGTTGTCTTTGCGGTCGCGGTTGCCGCCGTCGCAGCCGTGGGCTACCGGCAGTTCATTGCGGCACGCGACGAAGCCGGCCTCGACGCGGATGCGGCCACTGCCGCAGCGGACGGTCCGCTTCCGATCGATCGTGCCGAGGCGCCACGCCCGCTGCCGGAACTGCGCTTCGTCGATGGGGCCGGCAAACCACACTCGCTTGCTGACTTCCGCGGGCGCGTGGTCCTGCTCAACATCTGGGCGACGTGGTGTGTGCCGTGCCGCGAGGAAATGCCGGCGCTCGACCGCTTGCAATCAAAGCTCGGCGGTCGAGGCTTCGAAGTCGTCGCGCTGTCGATCGACAACGATGGCCTGCCGCGAGTCAGGCGGTTCTACGAGGAGCTTGGATTGAAGGCGATGGGGATTAACGTCGATACGGGCGGTGACGTGACGGCGAAACTGCGCGCTGTCGGTGTTCCGCTGACGCTGCTTGTCGACCGCGAAGGCCGGGAGTTGTGGCGCAAGCTCGGACCGGCCGAGTGGGATCAGCCTGTGATCGTCGAACTGATTCGCAAGGAAATCGGTGAGGCACCGAAGTGACGCCATGATCGAAGGATCCGCGCCTGGACTGACAACCGCCTTCGCGCCGGGCGTCGTCTCATTTCTTTCGCCGTGCATGCTGCCGCGGGCACCGGGCGAATGAGTGATTTGTCGCCGGCCGCGCGCGGCATGATCGGCAACTGAACGCGAAAACCGCACGCGTCTCTCAGCGTCGTATTCATCGCGCTTGGCGCGAGCGCGACCGCAAAGGGCAGGGCGCTGCTCAAGTACCGCTACGAGACGAACATCGCTGGCGCTGCGGTCGTAATCCTGTTTGGAATGTTGATCGGGTGGCTCGCGCAAACGATTGCTCGAAATGTGATGCGCGACTTGCCGGCGGCGCGCCGACCTGGCGCGCTGCCCTCCGGTGACTGAGCGAGAACCCGATGTTTCGCGCGCGGCAGGCGCCCAACCCACGAGCAGGCCGCCGCCGCGTGCGCGGCGCGATGGGCCTTGAGCGCAATCGCTTGGCTTTGTTGCCTTCCTTCTGGCCGCTCATTTGGCGCTCGAGACGACTCTGTTCAAATGCCTGCGCATTCACTTATAGGCAACGACGTTGGCGCCCATGACGCCGAACTTGCGCGCCGTACTCTCCTTGTTGGTACCTAGGAAACTGTCGAAGCTGTCGCGCAGCGCAACCTCACGGAATCCCGCTTCCGTGATCACCTGGACGAGCTCTGCAGACTGCAGAGCGCCGGCAATTCATCCGGCCCACAAATCAATGTTGTTGCGCGCATCCTCCGACAGTTCCCTGCCGATGATGATGTCCGCAAACTGCAAGCGCCCACCGGGACGCAGAACCCGATAGATCTCGGCGAACACCGCGGGCTTGTCGGGCGCGAGGTTGATCACCCCGTTCGATATGACCACATCGACGCTTTTGTCTTCCAGCGGCAGCGTCTCCATGTCGGCTTTCTCGAAGCGGACGTGGTTCATGCCCATTTGCGCCGCACCGCTGCGCGCACGGGCCAACATCTCGTCGGTCATGTCGATGCCGATCACGCGCCCAGTCGGGCCGACATCGCTGCCGGCGATCAGACAGTCCATGCCGCCGCCGGATCCGATGTCAACGACGCTCGCGCCTGGAGACAACCGTCCCATCTTGAATGGATTGCCGACGCCTGCGAACGGCTCCGTCACGAGGCGCGGCAGGCGCGACAACTCGTCAAAGTCGTAACCAAGCTGACGCGCCGCGTATTCGGGCCCTCGATGAAAGTGAAATTCCCGGCTCGGGTCGGTCGCCACCGATGCGTAGGTTCGTCGCACTTCATCCTTGAGCTTGTGGATATCAAAACCGACCGGACAGACAGCGGCCATGACAAGTCCTCCCAAGTGAACTCAGTCTAGTCTGAAAGACGCTCGCCACGCGATCCCATTTCCGCCGATGACGTGCGCCGTGCGGATTCTCGAAGATGAACAACAGCCTCCATAAGCCCTGCATCACTTATGCGCCAGTCGTTGCCACGCAGCGACCAGGCCATCGGCAGCGCGCACGATGTCTTCGGCCTTCGTCATCCGACCGACCGAAAGCCGCACAGCTCCGGCCGCGCGCGCTGCGTCGGTGCCATTGCCGCCAACACGCCACTGACCGTGTCTCTTTCCGAATGGCAAGCGGAGCCCACTGATGCTGCGACGACATGCCTGGCTTCGTGCAGAAGCTCCCGCCCGCTGACTCCCGGGAAGGAAACGTGCAGTGTGTTTGGCAGCCGGTGTTCCGGGTGACCGTTCAATACGAGATCGGGGATCGCTGCGGCCAACCGTGCATGGAGTGCGTCACGCAATGTTCTCAGTTCGTTCCCTAACGAGGCGTATTCCCCGGCGAGCACGGCGGCAGCGCCGAGCCCGACGATCGCCGCGACGTTTTCGGTGCCTGGCCTCAGCCCATGCTCTTGCTCCGCGCCGAAGATGACTGCATGCACCGGCGTGCCGGTACGGACATACAGAGCACCGACGCCCTTGGGCGCGTAGAACTTATGCCCCGCGAGGGTAAGCAGATCGATGCCGAGGGCGTCGACCTGGACTGAAGTCTTGCCGATCGACTGGGCTGCGTCGGTGTGCAGCAGCACTCCACGCGCACGCGTATGCATCGAGATGTGTGCGATAGGCTGGATCGTGCCGACCTCGTTGTTCGCATGCATCACCGACACCAGCGCTGTATCTGGCCGTAGGGCGCCTGCCAATTCGTCGGCGCGGACACGGCCGGATTCATCCACCGGAAGCACCGTCACGCTCCAGCCTTCATGGCTGAGCCGCATCGCCGGTGCCACTACGGCAGGGTGTTCCACAGCGCTGATGACGAGATGGCGCTTCGTGCGCGGCAACCCGCTCGCTGCCCCGAGCAGGGCAAGGTTGTTGGCCTCGGTCGCGTTACCCGTGAAAACGATCTCGGCCGGGCGTGCACCGATTAGTGCGGCAACCTGGTCGCGGGCGCGTTCAATGGCATCAGCGGCTCGCTTGCCAAACGCGTGGCTGCTCGACGGGTTGCCGAAGTGCTCGCGCAGGTACGGCAGCATGGCATCGAGCACTTCCGGCGCCACCGGAGTGGTGGCGTTGTAGTCGAGGTACACGGGCTCGGCCATGCAGGACTTCCTATTAGCCGACGCCGGCGTGCCGTTCGCGCAGTTGAATCATCGAGATTGAACCCCTGTCAAGCACGGTTCGCGCCGCGAGTGTCGCGAGTACCCGACTCCGGGCGGCGGTTGATTGCATAGCCGCCCGGCGTCTCGCGCAATGGTTGCATCAGCAGCCGGTCGAGGCGCTGGTCCTCGACGGAACGGAAGGCGTCGACTCCGATGGTCATCGACTCGTGGCCGGCCGCGGGCTGCGCGCGGTAGGTGCCGAACAGCCGATCCCACCAGGCAAGGTTGAAGGCGAAGTTGCTGTTCGTCTCGTTGTACACAATGGAGTGGTGCACCCGGTGCATGTCCGGCGTCACGATCAACCAGCGCAGCAACCGGTCGAGAGGCTGCGGCAGGTGCGCGTTGGCATGATTGAACATCGCGGTGGCACTGAGCAGAACTTCGAACACAAGCACTGCGACGGCCGGCGCGCCGATAGCGACGACCGCGGCACACTTGATGCCGGTCGAAATAATGATCTCGATCGGATGAAAGCGGGTGGCCGTGGTGACATCGAAGTCGAGGTCGGTGTGATGCACGCGATGCAATCGCCATAGCGTCGGGACGGCGTGGAACATCACATGCTGGAAATAGATGACGAGGTCCAGCAATGCCACCGTGAGCGGAACCGCCGCCCAAACAGGCAGTGAAAGGGTGTTGATCAGTCCCCAGCCCCGTGCTTCGCCGATCAATGCGAGCGCAACGGCGGCACCGGGCACGAAGATGCGCAGCACCGCTATGTCCACCAGCAGCAAGCCGAGGTTGTGGATCCAGCGCGGTCTGCGACCGAGCAGCGACCGGCGCCGGGGCGACAGCATTTCCCACGCCGCTATGGCAACGAATACGAGCAAGAACGAGCCAAGCCGTATCAGCGGTTCGTAAGCAATGGCGCTGTTGCCAAGGTCCATGGGCGTGAAGCAGCAATCGGGTGTTGCTATATTTCTAGTCGCGCTTTATTATTCAAGTGATCGATTGAATCGTAGTATATCGGAGACGAGCATGTCAACGCCCGCTAACCCAAAACGTGATCTCCTGCAGCACCTGGCCCGCATCGGTACGGCGCTCTCGAGCGGCACGCGGCTGGAATTCCTCGAACTCCTGGCGCAGGCAGAACGCAACGTAGATCAGTTGGCGGGACTCACCGGGACCTCGGTGGCGAATACCTCGCAGCATTTGCAGAAGCTGCGCCAGGCCGGTCTCGTGGTTGGACGCAAAGAAGGGCAGTTCGTCTATTACGCTCTGGCCGGCGACAAGGTCATCGGTCTCATGCGCGCGCTAGGTGAGGTCGGCGAAGTACATCTTGCCGACGTGGAGCGCATCGTGCGCGCGTACATGCACACGAAGGATTCTCTTGAACCGGTCCCCGCCGCCGAGCTGCTCGATCGGGCGCACCGCGGCCTGGTCGTGGTGCTGGATGTTCGGCCGCCCGAAGAATTTGCCGCCGGCCATGTGCCCGGCGCGGTGAACATTCCGATTGCCGAGCTGGAAAAGCGCCTCAGCGAACTACCAAAGCGCAAGGAAATCGTCGCCTACTGTCGCGGACCGTATTGCCTGATGTCGTATGACGCCGTCCACTTGATGCGCAAGAAGGGGCTGAAGGCGCGCCGGCTGCAGGATGGGTTGCCCGAGTGGCGTCTTGCAGGGCTCCCGGTGGCCCGTTGACCAAGCGCCGTCGCTCACGGCAGAAGCAGGAATTGCTCGACACTTGGCTCACCCACTCAACTACGAGGTTGTCGTGAAACGCTCCGTCTGCGCTTTTCTGCTCGCGTCCTCGCTTGCTCCGGCTGCGTGCTGGGCCGCCAGCGCGTCCCCGTATGCCGGCGAGGAGGACCGCGAAATCAAGTCGCTTTCGTCCGATGATGTCAACGCCTATCTCGCCGGCAAGGGCATGGGCCTGGCAAAAACAGCAGAGCTCAATGGTTACGCAGGCCCAGCTCATGTCATGGAGCTCGCATCACAACTCGGGTTGACGCCTGAGCAGCGCGCCATGACCGAAGCTTTGTTCGCCTCCATGTCGTCGAAAGCGGCCGCGTTGGGTCGTGCGCTGGTGGAGGAAGAGCGCAAGCTCGACCAGCTGTTCGCCACCCAAGCCATTACCTCTGAACTGCTGGTTCAGTCGCTGACCGAAATCGGGTCGCTGCAAGCGAAGATCCGCGCAGCGCATCTCGAAGCTCATCTGGCGCAGTTGAAGATACTCACGGCCGAGCAGAATGCTCGCTACTCGCAGGTTCGAGGTTATGGTGATTCGGCTGGGCGCGCCGGCCACAAGCAGCAGCACAAGCATTGACCCGTCTTGTCATACGCGGGTCGTTGCAAATTTAACCGGCCGATCCGCTACGACCTCCACCCGCGCTCGGCGTCCCGCTGAATGCTCGCGCGACCGGGCAGGGGGCTGCTTAACCCCAACATTGGGCGTCGCGTTCGGCGCAAGTAACGGTGACCGACCAGGGAATCGTGGTTCTAGGGATTCCAATCCCGTCCACCTCTGGACTTTTCCTGACCGTCGTGGCGGTGCATGTTGCAGCGGGCCTCTGCTGCGTCGTCGCCGGCCTCGTCGCGATGCTCAGTCCCAAGCGCAGCGGCCGTCATCCGGCGGCCGGCACTGTCTACTACTGGTCTCTCGCGGTTGTCACTGTCTCGATGACCGTTCTCGTCATCATGCGCTGGCCGGCCCATATCGACCTATTCGTACTTGGCGTTCTGTCGTTCGCTGCCGCCACGGTCGGTCGTATTGTTCGGCGGCGAGGCGGCTCGTTGCGAATGCACCTCACCGGCATGGGTCTGTCTTACGTCCTGTTGCTCACTGCGTTCTACGTGGACAACGGCCCGCATCTGCCCCTGTGGCGGTCTCTGCCAGCATATGCGTTCTGGCTAGGTCCAAGCCTCATCGGCGTTCCAATTCTCCTTCGCGTACTCATGCGCCATCCGCTGGTTCGACGGCCCGAACAGCGGACGGTCCGCTGAGCTGGAGGTCAGGTGTATCGCGGAGCAGTGACGGCAGGAACCAGAGTTACCTCGCCGAACGATCCGTGCCGCTCCGTTTTGTAATACCCCCGTCACTCGAACGCATCATCTGAAGGTGCCGTGCCGTGAAGTCACTGCATTTGGCAGAGCGCTGGCCGCTGCTCGGCAACCTGCGGCCGCGACCGGACCGCGCTAACGCGCTGGCGCATTACGCCAGGCTCGCCGCACGCTATGAGACGTCGACGACGCCCATCCGCAACGTCCGTCGTCGCTCGATCGACCTTCTCGATCCGCAGCCAGGCGAAACCGTGTTCGACGTGGCTTGCGGCGCCGGAGGGATGCTGGTTGACTTGGCCGCGCGTGTCGGCGCGTCGGGGCAGGTGATCGGGATTGAACAGTCGCCGCAGATGGCAGCGCTGGCGCGAGCGGCGAGCGCCGGCCGCGTTTCAATTCGCGTGCTCGAATCAGCGGTCGAGGAGTGTGTCGCGCCGCGTCCCGCCGATGCGCTGCTGTTCTGTTACACACACGATGTGCTGCAGAACCCGCAGGCATTGGCCCGGCTGTTCGCGCAAGCGCGGCCGGGCGCGCGCGTCGCGGTCGCCGGACTTTGCTTGCTTCCGTGGTGGGGGTCGCCGATCGACGCGTGGGTGATGTGGCGTGCGCGCTGTTATCTGAGCACGTGGCACGGTTTGCGACGGCCGTGGGCGCTGCTGCTCGACTATTGCCCGGACTTGCAGATAGTCGGGCGATTCCACCTGGGCACTGGTTATCTGGGGCATGGAACGCTCGGGAGGAACTCAAAATTGGCCTACCACACGGGTGTTGTTCCTGAGCCGGCGAGCCTCCGATTGCGAGATTTGTCACTCGAGCGCTGCGGCGTGATCGTGGAACGCAATAACGCCGCAATGGGCACCGGCTCCAGTCAAGTGTCATCCGGATCCCTGCATTGAGCATTCCACGCATCGATCCTCTCGGCGAGCATTGGTGCGCATGCTCTACTTGCGGTTCGTAGGCCGGCAGCAACAGCGAGAAACGCCACCGCTAGAATCCTGCCGGGCGCGCTACTTTTCAAATACTTAAACCCGCAAGACCAAGTCCTCCTCGATGCTTTGGGACCTCTTTGGGACCCTTTGTCCACAGGCATGCAGCCGTCGCTTTGGGGCCGTTTTGCATCGGTGCGCCGTTAGCAACGCGTAGCACTGCGCACGTCTCCTGTCGGTTCAGCGCTCGCCGTAGCGGACCTGATCGATGGTGGTGGCCCCGCGTCGCGCGTGCGTGGGTTTTCCGGTAGCGTGACGGCATGCCGAATCGATTCCTCCGCGTCGTGCTGGGATTGCAGGTCGCCCTCGGATTGCTGTGGGGCGTCTCGATGCTTTTTTTCGCGCGACAGATCGTGCTCGGAGCGCCGTACGGTCCTCACATCGAAAAGATCGCGCTGGAGGGCGCGGCCCACATGATGCTCGTCTTTGGCGCGGTGCTCGTCTGGCGTGCGCCCGAGCGCTCCCGCGGCGTGCTGCTCATGATGATTTTCCTCAACGGCCTGTGGACGCTGACCGATCTCGTCTACATCCCGCTGGTCGACCTGAGCGCGGCCGACTTCTACTTCAAAGTCGCCGTCAATGCGGTGCTCACCCTCGGGCTGGCGTGGTCGGGTCGGCGCGCCGGGGTGGTGTGACACGTCCTCCAATCCCCCGTGTGACGCGACGGTCGATCAGTTCGCCGAGGCGGTCCGGTGCGCCGATGTCAGCGACGACTTCTGGCCTGCCGCGGGTTCCACCGCCGCGGTCCTGTCGAGCAGTTGGACGATGCGGTCCTACACCGCCTTGCAGTCGCCGGTCACCACGCCGCCCTTGGCGCTGTAGCTCGATCAGATAACCCGAGAGCGTCGACGCACCGGCGATATATCCCGCCTTGGGGAACACTTGGCCGTTGATGTGTTTGAATCGGCCGGCCTTTTTGAGTTTTTTTTTTACTGCTACGCCGACCACCGAGAGGCTCGCACGGAAAATCGTCGCGAGCTTGGCGTCGCGGTTCATCGCCTGCAGCACACCCACGAGGATGCGGCTTGTCACGACTGCGCGGCCCGTCACCATAGGGTGCCGTACACCCGCCCTTCGCCAGCGGCACCTATTGGCCGCAAGTGTGAGTCCGCGAGCGAGCCAGTGAGCTGCCGTTCACTACATCAGGCTCGCAGAACGAGAGGCTGGTTTCGGTTGCCGCCCGGAGCCAACGCTGTCGGCCGAGGTTGTGTAAAAACAGCTCGGGGAAGGCGCGACGAGATGTTTTGGCGGAGACCGTCACTGGCGACCGGTTCGTGCGCACGGTCGATCGTTTCCTCAGTCGGCTCTGAGCTGTTTGGGCGTGGATGTGACCGCGGAGTCTCCTTTCAGACTTTCATCACTGCAATCGCGCCCTCGACCCCCAGCAGACTCATCAATCGCTTGAGGTTGTAGGCGAGCACGTGAAGGCTCATCTCGGTGCGCACGCGCCCGAGCGTTTTCGTCAGGAAGTGGGTCGCACCCATCCAGGACTTGATCGTTCCGAACGGGTGCTCGACGGTCTGGCGTCGCAAGCGCGCGGTCGCGGGGTTCCAGTCCAGCCGCTCCTGCATAGCATCCAGCACCTCTTCGTGTTCCCAGCGCGTGATGCGTCGGTAGTCGCTCGGCGTGCACTGCTGCTTGAGCGGACACCTCGGGCAGGCCGAAGGCCAATACCGGTGCAGCCGCATGCCGCGCTCGATCGTGGTCATGCGCCAGATCGCCCGCTCACCGGCCGGGCAGCGATACTCGTCATCCTTGGCGATGTAGATGAAGTCGGCCTTGTCGAACCGACCTTCCGCTTTGCTGTTCGATGTCGTGGGTTTCGGAACCAGCGGCGTCATGCCCGCGCGGTCGCACTCGAGGATCTCCTCTCCGTCGAAGTAGCCACGGTCGGCAACAACGGTGAGATCGTCGATGCCCGTCGCGGCCTGCGCCTTCTTGGCCATCGTGGCCAGGTGACCTCGATCCGTTCCGACATTGCTCACCTCGTGCGCGACGATGAAGTGATATTGGGTGTCCACGGCGGTCTGCACGTTGTAGCCCACGATGCCGCTGCCGCGGCTGTTCATGGAGCGTGCATCCGGATCGGTCAGCGAGATCTGCTTCTCCGGTGCCGCCGCCAGCTGCCGATCAATCTTGCGCAACTGCTGCATCCGCTGCTTGAGGGCGGTGATCTTGTCTTGCAGCCGAGCCTTCTTGGCCTGCGCCACCACCGGCTCGGCACGGTCGGCTGTGTCCATGTCGGCCAGGTAGCGCCCGATGCTCTCTTCGATCTCCTTCATCCGGCGCTGCATCTTGGCCTGGGTGAAGTTCTTGTCGCGGTTGTTCACCGCCTTGAACTTGCTGCCATCGATGGCCACGATGGCCTCAGCAAACAGATCCAGCTCCCGACACAGCACCACGAACTGCCGGCACACGTTGCGGATCGCCGGACCGTTGTCCTTGCGGAAGTCGGCAATCGTCTTGAAGTCCGGCATCAGGCGGCCCGTCAGCCACATCACCTCGACGTTGCGCTGAGACTCGCGCTCCAGACGCCGGCTCGACTGGATCCGGTTGAGGTAGCCGTAGATGTAGATCCGGAGCAGCACCGAGGGGTGATACGAAGGCCGTCCCGTCGCCGACGGTTCGACGCCCTCGAAACCCAGTGCGCCGAGATCGAGATCATCGACGAAGACGTCGATCACCCGGACCGGGTTGTTTGCCTCAATGTAGTCGTCGAGGCACTCAGGCAGCAGCGTGACTTGGGTTCGGTCCTCGCCTTCGACGAATCGCTTCATCGTCTGCTCCATCATCGCGACGGACTAATCTTGCCAAGCCATCATTGCAGGGTGTTTTCACACAGCCTCGGCCAGTAGCAGACCTTCCCGGGTCAGACTAGATTCGCACCCGAGCGGACATTCCGGCTGATCGAACCATGCGAAGAATGCAAGGCCATGTGGTTGCGCTTGGAGGCGGGTTTCTCGATGGAGCCCGACAATCCCCTGCTGGACGACTTCATTCTGTCCTTGTGCCGACGCAGGCCGGCGCGAGTGTGCTTCATTCCTACAGCCAGTGCCGACGCGGCGACCTACATCGTGAGGTTCTATCGAGCTTTCAGCGGCCGCTGCATACCCACCGACCTGACTCTCTTTGACTCGCCTGCGTTGCCCCGGCGGCCGGCCCAGACACGCGACCTCGCCGCGTTCGTGCAGGCTCAGGACCTCTTCTATGTGGGTGGCGGCAACACCGCCAACCTCCTGGCTGTGTGGCGCGCGCACGGACTCGACAGGCTGTTGCGCCGCGCGTGGCGGGCGGGCGCGGTACTCGCTGGCATCAGTGCCGGCATGCTGTGTTGGTTCCAAGGAGGGATTACGGACTCATTCGGAGGCTACCGAAGCATCCGCGACGGCTTGGGCCTCCTTCGCGGCACGGCGTGCCCTCACTACGATGGGGAAGCGAAGCGCCAAGCCGCCTTTCGGCAGTTCATCGCGCGAGGGGCCCCTGCTGGCTATGCCGCCGACGATGGCGTTGGCCTGCACTTCGCGGGCACGCGGCTTAGGGAAGTTGTGAGCTCGCGGCCGAACGCCCTGGCGTACCGACTGCAGCGCAGGCGAAGGGTGGTCGAAGTGACGCCGATGAAGGTGCGATACCTTGGCAAGTGATTGCGCGATGACGGAACGTGGCCGCGACTGTGAGTTCGCGGTCGATCTCGACAGCTGTCCTTCGGCGTGATCACCGGGTTGTCCAACGGCCGCTGTCGGCGAGCATGGCGAACAGGTGGTCCCGGCCAGAAGCAGCCTCCTGGGGCGGCGGTCTGTTCACACAAAGCCGACTCTCGTGGGTCGGCGCGGGCGCGCCGCCCATGAGGCGGACCGCTCCCGTCCGGCTTTCCGGATCATTGATAGCCGGGCGTGGCATGGATAAGATCAAACGAAGTCATCGGGTTGCTGCGATCCGAGCGACCCAAATCGGCGGACATGGCGTCCGCCTATACAAAAGTTAGAGGCGTCACGAACAACCCCCCTTGCCCATGATGTTCACGCCTAGGCGAGCACTTCTTGCAGCCGCGTTGTTGACGGTCGGGGTCGCCACTGCGATGTACTACGCCGACCTCCTGTGTGCCGCGTTTGAGTCGAACCCTACGTCTGGCTCACCGCAATCAGCCGCTCGCGGGCGGGAACTGTTCCTTCAGGCTTGCCAAGCCTGCCACGGCCCAGAGGGCCGAGGTGACGGACCGGCAACTGCGGCTTTGGCGAAGAGACCAAAGGACCTCACGCGAATCGCGGCGCCGCCGGTCTTCCCAGACGGCGTTCTCGCGTATCGCATTCGAAATGGGGGCGAGGTCATGCCTGCCTGGAAGGGCGTGCTGTCTGATGCCCAGGTGTGGGACTTGGTGAGCTACATTCGCTCC
>Ga0137409_10006853_pt1 | contig 11769 bp, 13 predicted proteins | sample CZODoug1_16funga_FD_122059 | JGI IMG/M metagenome (GOLD analysis project Ga0137409, IMG submission 122059) | Vadose zone soil fungal communities from Angelo Coast Range Reserve, California, USA - CZODoug1_16fungal (Hybrid Assembly) | ecosystem: Environmental > Terrestrial > Soil > Vadose zone... | reverse complement strand
GGGGCTGCGATCCTGCTGTTCGGCATCTACCGCTGGGCCTTCGAGCCCTTCGAGGTCTGAGCGATGACGCACGCCGCGGCTACGCACCACACCAGCATGGGGCTCGATAACCGCAAGATGGCGTTCTGGGCCTTCATCGGCTCCGAGTGCCTGCTGTTCACGTCGCTCATCTCGACCTATCTGATTTACAAAGGGAAGAGCGTCGTCGGGCCGTACCCGCACGAGATCCTCAACATCCCGTTCACATCGGTGAGCACCTTCGATCTGCTGTTGTCGAGCCTGATGATGGTGTTGGCGCTCGCCGCGGTGCAACGCGGCGACATGAAGTGGGGGAAGATCTGGCTGTTTGCTACGGCGCTGCTGGGCCTCGTGTTCCTGGGCGGGCAGGTGATCGAGTTCACTGAGTTCGTCCACAAGGGCCTGACGATGAGCACCAACCTGTTCGGCTGCACCTTCTTCGTGCTGACCGGGACGCACGGCGCGCACGTCGCGGTGGGGGTGCTGTGGCTCCTCACCTTGTGGGTACGTGCCCTGCAAGGCAAGCTCGGGCCCGCCAACGCGATGACAGTTGAGATCACGGGACTGTACTGGCATTTCGTGGACGTGGTGTGGATCGTGATCTTCACGGTGGTCTACCTGATCCAATGAGCGCTCAGCAAGGAGGGACGGCGATGCACGAGAGTGGGTCCGTGGAGGAGCCGGTCCACCCGACAAGGGACGTTTACCTGCGGGTAGGGGCGGTGCTCGTGATTCTCACCGTGCTCGAGGTGGGGGTGTTCTACGTGCCGGCGTTCCGCCCCGTGCTCGTCCCGGTGCTGCTGGTGCTGTCGGCGGCGAAGTTCACCTTGGTGGTGATGTTCTACATGCACCTGAAGGCCGACAGCAAGTTCTTCACCTTCCTGTTCGGCGTACCCCTATTGCTCGCGGTCGGCGTGATGGTGGCCCTGCTGTTCCTCTTTCTCGGTGCGCTCACGCTCAGGGGTGCTGCGGGCGCCGGGTGACGCTCCCCGCGCCTACCCCACCGCCTTGGCAGCAGTGGGACCTGCATCCGAGCGTGGTGATCGGGCTCGCCCTGCTGGGCGGGCTCTATGTGTATTGGGGAGGGCTCGCCGCGCCGCGCCGCCGCGTGGCCTCGTTCGCCGCCGCGCTGGCGGTGCTGGGCGTTGCGCTCAACGGTCCGCTACACAACCTCTCGGACGCCTATCTCTTCAGCGCCCACATGGCGCAGCACCTCGTGCTCACCCTCGTGTTTCCGCCACTCTTGTTGTACGGGACTCCCGCGTGGGTGGTCCGGCCGCTGCTCCGACCTCGCTGGGTGTCGGGGTTCTCCCGCTGGGCGACGCGCCCGCTCATGGCGGGTCTATTCTTTTCCGTGCCGATCACCCTGTGGCACTTCCCGCAATTCTACCAGGCGGCGCTCGAGCACCATCCGCTGCACATCGTGCAGCACCTGGTGTTCATCGCCACGGCGGTGATCATGTGGTGGCCCGTCTTGTCGCCCGTGCCGGAATTGCCGAGGGCGAGCTACCTCACCCAACTGCTGTATCTCTTCGTGCTGGGGCTTCCGATGTCGCTCGCCGGCGCGATGATCACCCTCGCAGAGGGGGTGCTCTACCCGTTCTACGCGGCGGCGCCACGAGTCTGGGGCCTCACGCCGCTGGCCGATCAGCAGCTCGGCGGTCTGTTGATGTGGGTCGTGGGAACCATCTACCTGTGGATCACGGCAACCGTGGTGTGGTTCCGGTGGAGCGCACGAGCCGAACGCGGTGACGCGGAACAGGCCGTCCCGCTGGAGGCTTACGGGAGCTACGCGAGTCCGAAGCGCTCCATTCGGGTGTAGAGCTTGCTGCGGCTCAGGCCGAGCAGCCTAGCCGCTTTGGATCTGTTATGGCCGGCCTGTTTCAGGGCGTTCTCGATCAGCGTGCGTTCCATCCCCTCGAGGTCCACCCCGTGGGGCGGGAAGTCCCCGCCCGCGAGGCCAGGGGGGGCGGCAAGGGCGGCGGAGGGGGCCAGCGGGACCAGGGCGCTCTGCGAGGCTTCGGCGCGCCACGGCAGGTGCTCGGGATTGATCAGGCCCCCCTCGCACAGAATCAGCGCCCGCTCCACCGCGTTGCGGAGCTCGCGCACGTTCCCCGGCCAGCTGTAGGCCAGGAAATGCTCGCGCGCCTCCCGGGAAATGCCCGCCGCGGGCCGACCCAACACCACCGGCCCCAGCTCCTCCACGAAGTGCTCGAGCAACGGCAGGATATCCTCCGGGCGGTCGCGCAGCGGCGCCAGGTGAATCGCGAATACGTGCAGCCGATAGTAGAGATCCTCGCGAAACGCGCCCCGGGTCATCGCCACCTTCAGGTCGCGGTTCGTGGCGGCGATGACGCGCACGTCGGCCTTGAGCATCCGCGTGCCGCCGAGGCGCTGAAATTCCCGCTCCTGGAGCACCCGCAAGAATTTCGCCTGCACGGCGGGGCTCATCTCGCCCACTTCGTCCAGAAACAGCGTCCCTCCGGCCGCCTGCTCGAGCCGTCCCGCCCGCGCCGACACGGCCCCGGTGAAAGCGCCTTTCTCGTAGCCGAACAGCTCCGACTCGAGCAACGCTTCCGGGAGCGCGGCACAGTTCAACGCGACGAACGGCCCGTCCGCGCGGCGCGACCCGCGATGGATCAAGTGCGCCACGACCTCCTTGCCCGTCCCCGATTCCCCCGTGAGGAGCGCAGTGGTCTCCGCGGGCGCCACCTTCGCCGCTTGTGCCAACACGTCGCGCCAGGACTGCGACGTCCCGATGACCCCGCCCTGCCCCCGCTCACGCCCACCATGATCCTGCCCGATTCCCTTCTGGATCGCACCGAGCAGCTGGTCGACGTCCACGGGCTTGGTTAGAAAGTCCAGCGCTCCGGCCTTGATGGCCCGCACCGACATCGGAATGTCGCCGTGACCAGTAAGGAAGATGATCGGGACCTGCACGTTTCCCCTGACGAGCTCCTGCTGGAGATCGAGTCCGCTGAGGCCGGGCAGCTCCACGTCGAGGACCAAACAGCTCGGCGCATCGAGTCGCGGGCTGGCTAAGAACTCCCGCGCCGACCCAAAGGTCTTCACGGTCAGCCCCGCGGACCGAAGCAGCCCTCCGACGGCGTCGCGCACGGACGCATCGTCATCCACGACGCAAACCGGACCACGCGTGTCCCTTTGCTTCGCGATCATGTGGTGCCAAGCGCCGCCCGGACCGCGTCCAGGAGCGCTTCCTCACTGAAGGGTTTGATGAGGTAGGCCGCCGCGCCGCCGTTCAAGGCTTGCGAGCGGGTGCTGGCGTCGTCATGCGCCGTCATGAAGATGACCGGCACGTCCGGGTGACTGCCGACCAGCTGGCGGTGCAGCTCGAGGCCGCTCATCCCGGGCATGCGCACGTCGAGTATCACACAGTCGGTCCCGGGGAGGTCGCCACATTGCAGGAAGGCGGCGGCCGAGGCGAATCCTTGCGCGGCGAATCCGACCGACCGGAAGAGGCCGCGCAGGGACTCGCGGACGGAGTCATCATCATCGACGACGGCGATCAGAGGACGCTGAGCCATGACGCAAGATCCACGGCGGCAGGCCAGCGAGGTATTAGACCTTTGTATAGTCACCTCAGCCGTTCAGCCATCCGCACCAGGTCCGCCAACGAGGCGGCCCGCATTTTCCGCATCACCTGGCCCCGATGAACCTTGACGGTGATTTCCCTCGTCCCCAGCTCGCCAGCGATCTGTTTGTTCAGCAGTCCGGACACCACCCGCGCCATCACCTCGCGCTCACGCGGCGTCAGAGAGGCGTACCGTTGGCGCAGCTCCGACAGCTCGGCGTGCAGCCGACGGGCGACCTGATCGCGGTCGATGGCTTGGCGGATGGCGTCGAGGAGATCCCGCTCACCGAACGGCTTCGTGAGGAACTCCACCGCGCCCGCCTTCATCGCCCGCACCGACGTCGGCACGTCGCCGTGGCCCGTAATGAACACGATCGGGATCTGCCTGTTCATCTCGGCCATCCGCTGCTGTAGGTCGAGCCCGCTCAGGTCCGGCAGTGCTACGTCCAGGACCAAACAGCCCGGCAGATCCGACGGTGGGTAGGCCAAGAACGCCTGAGCCGAAGCAAACGTCTCGACCCCGAACCCCGCCGAGCGGAGCAAACTCCGCAAGGCCTCCCGCACCGACGCGTCGTCGTCCACGACAAAGACGGCGGTTTTAGGCGTCGGCATGAACGATCCTAGCGGTACGCCGGGAGCGTGAACGCAAAGGTTGCACCAGGACCGTCTTGCGCGACGACCGACAACCGCCCCCCGTGATTCTCGACGATCGTGCGACTGATCGACAGCCCCATACCCATGCCCCCGGGTTTGGTGGTGTACAGCGGATCGAACACCCGCTCCAGCGTTTGCGGGTCGAGCCCGCTGCCGGAATCTTGCACCGTCACACGCACCTGATCGGCCTCGGTCCGCGCTTGGATCACCAGCTCGCGCAGGCGGTCCTGCACGTCGCTCATCGCCTCGATGCCGTTCATGACGAGGTTCAAGACCACCTGCTGAATCAGCACGCGGTCGCCCCGCACCGGCGAGAGATCGCCGGGGAACTGCGTGCGTAGCCCCACGGCGTGTTTCCGCGCTTCGCCCGCACACAGAGCCAGCACCTCTCGAATGGCCTCGCTCAGGTCCACGCGTTCGGTTAGTGTGCCCGTCTTCTTCGCGAGAGCACGAACCCGCGAGATGATCTCGCTGGCGCGGGTGCCATCGCGAATGATGCGCTGCGCGGCCTCGCGGGCCTCCTCGAGATTGGGCGATTCACCCGCCAGCCAGCGGAGACACGCATTGCCGTTGATTACGATCCCGGCGAGCGGCTGGTTGACTTCATGGGCGATGGAGGCTGCCAGCTCTCCCATCGTCATGACCCGAGTGACCTGAGCGAGCTCTGCCTGCATCTCGCGCAGCACCTCCGCCGCGCGCCGCAGCGATTGCATACTGCGGCGTTGGGCGGCGCTCAGGGAGCCGACCAGGACGGCTGCCAGCACGAACACGACAAAACGTGGCACTTCCTTTTCGGCCACGGCCAGCGAAAAGAACGGATTCACGAAGTAGTACGCGAACGCCGCCGCGGAGAGCACCGTCGCGAGCAGGCCGGGCCCCACGCCTCCCAGCCATGCGCTGAGCATCACGGCGCAGAGAAACAGCGACACGGGAGCGCTTTCCAGGTGGGCATCCGGCCACCGCGCGATGCCGAGGGCGAGGACGGGCGACAGGACCGCCACGCCGTAGTTGCGCCAGAGAAGCCTAGGCCCGTGCATACCGCTGCCTCCACGCCCAGAACTCACAAGCAGGAATCCACAGCCGTCTCGAAGGGCATTCTACCAGCCTGTCGGCTCCCGCGCACTTCTGCTCAGACGTCCGCACTCCACCCTGCCGCCGTCACGCCGGGGCGTGTCGCCGTCGCCCGACCGAAGCATCGGCGGTGCAGCAACTTGCCTGAACGGCCGAGCTGGCCGGTAGATTGGCACATGGCGTGCAAAGGACCGCGCCGCTGAAGCGCGAGGACACGATCCCCACACGGGAGGAGTCAAGAGATGTCTGCATCTCCTTTTGCACGACGCGTACGGACCCTCGCCGCGCGGGCGGGAGTCGTTACCCTGCTTGGCGCCGCGTCCGCCCAGGCGCAGCAGCAGGCGATCGACCCGACGTGGCTCAGCTTCAACGCGGCGGCGCGGACGGCCCGATTCCAGCTCATCGCCGGTCTCACCGGCTTGAACGGCGCGCTCAACTTCAACGGGTTTGCGGACGGTGGCCTCACGTTCGTAGTGCCCGTCGGCTGGCAGACTGAAATCGACTTCAAGAACCACGACGGGATGCTGCCGCACAGCGCGGAAATCATCACCCCACGCACGCCGCTGCCGGTCCAGTCCGTGGCGCCCGCGCTCGATCGGGCATTCACGCTCAAGCTGGACGAAGGGCTCGTGTCCGAAGCGACGGACACCATGCGGTTCACGGCGCAACCCGCGGGCGACTATCTGATCTTCTGCGGAGTCCCCGGGCATGGTGCCGCCGGGATGTGGATCCGGCTCCAGGTGAGCGCGTCCGCGAAGACGCCGGCGCTGCGATGACATGGTAGCCGACGTCCGCAACGGGATTCCCCACCGTCGGCTGGGGCGCACGGGGGAGATGGTGTCGCTGATCGGGGTGGGCGGCTACCACCTCGGGAGGCAGGCCGACGAGCGGGAGGCCATCCGTATCGTCCGCACGGCCGTCGACGGCGGAATCAACTTCCTCGACAACTGCTGGGACTACAACGGTGGGGCGAGCGAGATCCGGATGGGAAAGGCGCTGCGCGACGGGTATCGCGACCGGGCGTTTCTCATGACCAAGATCGACGGTCGCAACAAGGAGACCGCGGCGCGGCAGATCGACGAGTCGCTGCGCCGGCTTCAGACCGACCGCATCGATCTCATGCAGTTCCACGAGGTGATCCGGATGACGGATCCGGAGCGCGTGTTCGGGACAGACGGCGCGCTGGACGCGGTGGCGGCGGCGCAGCGCGCCGGCAAGATCCGCTACGTCGGATTCACCGGCCACAAGAGTCCGGCCATCCATCTCCGGATGCTCGAGACCGCCCGCGCGCACGGGTTCAGGTTCGATGCGGTGCAGATGCCGTTGAACGTGATGGATGCCCATTACGACAGTTTCGCGAAGCAGGTTGTGCCCGTGCTGGTCGAGCAGGACATCGGCGTGCTGGGGATGAAGCCGATGGGCGATCCGTTCGTCCTGGTGAGCGGCACCGTCACAGCCGTCGAATGCCTCCATTATGCCATGAACCTGTCGACCAGCGTGGTGATCACGGGCTGCGACTCGCTGCCGGTGCTCGAGCAGGCACTGCACGCGGCACGCAGCTTTCGCCCGCTGAGCGAGGAAGCAGTGGAGGCGCTGCTCGGCCGGACGGCGCACGCCGCGCGCGACGGGAAGTACGAGCTGTACAAGACGACCCATCATTTCGATGGGACGTACCAGAATCCACAATGGCTGGGGTGAGACGATGCGTGTGGGCTTCATGGGATTGGGAGCGATGGGCAGCCGCATGGCGGGCCGGTTGCTCGCGGCTCATCACGAGGTGGTCGTGTACAACCGGACCCGGGAGCGGACGGGGCTCTTGGAGCAACACGGCGCGAAGGTCGCGGCGACGCCGCGGGAGCTCGCGGCCGCCGTCGACATCGTATGCTCGAGCGTCGCGAACGACGTCGCGCTGGAGCAGGTGATGTTCGGACCCGACGGTGCGCTGGCTGGCATTCGGGCCGGCACGATCGTTGTCGAGCTGAGCACCGTGAACCCACGCACATCGCGCCGCCTGCACGAAGCGGCTCGCAGCAACGGCGTCTCCGTGCTCGACGCTCCCGTCTCGGGCAGCACTACGCAAGCGGAACAGGGACAGCTCGTGATCTTCGTGGGGGGCGAGGAGGCCGTGTACCAGAAGTGCCAGCCGATCCTCGCCGTGCTGGGCAGCAAGACGTTCTACCTCGGGTCCAGCGGCGCCGGCGCGACCATGAAGCTGTGTGTCAACACGCTGCTGGGGCTGGGTGTCCAGGCGCTGGCCGAGGCCATCGCGCTGGGTGTGAAAGCGGGGCTACCGCGCGAGCGGTTCCTGCAGGTGCTGGGCGAAACCGCGGTGGTTTCGCCCAGTCAGAAGTCCAAGCTCGAGAACGTTCGCAAGGACGAGTACCCCGCGGCGTTCGCGCTGCGGCTGATGTTCAAGGACTTCGGGTTGATCGTGGAGACGGCCATGGAGTTGTCGGTCCCGATGCCGGCGACGGCGGCAGCCGTGCAGGTGGCCGCCGCGGAGCACGCCCGGCAGCTGGCCGCGCACAGTGACGAGGACTTCTCGGTGGTCGTCCGAGCGATGGAACGGTCGGCCGGCGTAGCCTAGCCCCTGTTGGCCCCCGCGCAGTTCTGCTCGACCTTCTACATCAGCCCTCGCGGCGTACCGCCCGCATGCTGGGCCCTCCAATGATGGAACCCGCAGCACCGCCGCGACTTGCTGGGAACGCTGGCAACGGCTGACGGCTGGCACGAGGCGTGCAAATGCTACGGCGCCATGAGAACCACGATCACTTTGAGCCTGCCGGAACCCGCGTACCTGCGGTGCCTTCGCGTCCTCGGGGCATGGTGGTGCTTGGGCTCGAGCATGCTGCAGCCGCAGCTGCTGATGCGGTACGAGGAGCGTCCATGAAGGCCTTGCACTTCCGCGCGGCGGTTGGGACGGCGGGCGTGATCGCCCTGCTCGCGTTGCACCTCGGGGCCGCCGGCGCGGCGGGCGCGGCGTCCATGACGGCGCGTGCCCTGGTCGTTTCCGATCAGGCGCGCCGCTATCTCACGTTAGCATACGGCTCGCCCACCGAGTTTATGGGCTGCATGATCGGCCAAGTCCACGGGTCCGAGGTGTACGTGCAGCGCATCGCTCCCGCGGACGTGGATCCCAGGCAGTCAACTCGGACCCACGTGCTGCCACGGCAGACGTGCGAGGAGGCAGGATGGGTAGGGACGGTCGGGATGATCCATAGTCACCCGGGAGGCGAGCGCTGCTTCTATTACTTCCCCGGCACCGAGGTTGCCAGCTCGGATGCAGAATCGTTCGCGCGACAGCCGTATCCAGTGGACGCGATCATGTGCGGCGACAGCATCGTGTGGATCGGCCGCGATCGCGCCCAACGGCAACTGCGGCTCACGGATGGGCCGGCCCGGAGGACCGTGGACCACCAACCCGGGAATCGCGTGCACACCGGGACTCTGGCGGCGCGGGGAGAATGAGCGGCGTTATGCGTACCGGGGCGGTCGTGCTGATCGCGGCACTGTGCGCGGCAAGCGCGTGCGCGGGTCCGGGGGCTCCGATCGGCCCAAGTAGCCCTGTGGAAGGGGGGGGCGGCGGCGCGAGCGGCGGTACCGCAACCGGCGTGCTGGCGTTTCTCGTTCAGCCGCGCGGTGTCGCCGCCGGCAGCCCCATGAGCCCGGAAGTGAAGGTCGAAGCGCTCGACACGCTCGGCAACGTGCTGACCGACTTCAGCGGCACCGTGCGTGTCGCGCTCGGCTCCAGCGCGTCGGGCGGGAGGCTGAGTGGCACGACCAGCGTCGCTGCCATATCCGGCGTCGCGTTCTTCGACACGCTCGTGATCAACCAGGCCGGCAGCGGTTACACGCTCGTGGCGTCGGCACCGGGATTCGGAAGCGTTGCGAGCGCGCCGTTCACCGTGTTCGGAGCCACCGGCAGCGCGGCGCGGGCGCCGTGACGTGGCGATCAGCCGTTCTGCTGGTGCTGCCGCTCGCCATCGGCGGAGTCCGCGATAGTGAGCCGACCCCGGAGGCGTTCCGCGACCCCGCCGTCGTGGCCAGCCACGAGGGCGCGCTCCAGATGACGCTCACCGCCGCGCGAGCGACCGTGGACGTCGCGGGCCGGCCCGTCCTCGCCGCGGTCTACAACGGGAGCTACCTGCCGCCGACCCTGCGCGTGCACCGCGGCGATACGCTCCGGGTGCGGCTCGTCAACGCCCTGGACGAGGCGACGAACCTGCACACGCACGGGCTGTCCGTCTCGCCGCTCGGCAACTCGGACAACGTGTTCCTCCATGTCTCGCCCGGCGGGACGCAGGATTACGAGATCCGCATCCCGGCGAGCCAAGCGCCCGGCCTCTATTGGTACCACCCGCATCCGCACGGACACTCGGACGACCAGGTGCGCAACGGAATGTCCGGCGCGCTCATCGTGGAGGGGCTGCTCGATCCGTTTCCGGAGCTGCGCGATGTGACGGAGCACGTACTGCTGCTCAAGGACGCGCAGATCGGGGACGGGCACATCGTGTATCGCGGAATCGGCGACGACGCCCTACGCACGGTGAACGGCATGCTCAATCCTACGATTACGCTTCGCCCCGGCGAGACGCAGCTGTGGCGCATCGGCAATATCGGAGCAGACCTGTACTACCGGCTCACGCTCGATGGGCACCGCTTCTACGAAGTGGCCCGCGACGGCCATCGCCACACGCACCTGGTGCCGAAACGGGAGCTCGTGTTGGAGCCGGGCGCGCGGGAGGAGGTGCTCGTGCAGGCTGCGGGGCTGGGTACGTATACGTTGCACACCGCAGGCTTTGACACGGGCCCGGAGGGCAATCAGTACCCGGGCGCGGTGCTCGCGACCGTGCGCGTCGCGGGGACCGCGGTGACGCCGATCGCACTCCCCGAGAAGCTGCTCCGGGTGCGCGACCTTCGCGGCGCAGTCACGGGCCGCCGCACGATCGTGTTTTCCGAGACTGCCAACGGGGACACGCTCTTCATCGACGGCCGGACGTTTGACCCCGGTCGCACGGATACGCGCGTCAAGCTCGGGGCGGTGGAGGAGTGGACGATCCGCAATGAGTCGGGCGAGCTGCATGATTTCCACATCCACCAGACGCACTTCCAGGTGACGGAAGTGAACGGCGCGCCGCAAGCGTTCGATGGCTATCAGGACATCGTCAATGTGCCCCTACACGGCGAGGTGAAGGTCATCGTCCCGTTCACCGATCCGGTCATCGTTGGCAGGTTCGTGTACCACTGCCATCTCCTCGCGCACGAGGACAAGGGGATGATGGCGACAATCGAGGTGAGCCGTTGAGCCGTCATTCATGTGCCGCGACTTTGGCGGGTAGAACGAGGTGAAAACTTGCGCCGCGCGGAGAGTTGTCGGCAGCCCACAAGCGGCCGCTATGCGATTCAACGATGGAGCGGCTGATGGACAGTCCCATGCCGGTCCCATGAAACTTCGTGGTAAAGAACGCATTAAAGATCTGGTCCGCCTGCTGTGGGGGCAGCCCTACGCCGGTATCGCTGACGGACACCATAAGTTGCTCGTTTTCCGCTCGCTGCGACGTGATGGCGAGTTCGCGCGACCCATCCAGGTCCTTCATCGCATCGATGCCGTTGCTGATGAGGTTCATCATGACCTGCTGCAATTGCACGCGATCTCCCATGACCTGGGGAAGATCCGCCGCCAGCTCCGGCCGGACCGATACGGAGTATCGCTCTAGCTCGCCGCGCAGTAGGACGATGATCTCCCGAATCACGTCATTCATATCCAACCACTCCCGTTGGGAAGTCCCCTTATTGAAGAGCAGGCGGATCCGGCTGATGATTTCGGCCGCCCGCGTTCCGTCCTTCACCATTCTCATTGCAGCTGCGCGCGCCTCTTCGAGATTCGGGATGTCGCCGGCGAGCCAGCGCAAGCAAGCATGGCCGTTGAGGACGGCGGCGGAAATCGGTTGACTCACCTCGTGCGCCAGGGAGGCAGTCAGCTCCGCCACGGTGGTCACCCGGTTGACGCGCGCAAGATCCGACCGCGCTTGGCGCAGGGCTTCTTCGGCGCGCTTCTGCTCAGACAGGGAGGCGGTCGACGCGAAGGCGAGAATGACGAACGTAATCCCGGCAACCGCCAGCGCCAGAGTGGTTTGACCGAGACTTGCGCTTACCGGGGCCTCGTGAACCGGGCCGTAAGGGGCAAAACTGGCGGCTCCCATCGCCGTGTAGTGCATACCGGAAATGGCTAGGCCCATGACGACCGCCCCGGCGACCTTTTGCCGCAGACCCGTGGTTCGGAATGCCAGCCATAGTGCCGCCGTCGACGCGCCGATCGCTATGACCAGAGAGAGCGCGACGAATAGTCGGTCGTAGCTGAGCTCGGCCTGCCCCCGCATTGCTGCCATGCCGGTGTAATGCATGGCGGCAATGCCAAGTCCCATGAAGATGCC
>Ga0137409_10006852_pt1 | contig 11770 bp, 12 predicted proteins | sample CZODoug1_16funga_FD_122059 | JGI IMG/M metagenome (GOLD analysis project Ga0137409, IMG submission 122059) | Vadose zone soil fungal communities from Angelo Coast Range Reserve, California, USA - CZODoug1_16fungal (Hybrid Assembly) | ecosystem: Environmental > Terrestrial > Soil > Vadose zone... | reverse complement strand
GTTTCCTTAAAGCCCATTTGATAGTAGTTCACCGAAGACATTACGCCGGCCAACACATCCCAAAGATATTTTTTGCCTTCTGGCTGCTTCTGCAGATATTGGATTACTACGTCCCGGATCTCTGCGTTGGTGGGAGTTACCGAATTGGCGAGGGCATCAAGTTTGCACTCGTTCAACCACGTCGCTACGCGGAGAGGTTGGCCGAACTTATTGATCACGTCGAGGGTAGCCATCATGTTGTACTTGAAAACAGTGTTGTGATGGGTAGTTCCCAGTTGCGCCTCTTCGTCTTCTGGGGTGACAGCGGACGACTTCAAGGGCACAGTTGCAATTGCTACCATCAGTATTGAAAGTGCAATTTTCATTGATCGCATGCTCCCAGAGATGAACAGCCGATCGCAGTTCGACATCATCGCCTTGATCGCGCTTTATCGGCCGGGCCCGATGGAACTCATCCCCGAATACGTCAAGGCGAAAAAGGGGATCACGCCGATTAAATATCTGCATCCGTTGTTGGAGGATATCTGCGCCGATACGTACGGCGTGATGATTTATCAGGAACAGGTGATGGCTGCTGCGAGCAAACTTGCCGGCTACTCACTGGCACAGGCCGATCTGCTCCGGCGCCTCATGGGCAAGAAGGACAAAAAACAGATGGCGAAGGAGAGGGAAAATTTCATCGACGGCTGCGCGCGCACGAACAAAATTCCCGAGAAAAAAGCGAACGCCATTTTCGATTTGCTCGAAAAATTTGCCGGTTACGGATTCAACAAAAGTCACAGCGCGGCGTATGGCGTGATCAGTTACCAAACGGCCTTCCTCAAGGCGCATTATCCGGTGGAATTCATGGCGGGTTTGCTGAGCAACGAAATCAATAACACGGAAAAAATTTCGGTCTTCGTAGGTGAATGCAAGCGGATGGGGATTTCTATTCTGCCGCCGGACATCAACAAGAGCGGATTGAAATTCACACCGGAAACGTGGGAGGGGCCTCAGCGTCCCGACGGTCGCGGCACTGAGGCCGCTCCCACATTGAATGCAATTCGTTACGGCCTTGCCGCGATCAAAAATGTCGGCGAAGCAGCGATGGCCATGGCCATTCGCGAGCGCGACGAACGCGGCGAGTTCAGTTCGCTCGATGATTTTTGTACGCGGCTCGATTCGCGCGTGGCTAATCGGAAGATGTTGGAAAACCTCATCAAGGCGGGCGCGTTTGATTTCACCGGACGGGATCGCCCGGAGCTCTTCGCCTGTATCGAAGATGCGCTTGCATCCTCGGCGGCTCTCCAGCGTGATCGGGTGGCTGGGCAGGTTTCGCTCTTCGATGAGCAAACGCACGCTGCCACAGCAGCGAGGCGGCAATCGATCACACCGTGGAACGAGCACGAGAAACTTTCGTACGAGAAGGAGCTTCTCGGATTCTACGTCAGCGGTCATCCCCTCGACGCGTATGCCGACGTTTTTGCGGCGAAGAATTATCGACCGATTGCCTCGTTAGGCGAACTCGACGATCGCGCGCAGTTTAAGATTGCTGGAGCGATCGTGGAGGACGAAAAAAAGTTTACGAGGAAAGAGGGCAAGCCATTTGCGATTGTGTGGCTCGAAGATCTGATGGACACGCTCGAGGTGGTCGTGTGGAACGAGGTTTATCTGAAGGTCTCGGATATTCTCGTGCCCGGGCGCGTTGTTGAATTGAAAGCAACATTGGACAGACGCGACGAAATGCTTCGTGCTACGGCTGTGGAAATTAAGCCGGTGGCAGCGGGAAGACCCAATGGCGGAACCGAAAGATCGGAAGGTAAGGTATCCGCGATTCGTCTGCGATTTTCTTCGGCGACGACGGGCGATGAGTTGCGCCAGGTCCGCAACATTCTCGTCAGCGCACCCGGACGTCATCCGGTCCAACTACTGTTTGATCGCGATAACGGCAATTCGTTGCGGCTCGATGCGGGCACTGAGTTTAGAGTGGATCTTACCCCGGATTTGACAGAGAAGCTTTCCCGCTGGCTCGTGACCCAGCAACACCAGTAGCTGAGCTATCGCCGCTTCTCTGGTTTTTTTGGACCTACCTTCGGAGCAACTTCAGCACGCGGGACGGCGCCTAGTAATAATGTTTTTTCCTCCGGGCCGGTTCCAAAGCAAAGGGGAAAAATGCGCTCGGCACCGCCCGGCGTCGAAACAATTGAAAACTGGCTACCGATCTCTTCTTTTAAACTGACGCTCCAGCCGGATTGAAGAAGAGGGCCGCGAAACTCCAACTCCGTCGCGGCAGGAGCAAGTGGCAGGGTCGCAGGCGCGATTTCAATCTTGTTCACGCAGTCAACGGGACGCGACGTTAGATCGAAAATAGGTGTCGGTCCGGCGATTCTAACCACAACGTGTTTCGTATTTTCGAAATCAATTTCTCCGCGAAGCGCGAGGTCTACATCCTTGGTTGCGAGATTTAGAAACTCCAGAGAAGCGTGGTTGCCATCAAAAATGGCCAGGGTACTGGCTCCAATGACGTTTAAGAAAGAGTCGCTGCTGGCCAGCTTTCCGTTTACGAGCTGCACTTCACCAACGATGCGGGGACGCTCCAACGTTTCGGAGAGAGAGATTTTTCCACTCAAAATGCCGTCTTCCAGAATGTTTGAATGGAACAACTGGGGAGCGGCCGCCAGGAAGAGTGCTGGGAAATCCAGCGAAACCTTGAGAGGCGACATTTGAAAAGCGCTCCAAGTGACCCCGATTGGCAGCGGAAAATTCGCGGTGAAACTGAGTGGGCTCGATTTGGGCAAGTGAATCACGCCGCGCGTCTCCCACTGACTCGAATCGATGGTTGCTTGAAGTTCTACCGGAATCGGGCCTGCGTTTTGTCGTGGTGACCCGCGAAGGGTCGAAACGTAATCGCGCAGATCGTCCGTCCAGGCGTCAAGCGTCCCTGAATAGTTGTGCTTCGGCGAAAGATCGATCTTGCCCTCACCCGAGAGAGAATCGTTCTTCCGAGCCAAATCAAAGCGTTCGACCTTCAGCTCGCTCGGTTTCAAAGTCACTTTTGCACTGAAGCTATCGATGTCGTGTTTGAAGAACGTTAGTGAGTCGCCCTCGATCGCGACGTCGCCGCCGAAGTTGCGGGCGTGGGTATCCATCGACCCCTGGATGCTGATTTTCCCTGCGAAATCAGCTGGGTTTGCACCGAAAAGAGCAAGGAATTCACCGAGCTGATTAATCGATGCCGAAATGTTGCCGCGAAAATCTGGCCTGAGCCACTCGGACGAAGTCGCGGGTAGTGCAGCTTCGCCGCTTAAGGTGAACTCGTTGCTTTTTTGCCTGATGTAAAGTTGCTGGAGCTCAATCTTCCGGTTGTAAAGTGCGGCGCCGAGCATGAGCGCTTCTGCTGTGCGATCGCGCCAGGTGAGCCCGGTTAATTCACCCCACAGCGACGCGGTTGCGCGGTCCGGCTCGGCCAGGTTGCCGCGAAATGTGAAGTTGCTGGCATGGAGCAAGCCATTGACACGATCGGCGAAACCAAGCGCATCTGAAATTTGCGCCAGCGAAAGGTCGGCGGCGCCACCCGCAATCTTCCAGTTAGAATGTGGCGAGTGCCATTCGTGCGAAATATTCGCCCGGAGTTTGCCGCCGAAGGCATCGACGTCGAACTCCAATCCCATTCGCCGGTTCGCCAGCCGCGCAAAGTCCACCGTCACGGCCTGCAAGTCGAGGCCGTGAGTCAAAGTCAGTCCGGCGAGCGTCAGGCGATTGCCTTCCCAATGAGTTGCGCCGCGCAACTGCGAAAAAGTTTGGCGCACCCATGGTGAGGTGATCATGAGCTCGGCAGCGGTGAACCGGCCGGGTTCCGTCTCGCTTACAAATAGCGAAGCATTCCGCAGCAAAATCAAACTCGGCCCGTTCTCGATCCGCGTTTCCAGCTTGGCGATACTTAAGGTTTCCGGGAGCAATCTATGGAGCGTCGCCCAGCCGCGTTCACTTAGTGCTCGTACGTTTGGATTCGTGCGATGCAGTTCGGCGTGGAATTCTCGAACGGAAATATTTCGGATGTCGCGGCCGCTCAGGTGCAGAAAGACGTGCTTGAGGTTCAAAACAACTCGCGCGTCAAGGACAGTGACATCAACGCGGACTGCGTCGTCACGCCCGCTTTTCAGGTGAATCTGACGAATGACAATGGGACGCAGAAACGGCGCGTCGACTCCGTCGATCGTGGCGACGAGCCCCTCTTGGCGGGCGAACCACCAGACCCAGAGGCGAACCCCGTTGGAGACCGCAATTGGCGCAAGCAGGACAGCGGCGAGCGCCACGATGACGATCACCAGAATAACGAGAAAGATTCGATTCTTAAACGGCATCCCTGTGAGACGAAGAGGATCAGTAAACGGAGGACCGATAATCGGTAATTACACCTGCATGTGTCACTTAGATACTGATTACAGTTGACTGACCGTTATTCACTTTTCTTCTCGTCTTTGAAGACCAAACGCAGCGGCTGCGCCGTGTGAATTCGTTGTTCAAGTTGCTTCTGCAAAGTTTGCTCCGCTTCAGCGGGCAGCTCGCTTTCTGCTGCTTTCTTCCAAGCCAATTCAGGCAGCACTGAGAATTCACTTTGAACATCCTGCCCGGAAATGCGGTTCCATAACCCGTTTTCGAATGCGAGCACCTCCACTTGTTGCTGCTCAACCCCCAAAATCTGCGCGTGCGGCAGCTGCACCATGATTTCATCCGGGCGAATATCGATCGAGAGGCCTTTCCGCAGATCGAACCCAGCTTTGGCAATGAATGTGCCATGCAGCTTCACGCGTTTGGAGCTGCCCACCCATGTATGGAGCAATTCGTGTTCGACTTCGATGCGACGGGACAGGACGACCAGCTCGCTTACCGGCGTCGTCTGTTCCATGTAAACGCGGTCATTGATCGTGATCCGTGGCTGCAAATGCGCGATATCGACGAACGCAGCGCGCAGATTTTTGCCAAGCCTCTCCAGCTCAGCCGTGCCTTGCCGCGCTGTGCGCGCCGGCCAACTCTCCAAACGCAAGAAGATGATCAAGATCGTCATTGCAATGGTGAGTGCCAAAAGCGTCAACGCGATTGGCCATGCAACGCGATACGGGTTTGCTGATTTCGACATTGGACGTTCCGCGTTGACCGTTTCTGTTCAGACGCAATCGAGCAAGAGCAGATCACGAGCAAGAAGAAAGCGGCGAACGTTCGCCCCCAAAAAATTACCGCCCCCCACACCCGATAGGCGTGAAGGGCGGCTGTTCCCCCCAGAACAATCGTAGAAAACTTTTAAGGCTGTAAGCGAGGTTTCGTCCACTGGCAACAAAATTCTACACAAATTTTGCAAAAAATTCTCGCGCAGTTCTGCCCCTGCGATCTCCACAGTAAATGAGGGCACGACAGACTGAACACGAGGTCGAATGCCAGCGCGATCGAAAGGTTGCGCAAGCGCGCGGCGCGGTCTCTAGTTTTGGATGCGTGAGTTGGGCGATGAACAGGTGTCGCGCAATTTTGCCGGTTCATTGCTGGTCGCTCATCCGAATATGGTCGACCCGAACTTTCGGCGCACGGTGCTTTTCGTTTCCGAGCATGAGCCTAACGAGGGTGCGCTGGGCGTGATCATCAATCGCCCGCTTGACCGGCCAGTGGCCGAACTGGTGTCGGATACGCCGCCGGCGGGACTCGCCGATGTACCGGTGTTTTTGGGCGGTCCGGTTGGAAAAAACCAACTGATGTTTGCGGCGTTTGAATGGCAGAAAGGCGGCGCAGGTCTGAAACTCAATCACAACGTCGCGTTCGACGAAGGAAGCGATGCACAGGGCAATAAAAATTTGCTTACGGTTTGCGCTTTTGTCGGCTACGCAGGCTGGGGTGCCGGCCAACTCGAAAGCGAGGTGAAGCAGAAAGCGTGGGTTGTACAGAATGCCAATCCATCGCTGCTAAAACTTGATCGCCTGCCAAAGCTGTGGTTCGACATTATGCGAACGCTGGGACCGTGGTATAAGATGCTCGCCGCCGCTCCAGATGATCCCTCGCTCAACTAATTTAAGAAGTGAGACGTCCGAAGTGATTTAGCTTGATTCCAGGTCTCATTTCTCACTAATCACTCTCACTTCGCACCATGATCATCGGTGTCCCAAAGGAGATTAAGGAACAAGAGCAGCGGGTTGCCTTGCTGCCGTCTTTGACGAACCAGCTTACCAGGCATGGTCACTCCGTTTTGGTGGAAAGGAATGCTGGGCTCGGTTCCGGCTACCCCGACCAGGACTACGTTAAAGCGGGCGCGGAAATTGTGGAGCAGGCAAAAGAAGTTTTCGCGCGCGCTGACATGATTGTGAAAGTCAAGGAACCTCTCGAAGCAGAGTTCCCGTTATTGCGCAGGGGCCAAATTCTTTTCACGTATCTGCACCTTGCTGCGAGCAAATCTCTCACTGAGGCTTTACTGAAATCAGGTGTGACTGGCGTGGCGTACGAGACGATCCAGGTGGACCATCGTTTGCCGCCGCTGGAACCGATGAGCGAAATTGCCGGTCGCATGTCGGTGGTAATGGGTGCCAATTTTCTCGCCAAGTACAACGGTGGGAGCGGGGTTTTGTTGGGCGGCGTTCCGGGAGTTTTGCCCGGGAGCGTGGTCATCCTCGGCGGCGGAACCTCGGGCGTGAACGCCCTACGCATGGCCAAAGGCCTCGGTGCCGATGCCACAATTCTCGACATCGATGTCGAACGGCTGCGATTTCTGGATATCGCAATAGAAAACCTGCACACGCTTTATTCGAACGAAGCAAATTTGGACGACTTAATGCCCGATTGCGATTTGCTCATCGGCGCCGTGCTTTTGCCGGGAGCAAAAGCGCCGAAGCTGATCACACGCGCAATGTTGCGAAAGATGAAACCCGGCAGCGTGATGGTAGATATTTCGATTGATCAGGGGGGGTGCGCCGAAACCTCGCGACCAACGACGCATCTCGATCCCGTTTACGTCGAGGAAGGTGTGACGCATTATTGCGTCGCAAACATGCCGGCAGCGTACGCGCGCACCGCGACGCAAGCACTTACAAACGTCACTTATCGTTACGTGGAGCTACTGGCCGATCTCGGCCTTGAGGGCGCGTGCAAAAAGCAGCCGGCACTGATTGGTGGGATCAACACACGCGCTGGCCGGCTCACTTGCAAGGCTGTAGCCGAGGCGCATGGCTTGAAATGGGAGCCACCTTTTTAGTCTTCGTGGCGAGCCATTTGTGTCTTAACTAACATTCTGCCCGGTCCAAAAACTGCGCTTGCTGCCATTGATCTATTAAAGCAATATGCGTCTCCAACTATGAAGAAATACATCTGCATTCTGGCCGGTGCCGCCCTTCTCGCGGCTTGTGAACAAAAAACCGAAACTGTCACTCCTGCGGCAACTCCGGCCCCCACCACTGCCCCTGCGGCGACCGATACGAAGTCCGCTGCAACGGAAGCTCCAGCTGCTACCACTGAATCGCCGGCTGGCACAGAGGAAACACCTGCTGAGTCGCCCGGGCAATAAATTGCCGGGATTCTTTTTCTCGAGAAGTCTTCCGCCGGTTTCCGGTGGAAGATTTCTTTTGTACTGAAGTCGCGCATCCGAAGCCTACCGTTCGCGACCTCTTTTTGAAGCGCGATATCTTGAGATCGACCGACGTGCGATAGAGGATTGCCAATCCAGATGGCGCCGGCAGGTTCATTCTCCTTTCCAAAGGCGCGTCGCTTAACGCATCGCCCAGAATACGAGCGGGTGAAACAGAACGGCATCACGCAACGCGGCAGACTCCTGATGTTAAATGCGATGCCGGTGGAGAATTCCGGTCCGTGGCGTGCAGGGTTCGTCACTTCAGGGCGCCTCGGCGGCGCGGTCGTTCGCAATCGCGTTCGGCGTCGTTTGCGTGAAATTGTTCGCCGACACCAGCACGAACTGCGACAAGGCGTTTGGTTCGTAATTATTGCCAGATACGAAGCGGCGACCGCGACCTATCACGCGTTGGAAGATGAATGGTTGCGCCTCGCTAGGCGCGCTTCTATTCTGCTCTGATGCTCGGACTGGTTCGTTTTATCATTCGCCTCTATCAGTGCACGCTTTCACCGTTGCTTCGTCTGCTTTGCGGTCCTGACTGCGGCTGCCGATTTACCCCGACCTGTTCGAGATATTTTCTGGAAGCGGTGGAAACGCATGGCGTTCGGCACGGAAGTTGGCTGGGATTGAAGCGCCTCGCTCGCTGCCAACCATGGGGTGGATGTGGGTACGACCCGGTGCCGCCGCGCTGGGCGGGCGGATCTCAGAACGAGATCCGTCGCTGCGTCTGATCGTGCAAAACCGAATTTATGGATCGAACTGCGTGGATCGTCGTCGCTCTTTGCGTGGTCGGGCTCGTCGTGTGGGAAGTGTATCTGGCAAAACAGATGGCGCCCAGACCGGCTCCCGTCACTGTGACCCCGGGGCAAACTTCGCCAACGGCGACGCCGGCGATTCTCGCGCCTTCGCCGTCTCCGCTTGCCTCACCGGAAGCTGCGCCACAGGGCGCTGAGTCAGTTCCGACCTTTGCGGAGAAGGTCGAGACGTTGCGCAATTCAGATGTCGAGTTGCGCTTCACCAACCGCGGCGGCGGCATCGCCGAGGCGGTTATGTTCAATCACATCGCCGAAGACGCTAAGCGCGTGACCTTGAATTCTCCCAAGCACATGCCCATCGGCGCGATGGTTGATGACCCCGCAAAGCCCGCTCTTTCCGAATTTACGTTATTGCGTGAATCCGACAGCAGCATTCGGTGCGAGCGCGCCATGCCTGACGGAATCACAATTCGAAAGAAATTTTCGTTGCTGCAGTCGAGCCAGAAGAAAGACAATTTTCTTCTCGACTTCAACGTAGACGTTCAGAACACAGGTGCACAGCCGTACGCAAAGGCTGACTACTTCATCGCGCTCGGTTCGGCGTCACCGATTCATCCGAAGGATTATCCGTACTACACGCGAGTAGTTTGGTGCATCAACGGCAAGGCCAGAGACCGCAACGTGAGTGCATTTCAGGGTAGCGGCGGTTTTCTCGGTATCGGTGCGCATTCGGCGCAACCGGTTTTCCAGGAGAATTTTGCCGGAGCGGAATGGACAGCCGTGACAGACCAGTTTTTCGCGACGATCATCGTGCCGCTGAACGCGAAGGCTACCGGCATTTGGGGCCGTTCGTTTGACGTCTCGACCGAGCAAAACACGGTCGGCATCGAAGGCGCGATGCGCATGCCAGGATTTCAAGTGCAGCCAGGCCAAACCTACACCGCGCGTTTCCAGATTTGGACGGGACCGAAAATCTATCATCGGCTGTCCCAGCTCGAGCACAACGAAGCGGAGATCATGAATTTCGGCGTGTTCAAAATCGTCAGCCAATTTCTGCTCAATTTTCTCAACACCATTCACGGTTTCGTCAAAGATTACGGCGTCGCCATTCTCGTGTTGACCGTTGTGGTGCGCCTCGTGCTCTGGCCGCTCCAAAGCAAAGCGAATCAAACAATGCGCAAGACAGCGTTGCTTGGGCCGAAGATGCAGGAGCTGCGCGAGAAATACAAAGACGACCCCACACGGATGAACCAGGAGGTGATGAAGCTGTATAAGCAGTACGGCATTAATCCCGTAGGCGGTTGTTTGCCGATGGCCATTCAGATCCCGATTTTCTTCGGGCTTTACCAGATGCTCGCGCAAGCGGTGGAATTGCGAAACGCGAGGTTCCTCTGGGTACACGATCTTTCCCAACCCGATACCGTGGCGCATCTGCCTGTGCTCGGTTTCCCGATCAACGTCATCCCGCTGCTCATGGCGGCTACGCAGGTCTGGCTCATGGCGATGACGCCGAAGACGGGCGATCCCACGCAACGCCGCATAATGATGTTTACGCCGCTGATCTTCCTATTTTTCTGCTACAATTTTGCGGCGGCTCTGGCATTGTATTACACCGCCCAAAATCTTTTCAGCATCCTGCAATTTTGGCAGAACAAACGACAACCCATGCCGACGCTCGAAAAAGTTGCTCCCGCCGGAAAACGAAAGCGATGATGACGCCGAAAGATCTGCTGGACACCATGCTCGGGTACCTCGGTTTCGTGGTGGACATCGAGGAGACCACCAACGAGGGCGGCAACGCGACGCTGCAGATTTACACGGAAGAAAGCCGGCGGCTCATCGGACGCAACGGCGAGACGCTCGAAGCCATTCAGTTTTTGCTCAATCGTTTACTGCAAGCCAGAGACAAGGACGCCGAAAAAGTTATCGTCGATTGCGAACATTATCGATCGATGCGCGAAGATCGCATCGTGCAGCGGGTGCGCGAGTTGGCCGAGCGGGTGCGCATCACAGGGCGTTCACTTCAGCTCGAGCCGATGAATTCCTACGAACGGCGTCTCGTCCACAACGCGTTCAAAGACGATCCGGAAGTTGCGACGTGGAGTCCGTCGGATTCTGCGCGCATCAAGCAAATCACTCTGCTAAAGCGGCAGCCCAAACGAGAAGCAGCCCCACAAGGGTAGGGGACTCCATTCTGCTGTAGGGGCGCTCTCCGAGCGCCGAACTTTCGACTGTTCTCCACGCACTCTCGACGGTCAGAGACCGCCGCTACAGTTTTGGTTTCGACCGCGCCGCATCTGTGCCTGCTCCCGCGCGCACTTCCGGTCGCCAGCGGAATTTATCCAGCAGCGGATTATCTTTTCCTTCTACTGCATCGGCAATGATCTCGCCCAGCACCGGGGCAAATTTGAATCCGTGTCCACTGTCACCCGCAGCAACGACTAACCCTTCGCGCTCCGGATCGCGCGCGATCCAGAAATGTCCATCGTGCGTGTCGCAGTACATACACACGCGCGTATAAACAATCGGCGCGTCTGCGAGGGCAGGGAACGTCGCTGCCAAAAATTTGCGCAAATTTCTTTCGTCCTCGGAATTCACAACTCGCCCGGGCGACTCGGGCGACATTTCTCGTCCGGGGCCGTGATTGGCGATCTTTACGACGCCATCGCGGTTGATGGGGAAACCGTAATACCCCGTCGTTGTAATGTCCGCGCCAAAAACAGGAAAACGTTTATGCGCGAATAACTCAGGCTGTGAAGGCCTGAGGTGAAATACCGGCTGACCCGTGGCGCGAAAAAAGTTTTTCGTAAACGGCAGTAGATACGGTGTCCACGCTCCGACCGCCATGACAACAACATCGCCGGCAATTCGTTCTCCGTTGTCGGCCGCAATTCCTTTGATGCGAGCATGATCTTCCTCCAATCGCGAAAACCGGACTCCTTCGCGCAAGTTAACTCCCATCGATTTGGCGCGCCCAATTAATGTCGCAACAACACGGCCGCTCTCCGCATAACCCGCCTCGATCTCGAGAACTCCATCCCGATAAAGCTCCGAATCCCATGCCGGAAAGCGTAACGGACCGGCCAACAAAAGCGCATGAATACATCTTCCTCTTAAGCAAGAGCGAGAGGTATTACTACGACGCAGAGGCGATCAAGGAAGTTGTAACTGGCGGAGCTCACGCCCGGGGCGATGGCGTGAACCCAAAGGCGAAATGGAAAACACCTGACGGTTGGGATACCACCAAGGGAAATGGCGGACATGGAACAATCCTGAGAGCTGGACGCGAAAAGGGCCGTGTCCCCGGGAAAAATGAGGCTAGTGGTAACCGACGATACGAAGGTTTCAACCAGCGATGGGATCAACGAGAAGCGTCCCGCAGTAAGCAGAATGAAAGTTTTTCTTCGGCCATCAGTGGGCTAGTGGAAAAGCG
>Ga0137409_10006850_pt1 | contig 11773 bp, 11 predicted proteins | sample CZODoug1_16funga_FD_122059 | JGI IMG/M metagenome (GOLD analysis project Ga0137409, IMG submission 122059) | Vadose zone soil fungal communities from Angelo Coast Range Reserve, California, USA - CZODoug1_16fungal (Hybrid Assembly) | ecosystem: Environmental > Terrestrial > Soil > Vadose zone... | reverse complement strand
GCATCTGTAGCGGCGCTCTATGAGCGCCGGCTTTTCCTGGAATCAACGAAATACCGGCGGTCATAGACCGCCGCTACAGCATTCGTCTCTTTGGAAACATTTTTCAGCAACCTGCTAACGCATCCTCGGTGCCGCATCCGCGCATTCAGACGCCTGACGAGTTTTCAATGGGCTATGTTCGTTTTCGCTTGGCGAATGCGCGTTATTACTGGCGGAATCGTCGAATTTAGTGGCGGATTAGTACAATTTCAGCGGCGAATGCCGACTTTTCCCCGGGAATGATCATTTTCGTCTGGCGAATGCTCGCTTTCACGCGGCGAATGCGCGTTTTCCGAAGGAGAATAGTGACTTTTTTCTGGCGAATGCACGCTTTCAGCCGAAGAAAGGTGATTTTCAGAATGGGAATGGTGATTTTCACACGGAGAATGATGATTTCTGCGAGGCGAACGATCATTTCTCGAGGGAGAACGGTCTCAGGACTTCGGAAACAGGTCGCGCATCAGGCGGTAAAGGTGACTGGCATTGAGGTCGAGGATGCTGGCCGCTTCAACAACGTTCCCTTGCGTTGTGTGCATCGCAGTGTGAATGATCGATTTCTTCGCTGCATTCACCTGGTCGTGATAGGACATGCTCCTGGCCGGATTTGCCGGTTTCCGTTCGGTCATCGCTTCCGGCAAATCCTCGAGAAGAATGAGACTGGATTTGCCGAGCAGGCACGCGCGCTCGATCGCGTTCTCGAGTTCACGGACGTTTCCAGGCCAGTCATAAGAAAGAAAGAGCGGCAAGACTTCAGGCGAGATGCCGGAGACGCCACCGGTGCGGCGATGTCTGCGAATGAAATGCTCGATGAGGAGCGGGATGTCGTCCCGCCGTTCCGAGAGTGAGGGCATCCGGACGGAAACCACATGGAGCCGGAAGTACAGGTCCTGGCGAAAGCGTCCCTGTTTCACCTCCTCTTCCAGGTTGCGGTTCGTGGCGGCCACAAGGCGGATGTTGGCCTTCACGGACCCGGTTCCCCCAAGCCGTTCGAATTCCCGTTCCTGGATGACCCGCAGCAAACCCGCCTGCAACGGCAGCGGCAGTTCGCCCACCTCGTCCAGGAAGAGGGTGCCGCCGCCGGCGGATTCGATTTTTCCTTTCCGCTGCGACACGGCGCCGGTAAATGCCCCTTTCTCATGGCCGAACAGTTCACTTTGCATGAGCGATACGGGGATCGCTCCGCAATTCACCGCGATGAAAGGACCTTCCGAGCGAAGACTATTACGATGAATGGCGCGCGCCGCCAGTTCTTTTCCCGTGCCGGTCTCGCCCAGAATCAATACATTCGCCTCCGCGCGAGCCACGCGCTGGATGAAGTCGTAGACTTCGCGCATGTTCGAGCTTTCACCGATCATGTCGTGTTGGATATCGATCTCTTCGTTCAGACGCCGATTCTCGGCTTCCAGCCACTCGCCATACTGCGTGCGGTCCAAAGCCTCCGAGGCCGCGGCCGCAATAGCGGTCATGAGCTTGAGGTGATTCTGATCGAAAGCGTCCTTCCGCGGGTTGTCCGCGTAAAGGACACCGAGTCTTGTGCCCTTTGCAATCAGGGGCGCGCAGAGAACCGAGTCGCCGTCGTTGCTGAGGACCGGCAAACCCTCCCCCAGAGCCAGGTGCGTCACCATGCGGCTCACGGCAAACTTCGATGGAAGATAGCTGGCCGAGACAAACTCGTCGTCCGAACTCCTCCCGGCCAACAGAACGGCGGCCCGCTTTGCATCCGGAAACGATTGCGAAATCAGCTCGAGGAAGCGCGTCCGAAGCGGATCGGTATTGGGAAACAGCGGCTCGTCCCGAACGACGCGGAGGGTGGTGACGCTGCGAAGCCGGTCTTCATCACCCTCGACGAATGTTGGGGTCTCATCGTCCTCGTCCCCCTGCTCCATATATATAAAGATGGAACTGCCAATCTTGATGACATCGGCGTCCTTCAGGACTCGCTTCGAAACGGACTCCCCGTTCACAAACGTGCCGTTCCTGCTGTCGAGGTCGCGCAGCACGACGTGTCCGTCCTCCAGCCGAATGCCGCAGTGCCGGCGAGAGACGAGATCATCCTCGAGAACGACGTCGCTACCTTCCAACCTGCCAAAAGTGAGCTCGGACTCCGTAATCGGAAACGAAGTCCCTTTCAACGGTCCGATAGTGCAAATAATCCTGGGATTCATGGCCTCCAATCATGCGTGTTTATCGACACGCTGGCTCGACCCTCCTTAAATTGGACGGAGGGAGTCTATGCGACAGCCGGCGCGAAAGTCACGTTTCGTCGCCGGCGGCTGGGCGTACAATTTCCGGAATCCAAAAGGGCGTCGATGTCACATAACGCGCAATTGTTCATCGGCCGGGAGTTCCGATTTGCAGATCTTGCGCGCTTCATCGGTGAGCCGGCCCAGGGATTCGTCCTGGCAGAAGAACAGCAGATCCTGCTTGGAAGGGAAGTAGTAATAAAGGTTGCCCTTGGCCATCTGAACTTTATCGGCGATATCTTCCATGGTGGCGCGGGCGAATCCGCTGCGCGTGAAGGCGGACGCCGCCGAGCGGAGGATCTCCAGACGACGATCCTTGAATTGACGATAGCGCCGGACGGGCTTATTTTTTCCTGCCAACCTTCTCCTCCTTCAGAGCATCGGCAATCATCTTGACCGCCTGCGAAACGCGAACCGAACTCGTATCGATGGTTTGCGCGGCTTCAGAATACAGCGGCGAACGAAGCGCCAGTATTGATCGCAGCTCGGTCATTGCGGATGTGCGGTTGGCCATCGGACGGGTATCCCCTTGACCGAGGACGCGCTTCCAGTGATCTTCGGGCGTTGCCTTCAGCCAGACAGTATGCGACCGGCGCTTCAGCAGTTGCCATGTCTCGGGATCCGTGACTATGGAGCCGCCCGTGGCAATGACCTTCTGTTCGCTCTGGGCGAGCTGCTTCAGCAGCAGATCGTACGCCAGGCGCTTGTAATAGGGTTCCCCGTGAAGAGAGAACAGCTCGCCAAGGGACAAGTTCGCTTCCTTTTCGATCAACGCATCCAGTTCCAGAAATGGAGCACCCAGGTTCTTCGCCAGGGCCTTCCCAATCGTCGATTTGCCGGCGCCACGCAAGCCCACGAGCGCCACAACCGGTTTCCGCATTTCCTCAGAAGGCATCAGCGAAGCCAGCGATATATCCAGCGCCCGGGCGACGTCCGCCAGCCGCGAAACCGAGATGTTGCCCTTGCCTCCCTCGAGGTCCGACAAGAAGCGCGACGAAACGCCTGAACGCTCTGCAACTTCCCGCAGTGTCCAGCCCAGGCTTGTGCGGCGCATACGAACCCGGTTACCGATCTGGGAGAGCAATGTTGCCGAATCCATGCATGAAGTATACTGCATGTTGACATGCCTGAAAACAGGCAATATAGTACGAAGTGTATAGAACTACTCAATGGATCACGGGAGGAGAGCTATGGCGAAAATGTTCATCGCCGGAGAGTCCGCTGGTTCAAGCTCCGGGCAGACTTACGATGTGATCAATCCCGCCACAGGTGAAGTGGTGGACTCCGCACCGAAAGGTAACGAGAGCGACGCGCGCGCCGCGGTCGATGCCGCGTACGCCGCGTTTCAGGCCTGGTCCGAAACCGCGGCCGAGTCCCGCGCGCAGCTCATGCTGAAGGGCGTTGAACTGGTGAAGAAAGAGCTTCAGGATCTCGCCGTCCTGCTTACAAAGGAGCAGGGAAAACCTGTCGGCGACGCGCAGCGAGAGATCGAGCACTTCCTGCACGGCATGAACTTTTACGCCGGTCTTGCTTCCAAGATTCGCGGCTCGTACGTGCCGCTTCCGGACAACAAGATGTACGGCATGGTATTGAAGCAGCCGGTCGGAGTGACCGGCGCCATTGTGCCGTGGAATTTTCCGATTACGCTCATGGGCACGAAAGTCGGACCCGCACTCGCAGCAGGCTGCACCGTTGTCGTGAAGCCGGCTTCGACAACTCCTCTCACGACCCTGCGCATTATTGAAATCCTGAATCAGGCCGGCCTCCCGAAGGGCGTACTGAACGTCGTGACCGGACCGGGCGGTGTTGTGGGCGAAGAGCTTCTGAAGAACCCAAAAGTGAGCCGTGTTGCCTTCACGGGCGAAAGCAAGACCGGCAAACACATCATGGAAGTGGCCGGCAGCCTTATGAAGCGCGTTACGCTGGAGCTAGGGGGCAGCGATCCGATGATCGTGTGTGAGGACGCGGATGTCGACAAGGCCCTGACCGGCGCATCGGTCGGCCGCTTCTACAACTGCGGCCAGGCATGCCTCGCCGTAAAGCGGCTGTATGTAGTCGAGAGCCTTTACGGCCAGTTCGTGGAGAAGCTGATCGGAAAGGTGCAACGCCTGAAGGTCGGGAATGGAATGGACAAGGATACGCGACTCGGGCCAATGCATACGAAAGTGCAGCGCGATGAGATCGAGTCTCAGATAGCGGACACGGTGAAACGGGGAGCGAAGGTCGTGACTGGGGGCAAGCGTCCGGAAGGTGCCGAGTTCGAGAAGGGATTCTTCTATCTGCCGACGGTCCTTACCGACGCGCCGCATGATTCCCGGGTCGTAACCGAAGAAACCTTTGGTCCTCTTCTGCCGGTGTTCAAGGTGAAGGACCTCGATGAGGGCATCGATAAAGCGAACAGCTCTCAATATGGGCTCGGTTCGTCGGTCTGGACCAAAGACCTTGGCAAGGCACGGCGGGCCGCCGAGCGGCTGCAGGCGGGGAACGTCTGGATCAACTCGCTTCACATCGGGTATGACGAAATGCCGTTCGGTGGCGTGAAATTCAGCGGCATCGGACGCGAGCACGGTCCGGAGGCATTGGAATATTACCTGGAGATCAAGGGTGTGGTTGTTGCAAATCCATAACGAACGCGGGCTGAAGCCCGCGACTACATTGGGGATGAGTCTGGTTCCCAGAATGTAGTCGCGGGCTTCGGCCCGCGTTCAGATCGAACTCTATGGTGAAATTAATCATTGCGGGGGAACAGCGCGACGCGTCCGATGGCGGGACGACAGAAATTCGGAATCCCGCGACCGGAGAAGTGGTGGACCGCGTAGCAGCAGCCACGTCCGAGGACGTCGATCGCGCAATTGATGCGGCTCAGACGGCTTTCAAGAAGTGGTCCGAAGTTCCGCCGCCGAAGCGCGCCGAGATCCTTTTCAAAGCGGCACACATGCTCGCGGAGCGCGAGAAAGAACTGGCCCGCCTTCTTACTCAGGAGCAAGGCAAACCGCTGCGTGAAGCCGTTCTCGAAATTCGCCGCTTCGCGCACACGCTCGAACACTACGCCGGCCTGGCCAAGACCATCCGCGGCGGATATGTACCGGCGCTCGACGATCGCCGCTACGGCATGATCATCAAGAAGCCGATTGGCGTCTGCGGCTCGATCGTTCCATGGAACTTTCCGGTGTCTCTGCTCGGCAACAAGATCGGACCGGCCCTGGTGACGGGCAACACCGTTGTCGTCAAGCCGGCGGGGACGACGCCGCTCACGGACGTTCACGCCGTCCAGATCCTGAATGAGGCGGGGCTGCCTCCCGGCGTTCTCAATATTCTTCCTGGCCCCGCACGAGTTGTGGGTGAAGGGCTGTTGAAGGATCCCCGGGTGCGGAAAATCGGGTTTACCGGCGCGACCTCGACCGGCAAACACGTTATGGAAGTTGCGGCGCAAAATGTGAAGCGTGTGACGCTGGAGCTTGGTGGAAGCGATCCGATGATTGTCTGCAGCGATGCAGACATCGACGAAGCGGTCAGCGCCGCTTCGGTCGGGCGATTCTTCAATTGCGGCCAGGCGTGCCTGGCAATCAAGCGGCTTTATCTGTTCGACGAGATCTACGACGAGTTCGTATCGAAGCTGGTCGGCAAGGTGGAAAAGCTTCGCGTTGGAAACGGGCTCGAGCAAGGCGTGATTGTGGGACCGCTTCATACGGCCGCGCAGCGCGACGAAGTTGAAGATCAGGTCAGGGACGCCGTCCAGCGGGGCGCGCGTATTCTTGCGGGCGGTAAGCGGCCGTCGGGCGACGCTTTTGCGAAAGGCAACTTCTATCTGCCGACGGTGTTGGTCGATGTCGATGAAGAGTCGCGAGTCGTCCAGGAGGAAGTTTTTGGCCCGGCGCTGCCGGTAATGCGAGTACAAAATCTCGACGAGGCGATCGAAAAAGCCAACCGCTCGATCTATGGTCTCGGATCCTCGATATGGACACGCGATCTTGACAAGGCCAACGCGGCTGCAGAGCAGATCGAGGCCGGATACACCTGGATCAATTCGCCGCAGATCATTTTCGACGAGCTTCCATTCGGCGGCGTCAAGCAGAGCGGTCTGGGCAAGGAGCACGGTTCCGAGGCACTGGATTACTACATGGAGACCAAATCCGTGGTTGTGGCGCGACGGGAGAACACGACGTAAAGAGCCGCGTAGCGGCGTCAGAGTGTAGCCCCGGGCGCAAGCCCGGGGTAGGGTATGGTTTTTGAGGTTGAGCCCCGGAGGGGCGTAAGAATCGCTTGAATCTTTCGCACCTCCGGTGCCGACTCGTTTAAACGTACAGAAACCCCGGGCTTGCGCCCGGGGCTACACTCTGACGCCGCTCCGCGGCTGTAATCCGCGAGTGCGCTGTCCTTAAATGGAGAATTTATGGCATTGATTGACTATCGGGTACAAGACGGCGTCGCGATCATGGAACTGAACAACCCGCCGGCCAACGCCTACACGCTTGAAAGCCTCAAGCAACTGGATGACGCGATCCTGAAGGCCCGCTTCGATACGAACGTTCATGTGCTGGTGCTTCGCGGCGCGGGCGAAAAGTTTTTCAGCGCGGGCGCCGACATCAACATGCTTTCCAGGGAGTCCACCGAATTCCGCAATCATTTTGCGCTGTTCGGACACGAGACGCTGGCGCGGCTGGAAAACACTCCGAAGCTGGTCATCGCTGCGATCAATGGGCATTGCGTTGGCGGCGGCCTGGAGATCGCCATGGCGTGCGACATCCGCATCGCGAAGAAGAACGCCGGTCGTACGGGACTCGCGGAAGTGAATCTGGGCGTCATTCCAGGCATGGGCGGCACGCAGCGCCTGCCGCGGCTCGTCGGCAAAGCGCGCGCCATCGATCTCGCGGCCACGGGGCGCATGATCGCTTTTGAAGAAGCACTCGAGTTCGGTTTGATCGGCGACATCTTCGAAGGCGAAGACTTCTTCGACCAGGTTCTCGATTACGCCCGCCAGTTCGTCGCCCCGAATAAGCCAAGCAAAGCGGTCGGCCTGATCAAGCGGGCAATCCAGAGCGGCATCCAGGGAAGTCAGTGGGAAGGCCTCGCGCTCGAGCGGGAGTTGCTCGCGCAGGCGTTCGCCAGCGCAGACGCTGCAGAAGGTTTAAGCGCGTACAAAGATAAACGCGTCGCGAAATTTCAAGGGAAATGAGTGTGGGGGACCGGCCGGTGGGCCCGACGCTAGAAAGAAGATTCTATGGGGAAAATTTCAACATTTGATGACTGGACGGATTATTTCCGCCAGTGGCAGAAAGACATCGGTCTCGATACCTCGAAGTTCGAGGACTACAAGTTCGAGGTGAAGTTCGGACCCGTTCCATCCGACGTGATCGAGTTCGGCGATTATGCCGGCCGCGCCAAGTGGGAGACCGTGCTCCAGATTCCGGATCAGCGCGTGCGCGACAGCCTGCTCCACCTCATCACGTATCAAGGCGACACGGAGTTCGCATCCGTTGAGCAGCAGCGCAACCTCTTGAACACCGCTCCGTCCGAGTATGACCTCCAGTCGGCTGTAAAGATCATGCGCGAAGAGATGCGGCACGGCACGCAGATGAGCTATCTGCTGGTGAAATACTTCGGCTCGTCGGGAAAGCTGGAAGCGCAGAAGCTGCTCGAACGACGTGCCTTCAACGACAGCCGGCTGCTCGGCGCATTCAATCAGGACGTGCAGGACTGGCTGGACTTTTACTGCTACACCGAGCTGGTGGATCGTGACGGCAAGTATCAGCTCACTATGCTCAACCATTCCGGCTTCAAGCCGCTGGCCTCGAGCATGACGCCGATGTTGCAGGAGGAGTTCTATCACCTTCTTACAGGGCACACGGGACTCACTCGAGTCGTGAAGGCAGGCAAAGTTCCGATGGATCTCATCCAGAAGCACATCAACAAGTGGTTTTCCGTGGCGCTGGATCTGTTCGGTGTGGACGCTTCGTCGTCGGCGTATTGGTTCTATGTGTGGGGTTTGAAGGGCCGGTACGACGAAGGAAAGACGAATGTGCCGGCCGATCGCGACCGGCTGAATGAGCTTTCACGGCAGCATTACCTGAAGGAAGTCAGCGGTCTCATGGAGGCGCTGAACAAACTCGTACCGGAGGGCCAGCCGAAAATTGTGCTGCCGGATGTGAAGTTTCATCGCTCGATCGGGGAGTATGCTGACAAGACATACAGCATCCGTGGCGAGGAACTCACGCCTGAAGCCTATAGAAAGCACCTCGACGAGGTGTTGCCGAATGCTTTGGACAAGGTCCGGCTGGCTGAGATCTTCAAGCAGCCTGATTGGGTGCTGGCGGTATAACTGATGGCTTCGAGTTACGTTCTTGTCTGTCAGAATGAGGACTGCAAAGCGCGCGGATCAGGCGAGCTCCTCGACAAATTGAGCCAGGGGCTGAAGGATTCGGACGTCGAAGTGAAGCCCTACATGTGCTTCGGGGGCTGCCAGGCAGGCCCGAACATCGTCCTCTATCCGCAGAAGGTCTGGTACTGCGGTGTGAAGCAGAACGATCTCGATGAAATCGCGAGTCACGCCAAGGGCGGCGTCCCGGTCGAGAGACTGACCCACGGCATCGATGACTCATTGAAGGACCTGATCTACCAGCTTCTCGACGCCGGGTTGTTTTAAGAGAACGCGGGCTAAAGCCCGCGACTACATTTGGGAAAACAGGTTTGGTCCTTTGGGGAAACAGGTTTCGTCCTGGTCTTTGTAGTCGCGGGCTTTAGCCCGCGTTCAAGCTTCCGAATATGATTCTCTTCCCACAAGGCAAACCGACCCGGCGCGAGACGTTCGATGAATACCGCGCATCGGGCGGATACGATGCGCTCCAACGAAATCCCTCACCAACAGACATTCTGGAAACCATCTCCGCCTCCGGCCTGAGGGGGCGGGGCGGCGCGGGTTTCCCAGCCGGCAGAAAGTGGGCCGTAGCGGCAGAAACACCATCCACTCCACGCTACGTCGTCTGCAACGCGGGCGAGGATGAGCCCGGCAGTCTCAAGGACCGCATCCTGATCGCGCACCGTCCGCACCTCGTCCTCGAGGGCACGATTCTTGCGGCCCGAGCCATCCAGGCCGGCCAGGCGTACATTTACCTCAACGAGACGTACGACGACTGCTTCAATCGGATGGATGAGGCGGTGCGTGAGGCGACGGCGGCGGGCCTTCTCGGTTCTCTCGCCGTTACTATACATCGCGCTCCGACCGTCTATGTCGCCGGCGAAGACTCTGCAGCAATCGAGGTCCTCGAAGGCAAACCTCCACTGCCTCGGCAGAAGCCGCCGTATCCGGCGGCCGCCGGACTCTTCGGCAAGCCGACCGTCGTGAACAATGTCGAAACTCTCGCCAACGTCCCGCCGATTATCCGAAATGGCGCTTCGTGGTTTCGAACCCACGGCACGCCTGATAGCCCGGGCACGATGCTTTTCTGTCTCGGCGACGAGATGAATCGTCCGGGCGCCTATGAGTTGCCGCTCGGGACTTCGCTGCGATATCTCTACGAAAATGTCGGCAATGGCTTGAAGAACCACGCGGAGCTCAAGGCGATTCTTCCGGGCGGGCCATCGTGCGCGTTCCTGACGAACGATCAGCTCGACGTTCCGCTCGATCCGGAGTCATTGAAGAAGGCGGGATCGACGCTGGGGTGCGGCGTGATGCGCTTCTATTCCAAAGAGACCTGCATGGTCGAAGAAACGCTTCGTATCGCGCAGTTCTTCGCGCGCGAATCCTGCGGCCAATGCCCGGCCTGCCGCATGGAGACGAACATGCTTTCGGTGATGCTCGAACGCATCCAGCAGGGTAAGGCGGACGCCGCTCTCTTCGACCAGTTTCAAAAGATTGTCGATTTCAATCGAGGCAAGGGTTATTGTGCGCTCATCAACATGCCCGGCCCGCCGATCCTGAGCGCGATCCGGCTATTCCGGGAAGAGTTTGAACACCACATCAGGCAGGGAACGTGTGGAGTGTAGCGCCGGAATACGCAACGAGAAACCCCAGCGCGACCCCGCCCCAGAAGTCTTCTACCGTAATGATCGGTTGAACCTCTTTCTTGCGGGCGAAAAGCACCACTGCCATAGCGGACATCACCAGAGATACAGTAAGACCCACCACCGAGTTCGCGCCTGGCGCCGCCACGGAGCCGTGACCAGCGAACCAGCCGCCCAGTCCACCGATGAATGCGCCCAGAACGAGGCTGGTTAGAGATGCTCTGATTTGAATGGGGTGTTCGATCGTATCGATATTTCTTATGCCCCCGATGGAATACTCAACTTCAATCTGCAATCGATATGCTGCCGGCCTGAACCAGATCGCCTTTTTGGACCGAATCCTGAAAGTTCGCGTGGTGGAGTTGCCGGGTTGAAGAGTTTTGGCGGGTGTGGTCACGTTGTCCAAAGCCGCCAGCGCATCGCGATACTCCTGCATTTCTTCATTGATGCTTCGGATGTAGATCCTGGTTTCTTCTTCGTCCAATTGTTTGTGCAGCCGGTTCTTGATCGAATGAGTGACGGTACCGTGAAACGGCATTTTGATGGGAAATTGCGCTTCCGAGGTCAGATCGCGCGCGATCGTGGGGCCTGCGCTTCCGGCAGCGCTCAGAGCTAACTGATAGCCGGGGGTTCTTAGCGTAATCGGCGCGAGGTTAAGAACAGGTTTGGGAAGCCATGCGAGGGCTCGGGAACGATGCGGGACGAATCCGGTTGGCGGTTGACCCAGGGCCCGTCTGGCGTCTTCCAGTTCCGCCATTTGTTCTTCGATATCGAGAGCCTGCAGGTCCCGCAAGTGCTTATCGGCATCCAGCAACTCGGTCGGAAGATACGTCGCGATGCTGTGAAGGACAAGTGGAACCTCAAACGGATTTCTTATCGTGACAAAGATCGAGAAATCCTGACCGGCACCGAGCGTATCGCTCGAGGTTGATATGGCGACCTTGATGGCGCCGCGGATCGAGGTCTGGGCGAGCGTGGCCATTTGCGCCAGATTCACGTTCTCGGCTTCCCGATCATCCGGGCCGATGCTGAAGTCCGGCTGCCGCTCCAGGCCATTCACGGTCGCAACCGCCTTTTCCAGGGTCACAGCGGCATCGGGATTGACCGCAGGTCCAGTAAACCCCCAGTGCGTATCGGACATCTGCAGGAAGAAGAAATCGTTCTGCCCGTTGCTGCGTTCCGCCGCCCTCGCGCGCGGTAGCCCCGAAGTGAACACTACCCCGGCGACGCCCGCCCCAGCGAGGCCAGTCAAGACAAGAAAATCGCGCCTATTGATCGTGTGTGTCATTGTAACCTCCTATCCACCAATACACCGCACGTGGCGGTTTGGATTGACTAAGAGAGGCGGGACACGCCGAGCGGCTTCATGAGAATCGACAAGCCTTGACGGCACGACTCACGAATATAATTTTATCAGTCGGGTTAGGGCAGTGAAGAACTACCGAGCAGTTATCGAAATCTTTTGGTGATTGCTCCTTTATCCTGTGCAC
>Ga0137409_10006849_pt1 | contig 11773 bp, 9 predicted proteins | sample CZODoug1_16funga_FD_122059 | JGI IMG/M metagenome (GOLD analysis project Ga0137409, IMG submission 122059) | Vadose zone soil fungal communities from Angelo Coast Range Reserve, California, USA - CZODoug1_16fungal (Hybrid Assembly) | ecosystem: Environmental > Terrestrial > Soil > Vadose zone... | reverse complement strand
GCTTCGCCTCGCCAGTTGACCCATTGGACGTCATCGGCGAGCGACATGCACATCGAGTGAGCGTCGTGGCTGTTCCAGCCGTCGCTGAAGCCAGAGACGACCTGCTTGATCGCCGCATCGTCCGTAGCGGCGCCAGAATCAGCGGGGCTCGCTGCTGTGTCGCGCGCAAAGCTTATTGCTAAAGGCATTGCCACCAGCACTATCCATATCGCAACAAATTTTGTCATTCTTGGATTCATGATATCTGCCTCCGAAGTCAATTTGTTCTGGCGGGCTTCATGTGGAGTCCGCACACCTATTGGCGCAGGATAACATAAGGCGCGCCTTCGCCCTATGGCGAAACAAGTTCCCCAGCAGGCAGAGTATCAGGAATGCTCCGTCGAGCTAGTGTTGTAGTGGAGTGCTATTATCGGGAATCGGCTGTCCGTGATTTGGCCATTGAGGAAACTCGTTATTCGGGAGTTGGAAGCGACTTGAAACGTAACGGTAGCTGGCGGCGGATCGCAGAATGACGCGCTTTCTCTCCCGCGTGTGGGACGATCCCCAATGTGCCAGTTTCAACGAGGAGACGGAGCGACTCTTCGCCTATCACCAGGCAACCAAGCATACCTATCACTCCGTTCGCGACACTGCCCATTATCTCGACTGGAGTAATCAGCCCGATCCCTTCCGCACCTACGAAGGCGCTCCTGTGACCTTGCTGGCACCTGAACCTGGATTCCCGGACGTGGGAACGTTCGCCGCAATAGAGGCGCTCGGCGGAAGACCAGGCATCGCCGGTGAAATTGGTTTTGAGGATAGCAACCCAGTGCAGCTGGACGCGATCTGGCTTAGCCGCTTGCTTTGGCATTCCATGGCAGTCAGCGCATGGAAGAAAATCCCAAGCACGGGCAGTCGCTATAGTCTGCGGGTCAACCCATCGTCAGGAAATCTTCACCCCACGGAAACCTATCTGGCGTTGCACGGATTCAAGGACGTCGATGACGGTTTGTATCACTACCGCGCGGATCGGCACGCGCTCGAGCTTCGCAGCCCGGGAGCGTGGACACAACATCTCGCCGGAGCCCTCCTGATTCCATGGGCAGCGGAGTCGTCGTTGATTGTGGGACTCACATCGATATTTTGGCGAGAGGCGTGGAAGTACCGCGAGCGCGCTTATCGCTACTGCTGCCACGATTTGGGACACGCGATGATGAGCTTGCTTCTGGCCGCGCGCGCGTTGGGACTGCCCGGCGGCGCGATCACTCACTTCGCTGATTCCCGGCTGACGCGCGCGCTCGGGTTGACCGGAGGCGATGAGGCGCCGATGGCTTTTCTTGTTTTTGGGTCAAAAAATTCCTCGGCGCCGACCCCTGCGGCTCCGCAGGAGATTTTTAGTGGAGTTCCCAACGAGTTGTCTGTGGAGGAAGTGCCCTACGAACTTCTGCTCGGCATTCATCGCTCAACATTATTGCCGGACACTGGGGACCTGACGCCTCATTTGCCAGCAGCGAATGGAGTCATCGCTGGCGGTCGGCCGCCCTTGCCCGGACATTGCCGCGACGCCGCGCGCGATAGCAATCTGGGAGTCATCGCGCGGCGACGGCGCTCCGCGCTCGATTTCGATGCTCGGACGCCGCCCATGGAGCGGAGCGAGGTGGAACAGGTCCTTGACTATGCGACGCGCGATTGGCCCACAGACTGGCGCGGATATTTCGGCAGCGAAGCTGCAGAGACCAGGAGGGGCGCCGATTTCGTGACCCTGTATCTGTACGTTCACCGCGTTCGTGATTGCGAGCCCGGCGTCTACCGGTGGGACGGCGGCAGCAGCAAGTTGGAGCAGCTGCATCGAGGCAATGTGGAGCGCGTAGCGGCTTATCTCAGCCTTGAACAGGCACTGGCGGGGAATGCATGCTTCGCCGTTTCAATGGTGGCAGACTTGGCTGCGGCGGCGAAGAACTTCGGCAATCGGGGCTACCGGTACGTGCATTTCGAAGCCGGGGCCATCGGGCAAAGGCTCTACCTGGGGGCGGAGGGATTGGGCTGGAACGCCACGGGCATAGGCGCCTTTTACGACGACGATGTGCACCGGTACCTAGGCTTCCTCGAAGAAACAGACGGTTCGGTGGGCAGTTCGGTCGATGCAGCGGAACAGCGGACGCTGGTCATGCTGGGTTCGCCGGCGAGCCGCCTCGCTTCCGCGACCTCGGATTCTGGCGACGATCCATTTCCCGGAAAGAGGCAGGTGCGGGTGAACGAACTGGAAGCTGATCCACGCACGGATTCCAGCAGACTCCCGCGGCAGGTGATCTATCACTTTGCGATCGGCCGCGCCATTCCCGATCCACGGATTGAGGCGTAAAACTCTATGGTCGGAATTCTGGTGCATGGGAACAACCACTTCATTGTGCGTGGCCCATTTCCGGATCGAGAGACAGCGTTGGCCCTTGCCCGGCACTGGTCTCTCATACAAATTGGACAGACAACGCCGATCGCTTTGCAGAGATGGAGCATTAGCACGCGCGAGTTCCGGGAAAACCTGGAATGGGCAGTGGTCGTTCCGGGCGATGGCGAGGTTACACCAGGCGTGGCACATTTGCTCGAGGAGCTCTCGGCGAGGGGAATTGTGATCCTCGATGCAGGGCTCGTCGATTGATGACGCGCGGAAGCGAGTCGCCAGCCTCATTGTATTAATTGTTAGGATATTTAACTATATGATAGATTCGATGCGTCGATCGGGGATAAACCAGATCATCGCAACCACGACATACAGCGCGAGCGCGATCCATGGGTGCACGAAGGCTAGCGGAATCGCGAGCGCGTAAACCGATAAGGACATCTTGCCTTTCAAATCACCGCCGACCGCACGCGCCAGCTTTGAACTTGGACCGTTGCACGCGATGATCGACCTCTCCAACAAAATGTACGCGATCGCGGACAAGGCCAGCACCACGCCGTAGGCCGCCGTGGGCATAGCGGCGAAATGGGTTTCGTCCATCCATCGAATCACGAATGGGATCAAGGACATCCAGAATAGAAGGAACAGATTGGCCCACAGAACCGTTCCATTAATCCGTTCGGTAATGTGGAGCATGTGGTGGTGGTTGTTCCAAAAAATGCCCACGTTGGCAAAACTGAGCACGTAGGCCAGGAACACCGGCAGACCGGCCCTTAGCGCGGCGAGATCGGAACCCGCGGGCACCTTCATCTCCAACACCATGATGGTGATGATGATGGCAATCACTCCGTCCGTGAACGCCTCGAGCCGTTGCTTACTCACCGTGGCCCTCAATCTCCTGGATTCTCAGCCGAACATTGGCATTCCAACCCGTTTCAGTGAAAGCCATACGCGCACTCCACGCACACAATTTTTGGACCATCCATTGCGAGAGTGTACCTCACGCCTGCAAGCGGCCATAATTCCCAAATCGCGCCAAATCATTTGGCGGATTGGTCCTGACACGCGACGGTGGCGGCCGTAAGGTTTTGCGCAAAGGGGAAGTGCGAATCTAAAACTCCAGGTGAATTGGCCGCGTGAGAAGGGCTGATAGTCTTTAGAAAAATTGATGTCAAATCAAATTCACGTCTCCAGCGCGCGAACGACAATCGAGTCATCATGGATTCGACTGGAGCAACGATCGCTAACGCCGGGGTCTTTACGTTGACCAACACAACTTCCCGGGAGATCCAGTTCGCGTTAAAGTTTTCCTGGTAAGAGTCTTCACAGCCACCTGAGACAATTCGGTTCGGGAAACCAGATTGTCCCCGGAGCGCTGCTCAGATTCTCCCTCACCTTGAAGCGCTCGCCGTCGGCACAGTGGATATCTTGGATCAAACCGTGCAGAATTAAATGCGCAATTCAACCCAGGAGCCTTGCTGAATGATTGTCGATATATATACGCACATCATGCCCCCGCAATTCTTGAAAGCGATGGAGAGCCTGGGGGCCAGTACCGGACTCGTGAAGCGCATGGCGGCGATCCGCGAATTGCATGATTTGGACGCGCGGTTTCGCGCGATGGATGAGTTCGGCGACTACCGGCAAATTTTTTCGATACCGAATCCTCCGCTCGAAACGGTGACCACTCCGGCCCAAGGGCGCGATCTCGCGCGAATTGCGAACGATTCGATGGCTGACATGGTGCGCCGCCATCCCTCGCGATTTCCCGCCTTCATCGCCGCGCTTCCCCTACATGACGTGGATTCGGCCATGGAAGAATTGAACCGCGCCATCCAGACGCTTGGCGCGCGGGGAATGCAGATCTTCACCCATGTGAATGGCCGCCCGCTCGACGAGCCGCAATTTCAGCCGCTTTTCTCGGCGATGGCGGCGTACGACCTTCCGATCTGGCTACATCCCGCGCGCACCGCGGCCATGACGGACTATCCCTCCGAAAAGCAGTCAAGATTTGAAATGTGGTGGTGCTACGGCTGGCCGTACGAAACGTCCGTGGCGATGTCGCGCCTAGTGCTCTCTGGAATATTCGACCGTCATCCAAAACTCAAGATCATCACGCATCATCTGGGCGGAATGATTCCTTACTTCGACAAGCGGATTGAGGAGGGCATGGTTTTGCTGGGCACGCGCACGCAGACGGAAGATTATTCGGGCATATTGCCTTCGCTCAAGCGGCCGCTCATCGATTACTTTCACATGTTCTACGCCGATACGGCGCTGTTTGGCGAGTCGCGCGGACTGGCGTGCGGCCTCGATTTTTTTGGCGCGGGTAATGTTGTCTTCGCAACGGACGCGCCGTTCGCGCCTGTTGCCTCGACGCGCGATGGCGTCGCCCACCTCAACTTGGAGAAGACGCAGCTAGAAGCGATCCATCATCACAACGCGGAAAAGCTGATCAATATGCGGATTGCGTAACACCTCTGGACGGCTTAGTCCCAGGGCAACCCGACGTAATTCTCGGCGAGGGACGTCATCGCGGCTCGCGAGCCTGTCAGATAATCGAGTTCCGCAACCTGGCGGCGCTGATCGAAGGGACTGTCGGTGTCGAAGCGGTGGAGCATGGACGTCATCCACCAGGAAAAGCGCTGCGCTTTCCAGACGCGCCGCAAGCAGCTTTGCGAATACTGTTCGAGCAGGCGGGTCCTGCCGGAGGAATAGAAGTCAGCGAACGCTTGTGCCAGGAGGCGAACGTCCGCCGCGGCGAGGTTTAGGCCTTTCGCCCCAGTTGCCGGAACGATGTGCGCCGCGTCCCCGGCGAGATAAAGCCTGCCGTATTGCATCGGCTCGACGACGAAACTCCGCATGGGCGTGATCCCCTTCTGGAGTATGGGACCTTCGGTGAGCTTCCAGTTTCCATCCACGGCGAATCGCAAGTGGAGTTCACGCCAAATTCTATCGTCAGGCCAGTTATGGATGTCTTCCTCGGGCGGAACCTGCACATAAAGTCGTCCGATCTCCATGGAGCGCATGCTCAGCAGCGCAAAGCCGCGCTCGTGATACGCGTAAATCAATTCGTGTGAAGACGGTGGCGCCTGAGCCAAAATGCCGAGCCACGCGAATGGATACGTCCGATCGAACTCGGTAAGCACGCCCGTGGGAATGCTGGGCCGGCACACTCCGTGGAAGCCATCGCACCCAGCGATGAAATCGCAGTTCAATTCGTGGGTCTTGCCTTCCGTTGCTAAGCGAATCGACGGAGCGGCGCCATTAAACCCGTCCACGCTTACGTCCGTGGCCTCAAAAAAAATCTGGCCCCCTGCTGCAAGCCGGGCACTCACGAGATCTTTGACAACCTCGTGCTGGGCATAGATCGTGATCGCCTTGCCGCCTGTGAGTTCGTACAGGTTGATACGATGGCCGCGGCGGTTGAATCGAAGCTCGATTGCGTGATGGATCAGTCCTTCACGTTTCAGGCGTTCCCCGACGCCTGCTTCGACCAGCATATCCACCGTGCCCTGTTCGAGCACGCCCGCACGGATGCGCTCTTCGATGTATTTCCTGCTGCGAGTCTCGACAATGACAGATTCGATTCCCTGCAGGTGGAGCAGATGCGCAAGCAGCAATCCCGCGGGCCCGGCTCCGACGATTCCAATCTGTGTGCGCAAGGCTTCGCCTCTTCGCAGCCTCTAATGGCGCGAAGACCGGCTAGAGTTTAGACGCGCGAAGCGCCGGTTGTCCACGGCGCTCGCCGAAGCTGCACAGAAATGCGAGGGGAATGGAGCGGAAATCGAACCTTATTCGTTCGCGACTGGGCGGAGAACAGCGATGGCAAAGTGTGCAAGCAGTGGAGCGCCTTCATCAAGCTGCAGCCAACGCACGACACAATTGTCTTTCAAATATTTCCCCACGCGCGCCTCGCCGATGCCGAGATGTTCGGCAAGCTTTTCCTTCAGATTCGCGCCTTCGCGGCTGCCGCGCCCGCTTCGAAGCAGATTTCCGATGCCAACGCGCAGGGTCTGGCAGGATTCAATGTAGTAGTAGCAAGTCTGGTCCGTATCGGTAATGAGGAAAACGCCAGGGCCGGCGGGCGCGTCCTCCGGCAGGTCCACGGAATGCAACGAGCAGGCCAGCAGTCGGCGAAGTTGAGATTCGAGCTTGGTCATGCGCGAGGAAAGCGCCGGATCACCCGCGCGAGCGCGCGCCTGAGGCGAAGATCCCGCCGCGGCCGATTCAAAGCTGCTGACAGGTTCGGGTACACGCGGCCCGCGTTCCAAAATTTCTTCGGAAACAAAAGGACGAACCATAGGCGCTGACTGGGGTTCCGCCGCGGCGCGTTCGAATGTCGGCGGCGCTATCGGGACAGGGATGGGTGTTGCGACAACGGGAGCGCCAACCCGCGGGCCCTTGTGCCGGCCCCGGCCTCCTCTGCGCCCACGCCGTTTGCGGCGGTGACCAGGGACGGCTCCCGCGACTGGCGCTTGCGTCGACGGTTCAACCTGTTGTCCAAACACAGCTTCTTGCTGACCGCCGTCCGGCTCGCCGGCGGCTTCAGAGATTTGTCCTTCAGAAAATTCAGTGATGATAGGCTCCAATCGAGCTGCTGGTTCCGCGGCGGGTTCGTTTACGGATGCGGCAGCAAGCGCCACGGGAATCGGCGCACCAAGGCGGGTAAGAGCTTCTTCCGCTTTTTGTTTCCATTGTGTCCGACGAAAACGCTCGGCGGCTGCGGTGTACCAGCGGGCCGCTTCCGTGTGCGCGCCAATCTTCTCATGGATCTGCGCGAGTTCAAACGCAACCATGGCATCGCGTGTGCGTTCGTATAACGCCGCGAGCTGACCTGGGGGATCCGCGCTGGTTCGCGCTTTGCGGATGCGCGCCTGAATCTGTCGCCAATCGCTCACTAATTAACATTGTATCAGCCGAGCGCGCGTTGGGCCAGCAGTACACGCAGCAAGGGTACAAGGAAGCGGGTAGCAGGTCCGTTTCTGAAAATTCGGCTGGGCAACCGGATTCAAATTAAGTATTTTCAGTCAGTCGTAGACTCGCTTTGTGAGCGCCGGGAAGCGGGGTGAAACTTGAAACTATTGGGCGGACGCTGGTGCGAGATGGCGATCCAAACGCCGTTGGTTTAGCTGTCCGACCACGCAAATCTACCGGGGGCCAACGGCTGCGATTTCGAATTTCTATTTCGGCGCAGTCGTGAAGTAGCACGGCACAGCTCGTCATGATTTTTATTCGTTCTACGCGGGAAGTGCGGCGCCGTTGGCGCCAGTGTGTTTAAATTGTGCGACCAGTTTTCGGAGTTCTCCCGCCATGTTGGATAGTTCTCGAGCCGCGGTTTGGGTTTCGCTGGCGCCTTGCGTCGTGCTTTTTGCCGCTCCTGCTACGGCTTTTATGTTGTCGACGATGCGAGCACTGCCTGTCGCGGCGTGGTTCACATTCCGCACCATTTCATTCGTGGTTGCGGTCTGGTCATCCACGGCGCCCGCAATCATATTTGAGATGCTATTCACCTGGGTGATGATTGCCGTAATCTCAGCGATCGCCTTCGTGGTTGTCTGCGTTTCGCCTTGCATCGCTTCGATCTTCCGGCTGATCTCCTCGGTCGCTTTGGCCGTTTCTTTTGCCAATTCTTTTACTTCGTTAGCAACGACGGCAAAGCCTTTGCCCGCATCACCCGCGCGCGACGCTTCGATGGTTGCATTCAACGCCAACAAGTTTGTCTGGTGTGCGATAGAAGTGATCACCTTAATCACTTGGCCGATTTCCGCGCTCGATTTTCCGAGCTTGAGGACGGACTCATTGGTGGTTTCCGTGGTAGTCACCGCGGATCTTGCCACCTTCGTCGCTTCCGTTGCGCTCTTGGAGATCTTCTGGATGCTGGCGCTCATTTCTTCGGTCGCCGCCGCCACCGCCTGAAGATTCTTGCTTACTTCCTCGACCGAAACAGATACGAGATGTGACTGATTTGAAGCCTCTTCCGCGTTATCACTCATCTGCTGACTCACGCCACGCAAGTCCTCGGAAGAATTCGCGACGTTTCCCGACATTTGCGCGACGGACACGATCATTTCCCGCAGCCTGGATTGCATCACGTTCATGGCAACCATCAAGTCACCGATCTCGTCGTCTGAACGGCGCTCCAGTTCCTTGCCGCCCAGTTCGCCTCCCGAAATCGCTTGGGCGCGATCGAGAAGCTCGGCTATAGCAACGGACATGTGTTTGCTGATGAGGTATGCAATCACGCAACCGGCCAAGATTCCAATGAGGGTGGTGGTCCAAAGAGTGAGAGTGGCAGCGCGGCTTGTATCGGCCAGAGTCAGGATTTCCTTGTTGGTCTTCTGCTGCTGTTCGTCCACTAGGGCCTTGAGCCGGCTCATCAATTCGCCTTGCCGAGCGGCTGCTTCCGTTTTCAGCATGTCGTAGGCTTTGCCCATGGCTTCGTTCCCCTGGCCCATGGCAAGTTGTTCGATGTTGTTTTGGAGTTGATGATACCCCTTAAGCATAGAGGCGATGGATGAAACCTCCTCGGATTCCGCCGGCACCCCAAACACTTTGGTCACCTGCGTCAGATCCGTTGTTGCAGCGTCAGCGGCTTGCCAGGCCTCGGCGCGCACTGTTTTGAAGTGTGCGGCGTCTTTGGGGTCGCTCCCAAACAAGACGAATGCGCGGAGGGCGCCTCCTCCGTCTCCTATGGCCACTTGAATCCTCGCCACATCGACGGTAGCCGGATATCGTATGTTACGGATTTTCTCCTGCAGCCCCGTTGCCTTGACCATCTTCGTATAGGCAAAAGTGGCGCTAAAAAGCATCAAGACCACCAGGACACTGAATCCCGCGGCCAGTTTTAATCGGATTGTGAAACGCATCTTCTCTCCACTCGTCTGAATATCTAGGTGTCCAAGACGCACTCTCATTCTTTGTCAGGCAGACAGAGGTCCAGAGGCCGGCGCCGAAACGAGGCGATTAGAACGTTCAGGAATCGCCCTGAATTAATCGTTCCGGTAAGCCCTCATATCTCACAATACGGTATTGAAAGCCCGATTCGCCCTAATGGGGGAGCACAAATTCGATATTGACGGTCTGAATTGTCTTGCCGCCTCCTGGCTCGTACCGAAACTTTTTCACAGCTTCAACTGCAGCTGACGTGAGGAGCGCGTGGCCGCTGACGGCCTTGGCATCCTCGACGGCTCCTTCGTCATTGACGGTGGCCTCTACTTTGACCGTGCCTTCTACTCTCATCTTGGCTGCGAGAGCAGGATAGGTAGGCGCCGCGGTCTTTGTCGCCTTTCGAGTATCACCATGGAGAAGTGTCGCGGAAAGCAGACATATACTCCCAACCAACATTGCAAAGAAACGATTTCTATTCATTGTGGGTCTCCTATTTCCAATTCAGTAGAGGGTTATCCTTGGCGGGCAACGACGAGCGATCCACGGTGGCCCTTGAGCAAGCGCCCGTTGCGTGCTCGTCATATTGCAGCCCCTTCCTTCGTGCGCATGGAAACCGACAATATTCCATGGCGACGGAGAACTTCCCCATTGTTTTTTCATCGGCGCTCCCATGGAATACTTTAGGGAAAAAAGCGTCTAAATATCCGGATCGGACTGGTCCGCCTCTAAATTGGCGCCAACTAACTCTGTTCAATCGTATCTTCACCGGACGTAAAGACTTATGCCCCTATAGGAGGGCGCGCGACGGAAACATGACCTGCTGTCGAAAAGCAATTATTCGATCGGTACCCAAAATGGAACAAATTTATTGTGGCGTGTTTCATTCAGGGAGCACCTGCCTATTGCTTATTGACCCTGCCCACTCGCGTTCCACGCCAGGCTGCGGCAGAATTGGAGCATGACGAGCGCCAAACGCACCGCGCGGGTCATCGACATCTCACGCTCCCTGGGATTCAATCTGTGCGGCGTCGCGCCGGCTGAGGAATTTCCGGAACTCGCGCACCTCGAGGAGTGGCTCGCAAGAGGCTACGCGGGGGAAATGCGTTATCTCCATGACGAGCGGCGCCACTCGCCTTCGCATGTCGTACAGGGCGCGCGTAGCGTCATTGTCTGCGCGCTCAATTACAACACTTCGTTTCCCTACTCCACCGGGGTGCCGGATGAAATCGCTGCGCCAAACGGGCCGCGCGGATGGATCGCGCGCTATGCCTGGGGCGACGACTATCACAACGTGCTTGGCGAAAAGCTCGATGCGCTGGTAGATGCATTGCGCAAGGCATTTCCGGAGCCATTTGAATTGCGCACCTATGTGGATACCGGCCCTGTCATCGAGCGAGTGGCCGCGAAATACGCGGGGCTCGGTTGGCTCGCGAAGAATGCGTGTCTCATCCATGAAGAATCGGGCTCGTGGTTTTTCCTGGGCGTGATCGTGACGACGCTGGAACTTGCGGCGTCGCTTGGTCTGGCGGATATGCCGGCGGCGGACTTGTGCGGAAACTGCCGGCTGTGCATCGAAGCGTGTCCGACCAGCGCCATCGTGGAGCCCTACGTTCTCGACGCGCGGCGCTGCATCTCGTATCTGACAATCGAGCTCCGTGGCGCGATTCCGGCTGAGCTTCGCGAGCCGATGGGGCGGCACGTCTTCGGATGCGACATTTGCCAAGACGTCTGTCCCTGGAATCACTGCGCGCCGGTGACCGCGCTCGCGAATTTTGAACCCCGCCGCGCTGCGCAGCATTCGTTTTTCTCGCCGGACTTGGAATGGCTAGTCTCACTCACAGAGGAGAAATTTCACGAAGTGTTTCGTGGCAGTCCCGTGAAGCGGACGAAGTGGAGGGGACTTGTCCGGAACGCCTGCGTTGCGCTGGGGAATTCCGGCCTGCGCGCGGGAGAGCCGCGCTACGAAGAAATCCGCGCCCGGCTCGCGCAGTTGGCCTCTGGCGGCGACGCCATGGTCGCAGACCATGCGCGATGGGCGCTCAACCGGCTCGAGACCCCTGCCAAGATTCCCCGGGATCTCGTGCCGCGGGTTGTGCCGCCCAGCGAGCAGCGATAGAATGCGAAATGCCTGTAGCAGGCTGCGTTATCATCAAACCGTACTGAGGAGGCATCGATGGCACAACAACAGGCTACAACACCACAAAAGGAGGGTCCCTTGGCCCACGTTCTTCCCCCGCTCCCTTACGCACCGGATGCGTTGGAGCCCTACATTGACAAACAGACGATGGAGATTCATCACGGAAAACACCATAACGCGTACGTCACCAACCTGAACAAGGCTCTCGAAGGGCATGCCGATCTTCAGTCCCTCTCGATCGATCAATTGCTTTCAAGTCTCGACCGCGTTCCAGAGAATATTCGTCCCGCCGTGCGGAACAATGGCGGCGGCCACTGGAACCATTCGATGTTCTGGAAAATCATGAAGAAGGGCGGCGGTGGCGAGCC
>Ga0137409_10006846_pt1 | contig 11775 bp, 11 predicted proteins | sample CZODoug1_16funga_FD_122059 | JGI IMG/M metagenome (GOLD analysis project Ga0137409, IMG submission 122059) | Vadose zone soil fungal communities from Angelo Coast Range Reserve, California, USA - CZODoug1_16fungal (Hybrid Assembly) | ecosystem: Environmental > Terrestrial > Soil > Vadose zone... | reverse complement strand
CTTCACGGGGATGACTCATCGTGCCGCGCAGCCTTGGGAAGCTGGCCTGTTCGATGGCGACGAAAACGTCATCGTGGACTTCAAGTTTTCCAATTCTCCGAAAGTGACCTGGTGGTTCGATCATCACCAGAGCGCGTTTTTGACTCCTGCCGATGCCGAGAATTTCCGCGAGCACCCCGGACCAAGAATGTTTTACGCGCCGGACTACAAGTCCTGCACGATGCTGATCGCCAATGTTTCCAGGCCAAAGCCTGAAGCGTTTGCTGCTCCAAGCGGCGAATCAATTCTCTGCGCGATCCGTAGCGCTGGCCGGACACTCGATTTTTCGTTGCGCGAAGCGCGAAAAACAGACGCGCGGCTTTATCTGCTGTTCGTCCGCGAACAACCGTTCATGACTGAACAGGACGTTCGCCGCAAATGGCAAGAAGATCCCGAAGCGAGCGCAATCTTCGCGGAAGCCAAACAAAAAGCCGGCGACCAGCAACCACTCTTCGCGTACGCAGTTAGTCCTTCCGCTGCTGATACGATCGTCGACGTTGCCGCGACTCTCGGTGCATCGCGCGTCATTCTCGGGGCGCCACAACGCAGCTCGTTGATAAATCTGCTTCGCGGCAATGTCATTCGCGAAGTCTCGAATTCACTCCCGGATGACATCGACCTGCTCGAGTCGCGTGCCAACTCGAACTACCACAGTTTTCAGGCACGATTCCAGCAGCGTCTCACACAAGGTCTGGCGGCGCTGGCGTCATACACCTGGGCCAGGTCTTTAGACAACGCGTCGAATTTCTTCAGCAGTACTGGCGATCCAAACTTTCCGCAGAATAGTTACGACGTGCGGGCTGAGCGCGGACGCTCGAACTTCGACGTTCGACATCGACTGTCGGCGAGTTACTCCTATGATCTGCCGTTCGGAAAGGGGCGGGCTCATCTCGCAAATGCGGGATGGATTTCCACGATTTTAAGTGGCTGGCAGAGCTTCGGTATTGTCACGTTTCAATCAGGGCGGCCGTGCACCGTGGCGCTCGCTGCGCCTGGCAAATGGACTTACGTCGTCGGCGATCTTGACCGCGTGCTTTTCGTCCTTGATGACGCCGAGATGGCCGGGCACGGTGGAGACGTTGGCTTTGGCGGCGGCTTTCTTCGACTCGATCTTGTCGCCCATCGCGGCGATGGCGGCCGGATTGGGACCAATGAAAACGATACCGGCGGCGGCGAGCGCGCGGGGAAAGGCTTCGCGCTCGGACAGGAATCCATAGCCCGGATGCACCGCCTCGGCGCCGCTCTTGCGGCAGGCCTCGACGATTTTCTCCATCACCAGATAGCTCTCGGCCGCAGCCGGCGGCCCGATCAGCACGGCATCATCCGCCATTTCGACGTGGAGCGCGTCGCGGTCGGCCTCGGAATAGACGGCGACGGTCTCGATCCCCATACGGCGGGCAGTCTTGATGACCCGGCAGGCGATCTCGCCGCGATTGGCGATCAGAATTCGTTTGAACATGTTCTTCTTGCTTGACCTTTTGGGCGGGATCCTCCCCTGCAATCTGGCATGCGGGGGCGGAGGTAACAATTCCGTCGTACAGCAAAACTGAACGGAGGCAATGGTTTATGGGGCCGAAACCGGCTTCTCAGGGAGATTTAATAGCCGCTTCAAGCTGTTGCCGAAGATAGTGATCGCACCCTGATGCGGGCAGGGCCGATCGACCAGAGGTTTGTCCGCATTTTCGAAACCTGGCGGCTGCGGCATAACGCTATTTTATGGCCGTCACTTGATCGCAATTATCTCGGCTTCGCCCTGCCCGGCCCGGACAACGTCGCCAACCCTCTTGCCGAGAAGCGCTCTGGCAAGCGGAGAAACGTGCGATATCGTTCCGCTCGCGGGATCGGCTTCGTCCTCGCCGACGATGGCAAAACTCTGTTCGCGTCCGTCATCACGAACGATCGTCACGGTATTTCCGAACTGGACCGCCGCGTTGTCGGGATTGATCGAGACGATTTCCGCGCTGGCGCGCCGCGCGCTCCAGTAGCGCAGGTCCCGCCCGGCGCCTGCAAGGGCGCCGCGGTCGCCCGCCGCCTGGGCCTCGCCGTAGTCCCGGCGCGCGGCCTGCAGCGCCGCTTCGATCAGCCTCAAACCATTTTCGGTAACAAGGTTTGGGTGGTCCGAAACCGGCCGATCCGGCAAGCCCTCGACAAAATGATCTTCGTTTACAAATGCTCTGCTCATCAGGGAAATGTGGGCATTCCCTGGGGTATTTCCACACCCGCGCGGTCCGGAACCGTTTGACGAGAGCTGCGTTCCCGAAAGGGATTTTCGTAAAAGGCGTGACGATTGGCTCAACTTTCCCTGTTCACCGACCGCAGCGCGGACCCCGAAGGTCTGCGTTACCAGCCCGACTTCATCGATGCGGCGATCGAAGCTGAACTCATCGCCCGTATCGAGGCCCTGCCGTTGCAGCCGTTCCAATTCGGCGCCTACGAGGGCAACCGACGCGTTGCTTCGTTCGGATTCCGATATGATTACAGCCTCAGGAAGCTTCAGGAAGCCGCCCCAATTCCCGGCTGGCTCACATCGGTCATCCGTTCCGTGGAAGAGTTCGGCGGCCTGCCCGCCGGAAGCGTCGCTCAAGTGCTTTGTACCGAGTACGATGCCGGCGTGGGCATCGGCTGGCATCGCGACAAGCCGCATTTCGACAAGATCTTCGGTCTATCGCTGATGTCGTCCTGCAAGTTCCGGTTTCGCCGTACCATCGGCAACAAGTGGGAGCGTTTCACGCTGGAGGCGGAGCCGCGCTCGCTTTACATGATGAGCGGCGCATCCCGACAGATCTGGGAGCACAGCATCCCCGCCGTCGAGCAGCGCCGATACTCGATCACCTTCCGGACCATGAAGGTCGCCTAAACCAAACCGGCCGCGAAACCTCGCGCCGGCCTCATCATGCTGCGACCGTGGTACTGGCGGACCCCAGCATCTTGCGGATTTCATGCGCCGGGCGCGCGGCGCTGAACAGATATCCCTGCATTTGCGTACATCCGAGAGCCTGGACGATTTCGCGCTGCTGCTGCGTCTCGACGCCCTCGGCGGTCGTCACCATGTTGCGGTCGGCAGCGATGCTGACGACGGCCCTGATGATGGATCGCGAGCCGGCGTTTTCGGTGACTTCCTTCACAAAGCTGCGGTCGATCTTGATCTTGTCGAACGGGAAACGCTGCAGGTACTGAAGCGAGGAATAGCCGGTCCCAAAATCGTCCAGCGCGATGTGCACGCCAAGCTCGCGTAGCTGGTTCAGGGCAATCAGCGCAGCGTCGTCGTCCGCTATCAGTACCGCCTCGGTGATCTCCAGCTCCAGCCGGCGCGGGTCGAGCCCGGTCTCGGCGAGCACCGCGGCAACCTTCAAGGACAGGGCCTGCGACTTGAACTGGACCGGGGAAACGTTGACGGCGAGACGAATGTGCGCGGGCCAGGTGACCGCTTCGGCGCACGCGGTTCGCAAGACCCACTGCCCGATCTCTTCGATTAGCCCGGTTTCCTCGGCAACGGAAATAAACTCCGCGGGTGAAACCAGGCCGCGCACAGGATGCCGCCACCGCAACAGCGCTTCACAGCCGGTCACCTCATCGCTGCGCAGGTCCACCAGCGGCTGGTAATGGATTTCAAATCCGCCCTCGGCCAACGCCACGCGCAAGTCGCCCTCGAGCTCGCGACGGAGGTTGGCTCGCGTTTCCATCGCCGGCTCGAAGAAACGATGAGTCCTGCGGCCGGCGGCCTTCGCGGCATACATTGCGAGGTCCGCGCTCTTCAGCACTCCCAGAAGATCCGAGCCGTGGCGGGGGGCGATCGCAATACCGATGCTGGCGTCGGCGCTGAGGCGATGGCCGTGGCAATCGAACGGCGTTCGCAGCGCCTGATAAATTTGCGCAATCAGCGCGCTGATATCGTCATCGGAATCAATATCGCATTGCACGATGGCAAATTCATCGCCGCCGAGGCGGGCGACAAAATCACCGGGCCCGACGCAGTCGCGCAGGCGGTTCGAGACCGTCTTGAGGAATTCATCGCCGATCAGATGGCCGAGCGAATCGTTGATGCGCTTGAACTCATCGATATCGATGTAGAGGATCGCAAACTGCCGGCCGGAGCGCTCGGCCAGCAGTGCATCCGCATGGCGCTGGAACAGGGTTCGGTTCGGCAGATTGGTCAAGGCGTCGTAATGGGCCAGATGTTCGATGCGGGCCTCGAAGCGCCGGCGCTCCGTCACGTCTTCCAGCGTGGTGGCCCAACCGCCGCCCGGCGATCGCTTATAGATCAGCCGGATCATGCGGCCGTCGGTGGTGGCCATCACAGTGTCCTGGACCCCGTCCCGCTTCGGATCGAGAAACTTCGCGCAATAGGCATCGACGTCGCCGACGAACGAGCCGAGCTGCTGGCGATGCAGGATGAGGTCGCGCAAATGACATCCGGGCCTGGCGATGTCAGGCGATATGCCGAACATATCAAGGTAGCGCTGATTGCACATGACAAGATGGCCCGAAGCGTCGAACAGCAGCAGTCCCTGGGTCATGTTGTTGATGGCGGTATCGAGATGCTCGCTTTTCTCCGAGAGCAGCCGCTGCGCGGTCGCATGCTGGCGCTTCAAGCGGCGGACAATCAGGAAGATCGTGGCAATGACGACGGCCACCGCGAGCAGCGCGGCAAAAAACTGCAGCCTGGTCTGCGCCCGCCAATCCGCCAGCGCGCTCGACGTCTCGGTTGCGGCGACGATCAGGATAGGAAAATTCGTGAGCGACCTGACGGCACCGACCCTGTCCTCGAAGCGTCCCGAAACATTACCATTCAGGGCCAGCGCCCTCCGAAACGCCGGCGTATCGGCGACGTTGCGGCCGACGATCTTGTCATCATCCGGATAGCGGGCGATGACAGTGCCATTCCGGTGAATCATCGAGATTGCGGTATTGCCGTTCAGCGCCAGCGACGCGAAGAAATTCTCGAAATGAGACGGCTCGATGCCGCGGCTCGCAAAGCCGATCAGTTCACCATTGCGGCCGACTACCTTGCGGGCGAAGACCGTTGTCCAGATCCCGGTCACCTTGCTGATGGCCGGCTCAACGATCACATCGGGCGTCGGCTGTCCCGAAGTAAACTCCCGGAAATAACGCCGGTCCGAAACGCTGATATCCGGCACCGGCCAAATTTCTGAAGAGTTGACGAGCCGGCCCTTGGCATCGAACAGATTCAAGCCGCCGACATGCGGAAGTGCTGCGAGCTTGGTCCGCAACATCTCATGCGTGGCCAGCGTCGACATCTGCGTTGCAAACCTTTCGGCGGTATCGACGGTACCCGCCTGCACATCGGCGACGACATCGTCATGAACGTGCTGGAGATCGCTGAGCTGCTGGTCGAAATGGCGGGACAGCAGCAGCGCGCTGTTGGTCAGCTCGCGCTCGCTGACCTCGAGGGCGCGCTCGCGGAATTGCAGGGCCAGATAGGCGGTGCCGAGCGCAATCGTCACGACGAGGGCCGCGCCGCACATAATCAACCATTGGATCGCGCTCAGTCTTACGCCGACCAGGGCGCTGGCTTTTGACAGCCAGCGGCTCTCCGAGCTGATGCTGTCCGACGAGCCACTCGACATCTTTCGCCTCTCCCAACAATCCGCCGTCCTTGTAGCGAGGTACAGAACAAGGGGGCGTTAGGAAAATGAGTTATCGGGAGGTTAAACCGCCTCGCGCAAAACAAGCCGGCACGCGCAGGGATTGCGGCAGCAAGTTGCCGGATAGCGCGACCCGATGTAACATTTCCGTCGTACAGAAAACCTAAATTAAGAGGCTACGGCCGAGGCCGGAATTTGCTTCTCACGGGAGAGTTTGATGCGCCACGCAACCTTGTTGCTATCGGCTGGCCTGATCGCACTGTCCGCAGGCGCCGCGTCGGCGCAGAACAGCCCTCCCCGCAACCTCATCCTGTTCGTGCCGGACGGCTTGCGCGGACGCATCGTGACGCCGCAAACGGCACCTGCCATGGCGGAAGTCCGCGACAAGGGCGTCAACTTCAAAAATTCGCACTCGCTGTTCCCGACCTTCACCATGGCCAACGGATCGGCGATGTCGACCGGACATTATCTCGGCGATACCGGAACCTTCAGCAATACGATCTATACGGCCTATCCGGTCGCCCATGCCAACGATACCGTGACGCCGTTCATCGAAGTCGACCCGGTTCTGCTCGATCTCGACGAGCATTTCGGCGGCGATTACATGAACGAAGAGACCGTGTTGAAGCTGGCCCGCGCACAGGGTTTCAGCACCGCGGCGATCGGCAAGCTCGGCCCGACCTTCCTGTTCGATCACACCGACAAGACCGGCGCCGACGGCCAGCATTCGATCGTGATCGACGATGCCACCGGCGGCAAGAACGGAGTGCCGCTGCCGCAAGAGATGCAGGATGCGCTGACCAAGGCCGGGCTTCCGCTGGCAACGACGCCGCGTGGCGAAAACGGCAAGGCGGGCGACGCCAAGACGCCCGGCACCACCACCGCCAATGTCGCGCAGCAGGCTTACATGGCCGACGTTGCAGCGAAGGTCGTGCTGCCGATGTTCAAGGCGCGCAACAAGCCGTTCGTGCTGGTGTTCTGGTCGCGCGATCCCGACGGCAGCCAGCACAATACCGGCGACAGCCTCAACAGCATCACGCCCGGCATCAACGGCCCGACCTCGCTTGCCGGCATCAGGAATGCCGACGATAACCTCGCGCAATTGCGCAAGGCGCTCGACGAACTCGGCCTTGCCGCCTCGACCAACATCATCGTCTCCTCCGACCACGGCTTCTCGACGATCTCGAAAGAGAGCAAGACCAGCCCTTCCACCAAGGGAACCTATGATGACACCCCGAGCGGCTTCCTGCCGATGGGCTTTCTCGCCATCGACCTTGCCAAAGCGCTCGACCTGCCGCTGTTCGATCCGAACGACAAGAATGCGCCGGTCACGGAAAACAAGCGCCCGAAGGCCGGCAACGGTGTGCTCGGCAAGGACCCGGCAAAGCCGGACCTCGTGGTCGCCACCAACGGCGGATCGGACCTGATCTATCTGCCGGGCAAGGACCGCAAACTGGCGGCACGCACCGTCAAGGCGCTGCTGGCACAGGATTACGTCAGCGGGCTTTTCGTTGACGACGATCTCGGGCGCTTCCCGGGCACGCTGCCGATGTCGCGGCTCGGCCTGAAGGGCAAGGCGGTGACGCCACACCCCGCCATCGTGGTCAATTTCCGTTCCTGGTCATCCGGCTGCGAAGAGCCGACCAACTGCTCCGTCCAGATCGCCGATACCATTCTGCGGCAAGGCCAGGGCATGCATGGCAGCTTCAGCCGCGGCGACACCCTGAATTTTACCGCGGCGATCGGCCCGGACTTCAAGGCCGGTTATGTCGATTCCCTCCCGGTCAGCAACGCCGACGTCGGCGCCACTGCCGCGCGGCTGCTCGGCCTCACGCCAAAGCCCAGGGGCAACCTGATCGGGCGGGTGATGACGGAAGCGATGCCCAATGGCGCCACGCCGCAGGCCTTTGCCGGCACCGTCAAGTCGCAACCATCAGCCAATGGCCTTCGCACCGTGCTGAATTTCCAGCGCGTGGGAACGCAACGCTATTTCGACACAGCGGGATTTCCGGGCCGGACCCTCGGGCTCAAGGTTGACGACGGCAAACAAAAAACGGCGGGGAAATAACCCCCGCCGCTTACGCCGCGACCCGGCTCGGCTTCACAAGGAGATCGGCGGAAATCTTCCATGCTTCGCTGATCTTGTGAATCATCTCGACCGTCAAAGGGCGCCGGCGATTGAGCAATTCGGATGCCCGCGACCGGGAGCCGAGCAGATCGGCGAGTTCGGCCTGCGAATGTCCGAGCTCGTCGATTGCGTAGTTCAGCAAGTCGATCGGGTCGGACACGTCGATACTCGGCCAGCGCCTGTCCTCGTATTTTTCAACAAGCGTCGCGAGAATGTCGAGCTTGTCGCCCTCTTCAGTCCCGGCCGCAGCGCCCCAGAGCCTTTCGATCTCGCGAATTGCCGCCGCGTGGTCGTCGTCGTTTCTGATGGGATGAATTTCCATACTGCGTTTCCTAAAATTGCGACACGGTCAGCGCGTCGACCCGATCATACTCGGCATGCGTCCCGATGAATTTGATGAATGCGATGCCTCTGCCGAAATCGAGAGCAACGATCATCCGAAAATTGCCCCCGGCGATTTCGAACCTCGCACGTTCTCCATTCAGAATTTTGGCATTTGGAGCAGCAAGTCGCACATCGTCCATTGAATTCCATCTGGCGCTTTTGACCAACGTTCGCCAACGATGAAGCGGCGCCTTCGTCTCCGGATGCCTTTCGGCGTACGAAGCAAGCACGCTCCATGCGATAATTCTCATGCCGGATATTATGTTCCCATAATGGGAACATTGCAATACCTAGTCAACAAAAAACGGCGGGGAAATAACCCCCGCCGTCGTGACGCCAGCCGTTTCCGGCGAAAATTACATTCCGATGTCGAACACCTTCGGCAGTTGCGCCAGCGGCAGGGCCGCGACGCCGACGATGGCGGCGATCATGGCCGTCAGGGTGCGATTGCTGCGGCGATTGCCGCGCATCTGGCGTGAAATCCATTCCAGCGTTTCGGTACCGAGGTTGAGGGCCTGCTTGGGGGCCCAGCTTTCGATCGCGGTGTCCGGCGACAGCGCGACGGTGCGCGGCGGCACCGGGAGGCCGGACTCGGAGGCCGCGTGATGCGCGATCGCCTTGGCCAGCAGGTCATCGAAACGTCCGCCGTCGCTGCGCTCGGTGGCGGCGTCATTGATTTCGAACAGCGCCTCGGCTTCCGCCCGGCTGACCGGCTGATGCTCGACTGCGGTCGCGGTCAGGATGCGCGCGCACCAGGCGGCATCATCGGCGTCCAGCGCCCGGGAAAAGTGAATGCGGCCTTTGGTGGTGGGGCCTTCGCCGGTGATCACGCCGTCGCGCACGATGGTCAGTGCCTGAGCAGCGGTATTGCGGCAGGAAATCTTCGAGGGTTCGAGGGCGCCGAGAGGTTCGGCGACCTTAAGCGTAGAGGCAGACATTGGTACACTTCTCATTTTCTTGTTCTAGCTCAGCAATCCACGCCGGACGTAAACGAGTGGTTAATGATTCGAAACTTGGATCGAGGGTTTTTTAGGCGGTTACCGATTAGTCGCTGTGACGTCCGTCACGGTTCAGGGGATAGCAAGGCGACCGGGCGGTGTGGGGGTCATAAACGGCAATATCGGGGCGATCGGGACATTCAATGCCCGTTGTGGCTTTTTCGCCGCAGGGGTATCGACCAAAAGAAGATGCTAGGAGTTCCCCCTCACGGAGAAGGATTTATCCTTTTGCCGCCGGCCGTTCACTTAGAGCCCCTCACCCGCTATACTAAGCATGGCAAATTTCCTTGTAACTTGAACAACATGAGGTCGAAAATGGCTCTCCAGATTGGCGCTGTCGCCCCTGATTTCGAAGCTGAAACCACCGAAGGCAAAATTAAATTCCACGAATGGATCGGGAACAGCTGGGCATTGCTGTTTTCGCACCCGAAGGATTTCACTCCGGTCTGCACCACCGAACTCGGTGCGCTGGCCAAGCTGAAGCCGGAATTCGACAAGCGCGGCGTCAAGCTGATGGGGCTCAGCGTCGACCCCGTCGACAAGCACGCCAAATGGTCCGAGGACATCAGGGAAACCCAGGGTGCCGCGCCGAATTATCCGATGATCGGCGATGCCGATTTCAACGTCTCGAAGCTCTACGACATGCTGCCCGCCTCGACCTCGGGCGATCCGGCGACGCGCACCGCCGCCGACAACATGACCGTTCGCAACGTCTTCATCATCGGGCCCGACAAGAAGATCAAGCTGGTGCTGGTCTATCCGATGACGACGGGGCGCAATTTCCAGGAAATCCTGCGCGTGATCGATTCCCTGCAGATGACCGCCAAGCATCGCGTGGCGACGCCCGCCGACTGGAAACAGGGCGAGGACGTCATCATCGCGGGCTCCGTCAGCGACGACGAGGCGAAGACGATCTATCCGGCCGGCTGGAAATCGCCGAAGCCCTATTTGCGGATCGTGCCGCAGCCGAAGTGACGGCAACGGTTGAGAGCGAAGCGAACAATCGAGGCCGTCATTCCGGGATGGCGCGTAAGCACAAGACCGCTGGGGTGCAATTGCACCCCGGGGAATCTCGCGATTCTCAGATGCGCAATTGCGCATCGTAGTTCGATGCTTTGCATCGCCCCGGAATGACGGGCTGAAGCAGGGACCCAAGTCGTCCCTGCCGAGTTGAAAGACCGATGCCCAGCCCAACCGCCCGCCCCTGCATCGTCTGGTTCCGCGACGACCTCCGCCTTTCCGACCACCCGGCCCTCCGCGCCGTATCAAAAACCGGCGCGCCGGTGGTCTGCCTCTATGTGCTCGACGAGCAGAGCCGTGCACTGAAGCCTCCGGAGGCGCGACCGATCGGGGGCGCGGCGCGCTGGTGGCTGGCGCAGTCGCTGCGCGCCTTGCAGGCGAGCCTGGCCGGGCTCGACGCCGCGCTGGTGTTGCGCAAGGGGCCCGCCGCCAAGGTAATCGCCGATCTGGCGCGCGACATCGACGCCGAGACTGTGTTCTGGAACGAGATCGCGCAAGCGCCGCACCTCGCGGTCGCCGATCAGGTGACCCGGGCGGCGCGTGCAATCGCTGGGCGATTCACCAAAGCCGCTGCCGGCGCCGAAGAAGCTGAACGGCGTGAAAGACCTTGCCGGCGACCGGCTGGAAGACTGGAAGCTGGAGCCCAGTAAACCCGATTGGGCCGGCGGCTTGCGCAAAAGCTGGAAGCCGGGCGAAGCGCAAGCTCAAGCGCAGCTCAAGGCGTTCCTCAAGGGCGGCGTTGCCGGCTACACCGCCGAGCGCGACCGGCCCGACCGCGACGGCACCTCACGCCTTTCGCCGCATCTGCGTTTCGGCGAGATCAGCCCGCGCCAAATCTGGTACGCCGCGCTTCGCCGCGGCCGAGCACCCTCGGCTATCAGGCGATATCGAAAAATTCCTCAGCGAACTCGGCTGGCGCGAGTTCTGCCGTCATCTGTTGTTCGACGTGCCCGACCTCGCGATGCGCAACCTGCAGCCGTCGTTCGATGCGTTTCCGTGGAAGAGTGACGCCAAGGCGTTGCGCGCGTGGCAGCGCGGCCGGACCGGTTATCCGATCGTCGACGCCGGCATGCGCGAGCTCTGGCACACCGGCGTGATGCACAACCGGGTGCGGATGGTGGTGGCGTCGTTCCTCGTAAAACATCTCCTGATCGACTGGCGCCATGGCGAACAATGGTTCTGGGATACGCTGGTCGGCCGCGAGCGCGCGCTGGCGGCTTATGCGAAGATCCGCAATGCGAACTGACTGTCATTGCGAGCGTAGCGAAGCAATCCACGCCGCCGAGCAAAGGAAGCGTAGATTGCTTCGTCGCTGCGCTCCTCGCAATGACGCGTTAAGCAACCGCCCGCCGGTTGACCAGAAACACCGCAGCCGCGCAGGCCGTCATGCCTGTTATCGCGACGGCATCGAGCTGTTCGCCGAACAGCACATAGGCCATCAGCGACGTCACCGCCGGAACCAGATAGAACAGGCTTGCCACCGAAGTCGCGGCCGAGCGGCGGATCAGCCAGTACAACAGCCCGATCGAGCCGATCGACAGCACCACTGCAAGCCAGCTTAGCGCCAGGATGAATTCGGTGGTCCAGTGCACCTCGTTAT